>Ga0194129_10004040_pt1 | contig 19879 bp, 15 predicted proteins | sample TA2KigCa35mmetaG_FD_150862 | JGI IMG/M metagenome (GOLD analysis project Ga0194129, IMG submission 150862) | Freshwater microbial communities from Lake Tanganyika, Tanzania - TA2015038 Kigoma Deep Cast 35m | ecosystem: Environmental > Aquatic > Freshwater > Lake | place: Tanzania: Lake...
GACTGCCGCTCACCAGCAGCACGCGCGCATTGAGATCCGCTCCGGATCCCCGCGGAAACAGAAGGGAGGCTGGTGGACTCACCGCAGCCACCGCGATCACCCGCGAATCGTGGATCGACGCCCGGTTCACGCCGCTGACCCAGCTGCATTGCAGCGTCCAGCTCAGGTTGCGATCAGGGGAGCGGACGTCGTTGCAGCTCCTGCGCAAGTTGGCCTCGGTCGGCCGTGCTCCCGCCAGTTGCAGCACCGTTGTGCCACCCCAGGAGTGACCCAACACGACAACGCGCTGGTTGTCCACCTTGGTGGTCAAGCCCAGTCCGTTCACCTGGTCGATCGCCGCTTTGACATCCAAGGGGCGCAAGGCAAGCTCATCCGCCGTGGGTGGGGGCGCCTCACCGGCCAACACAGCTTCCTGCTGGGTGCTGTCGCTTCCAGGATGGCGAGGCAGGATGACGGTGTATCCGCGACTGGCCAGCAGACGGCCCCACCCCGCAAAGCTCTTCGGATCGTCCCAGAGGCCATGGGAGATCAGCACCAGATGTCCATTGCCCGTCGCTTGGGGTTCCATCACCACCAGCTCCAGAGGTTGCTTGCGATGGGCCACGGCAATCCGCACCGTGCGCGTGATCACCGCACCACCCGGGCTCAGCGGCGTTGACGGAGGCACCACCTGCGGCAGACGCGCCAGCAGCTCCACAGCCTCATCGCGCTGCTCCAGCATTCGGTTGGCGATGTCCTTGGCTCGGGTCAGATTCAGGGTGAGGCGTTGGCCGGGGATGGCCTTGATCAGGTTCAAAAGGGTGAGATCACCCGTCGCCGAGGCCTTGTCCAGGGCCTCCCGCAGCGTTGCCCCGGTGAGATCCGGCGGGCGACCCTCCACCTTGCCGATGGTGGAGAGCACGAGAATGGCTTGATCCAGCAAGGGCGACCCCACCGAGCCATCCACGATGCGGGTGAGACGGAGGGGAACCGGTTGGTTGAGCACCTCCCAAACCTGCCGGCCAATGGCTCCATCGCTGGCCCGATCCAGTTCGGCCAAATCGCTGTTGCCAGCGCGGAGCGCCTCCAGGCTGCGCAACTCGTTCACCTTGATGGTCAGTCCCGTGTCCACCAACGGGAGCTGCACAACCACCTCCTCCAGAGCCTTGGCGGGTGCCAGCGGCAGCAGGGGCTGCGCGATGGCGAGCGCGGCCAGCACCGGGACCAGAGGGCTGAGCCGGCAGCCCCGCCGGTTGCGGACATCGCCCGGAATCGGTGTGGGGGTCAGGCTCGGGAGAAACCAATCGGGATGAAAACTCCGGCAAGCTGCGGCGCTGAGAGCGTTCAAGCGCATCCGCGGGTGTTCACAGGAAGGGATCCCAGATTATGTGGCGGTCGGTTGGGAACGCGCCGTGAGCTGGCGGCCGATCCGCACCATCGCCAGACCGGCGACATTCATCCAGAGCCCGTAGAGCGCGGCCGGCACCGCCATCTCCGGGCTGCGCAGCAGGCCCGCCGTGATGGCGAGCGCCAGGGTGCAGTTCTGGATGCCCACCTCAATGGCGAGAGTGAGCCGCTGCGAGAGAGGCAGCCCCGAACCCCGTCCCGCCAGGAAACCGGCCAGCGTGCCCAGACCATTGAGCAACACCACCCCCAAGCCGGCCTTCCAGAGAAACGCGGGCAGCTTGTCGCCCTCCCGCACCAGCAACAGCAGGATGATCAAGGCCAGCAGGCCCGCCGCCAGCCGACTCACCTGGCGCTCCAACCGCAAAGCGGTGGCGGGCCAACGCCGCCGCAGACCCATCCCTGTGGCGATGGGCACCAGGGTGATCAGCAGGATTTGCGCCATGGTGGTGCCGATCGGCAGGCGGATCTCCGCCTCGGTGCCCAGCAGCCAGCGCAGGGCCAGATTGGCCAGCACAGGAATCGTGACCACGGTCAGCAGGCTGCTGAGGGCCGTGAGGCTCACCGAGAGCGCCACGTCAACCTTGGCCAGATAGGTGATCAGATTCGAGGAGGGCCCGCCCGGGCAGAGGGCGACCACTAGCAGACCCATGGCGATGACCGGAGGCATGGGCACCACCGCGACGATCAACACCCCGATCAGGGGCAGGACGACCATCTGGCAGATCACGCCCACCGCAACGACTTTGGGCTGGCGGCCCATGCGGCGGAAGTCGTCCGGCAACAACCCCAAACCCATGCCCAGCATGATGAAGGCCAGGGCGAGGGGGAGCATCACCGAGGTCAGAGGATTGCTTTCCAATGCTGGTGCCAGGCGGGGGTTCCAGACTGGCAGGGGGAGGCGAGACGGGGACGGATCCGTCAGCCGTTGCCCGTGCGAGCGATGTCCAGCACGTCCGCCATGGAGCGGATCTGATCCACCGTGTCCCGCAGCTGGTCATCGTCGCCGAGCTCCACACGAAGGTCGATGCGGGCGGGTTTGCCGGCGGTGGTGCGCACCCGGGCATCGCTGACGTTGATGCGATGGTCGGACAGACGGGTGAGGATGTCCTTCAGAACACCGACCCGATCGAGCACCTCAATGCGCAGCTGCACCGGGTAGCGGCGCCGATGCTCCTCCGCCATGGCGGGATTCCAGCGCACCGGCAGACGACGCTCCGCCGGCACGTGGGCCAGATTCCCGCAGTCCTGACGGTGGATCGTGATGCCGTGATTGCCCAGAGCCACCGTGCCGACGATCGCCGCGCCCGGCAGCGGACTGCAACACCCCCCCATCCGGTATTCCAAGCCCTCCAGCCCCAGGATCGGGCTGCCCGAGTGCTGCGCGGAGGGTCCGGTGGTGTGGGCGGCGACCACGCTGGCGGCCACCTCCTCATTGGTCGGCTGAGGGGTGGCTGCGGCCGCCGCCAGGCGAATCTCCTCCCGCAGCCGGTTCACCACCTGTTGCAGGGTCACCCCGCCGAAACCGAGGGAGGCCAACAAATCCTCCGTGCTCAACAGATTGCAGCGGCGAGCGACGCGCACCATCGCCTCCCCGCGCAGCAGGGCATCGAAGCCCTCCCGCCCCAACTCCCGCTCCAACAGTTCGGTACCGCGCTGGATGTTGTCCTCCCGGTGGCAGCGCTTGTACCAGGAGCGAATTCTGTTGCGCGCGGTGGGCGTGACGACGAAATTCAACCAATCCAGGCTGGGATGGGCGGACTTGGCCGTGATCACCTGCACGAAATCGCCATTGCGCAGTTGCGTGGCGAGCGGGCAGAGCCGATCGTTGATCCTCACCCCCTGGCAATGATTGCCAACTTCTGAGTGGATGCGATAAGCAAAATCGACAGCGGTTGACCCCTTGCGCAGCCCCACCACGTCCCCTTTGGGAGTGAAGACGAAGACCTCCTCATCGAACAGGTCCTCCTTGATCGAGGCCAGATAGTCGCTGCTGTCTTCGGAGCCGCCGTCCTTCTGCCAATCCACCAGCTGCCGCAGCCAGTTGAAACGCTCCGTGTCCCCCGTGGCGGGCGAGCCGCCCTCCTTGTATTTCCAGTGGGCCGCAATGCCGAATTCAGCGACCTGATGCATCTCGATGGTGCGGATCTGCACCTCGATCGGTCGATGGCGGCCGATCACGGCGGTGTGCAGGGATTGGTAGCCGTTCGGCTTGGGAAGGCCGATGTAATCCTTGAACCGCCCGGGAATGGGTCGAAACGTGTCATGCACCACCGCCAAGGCGCGGTAGCAGCTATCCACCGAGGGGCAGAGAATGCGCAGGGCGGCGATGTCGTAGAGCTCGTGAAACGCCTTCTGTTGACGTTGCATCTTGCTCCAGATCCCGTAGAGGTGCTTCGGGCGTCCGCTCACCTGGCAGGGGTCCAATCCGGCGGCCACCAAGCGCTCCCGCAACAGGCTCGTGGTGACGCCCAAACGCTCTTCCCGCTCACTGCGCTTGGTGGCCACCGCTTGCTGGATCTCCCGAAAAGCCTCGGGCTCCAACACCTTGAAGGCCAGGTCTTCCAGCTCCCACTTGAACCGTCCGATGCCCAGACGATTGGCCAGGGGAGCGTAGATCTCGCGGGTTTCGCGGGCAATGCGCTGCTGTTTCTCCGGCTTGAGAGCGCCGAGAGTGCGCATGTTGTGCAACCGATCCGCCAGTTTCACCAACACCACGCGAATGTCGCTGGCCATGGCCAGGAACATCCGCCGCAGATTTTCCGCCTGGGCTTCGGTGTGGTTGGTGAAGTGGATTCCCCCCAGCTTGGTCACCCCCTCCACGAGCGCGCGCACCTCCGCGCCGAAATGCTCCTCCAACTCCCGGGGCGTCACCTCCGTGTCCTCCACCACGTCGTGGAGAAAGCCGGCGGCGATCACCGCCGCGCTGGCCCCGATGTCGCGCAGCAGATCGGCCACAGCGATCGGATGCACGATGTAGGGCTCCCCTGTGGCCCGGAATTGCCCCTCGTGGAGCTGGAAGGCGAAGTCGAAAGCCGAGGCGAGCAAGGCCTCGGTGTCGGTGGGACAGCTGTCGCCCGTGCCCGGAGGGACGTGCCGCACGCACTCCTTCAACCACTCCGGGAGAGGCACGCCATAGTCGGCGGGCTCGCGAATCAGCCGACGGCGGGCGGGGAGGGAAGTTCCGGGAAGCGTGAAGGAATCGACCGGCCCATCACCATCCAACGCGGCGCCCCCGTCGTTTGGAGCGACCCGGTCGGGGATGGTCCTGAGCATTGACCTCCTCACGATGACCACATGTTAGCCAGGAAGCCAACCCGGGGGGACGCCAAGCTGGGGCAACTTTCCTCGCCGCCATGGCGCCCGCCCCTCCCCTCAGCCCGCGCCATGGCGCGGACACCGATCCGGTGCTGGTCCTGCGCCAGCTGCTGGTGCGGTATCCCGGCGCCTCCAGCCCCACCCTCGACGGCCTGGATCTGACCCTCAGACGGGGCGATCGTCTGGCCCTGGTGGGACCCTCAGGCTGCGGCAAAAGCACCGTGGCCCGCGCCGTGCTGGGGCTGCTGCCGCCGGGGAGCGTCTGTGAGGGCACCCTGGAGCTGGCGGGTCGCGATCCGCGCCGACTGGAGCGGGGAGCCCTGCGCCACCTGCGGGGGGAGGCCGCGGGGCTGGTGTTCCAGGACCCGATGACCCGCCTGAACCCCCTGCTCACGGTGGGCGAGCACGTGCGCGACACCCTCGCCGCCCATCGACCGGCGAACCGGCGCGCGTTGCGGGCGCGAGCGGAGGAGCTGCTGGAGCGGGTGGGAATCGCGCCCGCCCGCTACGGCAGCTACCCCCATGAATTCAGCGGCGGCATGCGCCAACGGGTGGCCATCGCCCTGGCCATGGCCCTCAGCCCGCCGCTGGTGATGGCCGATGAACCCACCACCAGCCTGGATGTGGCGGTGACGAGCCAGGTGATGGCTGAACTCTGCGGGCTCTGCGAGGAGGCCGGCAGCGCCCTGCTGCTGATCACCCACGACCTGGCCATGGCAGGCCGCTGGTGCGAGCGCGTCGCCGTCCTCGCTGCGGGCCGGCTGGTGGAGGAGGGCCCCAGCCGCCAGGTGCTCACCGCGCCGGCCTCGGCGGTGGGTCGGCGGCTGGTGCAAGCAGCGCGGGAGCGGGAAGGACGCTCCAGCGTGGCCCCCGCCGCAACGCCGGCGCTGCTGGAGATTTCGGCGTTGCGGAGCTGGCATCCCCTGCCCTCGCCCCCCTGGAACCCTCGCTGGCTGAAGGCTGTGGACGGGGTGAGCCTCACGCTCCATGAAGGGGAAACCATCGGCGTGGTGGGCGCGTCGGGCTGTGGCAAAAGCACCCTCTGCCGCGCCTTGATGGGTCTGGCACCCGTGCGGGGCGGCTCCGTGCGGCTGTTGGGTCAGGATCTGCGCCACCTGCGCGGCAGGGCCCTGCGCCAGGCCCGCCAACGCCTGCAGATGGTGTTCCAGGATCCCCTGGCCTGCCTGAATCCCCAGATGTCTGTGGGGGAGGCCGTGGCCGATCCCCTGCTGATCCATCGGCTGGCCGGCCGGGGCGAGGCCCGACAGCGGGCGCGGGAACAGCTGGCGGCGGTGGGTCTGGAGCCTCCGGAGGCCTTTGAGAATCGGCGCCCGCGGCAGCTTTCCGGCGGCCAGCAGCAGCGGGTGGCCATCGCCCGCGCCCTGATCCTTCAACCCCGCGTGCTGCTGTGCGACGAGAGCGTGAGCATGCTTGACGCGGAGGTGCAGGCCGAGGTGTTGGCCCTGTTGCGGGATCTGCGGGGGCGGCTCGGGCTGGGGCTGGTGTTCGTCACCCATGACCTCGCGGTGGCGAGCGGCTTCTGCCACCGCGTGATCGTGCTGGAGGGAGGGCGCATCGTCGAAGAGGGCTCAGGCTCCGCGCTCCTGAGCCACCCGAAGGCCGCGATCACCCGCACCCTCGTGGAGGCCTGTCCGCGGTTGCCCGCGATCGCCTGAACCCGCCTTCGGCACTCCTTGAGCAGGCAGGGGTCCGTCCCCCGTCCTCAACGCCCTGGTTCGCCTCCAGCCGCTGCGGCGCGATCCACCGCGCGTTGCTCCATCAATCGTTCCGCCAGAACGTGATAGATGGCGCGGCCACCGAGGAGCCGACTCAGACCAGCGCCCAGGGCCCCGGCCAGCACCACCCCCGGCAGCCATTGCTGATCCCCCAGCAGCCGCAGGCTGAACATCACGCTCACCAAGGGCAGCTGGGTGGCGCCAGCCAGGGCGGCCGCCAGCCCCAAGGCGATCCCCAACAGCGGGGAGTGGAACGGCTGGCCGATCGCCCGGCCCACCAGGGCTCCCAGGGCCAGGGCCGGATCGATCAGCCCCCCCGGCACCCCAGCCCCCAAACAGAGGGACGGACCGACAACACGCGCCGCGAAGCCCGGCCAACCGCCCGCTCCGAGCTGGGGCTGGCCCACAAGGCGGGTCATCACCACCTCCCCGTCGCCGCCGCTCACTCCTCCCGTGAGCAGGCATAGCCCGCTGAGGAGGCCCCCCAGGGCCAGGCCAAGGAGGAGCGGGCGCCGTTTGGCCAGGGGACCGAGGAGGGCGGAGAGGCGCAGGATCAAGGTGCTGAACCCCACCCCCACCAGCCCCCCGGCCAGGCCGATCGGCAGGGCCAGCACCAGCTGATCCAGCTCCCCAGCGCTCTCGCGGAGCACGGCCAGGGCAAATTCCGGCTGTCCGCCCCAGTGGTTCATTTCGCCGGCGACAGCGCAGACCACCATGGCTGCGGGAATCACCACGCCGTCGATGCGACGGCTGAGCTCTTCCAGCATGAAGACCACTCCCACCAAGGGGGTGTCGAAGGCGGACGCCATGCCGGCGCCCCCGCACAGGGCGATGAAGGCGCGACGATCCAGGGGGTGCAGAAGTCCGGGCCAGCGGCGGCGGAGGCCCTGGGCCAGGGCCGCGCTCAAATGCACCACCGGCCCCTCCCGACCAAGGGGAAGCAGCGCCAGGGAGGCGAGAGACCACAGCACGAGCCGCTGGCGGGTGGCCGCAGGCGCCAGGAGCAACCTGGCCTCCTCCGGGTCCTTGAGGCTGACCAGGGTCTGGGGAATGCCCGAGCTGGCCCCCTCCGGCCAGATCCCGGCCTGCAGCCCAAGGATCAGGGGCATGGCCACCAGCGGCGTCAGGGCCAGCAGGAGGGTGGGCAGGCTCCAGGGGGTGGCGGAAAAGGCCGGCAAGCGGCCCACGAGCTGGTCCTGCAGCCGGTCCACCAGGGTCAGGGGCCAGCAAAAAGCCCCCACCAGCGCCCCGACGAGAGTCAACGAGAGAAGCAAGCGCGGCAGGGCAAGCCCCCCCGACGACCGCGACGGTGGCGCGCCTCGATCGTTCACGGCGAGGCGAGCGATCCCGCGCTCACTGGCCAAGCGCTCCGGTGCCCAGGCTGGAGGGTGGACCGGGGACGCCGATGGGGGCGCCGCCGCCGCTGGGATTGGCCGCAGGCGTCCGCGCGTCGAAGTCGATCAATTCAGGCATCGCCTGCTGGTTTTCCAACAGCTGGGGCCGTGTCATCAAGGGGGCGTTGCTGTTCAGGGCGCCCTTGTTGGCCGCCCCCGGCGCCCTCGGCCCGCCTGGAGCAGGGGAGGGGCGGAGCGTGGCCGGCACAAGCCACTGAACGAGCAGGGCGAGAAGAAAGATGATGGCGAAGCCCGCGGCCAGGCCCAGCCAAAGACGCTTGTCCGCTCCCTGGGACGCGGGGTCCGGCAGGACGGGAGGATCAGGCCGCAACGGCATGGCGTGGCTCGCGGGGCGCCGGATCTCTCGGCACCCTATCGCCTCCATGCCACCATGCGCCCTGGCCATGGCAACCGCGCACCCCGGGCATGCCCACGACCCTCCCTTCGCCCCGTGGGACTTCCCCCCGGCCACCCCGCCTGGCCCAACGCGGGCGTCGGCGACAGGCCCTTGTGCTGGCGCTCACTCTGGCCTTCGGCCTGCTGCTGTTCGTTTGGAAATTGGGCGGCACGGGACTGGTGGATGAGACCCCGCCGCTGTTTGCCGCCGCCGCCCGCGCCATGGCGGAGGGCGGCGACTGGCTGATCCCGCGGGTGAATGGACTGCCGCGCTACGACAAGCCGCCCCTGGTGTATTGGCTGATGGGGGCGTTGTACGCCCTCCCCGGTCAGGCCCGGTGGAATCCTCTCGGCAGTTGGGCGGCGGCCCTGCCCTCCGCCCTGGCCACGGCGGCGGTGATGCTCGGCCTGGCGGACACCCTGCTGCGCTGGCCCCAGACCGCGGGCCCCGGGGTCCTGGCCGACGCGGACGCCAACGCGGAGGACGCCGAGCGCGCCGGGCTGAGGACCACCGCCGTGGCCCAGCCCCTGGAGGCGGCCCTGGCGTTCGCTCTGTCCCCGCTGGTGCTGCTGTGGGGCCGCACGCCGGTGAGCGATGCCCTCTTCAGCGCCCTGTTGGCCCTCAGCCTCCTGCTGCTCTGGCGCCGCTACGCCGCCAACCAGGGGGCCTGGTGGCCGGCTTGGGTGGTGCTCGGGCTGGCGGTGCTGACGAAGGGGCCGGTGGCGGTGGTGTTGGTGGCGCTCACCCTCGTGCTCTTCGGCGCCTCGCAGGGCGGCCTGGCTGAGCTGGCGCGACGTTTGCGCCCCGGGCGGGGCCTGCTGGTCACGGCCCTGGTCACCGCTCCCTGGTACGGGCTGGCCCTGGCGGCGGAGGGGCGGCCGTTCTGGGACAGCTTCTTCGGCTACCACAATCTGCAGCGCTTCACCTCCGTGGTGAACCACCATCTGCAGCCCTGGTGGTTCTTCGGCCCGGTGCTGCTGATCGCCAGCCTGCCCTTTTCCCCCCTTCTCCTTCTGGGCCTGGTCCGCGCGCTGGGTCCCCCGCGTCGGGGAGGAGGATCACCGATTCGACCCGCGGACCCGCCCCAGTCGCTGGGCCGGTTCTGCGCCTGCTGGCTGCTGGCGGTGCTGGCGTTCTTCACGGCGGCCTCCACGAAACTCCCCAGCTACTGGCTGCCGGCGGTGCCGGCCGCGGCGGTGCTCATCGCCCTGGCCGCCTCCCCCGCCACGCCAGCTGGCGGGGTGAGCGGGCGCGCTGGCCGCTGGGCGTGGCGCGCCACCCTGCTGCTCACCCTCCTGATCGCCGCCGTGTTCTTCACGGGCCCCTGGCTGGTGGGACTGATCCAGGATCCGGAGCTGCCCACGCTGCCGGCGGAATTGGTGCGTGGCGGTCGTCTGCCCCTGGCCGGCCTCTGCTGGCTTGCCGCCGCCCTGCTCGGCTGGGTCGTCTCCCACCGCAAGCCCGCGGCCCGGCTGCTGGCCCTGCAGCTGCCCCTGGTGCTGTTCGTTCCCTTGGCTCTGCTGCCCAGCTGGGCTTTGGGGGATCGGTTGCGCGGTGCGCCGGTGCGCGCCATGGCCGCGAGCATCGCGCGGCAGGCCAAGCCCGGCGAGCCCCTGGCGATGGTGGGCATCCTCAAGCCCTCCCTGCACTACTACAGCCGCCGGGTGGTGATCTACGAGGGCATCCAGCCGGCGGGCCTGCGCAACCTCAGCGACCGTCTGCGCCATGAGCGGCGGCGCGGTCAGCGGCCCAGCCCGCCCGCAGAGCAACCCACCGTACTGGTGGTGATCGATCAGCGGACCGCGCAGGCGCCCCACTGGCGCGATCTCCAGCCCGTGGAACTCGATCGGGCCGGCCTCTACAGGCTCTGGCGCCTGGATCGGCGGCGCTTGGAGGCGCGGGCGGCGGACCTGGGGACGGCGGGGGTGCCCCTGGAATGGCGCCGCCCGGTTCCAGAGCGCTACTGAGCCTTCAGGCCGCCGCCACGGGGCGACGCGTCAGATCGCTGTAAAGCTTTTCGATGGCATCGATGTTGCGGCTGAGGGTGTAGCGATCCAGGACGCGGGCCCGGGCGCGACGGCCGAGTTCGGCGGTGAGGAGCGGGTGGTCGCGCAACACCGGCAGCAGAGTGCGCAGTTGGGTGGTGACCCCCTGAGTGCTGATCACAATCCCGGCCCCCCCGTCCAGGGCTTCCCCGTCCGCCCCCGCATCGGTGGCCACGCAGGCCTTGCCGCAGGCCATCGCCTCCAGCAAGGCCAGCGACAACCCCTCCACCAGAGAGGGCAGCAGGAACACCTCCGCCACCTGCAGCAGGGCCACCCGGCGCCGCAGATCGCCCTCGTAGCCCCACCAGAGCACGTCCGCCTCATTGTGTTGCAGGGCCCCGCGCAGGGGGCCATCGCCCACGATCAGAAGCAGGCAGCCCGCCGGCCGCACCAGGCGCCAGGCCTTCAACAGCGCTTCGACGTTCTTTTCCGTGGAGAGGCGCCCCATGTAGAGGAAGACGCGGCGACCGCCGAAACGCTGGCGCAGCTCATTGAGCGGAAGCTGGCTGGCGGGGCACGCCGGGGCCCAGGTGTCCGTGTCGACACCGTTCGGGATGATGGCCAGCCGATCGCGGGGCACGCCCAGTCGCTCCAGCAGGTCCGCTTGCAGGGCGGAAAAGACGATCACCCGGTCGTAGCGGGCCAGTGAGGGGGCATAAACCTGGTAGGTGAGCTGCTGGGTGCCGGCCGTGATGTTGCGAAGGTTGGCGTCGAAGGGCGGATGAAAGGTCGCCACCAGCGGCAGGCCGAGCTGCTGGCAGAGATCGGGGAGGCGAAAGTCGAGGGGGGAGAGGGTGAGGCTGGCATGCACCACATCGGGCCGCAGGCGCTCCAGCGACTCCCGCAACTCCCGCAGGGCGCCGGGGGAGGGGATGGTGTACACCTGCGATTTCACCAGGTAGGGAAGGGCCACCTCCGGAGAATCCGGCGCCGCGCCGGAGCCGGCCTCCACGGCACGGGGGAAGCGGGGCCAGGGGGCGAAGGCCTCGCCGCGGGAGGGCTCACCGCCGCGCGCCTGAGCGGCGGCGGGCTCCGCGCGGTTCAGGGTGGGTCCGGTGGGGGTGTCGAAATGGATGAAGCTGACCTGATGCCCACGCTGACGCAAGGATTCCGTGGTGGTCAGGCTGTAAGTGACGTTGCCGCAGAAAGGTGATTTTTTTCCCAACCAGGCGATGTGGATCACCGCTTGCGATCAACCTCCTCGAAAGGTAGCAGCCAGCGCTCAGGATGGCCGCCACGGTTGCTCGCTCAGGGCCGCCACCAGCGCGATGGCCGCCAGCCCCCAAAGCACCGGAAGCAGGCCATAGCGGCTCACAACGGTGCCCGCCAGGGCGAGGGGAAGGCTGAGGGCGATGTTGATCAGGTTGTTCTGCAGGCCGAACACCTTGCCCCGTTGGTCTTCCGGGGTGTCCACCTGGATCGTGGTCTGAGCGGGAATGGCCAGCAGCGCGGCCCCCAGCCCCAGCAGCACGCAGAGGACCAGGGTGAGCACGAGACTGCCGCGCAGCTGGCCGAGCAGCACCAGGCTGAAGGCGATGGTTCCCAATCCGGCGGTGGCCAGAAGGCGGCGACTGAAGCGTTCCCCGAGCTGGGCCATGGCGAGAGCCCCCAGCGCCAGGCCGATGCCGCTCATGGCAAGGAGGGTGCCGAACCCCGTGGGGCCGAGCGACTGAATGGCCGCCGCCAGGCTGATGGCGAGCACGTAAAGAGCCGCCAGCAGGCTGTAGAGCAACACCAGCTGCAGCATGGCGGTGCGGACGGTGGCCCGTTCCCTCAGCACCTCCAGGCCTTCACCGATCTCCTGCCAGATGGACACCCGGCGCGCCTGGCGCGGCGGCTCCTCCACCCGGATGCCCAGAAGCGCGAACGCGGCCAATCCGTAGCACAGGGGCAGCAGCAAAAATTCCCCGTTCGGCACGCCCACGGCGGCCAACGCGTTGCGCAGCAGCCGCAGGATGGGGTCCCCCAAGGCAAAGCCAACGATGGTGGCCGCCATGCTGGTGGCTTGGTACACGGAATTGGCCGCCAGCAGTTGATGCGGGGGAACGAGGAGGGGGATGGCGGCCTGTTCGGCGGGGGCGAAGAACTGTGTGAGCACCGATTCGGTGAAGGTCATCAGCACCAGCGCCCAGTAGCCCCAGCTCAACCCCAGCCACTGCGGGCCAGGCACCAGGGCCAGGGGAGCGAAGAGCACGAGCAACGCCCGCAGGCCGTTGGAGGCGACCATCACCGATCGCTTGGGCCAGCGATCGGCCCAGACGCCGGCCACGGTGCCCATCAGCACGGCGGGAATCGTGTTGGCCACGTAGATCCCCGTCGCCAGCAGCGTGATCACCTGCGCGCGGCTCTCCAGATTGATCCGGATCGCCGCCGCCGCCTCCGCCAGGGGCGTGTCTCCCCCCAGATCACCGGGCACCCAGTATTGGGCGATCAGGAAGACCATCAACACGATGTAGAACTTGTCCGCCAGCTGGGAGAAGATCTGGCCGATCCACAGGCGACGGAAATCCCCCCGCGCCAGCACCGCCGCCAGGCCCGTCTCGCTGGCGGGGAGGGTCCGGGGCTCGTCGGGTGGATCAACCCTCTGGTGGACAACCGGATCCTTCATCGCTCCGTCACGGAGCGGGTGGCGGAATGGGGTTGGGGCATCGCTTCCGCACTGGCTCGCAGCAGTCTGAAGGCTCGTGGGCGTCGACCCAGATGTTCGTCACACCAGAACTCCATGACGTTCAGCAAACGAAGCCACACCCGCTCGGGTCCCAGCAAGACACCGCTGCGGCCGCGGGGCAGGCCGGGCCGCGGCAGCCGCTGCAACAACGCCAATTCCGAGGCGGTGAGCACCACGGCCGCCCCCGCCGCCGCACCGCGCACCAGGCCCGCTTCCGGCAGCAGACTGCAGCGCCAGAGGGTGTCGCCGAGGGGAGGGGTCAGCGGCTCGCCCGTGCGGGCGCACTGGCCCAGGGGGAGGGCATAGCCCCCGAGGGCAAGCAGGTGGGCGGTGCCCTGCACGGCGATGGCCAGGGCCTCCACCCGCTCGCTGGCCTCCACCACCACCTCCTCCAGCCGCCCGAGATGGGCGAGCGCAACGGCGGGCCACCCCGGCGCCGGAGCACCGGTGGGCACCAGCCCCAGGCACAGCTCCGCCAGGGCCTGGGCGGCCGCCAGGGTCTCCAGCCGCTGCCCGAGGCCGCTGAAGCTGCGCAGCAGGGTGAGTTGCCGCACCCGCGGCAGGTCGCGCCCCCCGACCTGCAACCGCACGTGGGCCATGGGGAGGGCCGCCGCCAGACGGCTGCGGGGTTTGCGGGCGCCGGGGACGGCCACGCGGATCAGGCCGTCCTCCTCGCTGAGCAGCGTGAGCAGACGATCGCTCTCCCCCAGCGCGGAGCAGCGCAGCGCGAGGCCCTCCACCAACCGCTCGCGGACCATGGGGGCTCTCAGCGGGCGCGGTCGGCCAGGGCGGCCATCAGGGCAACGCTGCGGCTGGTGCCGAGCCGGCCCGCGCCCGCCTCCACCAGGGCGAGGGCGGTCTCCAGGTCGTGGATGCCCCCGGCGGCCTTGACGGCGGCCTGGCCGCGGCTCAACTCCCGCAACTGCCGCACCTGGGCGGGGGTGACCGGGGCAGCGAAGCCGCTGCCGGTCTTCAAAAACCGGGCGCCAGCATCCAGGCTCACCTCCACAAGCAGCTGGAGGGCGGCGGCGTCCAGCCGGGACTGCTCCAGGATCACCTTCACCGGCGCGCCCAGCTCCACAATCGGCGCCAGGTCGGCCAGCAGGGCGCGGCTGTCGCCGTCGGCGAGGGCGCCGAAATCGGGCACCACGTCCAGCTCATCGGCGCCCGCCTCCACGGCGGCCTCGGCCTCCGCGCGTTTGACGGCGGGAGGCACGGCGCCGAAGGGAAAGCCGATCACCGAGACGATCCGCACCTTCTGGCGCAGGGGCAGCCGTTCCCGGGCGGCGGCCACCCAGCGGGAGGCGACGCAGACGGCGGCGAAGCCGAAATGGCTCGCCTCATCGCAGCACCGCCTCAGGCCCTCCAGCCCATGGTGGGGATCCAGGAGGGCATGGTCGATGAAGGGGGCCAGATCGGGGATCTCCTCGCTCACGCGTCCTTCGCTTGAATCAGGCCGAAACCCCCGTGGTTGCGGCGATAGACCACCTGGATCTGCTGGGTGCCGGCATCGCGGAAGACGTAGAAGTCGTGATCGATGAGCTCCAGCTGGTGCAGGGCCTCCTCCAGGGTCATCGGCGCCATGGCGTAATACTTGCGCCGCACGCCGCGATGGGGGAGGTTGGGCTCCATCCCGTCGGTGAGGGGTTGGCCGGGTTTGGGGAGATGGGCGGCGCCGGCCTCCTCGGCCGCGGCGGAGCGATGGACCGGACCCTGCTCCCGCTCCTGCAACCGATCCTTGTGGCGATTGAGCTGACGGGCCAGCTTGCTGGCCACCATGTCGATGCTGGCGTAGAGGTTTTCGCTGCGCTCCTGGGCGCGGATCACGACGCCGTTGGCAAACATGGTCACCTCCGCCGTCTGCTGCGGGACACGGGGGTTGCGGGCCACGGACAGGTGGACGTCGGCCTCCTTCACCAGGTCCTCGAAATGGCTGATCGCTCGGCTGAGCTTGGTCTCGGTGTAGTCGCGAATCGCATCGGTGATCTCCAGGTTGCGACCGTGGATCAAAAGTTTCATGGCGTTCGTTCAACCGGTTGGGGCTCGGCCCGTGGGGGTCTCTGGCCACAGTAGAGAGAGGCAGCCATGACGCTCAACGACAGCGCAATTCTTTTTGAAGCCCGGCGGCCGGTGTCCTTCCCCAGGGCCTGGGTCTGGCAGCGGACGCTGCGCGATCGGCTGCTGCGGGATCCCGACGGCCCGGAGGCGGTGCTGCTGCTGGAGCACGAGCCCTGTTACACTCTGGGCCGCGGCGCCAGCGAGGCCCATCTGCGCTTTGATCCCCGCCGGCCGCCCCTTCCCCTCCATCGCATCGATCGCGGTGGAGAGGTGACCCACCATCGCCCCGGCCAGCTCGTCCTCTATCCGGTGTTGAACCTGCGCCGCCACGGTGCGGATCTGCACCGCTACCTGCGGTCGTTGGAGGCGGTGGTGATCGCCGTTCTCGCGGGGCTGGATCTGCGGGGCGAGCGGATCGAGGGGCTCACCGGCGTGTGGCTGGAGGGGGCGAAGGTGGCCGCCCTCGGGGTGGGGGCCAAGCGCTGGATCAGCCAGCACGGTCTGGCCCTGAATGTCTGCTGCGACCTGGAGGGGTTCGCGGCGATCGTGCCCTGCGGATTGGCCGGGCGGCGGGTGGGTCGCCTGAGCGACTGGCGGCCGGGTCTGGAGGCGGAGGCCCTGCGGCGTCCCCTGCTGGCGGCCTTCCGCCAGGAGTTCAACCTGTCGCTGCGGCCACCGGAGCCGACCGAAACCCTGTCGGGCCTGTAACCATGAGCGGGCTCTTCAGGCCACCGATGCCGATCGCCCCCGCCAGCCACGCCCCCGCGGGCGCCCCACGCGCCGAAATTCAGTGGACCGGCTCCCCCGAGGATGGCGCCGCCCTGGCCCGGCGGGACCCCTGGCGGGGGGTGGACGGCCTGGAGCGGCTCTGGCCCGTGCTGGCGGAGCGCCACGGGGAGGCCATCGCCTTGGAGGACACCCACGCCAGCCCGCCGATTCGCCTCAGCTATCGCGCCTTGGGAGAAGAGATCGCGCGGGCGGCGGCGGCCTTCGCCGCCCTGGGGGTGGCTCCCGGCGACGTGGTGGCCCTGTTCGCGGAGAACAGCCCCCGCTGGCTGATCAGCGACCAGGGGTTGATGCGCGCTGGCGCGGCGGATGCCGTGCGCGGCGGCGGAGCTCCCGTGGAGGAGTTGCGCTACATCCTCGATGACTGCGGCGCCGCCGGTCTGGTGGTGGAATCGGCCGCCCTGTTCCGCAAGCTGGAGCCCCGTCCGGACCAGCTGGCGCGCCTGCGCTTCGTGCTCTGCCTGGAGGGGGAGGCGGCGGCCCGGGCGGATGGCGGGACGAGCCTGTCCTGGGAGGACCTGCGGCAGCGGGGGGCGACCGCTCCGACGCCCCCCGTCCCGACCGGAGGCGAGGGGCGCCTGGCCACCTTGCTCTACACCTCGGGCACCACCGGCCAACCGAAGGGCGTGCCCCTCACCCACGCCAACCTCCTCCACCAGATCCGCCATCTCGGCGTGGCGGTGGCGCCCTCCCCCGGGGATCGGGTGCTCAGCGTGCTGCCCATCTGGCATGCCTATGAGCGCACGGCGGAATACTTCCTGCTCTCCTGCGGCTGCCAGCAGACGTACACCAGCCTGCGGCACCTGAAGGCCGATCTGCGCGCCGTGCGCCCGCAGTACATGATCAGCGTGCCGCGGCTGTGGGAGGCGCTGCTGTCGGGCTTCGAGGATGCCCTGGCCGCCATGCCCGAGGCCCGGCGGACGCTGTTGACCCGCGCCCTGGCCAACAGCCGCGCCTATCAACGGGCCCGCCGCACCGCCCGCGACCTCACCCTCGCGCCGGAACCGGCCAGCCGTCGCCTGGCGGCGGGGCTGGAGGCGCTGCTGCGGGCGCCGCTCCACAGCCTGGCCTCGGCCCTTCTCTGGCCGAAGGTGCGCGACCAGCTGGTGGGGGGCGAGCTGCGCACCGCCATCAGTGGCGGTGGCGCCCTGGCGATCCATGTGGACGGCTTTTTTGAGGCCATCGGCATCGAGCTGCTGGTGGGATACGGCTTGACGGAGACCAGTCCGGTGCTGACCTGCCGAAGGCCCTGGCGCAACCGGCGCGGCAGCGCCGGCCAGCCCTTGCCGGGCACGGCCCTGCGGGTGGTGCGGCCGGAGAATCGCCAGCCGGTGGCGATCGGCGAGCCGGGGCTGGTGCTGGCCCGGGGACCGCAGGTGATGGCGGGGTATCACGGCAAGCCGGAGGCCACGGCGAAGGTGCTGGACAGCGAGAGCTGGTTTGACACGGGGGATCTGGGACGGCTGCTGGCGGACGGCTCCCTGGTGCTCACCGGCCGCGCGAAGGACACGATCGTGTTGAGCAGCGGGGAGAACATCGAGCCGGGCCCGCTGGAGGAAGCCCTGGTGGAGAGCCCCCTGATCGAGCAGGTGATGCTGGTGGGGCAGGATCGCAAGCAGCTCGGCGCGTTGCTGGTTCCCAGGGCGGAGCCGCTGACGCAATGGGCGCGGGGCCAGGGGCTGCCCGAACCGACGTTGACGCCGGAGGGGGCGGTGGCCGGCCTGGAGCCTGCCCTGGCGAAGGCGTTGACGCGGGACTGCAACCGGTTGCTGGCGGCGCGGCCCGGCTCGCGTCCCGATGAGCGGCTGGTGGGTCTGGCCCCCGTGGAGCCCTTCACGATCGACAACGGCCTGCTGACTCAGACGCTGAAACAGCGGCGGGATCGCATTGCGGCGCGGGATGCGGCGGCGATCGCCTCCCTCTACGGTGAGGAATGATTCCGTTTTTCATCCACCCCTTGCCATGGCCGAGTCCTTCACGATCAAGCGCGCCATCACCATCCGCGCCGTGGTCACCCCGCGCTGGAAGGAGGACGCCGAGCGGGAGCTGAGCACGGCGCTGAGCAATCTGGACGGCCAGCTGGCCCAACTCGAGCAGGAGGGTCAGCGGGTGATCACGGAGGTGCGCAGCCAGAGCGCCAACCCGCTGGATCCCCGGGTGCAGGAGCAGGTGGCGTCGATCCAGCAGCAGGTGGCGGCGAAGCGCGCGGAGCTGGAGGAGCAGAAGCGTCAGGTGTTGGAGCAGCAGCAGCAGGTGCGCGGCCTGGAGTTTGATCAAGTGGTGGATCAGGGCCAGCTGGAGAGCCTGTGCGAGGTGCGCCTCGGCGACAACCTGGTGGAGAAGATGCAGGCGTCGATCCTCGTGCGCGACGGCGTTGTGGAAGCCTTGGACGGGCTGGACTGAGACGACCTGGCGCGGCGTGCTGCGTAAGATCGCTGTTTCTGCGCGGCAGCACGACCGGTGGCCACCCACGACATCTTCATGCCCGCCCTCAGCTCAACCATGACCGAGGGCAAGATCGTGCAGTGGTTGAAAAAACCAGGGGACCGGGTTGAACGCGGCGAGTCGGTGCTCGTGGTCGAGTCCGACAAGGCGGACATGGATGTGGAGTCGTTCCAGGAAGGGTTTCTGGCCGTGGTGCTCGTCGAAGCCGGCGGCACCGCGCCGGTGGGCGACACCATCGGTCTGATCGCGGAGAGCGAGGCGGAGATCGCGGAGGTGCAGGCCAAGGCGCGAGCCGCTGGTCCCGCCGCGGCGGCCCCGGTGGTCGCGCCATCCGCGCCAGCGCCAGCTCCGGCTCCTGTGGCCGCTGCGGCGCCAGCGCCTGTGGCCGCTGCCGCGCCAGCGCCCGTGGCGGTTCCGGCGGTGGCGGTTCCGGCGATGGTGGTCGCGCCAGCGGATGGGCGGGTGGTGGCCACCCCGCGGGCCAAAAAGCTGGCCGCCCAGCTGGGCGTGGCCCTGGAGGGTCTGCGCGGCAACGGTCCCAACGGCCGGATCCAGGCCGAGGATGTGGAGCGGGCGGCGGGTCGCGCCGTGAGCGTGCCCCGGGTGGCGGAGGGTTCCGCCCCCGCGACCGTGGCCGCGTCGGGCGGGAACGGAGTGGCCGGGGCGGCGGCGGCGCCAGCGGGCGAGGCCTTCGGCCGTCCGGGGGAGACGGTGGCTTTCAACACCCTGCAGCAGGCGGTGAACCGCAACATGGTGGCCAGCCTGGCGGTGCCCTGCTTCCACGTGGGCTACACGATCACCACCGACAAGCTGGATGCCCTCTACAAACAGGTGAAGGCCAAGGGCGTGACGATGACGGCCCTGTTGGCGAAGGCGGTGGGGGTGACCCTGGCGCGCCACCCGCAGGTGAACGCCGCTTGTGGCGAGGGTGGCATGACGTATCCGCAGGCGGTGAACGTGGCCGTGGCGGTGGCGATGGAGGACGGCGGGTTGATCACTCCCGTGCTGCCTGAGGCGGATCGCACCGACCTTTACAGCCTGTCGCGCACCTGGGCGGATCTGGTGAAGCGCGCCCGGGCCAAGCAGCTCAAGCCGGAGGAGTACAGCACTGGCACGTTCACCCTCTCCAACCTGGGGATGTTCGGCGTCGACCGCTTTGACGCCATCCTGCCGCCCGGCACCGGAGCGATCCTGGCGGTGGCAGCCTCCCGGCCGACGGTGATCGCCGGGAAGGATGGGGCCATCCGGGTGGGCTCTCAGATGCAGGTGAACCTCACCTGCGACCACCGCGTGATCTACGGGGCCCACGCGGCGGCGTTCCTGAAGGACCTCGCCCAGCTGATCGAAACCAACCCCGAGAGCCTGACGCTCTGAGACCACCGATGTGGCTGAGGGCAATGTTGTGTCCCGGGGCTCCGCAATGAGGAACCGTCGTTCGTGGAACCGGTGACCAGCGCAGACGATCGGCTTCTCTCCAGTTACGCCTTCGACCTGCCGCCAGAGGCCATCGCCCAGCGGCCGGTCGAGCCGCGTCACAGCGCACGGTTGCTGATGGTGGAACCGGCGGAGGGGGCACGCCATCGCATGGTGTGGGACTGGGCGGAGGAGCTGCGCCCCGGGGATCTGATCGTGGTGAATGACACGCGGGT
>Ga0194129_10004045_pt1 | contig 19871 bp, 17 predicted proteins | sample TA2KigCa35mmetaG_FD_150862 | JGI IMG/M metagenome (GOLD analysis project Ga0194129, IMG submission 150862) | Freshwater microbial communities from Lake Tanganyika, Tanzania - TA2015038 Kigoma Deep Cast 35m | ecosystem: Environmental > Aquatic > Freshwater > Lake | place: Tanzania: Lake...
ACCGGCCCCGACTCGGAGACCGACCGCGCCGCCACCTGGCCGTTGACGACCAGCTCCATTCGGATCTCGGCTGCATGCGGCACGAACCGCACGCCCGAGGTCTGCTCGACCGTGCGGCGGCCGCGCACGGGGCGGCCGAGGATGAAGTCCTGGAAGTTCCCCTTGCTGACGGTGGTTTCCGGCAGCATGCGCTCCACGAACGCGCGGTGCACGGCGATGCGGACGTTCGGGGCGTGATAGTGCTCGGCCACCGCGCGGGCCAGCGCGACGGCCGCCGGCGTCGCGGAGACCGCGATGCCCGAGATCGCCCCCTTGACGGCCGAGGCGTCGAGGGGATCTCCGCTGGACTCGTAGCGTTCGAGAAAGGCCAGCAGGCGGCTGACGCGGGGATCGACCTGGCCGGCGGAGAGCTTGAGCGCCACGTCGTTGGCGGCGACCGACGCCGTGGGCCCCGCCGTCTCGACGGCGGACCAGGCCGCCGCCGCCCACCAGACGGCCGCGCGGCGGGCCAAGGCCAGCGCGGCGCGGCGCACCTGACCGGCCGCCTGCGGAGACGTCTCCGCGTCGGCCACCGCCATCCCGGCCACGGCCGCCTCCCCGAGCGACACGAGCGGACCCACGGCCGCAGGATCGGCCGGCCCCTCGGTCCGCAGCGTCTGATCGATCAGGTCGAGTGCCTGATCCGACCAGGCGGCCGCCGACCCCGACGCGGGCGTGGCCAGGGACTCGATCTGATCGAGCAAGCTGTCGGGCGTCGGCCAGCCGTCGGTCAGGGCCGCCTGTCCAGACGAGGCGTGGCCGCCCATCTCGGCCGCGAGCGCCTTGGCGAACCTTCCTTCGCCGCGGATGCGACCGCGAATCCGCTCCGCGAGGCCGGCGGCCACGGGCCGCGGCGGCATGCCCAGCGGGCGGGTGTCGGTGCGGCGGTCGGCGATCCGGTCCAGGATTCGCGGCTGGATCGGCGGTGGTGAGGGGGGGGCGACCGCCGGTACGTCGATCCAGTTGACGCTGTCGGGATCGCTCCAGGACTGGCCCGGCAGCGGCGCCGCCGGGGCCGCGTCGGACGTCGGAGGCGATGGCTGTCCGCCGGCCGCGAGCGCGAGCCCGCAGGTTCCGCCGGCCACCAGCAGCACGAATGGGTTCGCCTGCCGGCCGGTGGTTGGGCGTGACGTCCCCATCGATCGTTGCCGCCTCGATCCAGAGCGGGATGCGGCACCGTGCGACCACCCCGCCTCGTTGGATCGACGGGCACGACCCGGAGAATCGATTCCGCCGGCGGCGGGCCGCAGGGTTTTCCAGCGGCCCGCGGGGACGTCGCGACGACCGCGGCGACCGCCCCGCCGGGCCGTCAGGGTGCGGCGACGGGGGGAACGCCGTGACCGGCGCGATCAGGGCAGGTGGGCGAGACGGGGCGCTTCGAGGAGAGCCGTCCAGGCATCGACCAGCGTGGGCAGGTGGGCGTTGCGGTCGACGGCGTCGCGGGCGTCGAGCGTGCCCTCGAGCGCCGTCGCGGCTTCGTCGGCGTCACCCGCCCAGGTTGCCACGGCCCGTGCCAAGGCCGGTTCGGTGGGCGGCGTGCCGGTGGCGGCGTGCCGAATGGCCGCGCGGTAGAAGTCGATCGCTGCATCGAGGATCACGGCCAACCGGGCCCGTCGTGGCGGCGCCTCCTTGCCGGCGGACTCCACGACGGCGGTGGTCTCGCGGGCGAGCTCAACGCCCCGCAGCGGACGTCGCGAGAGCAGTTCGAGTAGGCGGCCGCGGAACCCGCCGAGTGCCGCGTCGAGCAGCAAGAGCGCACGGTCGAGGCTGCCGCCGGCTGCCGCCGCCGCCGTCGCGATCGCCGCCGCCGCCACTTCCTCGTCCCGGCGGGCGAGTTCCACCGCGACCAGCCGCTGCACCGTCCCCGTCGAAAGCGGGCCGAAGCGGATCGTGCGACATCGTGAGCGAATCGTCGGTAACTGCCGCTCCAGGCCGGTGCCGACGAGGATCATCACCGCCCCCGGGGGCGGCTCCTCGAGCGTTTTGAGCAGGCAGTTGGCCGCCTCCTCGCCGAGGTGATCGGCGTCGAGCACGATCGCCACCTTGCGGCCGCCGAGCGCGGGCTCGAGCAGCATCCGCCAGCAGAGACCCTCCCGCATCCGATGGGCCGCGTCGCCCACGAACGCCTCGAGCGGGATCGAGGCCCGATCCTCGGGCTTGGCCACGACGTCGATGTCGGGATGGCTGCCGGCGGCGGCCTGCAGGCAGGACGCGCACGCGTTGCAGGCGACGAGCCCCGGCCGGCGGTCGAGGCAGACGAGCGCTCGGGCGAGCGCCAGGGCGAAGGCACCCTTGCCCACGCCCGGCGGACCGATGAACAGGTACGACCCGGCGATCCGTCCCTGCGCTTCGGCCGTGACGAACGCCGCAGCGATCGCGTCGTGTCCCTCGATGCCCTGCCATGCCATCGGTCGTCCGCTCCGGGAAAGGTCGTGTGCTCAGCCAGCCAACTCGGGAAACCACTCGGCCACGATCCGGCGGATGCGGTGCTGGACCTCGTCCGGCGGCGCCGCGGCGTCGACGACGCGGATCGACGCGGGGTCGGCCGCGGCCTCGCGGAGATAGCCCTCCCGGACGCGGCGGCGATAGTCGTCACCACGGTTCTCGAGCTTGTCGAGGGGCCGGTCGAGCCGCGCAGTCGCGGTCTGGAGATCGACGTCGAGCAGCAGCACGAGATCGGGCGTCCGGCCGCCGGTGGCCACGGCCCCCACGCCGCGGATCACCGCCGGGTCGAGGCCCCCCGCATGTCCCTGGTAGACGACGTTGGAGAGCAGATAGCGGTCGGAGATGACCCACTCGCCGCGGGCCAGGGCCGGCTCGATCACCTCGGCCACGAGTTGTGCACGGGCGGCCATGTAGAGGAGCATCTCGGCCGTGGCCGAGAGTCGCAGGTCGTGGCGGTCGAGCAGGAGCGCACGGATCGCCTCGCCCGCCGGCGTGTCGCCCGGATCGCGGCAGGTCGTCACGCGGCATCCTCGGCCGGCGAGCCAGTCGGTCAGCGGGGCCACCTGCGACGACTTGCCGGCGCCGTCCATGCCGTCGAGCACGATGAACCGCGGTGGCGTCATGCCGGGGATCCGTCCTCGCCGCCTGTCGTCAAAATCCGCGCGTGCCCAGCCAGCGACGGCAGTCGACCGTCCAGGGGTGCAGCGGCTTCGTGCCGTCGTAGGGCCGCACGCCGAGGCCGAGGCCGTGCGGGCCGGTCTCGTAGACGTGCAGTTCAAAGGGCTTGCCCAGCGACTTGAGCCGGATTCCCAGTTCGAGGATCGGCTCCAGCTTCACCGCCGCATCCTCGTAGGTGTGCCAGATGAACAGCGGCGGCATCGTGTCGTGGGCGGAGAGCTCGCCGGAGAGTTCCCGGGCGAGCGGCTCGGGGGGAGCGTCGCCGAGCAGGTTCTTGCGGGAGCCGCCGTGCGTCTTGTCGGGCATCATGCTGACCACCGGATAACAGAGGACGCCCACGGCCGGCCGCGACGGACGACGGTCGATCGGGTCGGCCGCGGTGGTCAGGCCGTCGTCCCCCTTGAGGCAGAGACTGAGGGCTAGGTGACCGCCGGCCGAGGAGCCCATCACGCCGACGCGATCCGGATCGACCTTGAACCGCTCGGCGTCGTGCCGCACCAACCGGATCGCCCGCGACACGTCGCCGAGCATCACCGGATGGCGGTATCCCTTGCTGCCCAGCCGGTAGCGGAGCACGAACGCCGAAATGCCCTGCGTGTTGAGCCAGCGGGCGTAGTCACTGCCCTCGTGATCCGCCAGCCCACCGTAGCCGCCGCCGGGACAGATGACGAGCGCCGGGGTCGCGCCGGTCGCCTGCTTCGCAGGCCACCAGGCCACGACCGGCGTGTCCTGGTCCTTGTCGCCCAACGCGCCGGGGGCCGGTCCTTCCCAGAGCCGGATCGTCTCGGCCGGCTCTGTCGCCATCATCGGTGGGTCGGCGGCCCGCAGGCCGACGGTGGTCGCGATGCCGACGAGCAGGGCGACCGCCGTCGCAAGGCGGCGGGGGGCGGGCATCGGGGTCCTCCTCGGGCGACGCGGGATGGGAGCCGCCATGATACGGCATGCCACCGGGCAACGCGTCAACGGCGGGGCAGCTTCTGGATGCCCAGTGGGTCGGCTGGGTCGAGCGGCGCGAGTTTTCGGCAGACGTCGGCCGCCAGCGGCCGCCTGCCGGTCGCCAGCAGGCAGTGCACGAGCCCCTTGGCCGCCTCAAAGAAGGGACGGTTGCCGGCCAGCGCGTGAGGCAACGGCCGGGGACTTCCCGCCGCCTCGAGCGCCCGCAGGCAGAGCTCGTAGGCGCGTCCGAAATGGCCGCGGGCGAGCTTGGGGTCGCCGTCCTCCAGTGCGATCAGACCCAACTGCACGTGGGCCTCCAGGAAATCGGGACACTCCGACAGCAGCCAGACGAGTTCGTCCCGCGCGATCTCCAACTCGCCCGCCGCGATCATCGCCTCGACTTCCTCGATGTCCTCCCGGCGGCGGCGGGCACAGCGGGGCTGCACGACCTCCCAGGCCCCGCCCTTGGGGCCGTCGCGGCGAACCACCGTGATCCGTTCGGCGGGCGCGCCGGGACGACGGCTGCGTGCGGAGCGCTCGCGACGGCGACCGGCGGAGGGATCGGGCTGACGGTCGGGCGGAGTCGGCATGGGCGCTCGCGGCGGCACGGCGGGGGCGGCACCGCTACACTCCGGCAACACCCGGAGTGGTTGGACCCGAGTGAAAACCGGTTTGCAAGGGGTGGCGGTGAAACGCGCGGGCCGCAGGTCCGCCGGCGGAGCGGCGGTGCGGGCCGCACGGCCCGCCATCGCGGGCCGGTTGGTGGCCTGGTATCGCCGGCATCGCCGGGCGTTGCCCTGGCGGGAGAGCCGCGATCCCTACCGCGTCTGGGTGAGCGAGATCATGCTCCAGCAGACCCAGGTGGAGCGGGTGCGGGAGTTCTTCACGCGGTTCGTGGCCCGGTTTCCCGATGTGACCAGCCTGGCGCGGGCTCCGCAGCGGGACGTGCTCAAGCACTGGGAGGGGCTCGGCTACTACCGCCGGGCCCGGCACCTGCACGCCGCGGCCAAGCAGGTCGTGACCGAGCACGCAGGCAGGTTTCCCCGCACGGCGGCCGGGCTCCGCGGCCTGCCGGGGATCGGCCGCTACACGGCCGGCGCGATTGCCTCGATCGCGTTCGACGCCCGGGAGCCGATCATCGAGGCCAACAGCCGCCGCGTCATCGCGCGGCTGGTCGGCCACGCGGCACCGGTGGGCGGTGCGGCCGACGAGCCGCTCTGGACGATCGCGGCCGATCTCCTGCCGCGCCGAGGTGCCGGCCTCTTCAACCAGGCACTGATGGATCTCGGGGCCACGGTCTGCACCGTCGCGCGGCCTCTGTGTGACCGGTGTCCGCTGGCCTCCGCCTGCGTGGCCCGGCGCACGGGCTGCGTCGCGGCGATACCGGCCATGCCCGCCCTGCGGGCGGCCAAGACGATCCGCGAGACAGCGCTGGTGCTTCGGCACGGGGACGGGGTGGTCGTCGAGCGGCGCGGGCCCGGCGAATGGTGGGAGGGCCTATGGGATTTTCCCCGCGCGGCCCGGGGCGCCGGGCGAACGGCGGGCGACCGCGGGCTCGGCGGTCTGACCTACACGGTCGCGCACCACCAGGTGTCGTGCCGCGTCGTCGAGCGGCGCCTGCCGCGGCGGCCGACCGCGACCCGTGACCGCCGGCTGGTGGCCCTGTCGCACCTGCGCCGGCTGGCGATGACCGCCCCCGGCCGCCGCATCGCGCAGCGGATCGCGTCGACGCGCCGACCGCTCCCCGGCTAGGCCGCCGTCGGCGTGCCGAACTGCCGCATGGAGGTCACGGTCGCGCTGGCCGTCGCACCGGCCGAGCCGATCAGGCTGAAGACGAGCTTGGGCACCAGGTTGGCGGCACTGCCGAAGCCACCCGTGAAGAGCGTCTGATTTCGGAAGACGTCGAGGCTGATGGTGGCCATTCTCGGTGCCGATCCCGACGTGTTCCCTTCCAACGTCAGCAACGGCAACGTCATGAAGCCCGTCGTGCCGGACAGGAACAACGGCTGGCCGAGGATCTCGAGCCGCAGGGCCGCCATGCCGTGCGCCGACACGACCAACTGCAACCGTCTCGCCCGCATCGATGCCGGTGAAGGCGACGTCCAGTTCGAGCCCCGTGCCGATTGGATCGGCGACCGAATCGGTGCCGTACGGGTCGAAGCTGATCGTGGCCGCCGACAGCGGCGTGTCGCCGTCGATCGTGAACGTCATACTCGAACCGGTGTCGGTGACCTCCCCCATCGTCAGCTGCACGCCGTAGACGAGTGGGAACACGGTGGGGTTTTCGGCGGGCGTCGCACCGCCGGTCACGACTTCGAACTGTCGCCGCACGTATTCCCCCGGCGTGGTCGTGCTGGTCTGCGGGAACTGGTCGTAGGCGGGGGCGAGCGCGGCGGTCGTCGTCGGGTGGAGGAGCGGTGACCAGGAGAGACCGTTCTGCTGGTCGCTCGGCGCCGACGGATTCCGGAGGCTCGCCTGCGCATACCACGCGGGCGGGTAGCCGTGCGACGGGAAAGCCGCACCGAGGTCGCCCGCCAGGCCGCCGGCGGGGTTGTAGAGTTCGGCCGGCCGCAGGAGCCTGTCGACGACGCTGCCCAGGCCGGCGTAGCCACCGAACGGTGCCCCGAAGCCGGTCTGCGAGTAGTAGTTGTCGACGAAGGTGCCGCCGGTCGGCTGCCGGCCGACCGCCACCGGCGTCTTGCTGATCGACGGGAGTTCCTGCAGGAATCGCCACACGAAGTTCTGGCCCCCGCCGACTCCCGGAGCGGCCAGCGGACTGGAGTTCACGAACAGGTGCGGCTTGACCGGGCCGGTCTCCGGCGAGTCGAAGAGCGTCAGTTGCGACACCGGGACGTTCGCCGCCTCGAGCGCGCAGGTGGCCACCACGGCGACCTTCGCGCCGTGGCTGTGGCCCATGATGTGGACGAGCCCCTGGTTGGCTCCGAAGAAGTCGTCCGCGAGGGCCGGCTCGATCGGCCACGGCCTTGCGCTGGCCCGGTGCCCAGCCGTGGGAGATGAAGTAGACGTTCTTGGGGCTGGCGGCGGTGCTCGCCAGCGAGCCGGCGGTGACGGGGAGCTCGAACTTCTGGGTTGCGGGGTCGTACCGCTGCAGGCGATCGAGTGGAGCGACCGTCGGCGCGAGCGTGGCGGCCATGGCCATCACGTCCCAGGTGGACGTGGGGGTGAAGCCGTCGAGGCCGCGGAACTCGGCGGAAGCCGAGAGCCGTGCGGCGAGCTGGACGGCGTTGCCGCTGCCCGCCTTGAACGAGCGGATCTCGGCGGCCGTGGCCTCGCGGCCGAGCACGCCGACCTAGGTGATCGCGCCCCGCAGCGGCTTCTGCACCTGGCCACGGCCCTGGAAGGCAGGCGTGGCGATCAGGTCGAGGGCCAGCTGGCCTCGATTCTCACCGGCCGCCAGCCGGTTGACCGCATTCTGCAGCGGAGCCGCCGCGGGCGAGCGGTCTAGGAGTTCGCGGTACAAAAACCGCACGTACTGCTCGTTCGAGAGCAGGCTCGTGTTCCCATGGGCCGTGACGAACGTCTGCGTGTTCATGAGGCCCAGGATCGTCGCGGCCGCCGAGATGCCCAGCCGCTGCTGCTGACCGCTGGTCCGCACCAGTTCGATCGGCAGCACGCCCGGGAACATCGCCGGCACGAAGCCCGCCGCCGGCTGGACGACACTGCGATACTCCGCCGACCGCAGCAACCGGCCGAACTCCGCGGACACTGCCTGGCCGGCATCGAGCCGGCCGACGGCGGCGGTGAACTCGTCGAAGGTGGCGGACCGCTAGAGCACGAGCTCGTAGAGGTTCTGGGCGATCGCCTGGTTCCGCTGGGCCAGCGCGAAGTTGAGGTCGGTGACGTCTGTGCCGCCCATCGTGAGGCTGTAGGCAAGCGACTGCGCGTCGGTACCGACGAAGCCCTGCGGCAGGTCGACCATCACGGTGACGGGGCCGGGCGCGACGCTGGCGAAGGTGAATCGGCCCTGGCTGTCGGTGACCTGCGGGCTGCTGCCATTGAGCCGGACGGTCACGTTGGGAAGGGGGCGAACAGTGCCGGGTCTCGCGGATCGACGCCGGAGACGTCGACCGATCGGAACACCGACCCGCTGATGCCGGCGAGCACGGCCCGCCGCTCGAGTCGTTCGATGTCCATCGGCCGACCACCACGCCGCCGGGCTCACGTTGCTGCCACGGAAGATTCCCCTTGCGGGCGGTTGCCGCCGCCACGGACGGAGGTTTCGATGTGAAACCCCGGGTCGCCGGAGGCTACTTGCCGACCGCAGCAGTCGCAAACGGCCGGGGGAAAAACCATTCGAGGGGGGGCGGCATGCCACGCGATGCCCGGACGCCTCGGCACCGAGGCCCGATTTGCCCGGACCCCGTCGCGGTGGGAACCTTTCTGGGCGGTGCGGCGTCCCACGGGGGTGCCTGCCATTCGTCGCTCATCGTCTGTCCGGAGTCCCGCCATGAAACCGTCGCCGTCGCACCCAGCGTTCCGTCTGCTCGCCGCCTGCGTGGCCGCGGTCTGCTCCTGGCCCGCCGGCGCGGCCGAGCAGCCGGTCGCCGCCGAACTGCCGCTCGAGCGGGTCGTGCTGTTCACCTCGGGCGTCGGCTTCTTCCAGCACGGCGGCAAGGTGAAGGGGGACGCCACCGTCGAGATGAGCTTCCGGTCCGCCGCCATCAACGACCTCCTCAAGAGCATGGTGGTCGAGGATCTCGGGGGTGGCACCGTGCCGGCGGTCAGCTACGCCTCGCGCGACCCGATCACCAAGACGCTCGGCACCTTCGCCATCGACCTCACCGACGAGCCGTCGCTGGGCCGGATCCTCGGGCAGCTGCGGGGCGAGCGGATCGAGGTAGAGGCGGCCCCGCCGGCGACCGGCACGATCGTGGGCGTCGAGAAGCGGACGGTACCCGTCGGCGACGACAAGACCGCGGAGAAGGAATACGTCACGATCCTCACCGCCGACGGGCTGCGGACGCTGGCCCTCGATGCGATCACCAGGCTGAAGCTGCTCGACGAGCGGCTGCAGAAGGAACTGGAGCAGGCCCTGGCGGTGCTCGCACTCGGCCATGACAGCGAGAAGAAGTCGGTGACGCTGGCCTTCGCGGGCGAGGGGGAACGGGCGGTCCGCGTGGGCTACGTGCAGGAGTCGCCCGTCTGGAAGACGAGCTATCGGCTCGTGCTCGGCGACGCGGCCAAGGAGAACGCCGGGCGGGCCCTCCTGCAGGGCTGGGCGATCGTGGAGAACACCACCGACCGTGACTGGAAGGACGTCCGCATGGCCCTGGTCAGCGGCCGGCCGATCTCCTTCGTGATGGACCTCTACCAGCCGCTCTACCTGCCGCGACCGGTCGTCAAGCCGGAACTGCTCGCCTCGCTGGGGCCGCAGGTGTACGGCCAAGACATGGACGCGCGGGCCGAGGAGTTCGCGGCCAAGGGCCGTTCCGGCAAGCCGGATAGAGACGGTCGACGGATGATGGCGGCACGGGCCGCGCCGGCCGTTGCCATGGCGATGGACAGCGAGGTGATGCCGCAGGCCGAGGCGGTGGAGCAGGGGGAGATGCTCGACGGCGCGGCGGCGATCCGCAGCGTGGCCGCCGGCGAGGCGCTCGGCGAACTCTTCCGTTACGAGATCGCCCAGCCCGTCACGATCGCCCGCCAACGCTCGGCGATGCTGCCGATCGTGGCCGAGCGGGTGGAGGCCGAAAAGGTTTCGGTCTACGACGACCGCGTGATGCCCAAGCACCCGCTGGCCGGGGTGCGGCTGGTCAACTCCACCACACTCGACCTGATGCAGGGCCCGATCACGGTCTTCGACGCCGGCGCCTACGCGGGCGACGCCCGCATCGAGGACCTGCCCGCCGGATCGAGCCGGCTGCTGACCTATGCGGTCGACCTGGATGTCGAGGTGGCCCCGCGGGTCGAGCCGCGGCCCGAGCAGATCGTGAGCGTGCGGCTCGTGAAAGGCACGCTCGTCGCCTCGCGAAAGCTCGCCCGTCGCAAGGTGTTCGAGATCAAGAACTCCGGCGCCGAGCCGGTCAGGCTGCTGGTCGAGCATCCGCTGGAGCCGGGCTGGAAGCTCGTCGAGCCCGAGAAGCCGGCGGAGCAGACACGCGACCGCTTTCGCTTCGCGGTGACGGCCGAGCCGGGCAAGCCGGCCACGCTCGCCGTCGTCGAAGAGCAGTTGGTCTCCCTGCAACTGGCCCTCACCGACCTCGATGACGGGGCGATCCTCTTCTACTCCAACGCCAAGGTGACGCCACCGGCGGTCAAGCAGGCCCTGGCCGACGTCGTGCAGCGGAAGCGGGAGATCGAGGGGCTGGTGCAGGAGCGGGCCCGCCGCGAGCAGGAGGTGCAGGTGGTCGGCCAGGAGCAGGAGCGGATCCGTCAGAACATGGCTCAGCTCGACCGCACGAGCGACCTCTACACGAGGTACGTGCAGAAGTTCGCTGCCCAGGAGGACCGGGTGGAGACGCTCCGCAAGGAGATCGCCGACCTCCAGGGCAAGGAGCAGCGGGCCCGCCGCGGACTCGACGAAATGCTCGGCACACTGTCTCTTGAGTGAGTCTCGTCCCAGGTTCGTCGACCACCCCGAAGAGAGCCAGCATGCCCCGCGTGTCACGTCCGTTCGCCACCGCAACCCTCCTAGCGTTCGTCGCCTGCCTGCCCGCCCCGGCTGCGCGGGGCGACGTCGCCGCCGTCGCCGGTGGGCTCGCGGCGCTGGGCTGGGAACTCGTGCGGGCCTCCGGGGACGGCAACGCCATCGTGTCGCCGGCCAGCGTCTGGGAGACGCTGGCGATGACGCATGCCGGGGCTCGGGGCGAGACCGCGGCGGAGATCGCCCATGTGCTCGGCATGCCCGACGACCGGGAGCAGATCGCGGCGTCCGCCGCCGACCTGCGGGCCCTGGTGGCGGAGGCCAAGGGAGAGAAGATCAGGCTCGACATCGCCAACCGGATCTGGGTCGAGCGGACCCAGAAGCTCGAGGCCTCCTTCACCGGGCTGTTGCAGGCCAGGTATGCCGCGGCCGCGGGGCTGGTGGACTTCATGACCCGGCCCGAGGACGCTCGCACCCAGATCAACACCTGGGTGGGCGAGCACACCGCCGGCAAGATCCCGGAGTTGCTCCCGTCGGGATCGATCACCGCCCAGACGCGGATTGTGCTCACCAACGCCGTCTACCTGAAAGCGCCCTGGGCGAAGCCGTTCGAGAAGTCGGCCACGCAGCCGGCGGCCTTCACGGTGGCCGGAGGCGACAAGCCCCAGGTGCCCTTCATGAACTGGTCGGGCAAGCTCGTCGCCGGCAAGGTGGTGGTCGGCGAGGCGGCGGCGACGGTCTGCGAGATTCCCTACGAGGGCGGCCGGCTGGCGATGGTGATCGTCGTGCCCGACGTGGCCGACGGCCTGCCCAGGACGCTCGGCGGCCTGGACCGCGACTGGCGGGCCCAGTGGAACGACGCCGGTGTCCGGCCGCGGGAAGTGAACCTGGCACTGCCCAGGTGGACCGCCCGAAAGCCGATCTCCCTCAAGGAATCCCTCGTGGGGATGGGCATGAAGCAGGCGTTCGTGGCCGGCGAGGCGGACCTCTCCGGCATCGACGGCGCCCGTGACCTGTTCGTTTCGGCCGTGGTGCATGAGGGCTTCGTGGACGTCTCGGAGGAAGGCACGGAGGCCGCCGCCGCGACCGGGCTGGTCGTGGGGGTGACGTCAGCGCCGATCCGGGAGGAGCCCCTGGAGGTCAAGGCCGACCATCCCTTCGCCTGGGCGATCGTGGAACGGGCCTCGGGGGTGGTGCTCTTCGCCGGCGCGGTTCGACATCCCCGCTGATGCGAAGGTCCCGGCCGCAGCGTGGCGGCCGGACCGGGTCCGCGTGGAATGGTAGGCTCCCGGCCATCACCCGGAGTCGCTCCCCATGATGAACGCCCCTCGCCTCGCCCTCGTCGTCGCTCTCGCAACCGCCGTGGCGGCCCGCGCCGACGACGCTCCCAAGCCCCTCGCCGTGCTGCTCGTGGCCGGTGGCTGCTGCCACGACTACGCCACGCAGACCAAGCTCCTCGAGGCGGGACTCGAGTCGCGCGTGAGAGCCGACGTGACGGTGGCCTACAACCCCGACACCTCCACCAAGGCGCGGTTCGAGGTCTATGAGAAGGACGGCTGGGCCGATCCCTACGACGTGATCGTGCATGACGAGTGCTCGGCCGACGTCACCGACGGTCCCTACGTGTCCCGCATTCTGGCGGCCCACCGGGCCGGCACGCCGGCGGTCAACATCCATTGTGCGATGCATTCCTACCGCTGGGGCGATTTCCGCAAGCCCGTGGCCGCGGGCGCCGACAACGCCGGCTGGTTCGAGATGGTCGGCCTGCAGTCGACCGGCCACGGCCCCCAGTTGCCGATCGCCATCGCCTACGACGCCCACCCCATCAGCAAGGGGCTCGCAGGGTGGACCACGATCAACGAAGAGCTGTACAACAACATCCAGGTGCTGCCGACCGCGAAGCCGCTGGCGACCGGGGTGCAGGCGTTGCCGGGCCGGAAGGAGTCCGACGGCAAACCCGCGGAGACCAAGGCGGTGGTCGCCTGGACCAACGAGTACGGGCCGGGAAAGACGCGGGTCTTCAGCACGTCGCTGGGCCACAACAACGACACCGTCGGTGACGACCGCTACCTCGACCTGATCGCCCGCGGGCTGTTGTGGGCTGCGGGCAGGCTCGCCGACGACGGTGCTCCGGCCAGCGGCTGCTGGGTCGAAGCCGTGCCCCGCTGACCGGCCGTCGCCGGGGTGGAGCCGCCGGGGCGGCTGTTCCGGGAGGGGACGTGATGATCGGCCGTCGATCGTGGGCATGCTGCGCCTTAGTCATGGGTCTGCTGGGCGTTTGCGGCGCGGCGTCGGCGGCCGTTGCGGAGTTGGAGGCCTCGGCCCCAGCCGTCGCGCCCGACCGGCCCGACGACGCCTCCATGCAGGAACCTCGCCGCGTCTGCTGCTCCTGCCGCCCCGGCTGGAGCCACGACGCGATGTTCGACGTGCTGTTCCTCCAACGGAACGCCCAGATCGGCGACCGGCCGCTCGTCTCCCACTCCGACACCACGCAGCGCCTGACCGAGGCAACCGAACCAACCGCGACACCACCAAGCGACACCATTTTCGACCGCCAAGCGCCGCCGTTTTCAACCGCCGTCAATAGTGGCCAGGGCCAGCCCGCGCTTCAGTCGCGCCTCGGAGAGCCACGGCCGCGGGGAACGCGCGGAGCGACGCCGTGCGGGCCGCCGCGGGTGGAAGACGTTGAAACCTCTGAGCACGTGTTGGAGCTCCTCTGAACCGCCTGCCGGGCAGGCTGGCGGACGAGGACGGCCATCGGCCGAATCGAGGGCTCGCTGCTCGTTCCAGTCTCGCCAGACTGCCCGCGCGTGACGACCGCTACGCCCCGAACTCCCTTGGAGGCTACCCACTCCGAAATCCATTCGCAACGACCACGGGCGGAGGTCATTCAGGCCAGGATCGCTCGCGCGGGACGCGACATATCCACGCCCGTGAGCCGCGTGCCAAGTCGCAGGCCGGCCGTGATCGCGACACGGGTGACCGCGCTGGTGCTTGCCTCGCCAACAAAGCGACGCGCGGCCACCCAGGCGGCTGCTGGGATGCGGCCAAACATGAGAAAGGATACGGCTTTCGCAGCCTGAGCCAGGCGGCAGGCCGCTCGTTGACGGCCTCCTGCCGCGAACGTAGATTCGCCACGGCTTGAAAGGATTTTCCGCCGCTCAGCGGCTTTTCTCCTTCGATGAAAGGTTGCGCTCACCCCCATGGCCACGTCCACCCGCAAGAAATCCTCCGCCCGCGGTCCCAAGAAGGATGCCAAGGCGGCCAAGGGCGGCCGGATGATCTATTCCTTCGGCGAGAAGAAGTGCGACGGTGACGGCACGATGAAGGCCCTGCTCGGCGGCAAGGGGGCCAACCTCGCCCAAATGACGAAGATCGGCCTGCCGGTGCCCCCCGGCTTCACGATCACCACCGCCGTCTGCATCGACTATGACAAGCACGGCAAACGGTTCCCGAAGGGCCTGAAGGAGTCCGTCCACGCCGCCATGAAGCTCGTCGAGAAGGAGACGGGCAAGAAGTTTGGCGACCCCAAGAACGCCCTCCTGGTGAGCGTCCGCTCGGGGGCCCGCGACAGCATGCCGGGCATGATGGACACGATCCTCAACCTCGGCCTTAACGACGAGACGGTGAAGGGCCTGGCCGAGGCCACCGGCAATCCCCGCTTCGCCTACGACTCCTACCGCCGCTTCATTCAGATGTACGGCGACGTGGTGATGGGGGTCCAGAAGCGGCACGAGCACGAGCACGAGCCCTTCGAGGAGGTGATGGATGGCCTCAAGCACCAACTTGGTGTCCACAACGACACCGACCTCACCGAGTCACACCTCCGCGAACTGATCGGCCGCTACCTGCGGCTCATCCGAGAGCGGACCGGCAAGAGCTTTCCGCAAGACCCCTTTGAGCAGTTGATGGGGGCCGTGGGTGCCGTGTTCGGCAGCTGGATGAACGAACGGGCCATCCTTTACCGCCGCAAGTACAAGATTCCCGATGAGTGGGGCACGGCCGTCAACGTGCAGAGCATGGTGTTCGGCAACATGGGCGACGACTGCGCCACGGGCGTGGCCTTCACCCGCGACCCGGCCACGGGCGAGGACGTCTTCTACGGTGAATACCTCGTCAACGCCCAGGGCGAGGACGTGGTGGCCGGCGTGCGGACGCCGCTGCCGGTCGCTGAGATGAAGCACGACGCGATGTTCGCCGGCACCTACAAGCAGCTTGAGAAGGTGCGGCAGACGCTGGAAAAGAAGTTCGGCGATGTCCAGGACTTCGAGTTCACCGTCGAGAAGAAGAAGCTTTACATGCTGCAGACGCGGAACGGCAAGCGGACGGCGCTGGCCTACGTGAAGATCGCCCACGACATGGTCAAGCAGAAGTTGATGACCCCGCGGCACGCGATCCTGTCGGCCGACCCGGACGCGCTCTCGCAACTGCTGGCCCCGATCTTCGATCACAAGGCCTACGAGGCCGCCAAGCAGTCCGGGCGGCTGCTGACGACGGGCCTGCCCGCCGGCCCGGGGGCTGCCACCGGCGAACTGGTCTTCTCGGCGACGAAGGCCGAGGAACTGGCCCACAAGGGAAAGAAGGTGGTGCTCGCCCGCATCGAGACGAGCCCGGAGGATCTCCGCGGCATGATCGCCGCCGAGGGCATCCTCACTAGTCGCGGCGGCGTGTCCAGCCACGCGGCCCTGGTGGCCCGGCAGATGGGTAAGGTCTGCGTGGCCGGTGCGGGTGCGATCCAGATCGACTACGCGAAAGGCACGCTGTCCTGCGCGGGCAAGACGCTCAGGGAAGGCGATGCGATCTCGATCAACGGGTCGACCGGCGAGGTACTCGCCGGGGCGATCGAGACGGCCGACAGCGAGCTCAAGCAGGTGCTGATCGCTGGCACCATGAAGCCGGCCGACTCGCAGGTCTTCCAGTACTACGACTTCATCATGAAGCTCGCCGACAAGCACCGGCAGCTGGGCCTGAGGACCAACGCCGACACGCCCGAGCAGGTGCGGCAGGCGATCGCGTTCGGCGCGGAGGGCATCGGCCTGACGCGCACCGAGCACATGTTCTTTGAGGGCGACCGGATCGACGCGATGCGGGAGATGATCCTCGCCGAGACGGAGGAGGCCCGCCGCGGGGCGCTGGCCAAACTACTGCCCTATCAGCGGGAGGACTTCGAGGGCATCTTCCGGGCGCTCGACGGCCGGCCGGCCACGATCCGGTTCCTCGATCCGCCGCTGCACGAGTTCGTGCCCCATGACGAGCAAACCCAGGCCGACCTGGCCCGCAAGTTGGGGCTGCCGGTCGAGACGGTCAAGGCCCGCGTGGCGGCGCTCCACGAGTTCAACCCGATGCTCGGCCATCGCGGCTGCCGACTGGGCATCAGCTATCCCGAGATCTCGGAGATGCAGGCCCGGGCCGTGTTCGAGGCCGCGGCCAAGGTGCAGAAGGAAGGGGGCCGCGTCCGTCCGGAAATCATGATTCCGCTCGTAGGCTTCAAGAAGGAGCTCGACCACCAGGTGGCGATCGTGCACCGTGTCGCCGAGCAGGTGCAGAAGGAGACCGGGCAGAAGATTAAGTACCTGGTAGGAACGATGATCGAAATTCCACGCGGGGCGTTGACGGCCAACGAGATCGCCGAGACGGCCGAGTTCTTCTCGTTCGGTACCAACGACCTGACACAGACGTGCCTGGGCACGAGCCGCGACGACATGGGTTCGTTCCTGCAGAAGTACTCCGAAGAAGGCATCTTCAAGGCGAATCCGTTTGCGTCGATCGACGCCTCCGGCGTGGGCCAACTGATGAAGATCGCGGTCGAGCGGGGCAGGGCGACCAGGCCGGACATCAAGCTCGGCATCTGCGGCGAGCATGGCGGCGACCCGCATTCTGTGATCTTCTGCCACCAGATCGGGCTCGACTACGTCAGCTGCTCCCCGTTCCGTCTGCCGGTGGCGAGGCTGGCGGCGGCCCAGGCGGCGCTCAAGGAGTAGGCTCGGACTGGACGGTTCGGCCGCAGGTCGGCCTCCCGGGCAGTGTTCCTCATCCGGTTTCATCCCGGAAGTCGATCCATGAAGACCTTCTCGCGTGCGTTCGCGGTGTCTCTGCTGGCCGTCTGCTCGTGGCCCGTGGCGGCCGTCGCGCAGGTCGCCGGCTCGGCCGAGCCGGTGACCGCGGTCGAGACGGTCAGGCCGGCGCCCCGCGGCGAAGGGTGGATGAAACGGCACGAGCAGATCAACTCCCGCGCCGTGCCTGGGCAGGTCGACCTGGTCTTCATCGGTGACTCGATCACACAGGGCTGGGAGGGGGCCGGCCGGGCCACCTGGGACAAGTTCGTCGGCTCCCGCAAGGCCATCAACGTCGGCATCAGCGGCGACCGCACCCAGCACGTGCTCTGGCGGCTCGACAACGGCAACGTCGCGGGCATCTCGCCCAAGGTGGCCGTGGTGATGATCGGCACGAACAACGCCGCCGCCAACGATCCCGCCCACACGGCGGCCGGCATCGAGGCGATCGTCGGCAAGCTCCGCGACAAGCTTCCGAACACGAAAATCCTGTTGTTGGGCGTCTTCCCGAGGGGGGCCACGCCGGCGGACGCCCTGCGGAGAAAGAACGCGGCAGTCAACGAGATCATCGCCACGCTCGACGATGGCCGGCACGTCTTCTATCTCGACATCGGCCCGAAGTTCCTGACGGCCGACGGCACGCTTGAGAAGTCGATCATGCCCGACCTGCTCCACCTCAGCCCGCGGGGCTACGAGATCTGGGCGGAAAGCATGGAGCCGAAGCTGGCCGAGCTGCTCGGCGGACGATGAGCCCAGGCGGATAGCCCGATGCCGATCACCCCGGAAGCGCAGATGCTGGCGGTGATCGTGGCGGGCGTGGTCGTCCTCTGGATCACCGAGACACTCCCGCCGGCGGTAACGGCACTGCTGGGCGCGGTGGCCTGCGTGCTGGCAGGCGTGGCCCCGGCGAGCGAGGTCTTCGCCCCCTTCGCCGATCCGCTCATCTTCTTGCTGATCGGGTCGTTCCTGCTGGCCGAGGCCATCCGGCTGCACGGCCTCGACCGGCGGTTCGCCTTCGCCGTGCTCGCCCTGCCCGGGGTGGGCGAGCGGCCGGGGCGGATCCTGGCGGCGGTGGCGCTGGCGTGTGCGACGGCCAGCGGCTTTCTCTCTAACACTTGCGTCACCGCGATGATGATCACGATCGTGGCCGGGATCGTGGCCACCGTCGAGGAGGCGGCGACCGCGGCGGGCCGCAGGCCGGCCGCCGGCTTCGCGACGGGGCTGTTCCTGTGCGTCGCGTTTGCCTCGTCGATCGGGGGGCTGGCGACGCCCATCGGCACGCCTCCCAACCTTATCGGCCTGGGGCTGATCCGCAGGCAGTTGGGCGTCGACGTGACGTTTCCGGGCTGGTGCGCCGTCGGCGTGCCGGTCGTTGTGGTGCTCACCACCTGGACGGTGCTAATGCTGGGCCGCCTGTTCCCCGCCGGGCTCGATCGGCTCGAGGGGGTGGGGAAGCTCGTCGCCGCGGAGCGGCGCCGCTGCGGTGGCTGGACGGTCGGGCAGGTGTCGGCGGCCACGGCCTTCGCGAGCACCGTCGTGCTCTGGCTCGTGCCGGGCATCCTGCAGGGCGTGCTCGGCTCGGAGCATGCCCTCTCGCGACTGCTGAAGGACAGGCTTCCCGAGGGTGTGGCCGCCCTCGTCGGCGCGATCCTGCTGTTCGTCCTGCCAGGCGGCGAACGGTATGGCAGGAGGCGGGCCGTGCTCACCTGGCACGAGGCACGCATCGATTGGGGGATCGTGCTGCTGTACGGAGGCGGTCTCTCGCTCGGCACACTCTGTTTCTCGACGGGCTTGGCCGCGGCGCTCGGCGAATCGATCCGCGGTCTCGTGCCAGCAGGGCCGTGGGGCGGCATCGTGCTGGTGGGCGTGGCCGCGGCGGTGGCCGTCGTGGTGAGCGAGTTCACGAGCAACACTGCCAGCGCTAACATCGTGGTGCCGTTGGCCATCGCCCTCGGCACGGCGACCGGCGGCGACCCGCTCGTGCCGGCCCTCGCGGCGACGTTCGCGGCCAGCCTGGGATTCATGATGCCCGTCAGCACCCCGTGCAATGCGATCGTCTACGGTTCAGGCCGGATTCCGCTGCGGAGCATGATGGCTGCCGGATCGCTGCTCGACGTCGTCGGCACGGTCGTGATCACGACCGCGATGCTGTTCGTGGGACGCCGGGGGGGGTGAGCCGGGCGTCGTGGCCGGCCGGCGAGGGGCGTTGGTGCCCGTCGCCGGCCGTGACGTCCCGTCTGAAACTAGATCGCGGCGGCGGCCGTCTCGCCGGTCCGAATCCGGACCACCTCGGCGAGGTTGGTCACGAAGATCTTGCCGTCGCCCACCTGACCCGTGCGGGCCGTGGCCATGATCTTGCTGATCACGTTTTGGGCTTCGTCATCGCCCACCACGACCTCAATCTTCACCTTGGGCAGGAAGTCGACGGAGTACTCCGCTCCGCGATAGGTCTCCGTGTGCCCCTTCTGGCGGCCGAAGCCGCGAACTTCGGTCACGGTCATGCCCTTCACGCCGAGGGCATTGAGCGCGTCCTTGACCTCTTCGAGCTTGAAATGCCGGATGATGGCTTCGATCTTCTTCATGGTTTTCTTCTCCTCTGGGCAGGCACCAAGGCCCGCGTTCAGGTTCCGCCGATCACGTGACCGGTATCGTCCGCCGGCGAGTGAAGGTGCAATCGCCGTGCCAAAGCCGCCGCTTCCATCCGGCTGCGAAAAAAGCCGTGTCGTCGAAGGAAACGCGTCGCGCGGATGCGGCGCGCATCGCTCGGGCATTGCTGCCGTGGCCATCGCAATGCCCAAAAAAGGGTCAGTCAGCCGCGGTGTTCGCGCCGTCACGCCGGCGCGACATGGTCGGCCCCCCCGTCGCCCGAGCGTAGCGCGTCAGCGGGCCCGTCGCGGTGCCCGGTGATCGACGGGATGGCACCTCTCCGCGACCTCGCGAGCGGCCCAACGCGTGGTCTTTCGGCTCGTCCGGGTACCGACGGCAGCAGCCCCGGCTGCCGCCCGAGTGGCTCGCACCGACGAACCATCGATGCACCACAGATCCCAGTCGATCTCGCCCACGGCATCGAGTCGGACGTGGTGTGATTCGAGGATTCGGTCGTACACGCCCGCCTT
>Ga0194129_10004046_pt1 | contig 19868 bp, 20 predicted proteins | sample TA2KigCa35mmetaG_FD_150862 | JGI IMG/M metagenome (GOLD analysis project Ga0194129, IMG submission 150862) | Freshwater microbial communities from Lake Tanganyika, Tanzania - TA2015038 Kigoma Deep Cast 35m | ecosystem: Environmental > Aquatic > Freshwater > Lake | place: Tanzania: Lake...
GCCGGCAACTGGCTGTAGCGCTCGGGGGCCACCTGGGTGGCGAGATGAAAACAGGCCTGCTGCACGGCGTGCAACAGGCCTTCTCGCAACACCTGCAGGTACAGCGCCAGGTCGCGGTACAGCTCTGGGGCGAGCTGCTCCTGCTGGCTCAGCAGCAGGTCGAGTTGGCGCTGGGCCTCATCGAGGGGCCGGGCGTTGGGATCCAAGGATCAGGGATGGGCGGGGCTGCGCCGCATCAGGCGGCCTGCATGGCCGCCACCTCGGCGGCGAAGTCCATCTTCTCCACTTCGATGCCCTCACCGAGGTTGAAACGCACGAAGCGGCGCACCTGGATGTTCTCGCCCACCTTGCCGGCCACCTGCTTCACCATCTCCTCAACGGTCATGGCGCTGTCCTTGATGAAGGCCTGGTCCATCAGGGCCATCTCCTTGAGGCGCTTGCCGATGCGGCCGGCCACGATCTTCTCCTTCATCTCCTCCTTCTTGCCGGCGAGGTCGTCGCGGCCCATTTCAATCTGCTTCTCGCGCTCGGCCACCTCGGCGGGGATGTCCTCCACCTTCACGAAGTCGACGTTGGGGCAGGCGGCGATCTGCATCGCCACGTTGCGGATCAGCTCCTGGAAGATCTCACCGCGGGCCACGAAGTCGGTTTCGCAGTTCACCTCCACCAGCACGCCCACGCGGGCACCGGTGTGGATGTAGCTGCCGATGGCACCCTCAGCGGCGGTGCGGCCGGACTTCTTCTCGGCGGAGGCGATGCCCTTCTGACGCAGCCACTCCACGGCCTTGTCCTTGTCGCCCTTGGTTTCAGCAAGGGCCTTCTTGCAATCCATCATCCCTGCGCCGGTCATGTCGCGCAGTTCTTTGACGAGCTTGGCGGAGATCTCAGCCATGGGGATTCAGCGGGTGGGTGGGGGTGCTGTGGGGGAAAAGCAATCGGGTGGCAGGGGCCCATAGGGGAAGAGCTCCCCCTCAGGGAAGCTCCAGGGCGTCTGCGGGGGTGGGCCGCCGGGCCCGGGGGGCTCAGCCCTCCTCGTCGTCGTAGCCGCCGCGCTGGTCACCGGCGCCGTGGCGACCTTCATTGATGGCGTCCGCCAGACGGCCGAGCACCAGCTGCACCGAGCGCACGGCGTCGTCGTTGCAGGGGATGGGCACGTCGCAGAGGTCGGGATCGCAGTTGGTGTCGAGCATGGACACCAGGGGGATATCGAGCTTGCGGGCTTCGAGCACCGCGTTGGTTTCACGGCGCTGATCCACCAGCACCACCACATCGGGCAGACGGCGCATGTTCTTGAGGCCGCCCAGATACTTCTGCAGGCGCTCCAGCTCCCGGCGCAGCACGGCCGCTTCCTTCTTGGGACGCATGGCGATGGCGCCGGAGGCCTCCATGCGCTCCAGGTCCTTGAGGCGGTCGATGCGGGCGCGCATCGTGGTCCAGTTGGTGAGCATGCCGCCCAGCCAGCGCTGGTTCACATAGGCGGCGCCGCAGCGGGTGGCCTCCAGGGCGATCACTTCAGAGGCCTGCTTCTTGGTGCCCACAAACAGGAAACGCTTGCCGCTGCGGGCGGCGCTGCGCACCCACTTGTAGGCGTTGTTCATGCAGACGGCGGTCTGCACGAGATCAATGATGTGGACTCCGTTGCGCGCGCAATAGATGTAGCGCGACATCTTGGGATTCCAGCGGCGGGTTTGGTGCCCGAAGTGGGCACCCGCCTCCATCATTTCGGCGAGGGTGACAACAGCCATGGTTTGAATTGAGTTTCGGGTTTGCCTCCACCTGCCAGGGACGCGCTGCCATCAGAGGCGGCCACGGTCACCCGAAACGTGCAGGTGTGCGGTGTGAATGGGACCCGGGCACCCTATCAAACCGCCCGTCTGGACTCAGCTCAGGCCGGCGGCGCGGGCCTCGGCGTAGAGGGCCCGCACACCGATGCGGTTAAGGGGCAGCCGCAGCAGTTCCATGGCCAGCCCGGGTTTGCCGTGGCGAATCAGCCAGGCCAGCAGCGGCCTCAGGCTGCGCTCATTCAGCAGGCCCCCGAGGGTGAGCAGCTCCCACAGCAACCAGTGGAGGGGGGTGAACTGGATGATGAACCGCACCCGCCGGGTGGGGTGCTTGCGGTAAAACACCAGGCCCATCTTGGCCCGCTGCCGCTCCACCTCGATCAGGCGGGGCACCTGATCCAGGCTGAGGGCCGGATGCCAGTGGTACCCCACCGCCTCGGGGCAGCGCACCAGCACCACCCCCATGCGCCGCAACCGTTCCCCCAGTTCGAGGTCCTCCCAGCCGTAGAGCCGGAAGCGGGTGTCGAACAGGCCGCTCTCCTCCAGCACCGCCCGGTCGATGGCCACGTTGCCGGTGGCGAAGTAGGCCCAGGAGAGATCCCGCAGCTTGTGGGGTTCGCCGGTGGGCTGCTCGAAATTGGCGGTGTTGATCACCGCGCCGTAGGTGAAACAGAGGCGATCGCCCCGTTCCGCCCAGGTCTGCTGCAGCCGGCGGGCATGGCAGAGCAGAAAGTCATCGGTGACCACCAGGTCACTGTCGATGAACACGATCACATCGCCGCAGGCGTGCTCGACGCCGCGGTTGCGCCCCTCGGCAGGGCCGCCGTGGTCCTGCTGCACCAGGCGCACGTGGGGGTGGTTGGCCCCCTCGCGGGCCAGCCAGGCCACCGTGTCGTCGGTGGAGCCGTCGTCCACCAGCACCACCTCATAGGCGCTGAGCGGGGCCTCCAACCGCTGCTGCTCCAGGGCCCGCAGACACTTCTGCAGGATCGGCAGACGGTTGTAGGTGGGGATGACGACGCTCAGGAACATGGGGGTGATCCGCGGGCGAGCTGGGGGCCGGGAGCAAAAAAGGGGGACCCGTCAGGATCCCCCTTCATGGCAGGGTCGGCGCAAGCGCTGACGGCGATGGACCCGGATCAGTCGGCAGCGCCGCCGTTGTTGGCGGTGCCGGTGACGCCGTTGCCGGCGCCTTCACCACGGCCGTCGTTGCGCAGCTTGCGCTTCTTGAACTTGCGGGCGTAGGCGCGGTTGCGCTCTTGCTTTTCCTTCTTGAGGTTGCGGCGTTTGGCCATCGAAACGGCGGGTCCTTGGGGAGATGGTCACCACCCTACTGAACGGCGGTGGTGAGGGCCTTGAGGCGACCGTCCTCCATGCGCACCAGGCGGTCGGCGATGTCGAGGATGCGGGGATCATGGGTCACCATCAGCACCGCGCAACCCTGGTCCCGGGCCAGGCGCTGCAGCAGCTCCACCACCTCCCGACCGGTGCGGGAATCGAGGGCCGCGGTGGGTTCATCCGCCAGCAGCAGGCGCGGATGGGCCGCCAGGGCCCGGGCGATGGCCACCCGTTGCTTCTGGCCGCCGGAGAGGTCGTGGGGGAGCTTGTGGAGCTCGTCCCCCAGGCCCACCGCCCGCAACCATTCACGGGCCTGGTCGCGGCGGGCGCGGTAGGCGAGGCCCGGCAGCAGGTCGGAGCCCATCTGCACGTTCTGCTCCGCGGTGAGGCAGCGCAGCAGGTTGTGGCCCTGGAAGATCATCCCGATGGAGCGGCGCAGCTGCTGGCGTTGGCCCTGGCTGGCCCCCGCCAACTGGCGGCCGAGCACCTGCACCGACCCCTCCTGCACCTGGCGCAGGGCCCCCACCAGGGTGAGCAGGGTGGTTTTGCCGCAACCTGAGGGGCCGGTGAGCAGCACCACCTCCCCCGGGGCCACCGCCAGATCGATGCCCTGCAACACCTGGCGACGGGTGTCGCCTTTGCCATACCAATGGTTGAGCCCCTGCAGGGCGATGGCATGGCGGGGGGCGGCGGCGGACATCAGCTCAGAAGATTTCAGCCGGATCGGCATCCGCCAGGCGCCGCATGGCCAGGGCGGCGGAGGCCATGCACATCACCAGAATCATGGTGAGCACCGTGAAGGCCCGGGTGGCATTCATGGCCACCGGCAGCTGGGTGGCGCTGCGCACCAGCCAGTAGAGCCCCTGGCCGGCGGCGTAGGCGGGCAGGTAGCCGAAGGCCGCCAGCAGCAACCCCTCCCGGGCCACCACCCCCAGCAGGCTGCTGAGCCGGTAGCCCATGGCCATCAAGGTGGCGTACTCCGGCAGGTGATCACTGACATCGCTGTAGAGCACCTGGTAGACGATCACGCAGCCCACCACGAAGCCCATGGCGGCCCCCAGGCTGAAGATGAATCCGATGGAGGTGCTGGTGCGCCAGTAGTTCTGCTCAAAGGCGATGAAGCCGTCCTTGGTGAGCACCGTCACGTCGCTGGGGAGCTGGCCCTGCAGGCGCCGGGCCACAGCGGCGGCATCGGATCCCGGCCGCAGCCGCACCAGGCCCACCTCGATGCTGCCGGGGGGCGTGTTGGGCAGCAGCTCCAGGAAGGTTTCGCTGCTGGTGAGCAGGTTGCCATCGGCGCCGAAGGAGGTGCCGAGCCCCACCAGGCCGGCCACCCGCACCCGCTTACCGGCGATCTCACTCTCCACGGTGCGGCCGGCTTTGAACCACGCGGCCACCGGGCCGAATTCCGGCCGCGATTGCTCATCAAACAGCACCCGGCCCTTCTGGCTCAGCAGCCGTGCCTTGGGGGCCAGGCTGGGGTCGGTGAACAGGGGATCCCCCGGTTCAAAACCCAGGGCCAGCACGGAACGGGTGGCGCGGGTCTCGGGGTTGCGCCACAGCAGCAGAGTCCAGTGCACGGGGGTGATGCCCTCCACCTCCGGGGCCGCCATCGCCTGCACCAGGCGGCGGCGTGGGAAGCCCGCCATGCTCACCGAACTGGTGGAGCGGGGGCTGATCAGCACCAGATCCGCATCAAACAGCCGGTGGATGGTGACGCTGGCGTCAAACAATCCATCGCGGAAGCCCAGCTGCATGAACATCAGGATCCCGGCGAAGCTGATGCCCGCCAGGGCCACCGCCAACCGCACCGGCTGCCGGGTGAGCAGCAACCAGGCCAGCGGAATGCGCCGGGCCCGCCAGCGGGCCGCCAACCAGGCCCTCAGGGTCACGGGTTGAAGCGGGCGATCAGCTTGAGGCCCGAGAGGTTGCGCACCCGGGCGGCGGCCTGTGGATCGAGGGCCAGGCGCACCTCCACCACCCGCGCATCGGCGTCGCCGGTGGGGTCGGTGGAGAGCACCTGGCGCTGACTCACCTGGGGGGAGATGCGCAGCACCCGCGCCTGCAGGGTGCCGCTGAAACCGCCGTTCTCACTGGTGAGGCGCACGGTCTGGCCGACCCGCACGCGGTTGATGTCGCTCTCGTACACCTCCGCCACAGCCTCCATGCGATCGCTGGCGCCCAGCTCCAGCACCCCCTGGGCACCGGGGCGCTCGCCCACCTGGGCATGGATCTTGAGCACCGTGGCGTCGAGGGGAGCCCGCAGCTCGCTGTTGGCCAGGTCCACCTGCAGACCCTGGCGCTGGGCGAGGGATTCGCGCCACTGACCCTCCAGCTTCACCAGCTCATCACGCTTCTCCTCCAGCAGCACCAGGGGCGAGGCACCCGTGGCAGCGGCACGGCTGTAGCGGTCCACCTCGCGGCGCTGCAGGCGAATCTGGGCCTGCAGGCTCTGCAGGCGGGCGTTCACGGCGGCGAGGTCCGCCTGGAGCCGCGGGCGGTTGTCGAAACTGGCCAGCAGTTGGCCGCGGCGCACCCGCTGGCCCTCCTGCACCAACAGCTGGCTGAGGCGTGGGGTGCCGCCAAAGCCGCTGATGGGGGCGGCCAGCTCCACCACCTCGCCGGCGGGCTCCAGGTAGCCCAGGGCCGACACGGCCTCCGGCTGCACCACGGGCGCAGGGGTGGGCGGCGCCGGCTTGGGGCGTGGACGCAGGGCCAGCCCCCCCAGCAGCAGCAACACAGCCCCGCCGCCGGCCAAGAGCCAGGGACGGGCGGTGAGACGGGCCATCAGCTCAGGGGCAGCGGGTCGTCGAACAGCAGCTGCTCGATGTACCGATCGGCCCAGGCGGGATTGAAGGCCTTCTCCAGCACCCGGCGGGTCTTGTCGTTGCGTTTCTGCTGCTGGCAATAGGAGAGCTGACCCCGATGGCGATTCACCGTATCGGGGTGATCGATGGGCTGCGCCGGGGTGGTGCGGCTGGCCTCGGCCATGACGCTGAGGAAATCCCCCACCACCGCCACGAACTGCTGCTCCTCCGCCGCATCGGCGGGGCGCACGAAGCGCACATGGGGGGAGAAGATCGTGCCCCACTCGGGCAGTTCCCGCTCCTGGCTGAAGCGCCGCGGGGGCAGGGCCTCCAGGGCCGTGCTCACCGCCGGAGGCAGGGCCGGGCCCACGGGGGAGAGGTCGACGACGGCGGCGGAGACCACCCCGCGGCCCGCCACGATATCGGCCCCGAACACCGGCAGGTCGTAGCGGGGGTCGGGGAAGAACACACAGTGCAGGATCTGCAGCCCCGCCCCCAGGCGGGCGGTTTCCAGGTGCAGCTTGCGCAGGCCGCGGCTGCGGCGCAGCTCGTTGCAGATGAACAGATCCTCCCCATCGAGGCTGCCGCTGATGGCCTCCAGCTCGGGATCCACTTCCATGAGCTCCAGATCCGGCAGCTCCTGCCAGCAGAGGCGGATGCGAGCGGCCAGGGTGTCCACCAGCGGATGGATGCCAAGGGCGGCGGAACTCATCGGCGAAGCCGCGGCGACACGCTGCCGATCCTGCCAGCAGAATGCCTGCAGCACAGCCTGCCCCGCCGTTGCCGCCCTTGCCCGCTGCCGCCGTTCCAGCCCTCCCCGAGCCGCAGCACGAGCAACTGAGCAATGGAGCGTCGGTGGTGCACATCGATCTGCCCCAGGCGCCGGTGGTGTGCCTGGACTTCTGGTGCCGCGCCGGCAGCGCCCGCGAAACCGCCGCGGAATCCGGCATCGCCCACTTCCTCGAGCACATGGTGTTCAAGGGCAGTGAACGGCTGGCGGCCGGTGAATTCGATTACCGGGTGGAGGCCCTGGGGGGCAACAGCAATGCGGCCACGGGCTTCGACGACGTGCACTACCACGTGCTGATGCCTCCGGAGGCCAGCAACGACGCCCTCGAGCTGCTGCTGGATCTGGTGCTGCAGCCGCGCCTGGATGCGGAGGATTTCGACCTGGAGCGCCAGGTGGTGCTCGAGGAGCTGGCCCAGAGCGAAGACCAACCGGAGGAGGTGGCCTTCCAGGAGCTGTTGCGCCAGGCCTGCGGGTCCCACGCCTATGGCCAACCGATCCTGGGGCAGCGCTCGGCCCTGGAGGCCCACCGGCCGGAGGCCATGGCGCAGTTTCACCGCCGCCACTACCGGCCGGAGCGCTGCTGCCTGGCCATCGCCGGCCCCACCGCCGCCCTCGGGGGGGATCTGCGGCAGCGGCTGGAGCACTCACGCCTGGGGCAACTCAGCCCCGGTGACGAGGAGGAGCCGCCGCCGCCGCCGCTGGCCCTCCGCCCCGGTGAAGCGCGGTTGGAGCTGCCACGGCTGGAGGCGGCCCGGCTGCTGATGGCCTGGCAATTGCCGGGGGCTGCGGATCAGCGCAGCGTGCTGGGGGGGGATCTGCTCACCACGCTGCTGGCGGAGGGCCGCCGCAGCCGCCTGGTGGAGCGGTTGCGGGAGAACCTGCGCCTGGTGGAGAGCATCGACCTGGACCTCAACGTGTTGGAGAGCGGGTGCCTGGTGCTGCTGGAGGCGGTGTGTGAGACGGAGCAGCTGCCGGCGGTGCAGCGGGAGGTGCGGCGGGTGCTGCTGGAGCTGCAGGAGCAGCCCCCCGCGGAGGCGGAGTTGGAGCGGGCGCGGCGGCTGGTGGGCAATGGCTACCGCTTCAGCCTGGAGGTGGCGGGATCGGTGGCGGCCATGGTGGGCAACAGCGCCCTGTGGCAGCGCCGCCACAACCTGCAGGCCCCGCTGGACTGGCTGCAGCAGTGGGATGGGGCGGCGCTGCAGCGGGAGCTGGTGCCGCTGCTGGCCCCGGAGCGGGCCTTCTGCCTGCAGGCGGTGCCGGCGTGAGCGCCCCGCTGGCACTGGCCGCGCGGGTGGAGCAGGGGCACTGGCCCCTCGACTGCCCCCTGTGGCTGCTGCACCGGCCCGGGGCCCCGATTCTCTCGGCCAAGCTCTGGATGCGGGGCGGCAGTGGCCGTGACGCCCCCGGTGAACGCGGGGCGGCCCAGCTGCTGGCGGGGGTGCTCAGCCGTGGTTGCGGCCCCTACAGCGCCGATGCCCTGGCGGATCTGGTGGAGGGCTGTGGCGCCGGCCTGCGCTGCGAGGCGGCGGAGGACGCCACCTTGATCAGCCTCAAGTGCGCCAGCGATGACGCCGCCACCCTGCTGCCACTGCTGCTGCAGATGGTGCGCAGCCCCTGGCTGGTGGAGGACCAGATCGCCCTGGAGCGGCAGCTCAACCTGCAGACGCTGCAGCGGCAGCGGGAAGACCCCTTCCAGGTGGCCCACGACGTCCTGCGGGAGCAGCTCTATGGCAGCGGACCCTACGGCCATGACCCCCTGGGGGTGGAGGCGGAGCTGCGGCAGCTGGGGCGGGATGCGCTGCAGCGGCAGGTGGAGCAGCTGGGGGCGCAGGGGGCGGTGCTGGTGCTGGCGGGTGCGATCCCCGATGGGGTAGAGCAACGGCTGCTGGCGGGCCTGGAGGGGACAACCTGGGCCCCCCGCCCCCCGGAACGGCGGGCAGGCCCGCCGGGGCTGAAGGCCGGCGGCCTGGCCACCAGCCCCGATGAAACCGAGCAGCTGGTGCTGATGCTGGGCACCACCACCACACCCCTGGGGGCCGAGCAGGCCCTGGCCCTGCGGTTGCTCCATTGCCACCTGGGCATCGGCATGTCCAGCCGGCTGTTCGTGGCCCTGCGGGAGGAGCACGGCCTGGCCTACGACGTGGGGGTGCACCACCCGGCCCGGCTGGGGGATGCCCCCTTCGTGATGCACCTCTCCAGTTCGGCGGAGCGGGCGGTGGAGGCCACCCGCGAATTGCTCAACGAATGGCAACGGCTGCTGGAGCAGCCCATCAGCCCTGAGGAGCTGGAGCTGGCCCGCGCCAAATTCCGCGGCCAGGAGGCCCTGGGACGCCAGACCAGTAGCCAGCTGGCGGACCGCCAGGCCCTGGTGCTGGGCCATGGCCTGCCGATGGCCTTCGCCGACCGCAGCCTGGAGGCGGCGGCCCAGCTCACCCCGGAGGACCTGCACCGGGCCGCCCGCACACTGCTGACCCAGCCCTGCCTCAGCCTTTGCGGCCCGGCCACCGCCCTGCGGGCCGCTGAAACCCAATGGCAGCGGCACCCCCTCAGCGCTTCTGCGGCCTAGGCGCCTGGCAACAGTTCCAGCTGGCGGCGCTCCAGCAGGAAGGCGCCCCGGCGGAAGCGCACCGCCACCGTCTCGCCGGCCCGCAGGCCCACCACCTCCCCCTCCTCACCGCTGTCCACCAGGTCGGGGGGGCGCAGCATCGGCATGGCATCGGCGCTTTTGAGGTACGGGGGCGCCTGCAGCAGGCGCACCCGGGAGCCCACCAGCAGCGCAGGGGAGTCGGGCGCGTCGGACATGGCGATGGGGAGCGGCCGGGTTGCGATGCTGCCACTCTCCTGCAGGATGGGGCCCATTGCCTGGCCTGCCTTGCGCGCCCTTGCCAACTGGAGCGGTGCCCTCGCCGGACTGCTGCTGCTGATCTGCGGTGGGCTGATCCAGGCGGCCCTGCCCGGCTTCGGGGCCGCTGGATTCACCCTGATTCCCCTGCCCATCAGCCTGCAGGTGCCGGCGCTGCTGCTCACGGCCCTGGTGTGCGGGCCTCGGCCGGCCATGCTGGCGGGGGTGGCGTACATCAGCCTGGGGCTGTTCCAGCTGCCGGTGTTCCAGGCCGGCGGTGGCCTCAGTTACCTGCTGGATCCGGGCTTCGGCTACATCGCCGGGTTCCTGCCCGCCGCCTGGCTCACGGGTCGCCTGGGCCGGCAGCCGGGGATGGACAACCTGCTCAGCCTGGCGGCGGCGGCGGTGGTGGGGCTGCTGGTGCTGCAGGCCTGCGGCCTGGCCAACCTGTTGCTGGGGGGCCTGGTGCAGCGCTGGAACGGGGCCCTGCCGCAGCTGCTGCTCAGCTACAGCATCGGACCGCTGCTGCCGCAGCTGCTGCTCTGTTGCGGCGTGGCGGTGCTGGCCCTGCCCCTGCGGCGCCTGCTGCTGGTGGAGCCGTGATCGCCCCCGCCTACCGCACGGCCCTGGCGGTGGTGCTGCTCGACCAGCTGAGCAAGGCCTGGGCCAGCGCCCAGCTCACCCCCGGGCTGGCGACGCCGCTGCTGCCGGGGCTGTTGCAGCTGCGGCTGGTGGTGAACACCGGGGCCGCCTTCAGCCTGCTCACCGGCAACGCCCCGCTACTGGGGCTGGTGAGTGCCGCCGTGGCGGCGGGGCTGGTGCTGTGGATCCAGACCAGCGGCCCGCTGCGGCCCTGGCAGGCCCTGGGGCTGGGGTTGCTGCTGGGGGGCGCCCTCGGCAACGGCATCGACCGTTGGCGCCTGGGGCACGTGGTGGATCTGCTGGAGGCGGTGCCGGTGAGCTTCCCGGTGTTCAACCTGGCGGATGTGGCCATCAACCTGGCGGTGCTCTGCCTGGCGATCGATCTCTGGCGCGGCGATGGTCGGGCGGCCCGCTGAACTGCACTGGTGTGGTGAAGCGGGGCAGCCACGGCGCCTGCTGCTACAGCCCGGCACCTATCGCATCGGCCGCGATCCGGATGCCGAGATCTGCATCCCCGCCGCCGGTGTGAGCAAGCGCCATGCGCTGCTGGAGTGGGTGGGGGGCCAGTGGTGGCTCCAGGATCTCGACTCCACCAATGGCCTCTGGTTCCGCGGCCGGCGCATCCGGCAGCTGCTGCTGGCCGATGGGGATCAACTGCAGCTGGGGCCCGGAGACGTCGAGGCATCGCTGCGGCTGCAGTTTGTCTGGGGGGCGTCAGCCCGGCGGTGGCGCTGGACCCGCATCGGCGCCACCACCCTGGCGGCGGTGGCGGGGGCGGGGCTGGCGCTGCTGGCCCTGGGGCGCCTGCAGGTGCCGATCCGGCCGGAGCTCAGCGGCCAGCGGGGTCCGCTGCTGCTCTACGACGGCCTCAACCGGCCGATGCGGGCGGCGGATTCCAACCAGGCCCTGGATCAGAGCCGGCTGGAGGCCTACGCGCCGGTGCTGATCGAGGCGCTGCTGGCCAGTGAGGACAGCCGCTTCTGGCGGCATCCGGGGGTGGATCCCATCGGCACCGGCCGGGCGGTGCTGAGCAACCTGCTGGGGGGTCGTGTGCTGGAGGGGGGCAGCACCCTCACCCAGCAGCTGGCCCGCAGCCTCTACCCCGAACAGGTGGGCCAGGGGGACACCCTGCCCCGCAAGGGTCGGGAGCTGCTGGTGGCGCTGCAGCTGGAGGCGGGCTTCAGCAAACGCGAACTGCTGCTCACCTATCTCAACCGGGTGTACCTGGGGGTGGGCTGGGGTTTTGAGGCGGCCGCCCGCCACTACTTCGCCAAGCCGGCCCGAACCCTCAGCCTCGGGGAGGCGGCACTGCTGGTGGGCCTGCTGCCCTCCCCCAACGGCTTCGACCCCTGCGTGAACCCATCGGGGGCCCTGACGGCCCGCAACCAGGTGCTGCGCAAGCTGGTGGACTCGGGCCGCCTCAGCCAGGCCGCCGCCCGGCGCAGCCGCCGGCAGCCCCTGCAGCTGGCGCCGGGGGCCTGCGGTGCCGGTGGCGCCACACCGCTGCGGAGGCCCGCACCCTTCTACGGCGACCAGGTGCGCCGCGACCTGGAGACCCTGCTGGGGGCCGAGGTGGCCGCCGAAGGGAATTTCCTGGTGAGCACCTACTTCGATCCGCTGCTGCAGGAGGTGGTGGAGCGGCGCCTGCGGCAGCTGTTGCAGCGCCACGACCCCGCCATCAGCCAGGGGGCCGTGGTGGTGCTGGATGCCCGCAACGGCGGCATCCTGGCCATCAGCGGCGGCCGCGACTACAGCCGCAGCCAGTACAACCGGGCCAGCATGGCCCTGCGCCAGCCGGGCAGCACCTTCAAGCTGTTCCCCTACCTGGTGGCCCTGGAGAAGGGCATGGGGCCCAACGATCCGGTGCCCTGCGGCCCCCTGGAGTGGGGCGGGCAGGTGTTCCGCAGCGGCTGCGGCGGTGAGCTGAGCCTGCGCCAGGCCTTCGCCAGCTCCAGCAACACCGCGGCCCTGCGGCTGGCGCGGCTGTTCGGCCTGGAGGCGGTGGTGGAGAAGGCCCGCGCCCTCGGGCTGCAGACCCCGCTGGAGCCGGTGCCCGGGCTGGTGCTGGGCCAGGCGGAGGTGCGGCTGGTGGATCTCACCGCCGCCTATGCCGCCGTGGCCAATGGCGGCATCTGGCATCCCCCCAGCACCATCCGCCAGCTGAGCGACAGCAGTGGTGGCACGGGCAGTCCCGCCGCCGCTGCGGCCCCCCAGCGCAGCCTGCGGCCGGGCCGGCGGGTGCTGAGCACCCCCACGGCCCGCAAGATGCAGGAGCTGCTGCAGGCGGTGGTGCGCAACGGCACGGGCCGGGCGGCACGGCTGGGGGGCCAGGAGGGGGGCAAGACGGGCACCACCAATGGCGGCCGCGACCTGCTGTTCATCGGCTACGAGCCCAGCCGCCACTGGGTGATGGGCATCTGGCTGGGCAACGACGACAACCGCCCCACGGGCGCCAGCAGCGCGGTGGCCGCCGCCCTCTGGGCCGACATCCTGCAGGCGGCGGGCCGGGGCAGCCTGGCGGCGGGCACCAGGCTGCGCTGAACTCATGGCAGCAACCTCCCCCGCGTGAAACCACCCGCTCGGCTCTGGCTCTGGCTTGGGATCGGGCTGCTGCTGGTGGTGGCGATCACCACGGTGCTGCAGGCGGTGAATGCCCTGATCTGGCAGCTGAGCTACCTGCTGCCCAGCTGGCTGGTGGGCCCCACCCTGCTGTTGCTGTTCGGTGGCGGCGCCCTGCTGCTGCTGCAGCTGCTGTGGCCCTGGTGGCAGGCCAGCCGCCGCGGAGCCGGCCCGAAGGCCGCCGCTGGCGTGGTGGCACCGGGCAACCGCCAGGAGGCGGCCCAGCAGAACCTGGCGGCCATTGATCAGCTGCTGGAGCGCATCCGCGATGACGTGCAGCGGGAGGCCCTGCGCCAGGAGCGGCAGCGGGTGGCGGCGGAGCTGGAGCGGGGGGATCTGGTGGTGGTGGTGTTCGGCACCGGCTCCGCCGGCAAAACCTCCCTGATCCGCGCCCTGCTCAAGGATGTGGTGGGGGAGGTGGGGGCCGCCATGGGCTCCACCGACGACTGCCGGCGCTACCGGCTGCGGCTGAGCAACCTGCCGCGGGGGCTGCAGCTGGTGGACACCCCCGGCATCCTCGAGGCCGGCAGCGCCGGCCAGGAGCGGGAACAACGGGCCCGCGGCCAGGCGGCCCAGGCGGATCTGCTGCTGTTGGTGGTGGATGGCGACCTGCGCAACGCCGAGCAGGAGGTGTTCGATGCCCTGGCCCGCCTCGGCAAGCGCCTGCTGCTGGTGCTGAACAAATGCGACCTGCGGGGCCAGGAGGAGGAGCGGCGGCTGCTGGCGCTGCTGCGCCGGCGCGGCCAGGGGCGCATTGCCCCGGAGGATGTGGTGCCCGCCAGTGCGGCGCCCCAGTCGGTGCCGATGCCGGGGGGACGGCCGCTGCAGCCGCCGCCGGAAATTGATGCGCTGCTGCGGCGCATCGCCCAGGTGCTCCACAGCGATGGCGAGGAGCTGATCGCTGACAACATCCTGTTGCAGAGCCGCCGGCTCAGCGATGCGGGCCGCCAGCTGCTCAGCGACCAGCGCCAGAGCGACGCCGAAACGGTGGTGGATCGCTACAGCTGGATCAGCGCCGGAGTGCTGGCGGCCACCCCCCTGCCGGTGGTGGATCTGCTGGGGGCTGCGGCGGTGAATGCCCAGATGGTGGTGGAGATCGGGCGCATCTATGGCGTCAGCCTCTCCCGGGCCAGTGCCCAGGATCTGGCGGTGTCGGTGGGGCGCACCCTGGCCAGCCTGGGGGTGATCAAGGGGGGGGTGAGCCTGATCGGCAGCGCCCTCAGCCTCAACCTGCCGGCCCTGTTGCTCACCCGGGCGGTGCAGGCGGTGGGGGCGGGCTGGCTCACCCGGGTGGCCGGCCGCAGTTTCATCACCTACTTCCAGCAGGACCAGGACTGGGGGGACGGCGGCATCCAGGAGGTGGTGCAGCGCCAGTACGACCTCAACCGCCGTGACTCCGCCCTGCAGGCCTTCCTTAGCGCCGCCTTCAGCCGCGTGGTGGAACCGCTGCAGCGCCAGCAGAAGCAGGGGCAACTGCCCCCGCGGCCGCAGGAGCCGCGACGGGGCTGAGCCCCAGGGCCTCCGGCGGTGGCGGCAGCAGGGGGCCGCGGGAATCGAGCACGGCGATCAGCACCAGATAGGCCACCGCGATGGCCACCGAAATGGCGCCGGTGATGATCGCCACCCAGCGGCCCCGGGGTTCGGGGCCACTCATGGCAGCGATGCCTCCACCACCGCGGCCAGACGCTGCAGCTCCGCCTCGCCGGTGTGGGGGTTGCCCAGCACCGCCTTGAGGTGATGGCGGCCGCCGTAGAGCGGGCGCGACAGCATCAACTGCTGGTCCAGCAGCCGCTGGCGGGTGGTGGCCGACCAGGCGTCGGACTGGGATGGCCCCATCCCCTCCGGGCAGAAGGCGAGCACGTGCAGGGGGCCGCCGCGGAGCTCCAGGGGCAGGGGCTCCAGCAACCGCTGCAACCGCTGCCGCCGGGCCACGGCCCCCTCGAGCAGGGCATCGATGCCGCTGCGGCCCAGCTGGCGCAGCCCCAGCCACAGCTTGAGCACCTCCGCCGGGCGGGTGCCCTGCAGGCCGCATTCGCCGCCGTGGGCATCGGCCCAGCTGGGCTCCATGTAGGGGAGGCCGGTGGCGAAGCAGGCGGCCAGCAGCGCCGGCTGCCGCAGCAGCAACAGCGAACTGCTCTTGGGGATCCCCAGCAGCTTCTGGGGGTTGACGGTGAGGGAATCGGCGAAGCCCAGATCGGGCACCCGCTGGCGATGGGCCCCGCTGAGGGCAAACACCGCCCCGATGGCCCCATCCACATGCAGCCAGATGCCGCGGCTGCGGCAGAGCTCCGCCATGGGGGCGATCGGATCCACCGCTCCGCGCACGGTGGTGCCGGCGGTGGCCACCACGGCCAGCACGGGCCGGCCCTGGCGTTCCGCCCGCTCCAGGGCCCCCTGCAGGGCTTCGATGGCCAGGGCGCCGTCGGCATCCACCGCCACGGGCCAGAGGGCCGTGGCGGGCAGGCCCATCACCATCAGGGCCTTGCCCAGGGAGACATGGGCATCGGCACTGCAGAGCACCACCGCATCGGGGTGACCCGCCAGGCCGGCGCGGTGCCGGGCCACCACCAGGGCCATCAGGTTGCTGAGGCTGCCGCCGCTGGCGGCCACGCCACCGGCCTGCTCCCCCAGGCCCAGGGCGGAGGCCATCCAGGCGCACAGGCCCCGCTCCAGGCGGGTGAGGCTGGGGCTGAGCTCCTCCGCCAGCAGGTTGTTGTTGAGGCCGGCGGCCACCAGCTCCGCCGCCACCCCCGCCGCCAGGGGCGGGGGATCGAGGTGGGCCAGGGAGCCGGGATGCAGCGGGTTGAAGGCCCCATCCATCACCAGCTGCAGGTCCGCCAGGAGGGCCTGGGGCGGTAGCCCCTCCGCAGGGGGCGCCAACTCCGGCAGCACGCTCAGCAGCGGCAGGGGGCTGCGCTGGCCCGATCCGGCCCACCATTGGCACAGCTGCGCCACGGCCGACTCCAAAAAACGCTGCAGCTGCGGGTCGCCCTGCAGCGGATCGGGGAACGCCACCAAGGGATCCACCGACGGCTCGTGCTGGGGTGCTGGAGCCAAAACGGCGGAACAAGCTGGCGCCATTCTCCAGCCCGGCGGGCCGCGCCCAGGGATGGCATCCTGCAGACAGCATGCGGCAGGGCCCCTGGGCGCCGACCCCCTGGAGTTAGGAGCGGGCTTTGGCCCCGAGGCGCCGGCGCATCAGGGCTGGATGGGGCGGCTGCTGCGGCGGGCCGAACGGGTGGGGGAAGCCGGTGAAATCCCCGTGGCGGCGGTGGTGCTGGATGAGCGGGGCCGGGCGATCGGCTGGGGCAGCAACCGCCGCGAACGGGATCAGCAGCCCCTGGCCCATGCGGAACTGGTGGCGCTGCAACAGGCGGCGCGGCTGCGGCAGGACTGGCGCTTCAACGGCTGCACCCTGCTGGTGACCCTGGAGCCCTGCCCCATGTGCGCCGGGGCCCTGGTGCAGGCCCGCATGGGCCGGGTGGTGTTCGGCGCAGCCGACCCCAAGCGGGGGGCCCTGGGGGGCTGCCTCAATCTGGCGGGGGACGCCAGCGCTCACCACCACATGGTGGTGACGGGGGGTGTGCTGTCGGAGGCCTGTGGGGCCCAGCTGGAAGGCTGGTTCAGGCGACGGCGGCGGCAGCGGCGGGAACCGCCGAGCGGAAGGCCGGCAGCTCCTGCTCCAGCAGGTTGAGCAGCAGGTCGACGTTCTCCTCGCGGGAGTTGTAACCCATCAGGCCGATGCGCCACACCTGGCCGGCCAGGGCCCCGAGGCCGCCACCCACCTCGATGCCGTGCTTGTTGAGCAGGTGCAGGGTGAAGGCCTTGCCGTCGACACCCTCGGGGATGCGCACCGTGGTGAGGGTGGGCAGGCGCAGGTGGGCGGGCACGTGCAGCTGCAGGCCCAGGCGCTCCAGGCCGGCCCAGAGGCGCTCGGCGTTGCGGCGGTGGCGGGCCCAGACGTTCTCCAGGCCCTCCTCGGCGATCAGGCGCAGGGCCTCCCGCATGCCGAAGTTCATGTTCACCGGGGCGGTGTGGTGGTACACCCGGTCGCTGCCCCAGTACAGGTTGAGCAGGCTCACATCCAGGTACCAGTTGGGCACCTTGCCGCTGCGGGCATGGAGCTTCTCCTCAGCCCGCAGGCCCATGGAGAAGGGCCCCAGCCCGGGGGGGCAGCTGAGGCCCTTCTGGCTGCAGCTGTAGGCCAGGTCCACCTTCCAGTCGTCGAGGTAGAGGGGGACCGCCCCGAGGGAGGTAACGGTGTCCAGCAGCAGCAGGCAGTCGTACTGACGGCAGAGGTCGCCGATGCCCTCCATGGGCTGACAGACGCCGGTGGAGGTTTCGGCGTGGACGATGGCCAGGATCCTGGGGCGGTGCTGCTTCAGGCCGGCCTCGATCTCCTCGAGGCTGAAGGCCTCACCCCAGGGCTTCTCGATGGTGCGCACGTCAGCGCGGTAGCGGCCGGCCATGTCCTGCAGGCGCAGGCCGAAATAGCCCTTCACCGCCACCAGCACGGTGTCGCCGGGCTCCACCATGTTGGCGATGGTGGCCTCCATGGCCGCCGAACCGGTGCCGCTCATGGGCAGGGTGAGGCGGTTGTCGGTCTGCCAGACGTAGCGCAGCAGCTCCTGCACCTCGCCCATCAGGGCCACATAGAGGGGATCCAGGTGCCCGATGGGATTGCGGCTCAGGGCCTGCAGCACCGTGGGGTGGGCATTGGAGGGGCCGGGGCCCAGCAGCAGCCGATCCGGTGTGGCGATCGGACCGAGGGACAGGCGGTGCCGATCGGACACGGGATAGGGGGTGGAAGCCAAGGCCTGGAAGGGGTCTGGGTACAGGGAGCCTACGCAGTCGTGGGGGCGCTCAGCGGGCCCGCACGTTGGTATCGGCCAGGCCGCGGCAGAGGTGTTCGAAGGGGGCCCGCACCACCGCATTGATGGCTTCGGGGGCGGCCACGCCGGCGTCGGACAGCTGCTCGCACACCACATCCGCCATCAAGGCGATGCTGCGCACCGTGGGGCCCGTGGGCACCCCCAGGCTCTTGTAGGTGTCATCGAGGCCGTTGAGCACCCGCTGGTTGAGGATGGTGCTGTCGTCGGCCACCAGGGCGTAGCTGGCGTAGCGCAGGAAATAGTCCATGTCGCGCAGGCAGGCGGCCCAGCGACGGGTGGTGTAGGCGTTGCCGCCGGGCAGCAGCAGCTCGGGGTCGGCCTGCCAGAGGCGCTGGCTGGCCTCCCGCACGATCTCGGCGGCCTCGCGGTTGATCAGCTCCACCGCCGCCAGCCGCAACTGGGCCTCGGAGAAATAGCCGGAGATGCGGTCGATGGCATCACGATCGAGGTAACGACCCAGCTGGTCGTACCGACCGATCAGACCCGTGATGGCATCGCGCATGGCGTGAAGGATCGACGCACCTGAGCCGGAAGGTAGCACCCCAAAACTTTCAGATCCCTTGCCGGCGCTTGCATCTGGCGCAATTGACAGAAACGGTTACGCAAGCGGCCGTGGGGGGCCATCAGAGCGGATTTTGGTTACCTCTGATACACGGGCCGGCGCCGCAGCTCCGTACGGTCCCGAGCAGCCCGGTTCCAGGCCGGTCGCGAACCCGTTGTTCCACACGCTCCACGCAACGTCATGTCCAAGACCGCCCAGGACGTCCTCCGTCAGATCAAGGACGAGGGCATCGAACTGATTGACCTCAAGTTCGTCGATCTCCACGGCAAGTGGCAGCACCTCACCGTGTGTGAGGACCTGATCGATGAGGCCGCCTTCACCGAAGGCGTGGCCTTCGACGGCTCCTCGATCCGTGGCTGGAAGGCCATCAACGAGTCGGACATGGCGATGGTGCCCGACCCCAACACCGCCTGGATCGACCCCTTCTACAGCCACAAGACCCTCAGCCTGATCTGCTCGATCCAGGAGCCCCGCAGCGGCAAGCCCTACGCCCGCTGCCCCCGGGCCCTGGCCCAGAAGGCCCTCGACTACCTGGGCTCCACCGGCCTGGCCGACACCGCCTACTTCGGCCCCGAGCCCGAGTTCTTCATCTTCGACGACGTTCGCTACAAGAGCACCAACGGCTCCAGCTTCTACGCCGTTGATTCGATCGAAGCCCCCTGGAACACCGACCGGGTGGAGGAGGGCGGCAACCTCGCCAACAAGATCCAGCTGAAGGAGGGTTACTTTCCGGTGTCGCCCAACGACACCCTGCAGGACATCCGCAGCGAAATGCTGCTGACCATGGGTGGCCTGGGGGTGCCGATCGAAAAGCAGCACCACGAGGTGGCCACCGCCCAGCACGAACTCGGCATCAAGTTCGCCGAGCTGATCAGCGCGGCCGACAACGTGATGATCTACAAGTACGTGGTGCGCAACATTGCCAAGAAGTACGGCAAAACCGCCACGTTCATGCCCAAGCCGATCTTTGGCGACAACGGCAGCGGCATGCACGTGCACCAGAGCCTCTGGAAAGCCGGCCAGCCCCTGTTCTGGGGTGAGGGCACCTACGCCAACCTCTCCCAGACCGCCCGCTGGTACATCGGTGGCCTGCTGAAGCACGCCCCCAGCTTCCTGGCCTTCACCAACCCCACCACCAACAGCTACAAGCGTCTGGTGCCGGGCTTCGAAGCGCCGGTGAACCTGGTGTACTCCCAGGGCAACCGCTCCGCCGCCGTGCGCATCCCGCTCACCGGCATGAACCCCAAGGCCAAGCGCCTGGAGTTCCGCTCCGGCGACGCCCTCTCCAACCCCTACCTGGGCTTCGCGGCGATGCTGATGGCCGGCATCGACGGGATCAAGAACCAGATCGATCCGGGCGACGGCACCGACGTCGACCTGTTCGAACTGTCGGCTGAGGAGCTGGCCAAGATCTCCACCGTGCCCGCCTCCCTGAACGGCGCCCTGGAGGCCCTCAAGGCCGACCACGAATACCTGCTGGCCGGGGGTGTGTTCACCGAGGACTTCATCGACAACTGGATCGCCCTCAAGTACGAGGAGGTGCAGCAGCTGCGCCAGCGGCCCCACCCCCACGAGTACACGATGTACTACGACGC
>Ga0194129_10004047_pt1 | contig 19863 bp, 17 predicted proteins | sample TA2KigCa35mmetaG_FD_150862 | JGI IMG/M metagenome (GOLD analysis project Ga0194129, IMG submission 150862) | Freshwater microbial communities from Lake Tanganyika, Tanzania - TA2015038 Kigoma Deep Cast 35m | ecosystem: Environmental > Aquatic > Freshwater > Lake | place: Tanzania: Lake...
GTAAAAAAATAAAAATAATAAATTATTCAAATTTTTTAAAAAATAATTATAGTAAATTTTTAAGATTAAATAAAAAATCAGAAAAAAAAAATACCTCTTTAAAAAAACAAAAAAAAAACTATTTAACACCAAAACAACACCTGTTTTTAAATATATATAGAAATAAAATAAAGTATATTAAAAATAAACCCATTAAAACTATTTTACTTAAAAAAATATTATTTTTTTATAAAAAAAAATTATTTAAGACAAAATATAATCAATTAACTAGTAAATTGACTAAAAAACTATTTAAATATAAATTAAAAAATATAATTAATAATAAAAAAGGAAAAAGGTTTTTTATAAAAACATTAAAAATAACAAGTCAATTTTTTTTCTCAAATAAATCTTTTTTTTTAAAAAAAAAGTTTTTAAAATCAAGAAGAAAATATATTTTAAGAAAAAAACAAAGTTTAACAATGTTTAGATATTTTAGATTATTTATTTCAAATAAAAAATGACTTAATTTTATATTTTATTTAAAACGTTCTCGCATTCGTTTTTTTGCTTGACGTTATCGACGTTTAACAATGAGAAATCATAAAATACCAAGGTTTAATCGTTTTTTAAAACAAAACAAAGATTATAATATATTTAAACATAATAATATTTTTTTTAGAAAAAGTTTATTAAAAAAAATTAATCAAAAAGTTTTTTTAAAATTTTACAGGAGGAAAAAATGATCAAATAGTTTTAGATTACTAATTAGTCCCTCAAAAAGTGTAAATTATATAAATAATACATTAAAAAAAAAAAATTTAGAAAAATTTGGAAAAATAAAAAAAACCCAAACACTTCGATTTAAATTTAAACCAATACATTATTTTTTAAAAAACTTTATCAGAAGATTTAAAAAACATAATATAAGAAGATATAGAATTACTGTTAAGTATTTTTTTAAAATTTTTAGAGCTAATTTTAGATTATTTATTTTTAAAAAACCTATAGAATCAAACGAAGATTTATTAAACAAATCTTTAGTAATAGATGAAGAATTATCAAATAAACCTTTAAATTTAAAATCAAAACAAAACCATATTAAATTTTTTTTTAAAAATAGATTTATTTATAAATCTATAAGAATTAAAAAATCTATTTTAAAATTAAATATTATTTCAAACAAAATAATAGCTAAATTAAAAATAACTTTAAACATTAATGAGTTTAAATCTTTAAATAATTTTTTATTTATAAAACAGATTTTTATCAAAAACTTAATAAAATTTAATACACAGGATTCTAATAACATAAGTTTGAATTTATTATTATTAAGAAATGTTAAGAAATATTTTAAAACAAAATTTTTAAAAAAATTTGTTTTTAAACCCTTAGTTAATACTAAAACTACATTTAATACCGTATCGGACAAATTATCTATAATTAATAAATATAAAACGTCCTTTATACTTTCAAATTTAGGTTTTTTGTTTATACAAAATATTAACACCGCTATTAATATTAAAATTAGATCTAAAATAAATCGATATAAATTTACTTTCTTTTATCTAAACGATATTAAACGTTTTTTTTTAAAAAAACCTGGTTATTTAAAATTAACAACTTCTACATTATTTTCAAATAGTTTCAATAAGTTTAAAATTTTTAATATAAAATCTTTTAACAACTATTCTAATAGTAATTTTACTTTAAAAAATAATTTATTATTAAACACTTCAAATTTTGAAAATTTTATATCTAAAGATAGATTTCTATATAGTAAAAGTTTTAACGTTTACACTAAAAAGGAAGTTCGTATTAAAAGAATAAAGTTTAAACCAGGTTATTCACGTATATGAAGAAATGCAAGAAAAGCTATCAATAATTCTTTAAATTTTAATTTAAAATATCAATACCGACTTACTAAAGAGTTGGTTAGGTTATCTAGAACAAAAAATAATGCACATATTTTTATAAAAGAATTAACATTATTAAATATTTTACTTAATTCTCACTTTGTAACTGATATAAAGTTATCTAAACTTCTAATTAATAGTAATATTGTTTTTGTTAACGGAATTTTATCTAATAATGAAAATCTAAATCTATTTAAAGGTGATTTTATTCAAATAATCGTAAGTTTAAAATATTATATTATTTATCGTTGGATGTTAAATTGACAAAAATATAAAAAAACCCGATTATTAAAATTAGCAAAAGTCAAATTAAAAAAACATAGTTTAATGCGTGATAAGCAAAAATCAACAAGATTACCTGATTGGGTTTTAACATCGCGTATAAAATCCTTTGATATACCTAAGTATTTAGAAGTTGATTATTTTACATTATCTATTTTTACATTGTATGAACCTTTTTTATTAAATGATTTTAATCCTATAAGTATAGTTGATTCTCGTACTGAAATTTTAAATATGTATAATTGAAAATATATAAATTAATTTTATAATATACTTTTAGTATTTTATTATAGTTTTTTTGAAATCAAACATTTTTAATTTTTGACAACCAACTTTTCTTCAAAATTCAATGTCTGAAAGACGTGTAAAAAGTTTTATACTTAACTTTGGTCCACAACACCCAGCTGCTCATGGAGTTTTACGTTTAGTTGTACAATTAAATGGTGAAATTGTAGAACGTGCTGACCCTCACGTAGGTTTTTTACATCGAGGAACTGAAAAATTAATAGAAAACAGAACATATTTAAAATCTTTACCTTATTTTGATCGTTTAGATTATGTTTCTATGATGACCCAAGAACATGCTTTTTGTATAGCAATAGAATCTTTAACTAAAACAATATCACATACTGCTTTATATGTACAAATACGTGTATTATTTGATGAATTAACACGAGTTTTAAATCATTTATTAGCATTATCTTGTCACTCATTGGATGTAGGTAATTCAGCACCCCTATTCTGGGCATTTGAAGAACGCGAAAGATTAATGGAGTTTTATGAACGTGTTTCAGGTGCTCGTTTTCATGCAGCTTTTTATAGACCAAATGATGTTGATTGAACAGGTCTTAATTATCAATTTTTTTTAGATGTAGCATTATTTGCAAGAGATTGTTTTAAAGTATTAACTGAAATTTTTACTGTATTAACTACAAATAGGATTTGAAAATCTAGATTAGTTGGTGTTGGTAGTATAAATTTAAACGATGCTATTTCGTATGGTGTTACAGGACCTGTAATACGTAGTGTTGGTATTAAAAAAGATATGAGGTTTTTAAAATCAGAAACTTATGCACATTATTGATTTTTATCTATGCAGGGTTTTTTGGGTAAAAGGGGCGATAGTTACGATAGGTTTTTAATAAGATTGAGAGAAATGTATGAAAGTGTTAATATTGTATTTCAAGTATTAACAAATCTAACAAGTTTATCATATAAAGATACTGTAAGTTTTAATAATGTTAATACACGTTCTGATTTTTTTTCATTTTTTAATACACTATATACAGAAAAATATAATAAATTAAATTATAACACAAAATATAATTCAATGGAAAGTTTGATTAATCATTTTAAACATTATAGTGAAGGTATAAGAGTACCTAAAGGTTTTGCTTATAAAGCTGTAGAGGCTCCTAAAGGTGAATTTGGTGTATCTTTAATTTCAGATGGTACTTCTAATCCATATCGTTGTAAAATAAGAACACCATCTTATCATCATATGCAGATTATGTCAAGAATGGCCCAAGGTCATTATTTTGCTGATATGGTAACAATATTAGGTTCGTTAGATATTGTATTTGGTGATGTTGATCGTTAATTTTTTGTGTATAAAAATTATTAATATTAGAGAAGAACAATGAAAGTTACTCGATAATTATAGAAGAAAAGTGTATGTGAAATATGAAATGAAAAATAAACTTTTTAAGAGTATAGTACGAAATAAATCATTACCAATATCATATAGATATTATGCTACTTTTCAAAAATCTTTATTACCAAGATCATCATCAATCGTTAAGCAAGTAAATCGTTGTGTGCAATCAGGTCGCCAATGAAATATTTTAAAGAAAGTTAAACTTTCTCGTTTTGTTTTCCGTTTTCAAGCATATGATGGTGTTTTACCAGGTGTTAGACGTTCTAGTTGATAGAGTTATTTTTTTATAAAATCTTATTTTTTTGTAACTATTATAAAATTTATTTAATGTTAATATTTAAGTAATAGTTTTAGTATGTTTTCTTGATTGAAATCACATTGAATTCTTTATTGTGCATATCTTTCAGCTCCTATTCTATTTCATGCAAGCCGTGATGGTTATGTAATGAATATATATCACACAATTCTTGAAATGGTTGATGCTTACGGAACTTTAGTTTTAATATTCTTATTTGTTGGAGCATTAGTTTATTATCGCAATACTTTATTTCGTATTTTTTTATACTCTACTACATTATCATCTAAAATAGTTAAAAACTCTACTTGAAAAGATTCTAATTGGGTTTTAAAAACAGTTATTAACAAATCTAAGTTTTTAAGTACCACTACCTCTAGTTATATACTTTTGAAATTAAACATATCACCTTTATTTAAAAATATTAAAGAGGTTTTCAAAAATAAAAAATAAACTTATATTTTTTATTAAATATTATTTTAAATTTTTGTGTATATTTGGCTTTTTATAACTGAATACACGATTTAATTATTTTTACAACATCTTTTAATGATTTATGAATTTTTAATCATATATCAGATAATTATTTATTTTTATATAGTACTGACTACTCTTTAACACTGACTTGTAAAGTAGCCTTTTGTTTATCATTTTTAATAGTAATACGTGGTTGTATACCTAGATATCGTTATGATTTTTTAACAAAAATGGGTTGAGTAAAATTTTTAGGTTATATTTTAACTATATTTTTAATTACAATAATGTTTTGTTTAATTTGATAATTCTAATAATAATATTTTAATGAAATTTCAATCTAATTTTATATTTTTAACTATACAACGAATTTTAATTTTATTGTTAATTTTTTTACAAGAAACACTATCTTTTTATTTTTATTTTTTTAATCTTTTTTTAAATAAATTTTTAATTAATAATTTATTTTTTTGAAAAACAGTTAATTATGCGGACTCATATTGATTTTTATATAGTAATAAAAAAATATTATATGAGTCTAGGTATTTATAAAAAAATCATTATACTATATCGTTTTATGGAAATTAGCTTAATCGGTAAAGCGCTAGATTTTGGGTCTAGATAGTACATGTTCGAATCATGTATTTCCAAATTTTAATGACACAGTTAAATTACACTTATTTAATAAATCATTTAAAATTAAATATTGCAAGAAAAAACTACTTTTTTGATATTAAAGTAAATAATAAAATTTTAAAACTTATTAAAGTTTTTTATAAACTTAATATTATTAGAAGATTTGTTTTGTTAACACCTTATAAATATCGTATATATACTACTTGATTTGATAGATATTCAAGTATTTTAAATTTGAAGAATTATAGTAGAACATCAAACCCTATTAGAATAAGATTAAATTCGTTAAATATATTAAAAACCAATACTTATAACTCGTATTTAATTTTAAGTACCCCAAAAGGTATATTAACACATCAAGAAGCTATTCATTATAAAGTCGGAGGTTTTTTAATCTGCATTATTTTTTAATTTTAAATATATAATTAAAGTTTTTTTACTAAAAAAGTATTTTATACTAAAAACCTATAAAAAATAATAATAAACCATTAAAGTTTAAAAATCATTTCAAAAATCTGAATTTTTATTCTATGCCAGAATCTATTTTATTTGTAGTACGAAAACGTTTGAATTTAATATTTTTTTTTATATCTTTTATTTTTTGTATAATATTTAGTATTTTATAAAAAAAAGTTTTAACAATAAATGATAGTATTTTTTTAGTAAAAACGTAATAAATTTTTAGTTAAACTAAATTATACTTAAAATAGTCAGATTTTAACTTAATAACGTTTTATATATTTATCATTATATTTGTGTATTTTTGGTTTTTTTAAAAAAAATATTAATAAATTCTAAATTCACCTTTTTTAGTAATGTAAATTTACTAAAAAAATATATTTATTCTATAACAGATCAAATATTGAATAATTATAAGTTTGTTAAAAATAACGTAACCATTTTTAATAGAAAATTACCTAAAAATCTTAAAAAAAATTTTACTATTACTTCAAACAATTTAGTAAAATTCGATAATAATATTATTATTTTTTATTTAAATAATTATTATAATATAAATAATTCTATTTTTAATCTATATATAAATTTAAGTAATATTATTAAATATTATTCAATATTATTTTTATCTAGTTTTAAAAAAACTTTTGGTGATGGTTTTTTATATTTAAGGGGTTTATTTATTTTATTTTTTATAGATGCTTGTTTAACAGATGATGAACCTATATGAGAACCGGTTGAGTGGAGTTTAGTACAATCTTGAATAATGTTTATTTTTCTTTTTGCTTGAATAGCAGAAAATTTAATCACAAGCAGATTTGGGAGTTATACTGGACGTGATAAACGTGTATGGTTTTCCTGATATAAAACCTTTTGATTAATCGAAGGTTGATATGTTTTATCATTAGGTGCAGCTTCTTTATTTGTTATGGTACCATTTTATTATGAAATTAACTATTCTACATCTTTCGTAGTTTCTTGATGAAATTGATATTCGCGTATTTTTTTTTTTAAATTTATAAGTATGTATACTATTATTTTATTATTAGCTTACTTTCTCCAAATTAATCTAAGGTGATTTAATTGAAAAAAATCTATGTTTATAGTAATATTTATTAATTTTTTTCTATCTTATTTATTATATGTTCATTTTTTTATGAGTTTTTTTGGTTATTTTACTGATGTAAATTGATATCATAAAACTAGATTAATTGATTATATACAATTAAGTCATGAACCAAATAAATGATCATGGGGTAACTCGAAAAGAGATCATTTTTCATATCATAAAACGAGTACAGTATTTTGATTTAAAAACGACGGTCCATTTGCTTCTGCATTTCTTTTTTTTCATTTATTTATTTTTTTATCATTATTTCTTTTATATATATATTGAATCACGCTTATAAGAAAAATATACGCTACTCAAGAAGTTACCTACACTTATACAACATACTGTATTTCAGCTCTTAAACAATTTTTTTACTTCTTTTTTTTTATTTATATATTTATATTTTTAAGTTTTGTATTTAATTATTGAAGAACCCCTATAGAATTTTTTTGAATATTAAGCAGTAATTCTTGATTTATAAATTTTTACGATATTTTAGTAAACGATTATATAAAATTTTTAATAGATTTTTTATTAATAATTTAATTTTTTATTTTGTTATTTATTAAAGCTGCTAAAGTTATTGCTTTTGGTATTACATTTTTACCAATAACAGGTTGTGCCATTGCTACCGGTTTAATCTTCTCTGCTTTAGTAAAAGGGATATCTTACTCGCCAGAACAAGAAGAGGTTATGTTTAATTACTCAACCATTGGTTTTGCTTTCGTAGAAACTTTTGCCTTTATGCTTATTGCCATAATTGGTTTAATCTACACATTCTAATTGTTACTTGTCTCTAAGACTTTTAATTAACAATTATAGGAAATATGAGTAACCCTTGTATAAATCGATGAGGTATGAATACTTTTTGGTATAGATTTTGATATTCTGATATAAGATATTCAGAGAATGTTAAACAAGATTCACTTTTTATTAAATTATTAAACAGTTATTTATTTTACGGTATAAATTTACCAATAAATATTTTTTATAATTACTATTGATATTTAAATAATATTGTTATAACAAAATTACCAGATTATTTTAGATTTTTTACTTATAAAAATCAAATACTTGGTTTAGAGTCTTCTTATCGTTTACGACAAAAAACTAATGATATATACCCTATGAAAGTTTGGTTATTAAAATTTGATAAATGATTAGTGGTTAATTTTTACTGATTTCAACCATTAAAAAAAAAATTTAATAAAAATAATAATAAATTTAATAGGACGAGAGATTCTTTTAATCTAATCTGTAATAATAATTTTAATAATAATTCTATTAGAAAGTTAAAAACAGTACTATCTTTAACTTTTTTTAAAACTTTTTTAAATAAATCTTACTATAAATTTTAGAGTTATTTATATATTATATATTTTGTAACAATCGGATTTTATTACAATTGTTATTGGATTTTAAGGACGTACATGATTTTACAATATACTCACCCGGACATGATAAATACTTAAATTTAAATATTTTAATAAACTTTAACAATATAGATTTAATCGATAACCACGAATCTAATAATCATGAAATTATTTTAAATAACACCTTTTTTAATGATTTCAGGAATTATGAAGCTTTTATACCACAAGAATCGATGATTTTAGAAAATTTTTTATTTTTAAAACAATCAACCATAACATCATTTTTTATTATCAACATGGTAGATATACCTATTTGTTTTAAAAAAAGTAAATCATTATATAATAAAACCTTTGAATTAGTATTACTTAAGTTTGTTAATTTAATTATGAGAAAAGGTTTAAGAGAAAAAACTTTACGAAGTATTACTTTTACATTTTTCAACTTTTTCCAAAAAATTTTTAATAAATTAAATTTAAACTATAATAAATGGTATAATATTTATAATTTCTTAATATCAACTTTTTATAGTATTGAAGATTCGTTTTTAAGTAATATTTTAAACAAACCTATTGATTTAAATTCAAATCACATATTAACCGAAAATGGATATACTTTTAATAATTCTGTTTTTTTCAAAAAAGCACTTTTTAATAAATTAAACGATTACACCCCATTATTTAGTTTTTATGTTAGAAAAGTAGATAAGAGTATTAGAAAAAATACAAGAGGAAAATCAGGTAAATATATGATTATATGAAAATATATACCATTATATAAAAGATTATACGTTACTATAAGATGATTTTTAAAAGATTTAAAATTTCAAAAATTTAAAACATTTGATGAACGTTTGTTAAAAACTATAGAAACTTTTTTCTTTACACCAGATTTAAGTTTTGTTTATAAATTACGAAAATTCACACATTTTTTTGTTTTTAAAAATCATAGTAAAACTCTACTTAAAACTTTGAAATCAACATCTTAATTTTTTGTTGTGGTATGGAAAAAACAAAATATCAAACTTTAAAATACTTTATAAAAGACGTAATTATAGATGTAATATTTTTACAAAAACGTTAGCTTTTCCTATTTTAAGACATGGTAATCTTAATAGCATAAATACTTTAATTTATATACCATTGAGTTGAGATTTTTTAATACTAAAACCTTTAAAAAATAATTCATTTAATAATATTGTATATTTATATTCTAAATTATATTTTTTTAAAATAACTTTTACAAATTATAATTTAAAATGATATTTTGATAAACAATCAAATATTTTAAGGTTATCAAATTTTTGTACACCAAATTTTTTTAAATTATATATTAATGTATTATTAAATATTTTTTATAGTTTTTCTAAAGTATTTTTTCTTAAATTAAAGTTTAAAGGTAAAGGTTATTATATTTATAAAAACTTTCGTAATACTATAACCTCACAATTTGGACATTCACATAGAATTTATATATATTCTGTTTTTACTTCTGTTAAGTTTTTAACAAAAACTACTGTATTTCTTTTTGGATCTTCAAAAAAAGATATACTAACTATAGGTTATTCAATACAAAAAATAAAACCTATTAATATTTTCACAGGAAGAGGTGTTCGTTTTTCTAAACAAGTTATTTATAAAAAAACTGGTAAAGTTAGTTCTTATAGGTAGTCTTGTTATTATTTTATAATAATATTTGTGTATATTCGGTGATTCTAGAATTTATATTACAACTTTTCCGACGTATGATTAAACTAGTCTTATCTTATACTTCTTGACAATCTCATGAATTATTAATAAACCCTTGAATTAATATTATTTTAGTTATACTATCTTTTATTTTTATGATCAGTATATTATTGTAATAATTATTTTTATTTTGTGTATAATTAGTGAATGAATTTTTCGAACGATTACTTAAATTACTCGAAGAATATAAAAGTCTAAAATGATTGATAATTATAATGTATATTATGTATTTATTTGTATTAATAATACTAATCTGAGCATGACTATACTAACGTTTTAATTTATGTATAATTATATAAATCTTATTTTATATTAGTTAATTTAAATAAATTAACTATTTAGTATATTAATAATAATGTTTTACTTTATTTTGACATTTTACTTAGTTTGGGAGATTTTGAAATTTTTTTTGCTGCTTTTTCTGTAATAGTTTTAGGTTTTATTGTTTATAATGTTATAAACTGTTTTAGTTTTCGTGAGTTACTAAAAAGATTTGGTTTTTTAAAAATATCTAGAAGAGATTTTTATGAATGTGGTTTTAAACCTACTACACAAAAAGCTATAAGATTACCAATCCAATTTTTATTAATTTGTGTATTTTTTTTATTATACGATATTGAGTTAATTTTTCTTTTTCCTTTTGTTTCAGGAGTAACTTTTTTAGGTTTTTATGATACAATGATTATTTTATTATTTTTTATTTTATTATTTTTTAGTTTAATATTCGACTTTAATAGACATGCTATGGTTTGACAATATTAATATATACATTAAGTTATTAATTATAAATACGTGATATACGTATGTTAGAAGGTAGATATTTCCGCCGAGTACAATGAGGTTATCACCCAATTTTTCAAAATATTGACGCAGTAACAAATTGAGGCTGAAACTTAGTTTCGCTTTCAGGAGTAATTTTTTCTTATTTAAATTTTTTTGTAAATAGATTATTAATACCCTTTTCTAGTGTAACATCTATTATAGGTTTTATGTTACTACTAACAATCGGTATGCAATTATTATCTGGTTTTTTCTTAGGTTGATATTATATCCCTGAACCTGGGTTGGTTATAGAATTACGTGAAGAAATGTTTAATGATACAAGATTTGGAGCTGAAGTCTTTTATATGCATGTAAGAGGTGTTGATACTGTTTTTGTATTATCTTATTTACATATTTTAAAAAAAATATATCTTAAAAATTATGTTACTGCTGAATCCGATGGTTGATTATTAGGTGGTTATGCTTTTTTTTGATTTCATTATATCGTAGCTTTAGGAATCTCATTAAGTGCAACACATTTAAGTGATTTAACTTTAACTATTATTGCTAATATTTTTTGATCTGTATTAAATTTTACTTATAAAACATACTATATTATTTTTACCAATAAACATTTAAATACCGATCAATTAACAAGATTAATGGTTTTACATTATTTTACACCATGATATTATCTTTATTTAGTAAAACTACATGTATTATTTTGTCATGAATCTTGAGATTCTGATAGTGGTGAAAATGTTTATGAAGATAAATCAGGTACTTATATTTCTTGATTTTATGATGCTTTTTTAAAAGAAATACAAGATGCTTGATATTGAACTTTATTTGTATTTGTTTATTTTTGAATACATCATTTTAATCCAAGTACAGTAAACTACTTTTTCTTCGAAAGATGAAATATTTCTGAATTAGATGAAATTAGATTTTATGGTGTCGCTCCACATTGATATTTTAGACCACTTATGGGTTTATTAGTTGTATCACCATCTCATTATGAAGGTTTAATGTGAATGGGTTTATGATTTGTTTTATTAGCATCGTTACCAATTATTTATAACTTTTATAATGTTAATAACCAATATTTACCTATTATTCCTATGCAAAGCTCTTTGTTACAAACTTGTTGTTTTATTTTATTTATGTTATCTATGTATTGTACAGCAAGTATGTTACCTTGTGGACGTTATTATTATGCACCAGAAGGGGGTTATGTAGGTAATCCATGGGTTAAATTTTCATATCAATATGCATATCTATATATGGCTTGAATTGTACACCATTTAGATACAATAGAACATTATGGTTTTCAATTTGTACAAACATTCGCTCGTAAATGCTTTGGTATTTATGATCAAACCGCATTACGTAATAAATATAGATGATATACTACTACAAGTTTTAAAAATTTTGAAGATACAGAAATCACATCTACTATGAGATTCAAAAATAATAATTATAATTTACCATTTTTTAATTCAGTAAAAAAAGTTTCAAGATAGTAGTAGTTTAATACACAAAAAAAAACAGTTGTTATTTTTAAATAACATTTATGAATATTTTTAAATATTTCTACTATATAATAATACATAATATTTTATGAAATACGATGAGTACTTTTAGATTTTGAAAATCAAATTATCTAACGAACTAATTTCAAATTTTTTAGAAAAGACAGTTTTTTTACGTAACTATTTTATACTAAATGATTTAATATGACAAGACGGTTTTTTAATAGATTTTTTACAAAAAAAAGTTGTAGATAAATGAATGAGAAAATTTTTAATATATTCTGCATATTTATTTAATGAACGTTTAGTTTTTGACTACGTTGTACGTTTTTTTATAGATTTAATAGTATGACCTGGTCATAAGAATAACATCTTTGAGTTTAATAATGTATCTAATACTTTGTTAATCACCCTTTTTTTATTAATTGTAACTTTTTTAGTAATAGTATTACTTTATTTTGGTTTTTTAATTATTAGTTAAAAAATTTAATATTTAATATTTGTTTGTTATGAGTGAAACTGGTTTAATTTTAGCTTTATTTTCTATACTCTTTACATTATTTACTGTTCTTACAGAACGTAAATTACTAGCTTATGCAATGCGTCGTATGGGACCTACATTAATGGGTCGAAATGGTTCATTTCAAATTTTATTAGATTTAGTTAAGTTATTGACTAAAGAAACCTTTTTAATACCTAGACCTACATCAGCGTTAGCTCCTATTTTTTTAGCACTACTATTTTCATGTCAATTAATGTTTTCACAAAACTTTATATGAGGACCTTCTATGTTTATATTTGAAAATGTCGATTCTATGGTATTATATCATTTAATTTTAATATTGTTTGGTAATATCTTTTTCGTAATTATAGGTTTATTAAGTCAATCACGGTATGCAATAATTGCAACAGCTAGGTCATTAGTTCATGTTATATCTTTAGATATTTTTATAACAATAATATATTCTTTACTTGTATTTAGTTCACAATCTGCAAACTTCCATGATTTTGTTTTAGTTCAAAATATATACTGATTTTTTTTTTTATATAGTCCTGCTGCATCAGGTTTTTTAATTCTGTTTTTATTAGAATCAAAAAGAGCACCTTTCGATCACGCTGAAACTGAGGCAGAAGTTGTTGCCGGTTATGCTACTGAGTATAGTGGTGGTATGTTATTAATAATCTTTTTAGCTGAATATTTACATTTAATTATAGCTTCAATTCATTTTATTCTTTTTTTTGTAGGTGGTTGGTTTGCATTAGAGTATTTATTTTTTTTACCACCGATTTTTTTATCTACACATGATACCTTTTATTGGTTTGAGTTATTTAATAATATTATTAGAATTTAGTCAATCTGAATATTATTTTTTAGATTCTTTTTTTGTAATCTCAGACCATTTAATTATATGATTTATTCATAGTATATATTTTTACTAAAAGTAAATTTATAAGATTAATATATTATATTTAAAACAAATATTATTATAGTTAATATTAGTTTGATAGGATTAGTTTTTTATTTTAGCCTTAATATATTTATAACATTGTACAATGGTTATAGTTTTTTTTTTGATTTAACATCTAGATCAAACAGTAATGATAGTTTCTTTAATCTTTTCAACTTTTTTTGAATAAGTTTTTTATATCTACCTATATTTTATTTTTTAAATCTATTTTTATTATTTTTTTTTTTTTCTAATATTTTATTATTATTAATTTATTTGTTTTTATTATATAGTTTTGAAGTTTGCGACTTTTTATCATTAAATCTAAATTCTAATATATTAAATTTAAATATTACTGATATTAATTTATTATTAAACAATAATCTAAATAAATACCACCCATTTATTTTTTATTTAAGTTCTATTTTTTTTTTTATATATGTTTTTATAATACTAAATAATTTTTTTATAAAGAATAAATTATTTCATATAAGTGTTTTATTATTAAATTCAAAAAAATATATTTTTAATTCGTTAATTATTAATATTATAGCTTTATTTTTAGGATCTTATTGGGCTTTACAAGAAGGTACTTGAGGTGGTTGATGGAATTGGGATCCATCTGAAGTTTTCGGTCTTTTATTTTTTATAATACTATTATTATTTTTACACTCTTTATTAATAAACTTAAATATTTTTAAAATTATTATAAAAATACTCTTATCTACTATTATAATCTTATTAACATATTTTTTAATACAATTGAATTTTGATTTAGTATCACATAATTTTGGTACCAAATTTTTCTATTTTTTTAATAATAATTTATTCTTACTAGATTTTATCATTATTTGTGTATTTATATATTTATTAATAAAATCTTATTTACTTTATATAGTAAATAATTTATTTTTAATACAATATAAATTGTTATATAATATTTTTCAGTATATGACAAATTTTTTTATAAGTTTTATTTATTTATTAATAAATCTTTTAGTTTTTTTTAGTTTTATACCTTTATTTAATTATTTTTTGTGATATGATGTTACTACTAATTACTATGATTTAATATTGTATTTTAATATAATAATTACATTTTTTATTTTAATAATATTAAATTTGTTTAGATTACGAAAATTATTAGACTATTTTTTAATTCTAGCTGTTATATTTAATATACAATCAATACCTTTTTACTTTGTATATTTTTTTAAATGATCTTGTTCGTATATTAATTTAGTTCATATCTTTGTAACAATATTTTTAATTTTAAATCTGTCAACACATTTTATAGATATAACATTTTTTAGTTTAGAAAGCGAGTTTAGTAGTTTTTTTTATAATTCAATTATTTTAAATAGTCCAAATATATATTTTAATTGTGATAATTTTTTTATAGATATTTTGAATGTACACTCTGATGTTAATAATATATTATTTTTTAATTGAAATATGTTTTATTTAACAAACTTTATTAATATTAATGATGTTTTATTATTATTTAACAATGACAGTTTTTTTAATTTTTATACTATATCATCTAATGTGTTATTATCTCATTCTTTTATAGATTTAAATTATTTAAGTAGTTTGTATAATTTATTTATATCTTTATTAATATTTATACCTTTATTATATAAAAAACAATCAACAGTTAAAATATATTACTAAAAAAAAAAAAAAAAAAAAAAAAAAAAAAAAATAACCTAGTTTAATATAAAACACTAGATTTTAAAAATCTAAAATTCACTTTTTAAATATAGGTGGGTTATTGTACATACTCTTTAAACGTTTGTTTAATTGATTAAAATTTAAAACATTACCATCTTCGGTACTTTTTAAGAATAGATTATTTATAGAACGTGATTCTAAACATAGACGAATTATGAGTAGTTGGGGTTTAACGTTTAGAAATTCTAAATGAACTAATTACTCATTATCAAATGTTAGTATGCGTTCTATAACTTCTTTTTTTAAAATATTAACAACCATTTTGTTTATAACTATATTAATTATCTCTTTTCAGTCACAACTAAATTTTTATTCAATAGAATTTAGTTATAATTTTATAATGTATCTCTACTGATCCATTAAAGCACAAACTTCACATATTATTTTTATATCTTTTTGAGGTATTTATTATTTATTTAACAATCTATTTAATTTTATATTTTATAAATATTTAGATAACTTTTTTAATAATTCTTTAAAAAAAAATAATAATAATACACAACATTTATCTAATAATTTTGAAAATACTATAGTTAGTTCGAATTTATATAGTATATCAAAGTTTAATATAAAAAATAGTAATATTATTTCGACTAAATCTTTAGATGATATACAAAATGTTTTTGAAAATCAAAATGAACATAATACTAACACGGTTTTATTACTTAAAGATTTATATAAAATAACTTATTTATTATCTTTACAAAAAACTAATTTTATAGATTTTTCTGTATTTTTAAACAAAAATAATAAAAATAGTAATTATAATACAACTATTACTACAAAATTTATTAAACCAGAAAATAAATGATCCTTAAATACCATAAGTAATAAAGAATCTTTAAACAAAAGAGGTTTATTTTATTTAACCGATTTGGATTATAATTTTCTTAATCATAATTCAAATAATTTAATAACATCTACTTTAAATTTTGATTTACAAAATCAAATTAACATGGTGGGTATTCAACGCTTTATGTTTAAATATAACCCGTTACACAGATCTATTATGAAAGGTTCTATCACACTTACAAATACAAAAAAACTTTTAGCACCTTATAATATGAGTAGTAGTTTATCGTTAAAAAAAACAAATCTATGATTATCACAAAAAAATAAACATTATGATAATTTTAGTAAAACTATGACAATAAAAGTATCCGATTCTATTGAAGATAGTTATTTTTTTACCCTAAAAAGATATTATATGTTTAATAAATTATCCGCTAATATGATAATTTCAAAATTTAATTTTATATTAAATAAAACAAGTGTAAATTTAAACTCAACTTTTAAGCTTTATGAAAACCAATCTATTATTTATGATAATATCTTAAACACTATAATTACTAAATCGTTATTAAATAAATTTAACATTTTAAATATTAATAACAAAACCACTACTTTTTATTTAAAAAACGATTTAAATAGTTTATTCAATAAATTTGATATTATTATTAATTTAGAAGATAAAAACCTATTTAATAATAATAATGATATATTATTAAATTATTTAGATAATATAAATAATTTAAAAACACAATTAAACCTATTTAATTTGTATAATTGTGATGAAGTTTATTTATATATGATGTACGACTTTACTGATTTTGTTAATAGTAAAGATATTAATTAGTATATTAAAATTTTAATATTTTATTGTGTTATGTAATACAAAACTTTTATAGTATAAACCAATCACTTATTTTAAACCAAAAACTATATTTAATTTGAATACTAAAAAATATTTATTTAATATTAACCTTAATTATTAAAGATTTAAATGTATTGTTAAATATAAACTTTTTTAATAGTAACTTTTCATTAGTATTTATACTAACTAAATTATTTTTTAACAATAGTTTAATAAGATTATTAAAAACATTAGTAATACGTTGAAAACCTTTTCTTAGCATCAATTTTATCAAAAGTTTACAATATTGAATTATAACATCTGGTATAAAATTTATAAATGATAAAAATACTGTTTTATGTATTAAATCACCTAAAGTTTCTTCAAATTTATTTTATAATCAATATTATTTAAATATGTCGGTATCTAATATATCATTACATACTAAATATTTTAGAATAGTTCTTTTAAAATTTTTACTAATTTTATTAAATAATTGACAATTATGGAATAAACAATACAATATAACATTTAAATTTCTTTTAGGAACTAAAAACTTCCATTTAATAAAATATTATAATTTTTACTTTTTTAAAATTTTTAATTTTTAACTAAAAATTCTAGTAGATAATTTATTTACGTTATTTTAGTTGTATGTTATTTTTATTAAATATATTCTCATTCTTCCCTATTATGTTAATTTTACACTGTATTTTTATATTTTTATTTAAAAAATGAATAGGTCCAGTAGGTACTTTTTATAGTTCAATATTAACATTTTCTATATGTCTATTTTTAGCTCTAAATGAGCTTTATATTATATTAATTAACGGTTCTTATTATTATATAGATTTTGGTCGTTGATTTTTTTGTTTAGATATAATTGATTCTCATTTAGTTTTTTGTATAGATAGTTTAGCTTTAACAACAGCGTCTTTAGTACTTACATTAACAATGTTTGCTCTTTATTTTGGTGTTGAATATATGTATAGAGAAGCTTTTATAAACCGTCTACTTTATTTATTAAATCTGTTTGCAACTAGTGTAATTTTTTTATTCTTCTGCTATGATTTTTTTTTAATATTATTCGCTTGAGAATGTATTGGTTTATTTTCTTTTTTATTAGTTAATTTTTATTCTACTCGTATTTATACTATAAAAGCTGCTTTAAAAACATTTGTTTTTTCTCGTATTAGTGATATGTTTATGTTTATTTGTTTTATTTTAACAATAGTAGTTTTTAATACTACAGACCTATCTTTAATTTTTTTACAAACACCATTTTTAGCATTTCATTATTTATTTATAGGGAATACAGCGTTCCATTTTTTAACTATATATTCCTTTTGTTTAGTAACCTCGGGTGGAATTAAAGCTGCTCAGTTTTTTGCACACGTTTGACTCCCTGATGCTATGGAAGCACCTACACCAGCATCTGCATTAATTCACTCCTCAACTTTAGTAGTTGCAGGTATTTTTTTAATTATAAGATTTTCTATATTATTTGAGTTTACTTTATTCACTAATTATTATTTAATATTATTAGGTGCCCTTACACTTTCATTTGGAGCTATAACAGCTGTATTCCAAAATGATATAAAAAAATTAGTTGCTTATTCAACTATAAGTCAAATAGGCTATTTAGTTTGTGGTTGTGGTTTTTGTTGTTATGAGGAGGTTTTAATATATTTAATAATTCATGCTTTAAATAAAGCTTTTTTATTTGTACTTGTTGGTTATACGGTTCATTTTTTCAATGCTAATACAGATATGAGACAAATGGGTGGTGCTTATTTATACTCTTTTGATATATCTGTTTTACTTTTTGGTGTATGTTTTAATTTAGCTGGTTTACCTTATAGTGCAGGTTTTTTAGGTAAAGAATTTTTACTTTTTCAAGTATTAAGGGATGATTTTATTTCATTATTTGTTAGGGGTTGTTGATTAGTTAGTTTTTTTTTTACCCCAATTTATATGTTAATTTTAGTTTTTGTCGTATCATTTGGACCTAAAAAAGGTACTATATTAACATATTCTAGTTATTGATATGCTAATTTTTATACTAATCTTCAATTATTAATATCAACATTAGGTAGAATTAGTACACAAGTTGATAAAAAAAGAACAAGTGTTAAACATTCTATGAGACATAGATTTCAGTTTACTATAATTACTTCTAGATCAACTATTTACCTACTTTTTGGTTTCTGATGTTTTTTCTTTTTCTTTGGTGAATTATTACTTTTATTGACTTTTAATTATAATAATTTAACAGATTTAATACCATCGAGTTATTTTGTTTTTATAAAAACACACGTTATCTTTTTAACAGACAATAGTAATACTTATTTAAATAATGTAATATTTTATTATATTATCTTTTTTACCACATGCTCTATTTTATTTTTATTAAATTTAAGATACTCGTTCAGTTATAATTTTTTCAGACATCAATTTATATTAGATTTAATTTTTATAATAGTAAATATATATTTATTTAGTATTTACTATATATTTATTATTTGACTTTTTATAATAGTAAATAAAATATTAATAACAAAAAATAATCAATAAAAAAGTCTTTGGTATAATAGCTCAATTGGTAGAGCACTAAGCTCATAACTTAGTGGTTTTAAGTTCGAATCTTAATTTTACCTTTTAATATTATTAAAATATAATATAGTTAATAACACGGAGACCAAGTTTAGTAGAACACGGAGTAGTAACACGGAGACCAAGTTTAGTAGAACACGGAGTAGTAACACGGAGACCAAGTTTAGTAGAACACGGAGTAGTAACACGGAGACCAAGTTTAGTAGAACACGGAGT
>Ga0194129_10004048_pt1 | contig 19861 bp, 25 predicted proteins | sample TA2KigCa35mmetaG_FD_150862 | JGI IMG/M metagenome (GOLD analysis project Ga0194129, IMG submission 150862) | Freshwater microbial communities from Lake Tanganyika, Tanzania - TA2015038 Kigoma Deep Cast 35m | ecosystem: Environmental > Aquatic > Freshwater > Lake | place: Tanzania: Lake...
CTAGGCGCAAATAAATTCTTAACTTTGTGCAGCAACATTTGCTCGGCTTCCTGCTGCGTGATCTTGTCGCCTATTCTCACTGCACGATTTGCTAGCCTTGTATCGCCATAGCCAATGGTTGGGATATCAGCAGGACAGCGATACGCCTCTAACCTGCAGCCTTCCCACGTTTTAATGATCTTTAACGCTGGTGCTAACCATGCAGCTGGCAGCGGATCCTTAACAACAGGATCAGCGCGATACAGCTCCGCAAATTCCTCCAGCACCTGCGCGGTGATCTGACCTTGCAGCCAATCCCAGGCCGCCAGCTGATGCGGCAGCTCCTCGAAATGCTTGGCGGCTTGCCGCAGCTGAATCGTTGCCATCACTCAGGACTCCAAGGGGCACGGATGCGCAGCTCACCACCCAGCAGCTGCTGCGCCTTGCTGCCATCCGGGGCAGCTTCTGTGATCACTGGGGCTTGCGCTTTGGCCTGCTCTTGATCCCACAGCTGATGCAGCTCTGCGATCTGCTGATCCACATCGCGCATTGCCTGCTCGGTCTTCCACTCCACCCAATCGGGATGCGTTTCAGCGAGCAGGGCCTTCACCCACCAGCGATGTCTCAGGTTTGGCCGTTCATCACAGACAAACCGCGCTAGCTCATGCATCAGCGCGGCCCATAGGCGATAGGGCCTCGCGCTCACTTCTTGGCGCTATGCGGGAAAACCTTGCGCAGCACTTGCACAATTTCTTGCACGATGCCGTTGCCCTTGAGGGGCGTGTAGGGCAGCACTTCGCTGATGATTAACAGCACAAGCGCAATGATGGCGGTGGTTTCCATGCGGAACTCCCAGGCTCCCTAACTTGCCCCTACGGCCTGTTGTTCATCTCCAGCGAACGCACGCGCCGGTCAATGTCATTTAGCCGTTCTTTAGAATCATTCTTGAGTTCGCGCACGTCTTCCAGCACCGTGTGGAGCCCAGTTTCAATCTTGGTCACCTGCAGAAAGAGGCCGCAGAGGCCGACCACAGCGGTCACAAGCAACGCTGGGACAGCCTGCGACAGCCAACCTGGAGAAGCTGCAGCTGGTGCTGGCGCTGCGATTGTGATCTCCTCTTCAGCCACCAGCCCGTTGAGTGCTCTGGCCTAAATTGCCCCTACCATAAAAAAACCCTCGCATGAGCGAGGGCCTTGCATCTCCGACCCGACCCCTCAAGCCGATTCTTCAGGGGCTTGATTGGAACTTGCCTTCTTCTTCCCGCTGGTCTTGGCCACCACCGCCTTGCGCTCTTCAGCGCTCAGGGTCCAGCCATTGCGCAGCGCATCCATCATCTCCAGCCGGGTGGAGGCCACATAGGTGGCCTCTGATTCCGGGTGGGTGAGGGTGACCGGATAGGCCGACATCACTTGGCGATGTAGACCGTGGCAGTAGCAGCACCAGGGCTGCCGGTCTTGGTGATCACACCCTTGACCACAGCGGCACGGCCGCCGAGGCGCTCGGTCACTTCAGGGCCAGAGAAGGGCACTTCAATGGTCTTGGCAGTGGCCGGCAGGGTGATGGCTTCGATCACCACAAAGGTGCCACCAGAGGCGGTGGCGGCTTGAAGGCTCACGGTCCACTCGGCAGAGCCGGCGGTGTAGGAGCTGTAGCCACCAGAAGCGATCACCACTTTGGCGGTGTTCAGGCTGGAGGCGTCAAAGACAACCTCAGAGCCGGTGACGGTGGCAGTAGCGGCGCTGGCGGTGGCCAGCTGTAGTTCGGCGTCCCGCAGGTAAGACCGGCGGTCACTCATTCCAGTTGCAACAGGCATGGTTGAGTTCCTCTAAGAGGGTGAAAAGAGATCAGGCCGCCACTGCGGCGTTGGTGATGCCGGCCAGGCGGGCAATCGCACGGGGGTGAAACACAGCCATGCCGAGGTAGGCCTCAACACGGATGCGACGCACAGGCTTGCTGTCGATCTCGCCGAGATCACGGACGCCGATGCCGCCGTTGGTGATCAGGGTGGCGCCATTAACGCCAGCGGCCACGCAGTAGACCGAGCTGCAGACGCTGCTGCTGCCTTGGGTCTCGTTGAAGGCCATGACCTGAGCACCGGCCTCGTCGTGGTCGATGTCGATGATCGGCACGCCGTTGTAGGCCAGCTGTTGGCGGCCCAGGGCGTCTTGGCCGTACTGCAGGTTGCCCACAGCAGAAGCCACACGAGCAGCAGCCGACAGGCGGCGGCGCAGGGTGCGGTTCATGATCAGCACCGGGTTGCCCACGGTCTCATCCACAGCGTCGATCAGCTCATCAAGAGCAGCGAGGCTGAGGCCACCACCGTTGGCAGCGTTGGTGATCAGCTGCGAGGAACCCGAAGGGATGCGAGCCTGCAGGCCGTCAAACTCGTTGACGTTGCTGGTGGAGTCACCCTTGATCAGGGTCTTCTCCAGCTTGAGGCGGGCAGCCTTAACCTTCATCGCCACTTGAGCGGTGCGGATCTCAGCGCCTTGCATGGCTTCAAGAGCCAAGTCAATGTCCACATCACCGCCGAAGATCTTGAGGGCTTCGGACTGGGGGTTGATGATGCCGGTGGACTCGCTGTAGGCCTCATTAACACCACGGAAGCCGATCCCAGGGAGGGTCTGCTCTTGGTTGTAATGAATGCCGGTGCCAGTCACTGACAGCTGAGGCATCGCTGCGTAGAGCTTGCCTTCGCGGAAGATTTCAACGATCCCCTGCTTGAGGGAATCCTGCCGGCCGAGTTTGCCGGCCTCAACAGTTGTGAGTGCCACGGTCTTGTGTGGTTAGGGGTTGGCAGCTGCGGCAGGCATCGCGCCTTATGCAGGTGTTGGCATCGCGCCAACGCATCGGCACCACATCGCGTAGAAGCCGTGCTCTTAGTTGCCAACCGCTAATCAATAACAAGGCCCAAGCGTGACCGGCCATAAGGACCGGACAGAGGCTTGGGCTCTATCAGCCCGATGCTAAGCAGAGCGGGAACATCACGACGTTAGTGCGCCGCTTTAAGCGCTCGGCTCTTCTTCTGCGGCAGGCGCGTCAGGTTCCCAGAGGCTGTAGTTCGGGCCGGTGACATAGGCCGCCAGCTCTTCGGTGCTGGTAGTGGCCAGCAGTGCCTGCTCTTTAATGTTGCTGTAAGCGCGTATTTCGGCGCGGCGATCCAACACCTGCTGCGGGACACCAGAGCCGGTTTCAGCCATCCGCGTGATGTACCAGTCGCTATCGCTCAGCATGGAGCCAGCGTTGCGCTTGATGTGCCCGATGTACTCATCAACCAACCCAGTGTGATCTTTGGGTTGCTTTGGAGCCCAGTAGAAACGCTGGTCATACTGAGGCGGCTCAGGTAAGGGGCCGGTGATGCCACGTTCGCTGCGCTCCTCCTCACAGGAAAGCAAGAGCCAGTTGCTTGGGTATTGGATCTCGTCAAGCGTAAACGCCATGCTGTCCGAGACAGTGCGTCCATCATGAAGTTGATAGGTAGCCATGGCGGTTAGGGGTTGGTTTGGGCACGAGCGTTTTTGAACTTGTCGCCCGTTGTAGTGATGCTGTACGTATTGTTGCCGCTGGTGTTGTAACTGGTGCTATTGGTGCGCACCTTGAAGCCATTGCTGAGCTTGTCTGCGTGGGTGCCAAACGTGACTGAGTTGCCGTTGATCGTCATGGCAGTCGGCACGCCATTGAGCCAGATAAAAGGACCATTTGCATTGGCGTTACCGGTGAAGCTGCCGCTGGTCGTGATTGACCCTACCGGTAGGTTTTGAGTACAAAGTGCTTTGAAGCCCGAGGGTGCTTGATAACTGAAACTGCGTTGGCCGAAGTTGCAATCATGCACATTAGATCCAAGGCCGCTGGATGACGCTGGAACTATTGCAGTGCCAGTAACAGAAGTCTGTGACGGATTTGAGTTAGTGGCAGGGTTTCCACTCGCAAACCAAGTACCGTTTTCGCCGTACCAGATTCTACCTAAATCAGCGTCATAAGCGATCATGACAATGTTGCCAGACGCACCAGAGAAGCTGCCATATGAAGTGGTTGCCCCGTTGTGAAATACACGACTTGGAGCGTTAATAATTGCCCATCCATTTGCTGTCCCTCCAAGGCCAGCAGGCGAAGCAGCTCCGATGTTGTAGACACCAATACGTGGATTTGCTGCTGTTGTTAACGTGACTTCCCAGTACCATTTACCAGTAGTCATTGCAAAAGTACCGACAGAAGCCATATCGGTGGAAGTGCTTACGGTGAGATTACCGTTGCTAAGTGTGCCCCCACCTAAGCCAAGTGGATTCAACGTGCAATAGTTGCCTCTCACAGTTCCTCCAGCGCCTGTATCGGTGCCGTAGTTCGTGGGACTATCGACGAGGGAATCGTTGCCTGCTCCAGCAGTGACGGACAGGTTGTTCGGCGTCCAGTTATTCCCGTTGCCAGAAGTGTCCTTCCCTAGTGTGGTGGCAGTTGCTGCACTGTTGTCGGCAAACTTGAGCTGGAACCCGTTGGTGCCGTAGCTGCCGGTGTATGCCTTGGGTTGCCAGACGTTGTTAGCGTCAAACACCCCGAAGCTGCTCGGGGTCAGGGCTTGGCCGTCGATCAGAAATACATCGGCAAGGAAGGCATTTAATGGCTGAGGGAAGCCTGCGTAAGGGTTGCGGCCTATCTGATGATTTACCGTATTGGAGACTTCGGTATCTGAGTTTTGCGAAGGATAGCTAGCTGTTGAAAATGTAGTTATCTGAGTGCCATTGACATAAAGTTTGGCGCGATTACTTGCAGTTGCTTGCGTCGTATCTACAGCAAAAACTATGTGATACCAGGCGCTAGGGTCTCGATAAACCGCCGAAGTAACCAGCGTCATGCTTCCGCCACCTAGAGCGGTAAGGCGCAGGTTGTCCGTATCGCTAAAATCAAGTGCCGTGTAAACCGACGTTGAATTAAATGCAGTAAAAAAAGATCTGTAATCACCACCGTTACTAGTTTTCTTCACCCACCCACTCCACGTCCACGTCTTCCTGTTGCCTGCAGATGCGGGAGTGCGACTGAGGTAAGCCGAGTCGGCTGAGTTTAGGCGGATTGAACGCTCGATCTGATACGCGCTCGTTGCTTGACCGCTAGCCCCGATCAGGGCGTTATTATAGAACACGCTCATGAGTAGTTAGCGGTAAACACGCAGTGGATGGATCCGCTTGCGCGGACGATGTAATCAATCCGATCCACGGCATTGGCTGCCGTACTTAGCGTCGGCGCCGAACCACCGGTAAAGTCATAGTTGCTGCCGTAAGCCAAGGAGCGCGAACCAGAGCCGTCCTGCACGATGAAGATGCTGCCGCTCTGCCCCGCCACCTGATTGGTCGGGTTGTCTAGTGTGCGGTTGCCGCCGAGTGTGACGACGTAGTTGTTCGTCAGTGCAAAATTGACGCTGATATTGGTGGCGTCGGTCAGCGTAGTGATCGCTGCACGCTGGGCTGCTGTAAAGGTCTGCGCTGCATTAGTTGCCGCAACATTGTCCACCGTCACCGTTTTGGTGCTGGTGACAATGGAATCAACCTTAACGGATCCGTAGGACATGGCTCAGAAGTTCGCGATGGTCCAAGTTGAAGTGATTGGCACTTCCACGCTGTAGCCGCTGGCGACTTCCACCGCATACAGCGACAACCCATTAGTGTTGGCTGAAAGGGTGATGTTTTGGCTGATCACCTGCGCGGTCTCTGCAATCGGCCCGCCGCCACCACTACCGCCCGATAGCTCAACAATGCTGGCGGTGCCATTGTCTTTCTTGGTGTAGAGCTTGCCGTCGTAGGTGTTGAGCGCAAGCTCACCCAGTTCAAGATCACCAACAACAGGCGCTTTTCCAGCGACCGCTGATCGTTTCAGTTTGATCAGATTGGCCATCAGGCAGTCCTTACGTGGCTATGTAGCCGGACACCTGAACTTGCCTGTGATCAGAACGTACCCCCATCTAGGGTTGCATTTGGGCCAAGGTAGTCCGTGCCTTCCACTGCGGCAGTAAATGCACTGACGCCGTTGGCTTTGACCAAGCCCGTCAATTCGGTGACACCAGTGCCGCCGCGTACAACCGCCACCGTCGTGAACCCTTCGCCCAGTGTTCCTGTAGTGAGCGTGCCCACACTGGTCAGGCTGGAGCTGGTGACACCAGAACCCAGCGCAGAGCCCGACAGCACCGCTGTGCCGTTGATGTGATAGCTCTTACCAAGCGCAAGGTTGATGTGCTCGCTGCTAGTCCACGCATCGGTGGCATCCACCCAGAGCCAAGTCTTGTCGGTGGCCCCCTTCAGCACCAAGCCACCGCCATCAGCGGTGGAGTCGTCAGGGCTGGTGACAGCACCCAGCTCAAAGGTCTTGTCATCCACCGAGACCACGGTGGAGTTGATCGTGGTGGTGGTGCCGTTAACGGTCAGGTTGCCGGAGACGGTCAGGTTCCCGGAGAGGGTGCCACCGGCCAGCGCCAGGTAGACGCTGCCTAGGTCTGGGATGTCACCAGCCACCAAGCTGCGGAAGGTGGGCGCTGCAGCGGAGCCACTTGCTGGACCCGCCAGCACCAAGTTGGCGTTGCGCGTCGTCGCTGAACTGATAAACGCCCCAGGGCCACCAATCGCCAACGCGCTTGTCGCCGTTCCGTAAGAGCCGCCAGTGCCCAGGCCGTAATAGAGAATCTGGCTGTCTTCGTTGAAGGCCAGCTCAGCATTTGCCAAGCTGCTCGGCGCACCGCTGCCGCCACCAATGGCACGGCGTTTGATACGGATCGTGTTCGCCACGGGCTAGCAGGGTCTTTGTTTGAACTTGCCCCTACCAGTGCCCTCCATCGGTCAAGGTCAACGTGGTGTGAATGTTGACCTTCCAGATGCTGCTGGCTGCATCCCACACCAGCACCGCGTCATCCACCAGCCCGGTGTCGTCCACATCGTTAAGATCTGCCAGGCCAAGGCTGACGTGGCCGGTTTGACCGTTGACGCTCTGCACCTGCAGCGTCGGTGGCACTTGAAAAGCAAACTCCCCGCCAACGCGGCTGAGCGGAATTCTCAGCTGCGTTTGACGCTTCGGGCCGATGTCTTCAGTGACCGCCAAGATCACCGCCGTGGTGCCTGGAAAACCCGCCTGCACCAATGCCGCCGCACCCTCAAGATCAGCGCCGCCCCAGTCCACCAGGAACACGTTCCAAGTCTGCACGAACGGGCTGTCTTTGTACTGCAGCTGTTGCTCCAGCTCCGGCACGCTGCTGATCACCACCTCCAAGCCGCTCACCGTGGTGCCAGCGGTCATCCCTTGCCCTGGATCCCGCACCACTAGCGCCGGCGTCGTGGTGCCATTGCCGAGGGTGTAGGTGCCGAGGTGTGCAGTGAGGGCCGTGGCAAGGGCTCCCCGTAGCGCAAGGATGTCCACGCCTGAGCTTTACGTTGAACTTGCCCCTAACAGCCGGCTGCTACTGGCCTCTTGATTGACCAGCAGCACACCGGATTCAAAGTGAACGGGCTGGATGTGGCCGGGAAGCTTAAAGCTGTAGCGCAGCATCGGTCGATCAATGTCCACCAAGCTGATCAGCTCGTGGCGGCTGTGACCCTTGACCGCGAGGAAGCCGCGCAGGTTGCTGCCTTCCCAGCTCGGGGCCACCATCACGACGCAGCGATCTTCACTCACCAGCGCCCGGATCTCCGGCAGCTCAGCCGCGACCGCAGAGCGCTTGAGCACGTCCTTCCAGATGCCGATTAACAGCGGCGGCAGCTTGTCTTCATGGCGCAGCGCTAGGCACACATGCGCCACCACCGCCGGCAGCTGATCCGCATCCTCGCGTACCTCCTGACGGAAGAACAGCCAGTCCTGATGGCTAGTTGCTTTGCCTTTGCGTTGGTCGCGGTTGATGTTGTAGAGCAGGCTGCAGAGCTGTGCGCCTTGCAGTTCCTGCAGCTGCAGCTGCTGCCGCTCTAGCTCCAGCAGTTGGCGATGCGCCGCAAGCACCACCGCCACCTTCTCTTGGGCAAAGGTGTCGCGGTGGAACTGGCCGGGGAAGGCTCGGCACAGCGCCCAAAACAGCGCCGGCCAATCTATGCGGCTTTGCTTCCAGTCCCCGGCGGCCGCTTTTTTATCTCCTCCTCAGAGGGTGGTGCCGCACTATCGGGCTCGGCCGCTGTGCGCTCCTGCTCAAAGAAGCCAAACAGGGCATCCATCAACGGCTGCGGCAGCGTCATGGTCTGCTCCATGCCCCACTCCGGCCGCTCCAGCCGATGACGAATCAAGGCCGTCACGCTGGCCAGCATTCGCTCGCGGCCGCGTTGGATGTAGGTCTTAGTCAGCTCTGCGATCTCCGGCAGGTAGCGCAGCTTGATCGCCTCTTGCTGCTCGCTCATCTCACGGCCCACGGCTGCCCCTTCCACCAAGGCAAAGGCTTCCAAGATCGTGATGTCCTGCTCAGCGCTGATGCGCTGCGCCAGCTTGGCCGCCACCACCACGGCTGCATCGGTTTCACCGGTCAGATCGCTGACAGTGATCACTTCACCCACTTGCAGCGAGCCAAGCACCGGTAGCTCCAAGATGCCGGTCTCTTTGCTGCCGATGCGCTGCGTCTTGCGCTTCGGTGGTGCAACGACAAAAGGAAGATCGAGCGTCATTAGCTCAGGCCAAAGCTGATCTTGTCCATGGCGCTCATGCCTTGCAGGCTGCCGTTGGTCAGGTTGCCGGTGCCACGCATTCCGCCGCCGTGGCCGTTGCTGGTGGGTGCAAAGAAGTGGCCGTAGACCGGGTGGGTCTTCAGCTGCTCTAGGTACGCCGTAGGGGTCAACGCATCGCCGTTGTCGTTGAGCATCGGCTCACCGTTGGCATTGATCACCACCACATCGCCAGCGTCGTTCACCTTGAAGCGACTGCCCACCGCACCCATCAAGGCGTTGAAGTAGGTGATGCCATCCTCAGCGCCACCACTGCGGCCACCAGCGGCTTGAAAGGCATTGGCGAGTGCCTGCTGACGGTACAGCTCCGACTTCTCCGCCAGCGCTTCAGCCAGCTTTTGATCCTTGATCTTCACCTGCGCATAGGCCTCAGCCTTGGCGGTTTCGGCGGCTTCCTTGATGCGCTGATCCATCTCGGAGCGCAGCCGCTCTTCCCGTTCTTGCGCTTCCTTGATGCCGCGCAGCTGATCAGGATCCAAGCCCTGCAGCTGCTTTTCAATCGCCTCTAGGCGGCGTTCGGCTTGACGGCGAGCCTCGCGTTCCTTTTCCAGAGCAGCCAAACCAGAGGCCCCCAACGGTTCCGGCGCTGGTGGTTCGGGTGCTGCTGCAATCTCTTGGCTGTCGATAGTGTCCGACATGCGGGCTAGTAACTACTAAGAAGGCTAACGCTAGTTAATCAGGGATCCAATAACGCACAGCGACGCTCTGGTTATCAACAAAGCTGAGTAGGCTCGTCGCGTCCGTTTCCATGAAATAGCTGGCCGCCGACGTGCTGCCAGCTGTGGAGGTGCCCGGTGCGATGGAGCCAGGCGGCTGATAGGTCGTTGAGAGGAATAGGTCTTGATCGGCTGCGGTTAGGCCGTCAAGATCGGCAAACACATCCTCACGGTCCAGCACGTTCTCTGGCCGATAGTTGCTGTACGAGTCAGTCCAGATTTCGGCAATGTCCCGATACGTGGCGCAAGTGCCGCCATTGCCAGGCTGATAGCTGCTTAACTCATAAACTTCGTCAAGTCCACCTACAAATAGAGCTTTGCTTACAAGCCGCCTGCTCGCAATGGTATTAAGACCCAACAAATTAAACATGCTAGGTTGGGTTTGGTAGTAATAAAAATCCAAGTCGTGAGCCCCATCAAGAAAAATGTCCTTTAGCAAGCGGTCAGCATAAGATTGAAACGAGGAAACTTCGCTTGTGTTATTTCTGCTCCACAATGCAGAGCCGCAGCTCTTGAAAGGGTGGTCCTCCGACAAGGCCGCATGTATTGCAACAGAAGATGGATACCGACTCCTTGACCCATCACCAACCATAAGGTAGGTGCCCAAGCTTCCGACCGCGCGTTTGGGCACTGCTGAGTATTCTTCTACAGGATGCACGCTTGTAGTCAGTGCGCCGGTGGTTAGGTTAACCTTGAAGATTGCGATGTCTATAATGTAGTCCAACACATGGATTATTGTATCCGTGAATATGGGGCCGATGCCCCCTGGGTGTAAATCAGTAAAGTACTGATACCGAACATAGGCCTTATGCTCCACCATGTGAGAGCGCAAATAGAAGGAGTATGCCATGCCGTCGATTACTTGATGGGCCACAGTGCTGACCCTGTTGATTTCTTTGATTGTTTCTGACTCTTCAAAAAAGGTTTCGCCCTCAAGCGGCTCAGCAATGATGGCGTCTTTTAAGACTGCAAGAAGACCTTTTGATGCTGTTGGCGCTAAAGTGCGCGGCGCATCGTTTAGTACGTTGTAGCTGGCGACAACTCCACCGTCTTGCGTGCCACTGATTACATCGACCAGCGTATTCTCTTGGTTCGTGCTATCGGCGCCGTAAATATTGTCCTCTACAAAAAACACCGGCACCAAGTCGCCGCTCGTGCGCCGTGCAGCAGGGCGAAACCTGACCGGTGGCCTAACCATTCTTGGCCTTTAAGACCGTGATTCGATTCTGCGTGCGCAGGTTCATTGCAATGCGATTGGCATCAACGACATCTTGCAAGCGCTGCCGCAGATCGCTGCCGCTTCTGCCGCTGACCTGGACATTGACCTGAGGCTCAGCCATTAGTCGTTCACCGCTACCTTGACGCTGTAGCCAATGGTCTGGCCATTGCTGACGGTCACCTGCGCTGTTTCGCTAAGAATGCCGTAGACACTGCCAGCACACTTGCGGATGCGTAGCGTGCCGCTGCCGGTGCTGGTGATGTTTACCCGGTTGCCAGCGGCCACCGCTGCAGCGGTATGCAGCGTGATCGTGGAGCTGGTCACGCTATCCACGTAGTACAAGGTGCCAGCCGTCAGGCCACCGGGCAGGGTGCCGCCGCTGTCAGCGGTGACAGTGACCGGCGCGTCATCGCTCAGGCCATGACTGGCCACGGTGATCACATCCGTCGCCGGATCCACAGCAGTGGTTGCCGTGATACCTGCGCCGGCCATGCCATCGGCTGCTGCATCCAGCAGCAACACCACATGGGTGTAGATCAGGTTGCCGCCGGTGGCACTGAACTCCACGCTGACTGAATCTTGCTCATAGCGAGTATTGGTGGCGCTGTAGCTGCCGCCTGTCAGTGCAGGGCTTTGAAAGCGGGCGTAACCATTGACGCCTTCGGTCAACTCATACTGCAACCACGTGGCGATGCCAGCATCTGTCGCAGGTGCGGTGGTGGCGTAGACCAGCGCAGCGGTGAGCACCTTGCTGCTGTAGGCCGCAGCCATCACCCGCGCCATTTCAGCCTGAGTCAAAGCACTGGTAACGGCCATGAAACTTCCTACCTAGTTGAACTTGCCTCAGATTGGTTCTGAGTAGAGATTAAGGTTGTAGGTCTTGGTGGTGCCAGCGTTAAGGGTGAATGGCGTCGGCTCGTGAATCACCCCAACAAATGGGACCACATGCACAGGCGCGCTAGCCGGGATCGTTTTGTTTGGTACGCAGTAGATCACTAGATCAGTGAAGGTCACCGTGCTGGCGTAGTTCAGCGTAAAAGCAAGAGCCGGGATTTTGGCACGCGACGTTATTGTGCCGTCATAGTTAGCCGTACCAGCTGTGACGAACACATCAAACGATTCAGCTAGCAAATAGGGCAGCCATTCATCGTAATCATCCGTTAATGCTGGCGGTGTTGCGGCACCGGTTGTATTAGCCAAGCTGGCGTAAAATGTCGCACCATCACACACCCACCACAGGGCACTTAGGGCAAGTTCGCGTGTGACGGTAAAGCTTGCAGTCATCGCAACTCAGCCCTCAGCTAAGGTTGCCGCCGATGCCATAGCCACCGCTGAGGCTTTCTTCCAACAGCTGGCGCTCGGCGCTTTCAAGTTGCAGGCGCACTTGACTGCTGAGCTGCTGCACGGCCCCTAGTTGCAGCTGCCATTCCAGATCAAGATCGCCCATGCTGCGGTTGATGCCATTGGGCACCAGCAAGGTCTCCAGCTGCAGCCGCACTTCCAGCGCGACATTGCTGATCTTCTTGAACGGCAGCGCTAAAGCCGTGGGCTGCAGCTCAATCTCAAACACCTCAGGTTCACCCGTAGGCAGTGAGCTAAAAAGATCGGCAACGATGCTCTGGTAGCTGCTCAGATCAGCAGTGGCCAGCGATGCCACGATGCTGGACACGCTCACATTGCCGGCAGCGGTGCTGACGGTGGTGGTGCTGTTGACCGGTGGCTGCGGGCCGTTGTCAATCACCGGTGGCGGCAGCGGCAGCGCCGTAGTGCCTGGTGCCACAGGGGTCCAGAGCGGGCCATTGATGTCTTCCCCTTCCACACCCCAATAGAGAGCGTCCGTTGAGACGATGCAGCTGTTGCTGTCAAAGCTCCAGGCAGTGCCGTTGGTGCGGTAGGTGGCCGTAATGCCGTTACTGGTGAGATGAAAGGCGCTCAGCGGGCTGGTGGGCAGTACACCAAGCTTGGTGGTCACCTGCATCCCGAGGCGATGACCGAGCAGCAGGCGGTTTTGCTCTTCTGCGTAGTCCGCAGCTGCAGTATCAGCGTTGCCGCTGACCACCGTGCCGTTTTCGTCCACGATGTCGTCGGGCAGGTACGGCACCGAAAACGAGAGGGAATTATTGGTGCGCGTCTCTGGTGTGCTCGCAACTTGAATCTGCGAGGTGCCCTGAATCACCGTGTCGTAGGAGGCGAACTGATCGAGGTATGACGGCGTGGATGAGGTGGCCGCATTGGGTAGCTCGCTGGTTTTGATCACCACGTCTTCCAGCACCAGCGGGAAGAACTGATCCAGTAACGGTTGAACGCTTGCACCGTTGGCCAGACGGACTGCAGCCGCCGCAATGGCTTGCGTGCCCATCTGCGTCAGACCATAGGCCACATAAGTTTTCTCAAAACGCTTCTCCTGCGTGTCGCTATAGAGAATGTCCGTAACAATGCTCTGCTTAATACCTTCTCCGCTTGGAATCGGTGCAATCTTGGTGTAATCCTTAATCCCCATTCGACCCAGCGCCTCCTCGTAGCTCATCGTCTCACTGCTCTCCTCGCGGATGACGCGATAGGTCGGCACCTCAGGTAACAGCAAAATGCGACCAGAGGTCCCCAGATAAGGGCTTGAGGACGTTGGGCTGGCGTCAATAATCGCTTGCTGCGCTGCATCAATCTCCTGATCAAGTTGTTGCTGCTCTGCTTCTGATAGCGGTGGCGGCGGGATCTCTTCGTAGGTGTAGTAGTCAGTCTTGCGGCTCGACACCAACTGACTGGCGGACGGTCCACCACCGATGCCAGCCGAGGCAAAATCCTGCACGATCTGGCTGTTGACTTTGATCAGTGCAGTCGATGTCTCTGTTGTGCGCTCAATAACGCGATTGTCTGGCTCTGATGTGTGCTCCGTAGTTGTAACAACCTCCAGCACTGGGTACTGTGTCTGCGTGCCGTCTTTTGCGTTGATCTTCAGCGTGGTTTCATTTGTTGTTGTACTGCTGTTCCAAGTCGCTTCAAAAGTTCCATAGGTCGCTTGCGAGATGCTGGCTCCGCCTTTCCACACGGTTGACGTGCCTTCGCCGGTTGGGTTCTCGGTGTAATCTAGGCCACCTTGATTCAGATCAATGTCTAAGACCTGATCAAACTCCACAACAGGGCCGCCATCGGACAACTCCTTGTAGGAGTCAGCAACTAGCTCGCCATTGGAATCCAGATAGCCAAAGCGCGTCGCACTAGCAAGGATGTCTGATAGCGTTTCGATGTAATCGTCAGACTCCAGATAGTCAACCTGTTGCGTGAGGGTCCAGCTGCCGATGTCGTTGACAGTAACGCCAATGCGGTTGCAAATCAGATTTGCAGCTTCCCGCAAATTCAGAACGCTTGGAATCTTGGGCTCACGTCCGTTGAGGCCCTCCACCAAGGCCGTATTTAACGTGCCGCCCCCTTTCCCTTTCTCATAGGCCAACTTGTCGGCAATCTGCAGCTGCGTCTGATTGCTCAGCGGGTTAGCAAACGCCTGCGTCACATAGAACGGTCCACGAGGAAAGCGTGCTGCTACACCGTAAGGGGTGACATAGGACAGCTCCACCAGATCACCATGGGCAGGTGTGATTAAACCAGCAATCACCAGATCGCCTGTTGTCATTACCAAGCCTTGACCTTGCACATGGTCATCTTTGACACTGCCGGAAATCACCGGGCCAAGGTTGCAGATGACTTCTGCCCTGATGTCCAACACCATCAGACTTCCTCCACGGTCAAGGTGACGGTGTAGAGGTTTGTTTTCAGGCCAGCAACAATGCGAGCTTCAACGCTTGCGGTTGGTGCGCTGGTGGGCCACCAATCACCAACGGCAGGTGTGCTTTGCACGGTGCTGGCAACCCAGTTGCGCAGGGTGATCCAATCGGCCTCGCTAGCCACGGTGCCTGTGATCTGCCGCACTGCTGATGAGCGCAGGGGTCCTTGGATGTAGGCAAAACCACCAGCGGTGCGCTCCAGCGTGGGGAGGTCATCCAACGTATCCATCGGCTCTAGCAGCGTGATCGTCACCCCGCCCAAACTGACCGTGCCAAGGTTCGGCAGCAAGGCATCGTCGGCTGCGCTGCTTTTCTCCAGCGCCTTCTTGGCAACGGTGAGCGCCTGATTGGCATCCACCAAGGTGGCAGTGAGCTGCACATAAGCACCGACCTGCTCGATGGTCGGCGCATCAGTGAACCAACAGGCCACACCGGAAGCGCTCAGGCCGTTCGCGCTGAAGCTCAGGCCAACGGTGCTGCCAACGCTGTTGCTGGCGATGGAGTCAGGATCAGCCTGACGTGCCGCCAGCCACGTCTCAAAGATCGAGATGAACTGCCCCAGCTGGGTGCTGTTCAGCAGGCCGGCCACCGTCCAGCTGCGTGCCGCCAGGCCGAGGCTGACATCTTCTGCGGCATAGCCCAGCGGCTGCGCCGTCAGGTTGGTGATCGTGAGGCCGTTAATGGTGACGCTCATCTCAGCCTGAGGTTCCGCTCACCGCCGCACCACTTGAGTTGCCCCTTGCGCCGCTGTTGTTGACGGTGACGTTGACCACAGGCTGCTTGGCGGTGTTGGTGGCGATGGTGGAGAGGAAGCTGTTCATCTGGGAGAACTGCTGACTGCCGTCGATCACCGTGTTGACCTGCGCTTGGAAGGCCGTGGACAGATCACCGCGAGACTCGGCAGCGCCTTGCAGCTGGGCCTTGAAGTTCTGAGCAGACACTGCAGCGGCGTTGGCGTAGCCGGCCTGATTGCGCAGCTCGGCGTTGACATCGGCTTGCAGCTGGGCCTGCTGCTCCACCGAGCCAAACTCGGCCTGAGCATTCAGGGCGATCAGCCGTTGCTGGCTGAGGCTGTCGCGTTGAGCGGCCTGCTGCGCATTAAGTGCCTGTAGGCGCAAACCTGAGAGGCGCTGCTCCTCCGTGCCTTGCTGGCGGATGACGTTGAGCGCTTCCTGCGCCGCTTTGAGTTCTGCTTGTTTGAGCGGGTTGCCGCCGCTTGCTGCCTCTTTGGCACGCAGCACTTGCAGCTCGGCTTCTTTCTCCAAGCGCTGCTGAGCCAGAGCAGCCTTCTGCCGCTCCAGCTCCAAGCTGATCTGCTGGCCCTGCTGCTCTGACACCAAGGCACGAGCTTTGAGGTCAAACTCAGCCACGGTTTGATTGAACTTGGCTTGGCCGTATTGCAGCTCTAACGCTCGCCTTTGCGCATCGTTCGTGGCGAGCTTCTGCGCTTGGGACAGCTCTTGATCTAGAAGGGTCTTAATGGTTCCGCTGCGATCAATGGCTGAATCGTTGCGGGCTTTGTTGATTTGCTGAGCAATGTCAATCTCCTGCTTGCGAACATCCAAAACACGCTTACGGGCGTCTTCTTCTTTTTTCAGACCCTTGATCTTGGCGTCAATTTCAGCGCCGCTGGCAGCTGTTGCTGCTTCTGCGGACTTCTTCCCTTCTTTACCGACCGCCTTCACCTTGTCAATCGTTCCGTCGGAGGCTTTGCCTGCCTCATCAATCTGAGAGTTCAGCGCCACATAGGCAGCGGTGCCTGCGCCGACAGCAGCAGCAACAAGCGCTAAGCCCACTCCGCTCAAACTAATCAGTGTTGTCTTAGCAGCGGCTGCCGCAGCAATGCTGCGCGCCCAAGCAATGGTGGACACCACTAGACCCTTGATGGCACCAAGCAAGGCAGGCCCTGCCAACACCGCAGACGCTGCAGCAATGCCAGCAATGGCTGGCTCCAAGCTCAAGGCAGCAGCCGCCAAATCCAGCATCCCGCCAACCAACGGGCCAAACGCCTGGTCCCCTTTGACGATCAGATTGGAGACGCTGTTGTTAATGCGATTGAGGCCGCCGCTGATCGTCTTGCTGTTGATGTCCGTCGCTTTTGCAGCAGCGCCTTCGCTGGACTGCTGACGCTCTAGGTTTTGCGTGTACTTGACCAGCCCATCATTAACGAGCGGCTGAATCGCAGTCAGCGCTTCAAGGCTTCCAAACAGCTCGTTATTCAAAGCAGCGCTGCCCTTCGTCTTAACAGCGACATCCTGCAAGAACGCCCCAAGACCCTTCGCCTCTAGCGCTTGTGCGTTGAAGTCAATGCCAAGCTGCTGCGCCAGCCGTTGTGCTTCTTCTGTTGGCTTGAGAATGGAGCTTAGCGCTTGCCGCAGACCAGCGAAGGTGGATTCCACGGGCACACCTTGTGCCGTGGCGGTGCTGATTGCTGCGTTTAGCTCATCAATGCTGACGCCTGCCGCAGCAGCAATCGGTGCAACGCGACCGATCTGATCGGCGTACTGAGAAACAATGATCTTGCCATCGTTCTGAGTTTGAATGAATCCATCAACGATCTTGGCGGCGAAGTCCGCTGACAAGCCGTAAGCGTTTAGAACGGAGGTGGCAGCATCGCCAACGGTGTTGATGTCGGAGAAGCCACCCACAGCACCTTGAGCAGCGGCCTTGAGCACCTTGGCCGCATCGGCTGCATTGGTAAAGCCTGCCGAAGCCACGTCATAGGCGGCCTTGGTTAGCTCTACTTGGCTAATGTTGGCGTTCAGCTCCTTGCTGACGCGCTGTAGTTCAGTGCCGAGTTGCTGCGAGTTGACGCCTAGCGTGCGGACAGCTGCATTGGCAGCATCAATGTCTTTGAGCTGATTGAAGGCCACTGAAGCGGCACCTGCCGCACCAATGGCCAGACCCAGCTGACCGCCGAGGGCGCCCAGACCCCCGATCTCGGCCTGACCACCTTCTGCCTTCTTGCGTTCGTTAGTGGCATCACGGATCGCAGCTTGCAGTTCCTTGTATTTCTGGCTGCCGATCTCAACGAGCCTTATCTCCTGCTGCAGGCTCGTGATCCGCAGGTCAAGGCCTGCCAGTGTGCCTTTACTAGCACCACCGCCAAGGGCCTTCTCAATCGCCTGACCAGCGCGGCCCGCTAGGCCCCGAACTTGCTCGATGCCAGCGCGGAAGGCTGTGGTGTCCAGCAGGACATCAAACGTTGCCCGTCCGAGCGAATCCGCCACGCCTACGCCTTGCTGTGCCTAGAAGTTGCCCCTACTTCACCAACTTCTGCAGCGTGGTGAGTGCTGGCAGCCGGAACAATGCGGGCGTGATCCAATCCCTCGGCGGCATCTGATTGCCGGCCTTGGTGCGGTAACCCTGCAGCACGTAGACCGAGTAGTCCACGTTCCAGGTGTAGCGGTAGCTAAACGGTCCGCTCTTGGTCCGCACGATGCTTTGCCGCAACGCTCCGCTATCCACGATGTCGCGTGGGCTGCCGACGCTCTCACGGCCTTTGCCCTTGCGGTTGTAGCTGCCGCGTGTCGTCTTGTAGGTGCTCGGCCAGGTGAATTGCTTGGTGCTGATCTCTTTGGTGAACTGCGCCTCTAGCAACTGGCTGTAGCGCTCAAAGGCACGCTCAAGGCGATCCTCAATCAAGGTTGCGTTGATCTCGATCTTCACGGCTACTCCTGCCGCACGGCATCCAGCACCACCACATGGCCAACGTTGGCCTCCAACAGCGCACCGATGCCGCCGCGTCCGTAGGCGCTGCGAGCCGCCACCAGCGTGACGTTGTAGGTGCTGCCGTCATCGATCTCCAGCGTGCCGGTCATCCCTTCCAGCACGTCGTCATCCAGCAGCTGCGGATCGGTGACGTAGCCCTCAAAGCGTGACGTGCGAACATCCACGCCAGCAAAGTTCTGGCCGATGGTGGCGCCGATCTCTTTGACAAAAACCCGGTACGCCGCAGCCGTGGTGTTGGCTGTGACGTTCCCGGTGTAGGGATCCGTGACGGTGCCCGCTGCAGGGAGCTGAACGGTCAACTCCCCGTTGCTGTAGGCATCCAGCGGGCTAGCCATCAGCTACCTCAGGGGCTAGGGGCGGTTGCTTCGGTATAGGACAGGCTGCCATATCCCTGAAGCGTAAAACTCACGGTAGCGATACCACCGGCCTCAATCGACTCGGAGAAGTCGGTGATGATGCCGATGCCGGCGTGCTTCTCCACGGTGTTGACCGAGGCGCCAGGGTCGGGCGATTCCCGATACCACTTCACGTATTGCCCGGTGGGGGCATCGAGAGCGGCATCCTTCAGCAGCTTGTAACCAGCGTCCACGGTGTCCAAGTTCATGGACATCGGGATGCTGTAGCTCTGCGAGGTCGCCACAGCCTTAGAAAAGCCACCAGAAGTCGAATAGTCAGTGACTGTTTGAGTTTCGGTAGTGGATTCAATTCCAGCGTTGGTGAGATTCAAGATCTCAGTCAAGCCGGAGTTGCTGCTGGGATGGGCGGCATCAGCGGACGCGGCATCCGCCATCCACAGGCGGTAACCGATGGCGGACATGAAAGCCAAGGTGTCGCTCCAAAAGCGGTCTGGCTCAAGTTGCCGATCAGGAGCGCAGCAGCTCAGCCTGCCCTGCTTGACGGCTGTAGAGATTGGAGAACCTGCCGTCGTAGCCGATGGCGAGCGAGAGCTGCTCGCGCCAGTAGGCCTGCTGCGTGGTGATGCCAGCGAGCTTGGCGGTGGGGTTGCCGGGCTGCCATTCGAGAACGTCGGCGCGGATCAGGCAGAGGTCTTCCGAGGCCTTGCTCTCGAAGGTGGCTTCAAGGGTGTTGAGCTTGCCGATGGCGGTCTGACTGGTGGTGATGGAGGCAGCGGAGGCCTCGTTCATCAACACGTCAAGGTGCTCCAGCGGGATGTCAGAGGCAGGGATGGCGAGGTGGCGGCGGATGGCCTCGCGGTCAGTGGAAAGCCAAGGCATGGCGGCACCTTTTGCTTAGGTTGCCGTTGTTGCCTTAACCTTCCCCCCAACTCGTGGCGGGGTCCACAGCGCCTCAGGCGCCTGCTTCATGCCCAGCGCCTTTTCAAAGGGCGACGGCCCGCTGATTGGTTTCTTGCCCGCTGCTTCCAGATCGGCCAGCACATCCGCACGTGACTTGGCTTCCGCCTGCGGATCCACCAGGCCTACTTCCAACCATTCGGGATCCCAAGGCGTCACCGTGCAACGGCAGTTCGGGTGCGTCGGGATGACCACATCACCAAGCTTGAAGACCTTGCCGTGCCTTGGGGCGCAGTAGCCACAGGTGCGGCTGCTGCCGACTGCTTGCCATTGCACCTGCTTGATGCCTTCGGCCTCGTAGCGGATCTTGGTGCCTTCCACCATTGCGGCCGCCATTTCGGTGCGGGCGACGGTTTGTGCGCGAGCTTTGGTCAGTTCCACGCTGCTCTGCAGGGTGCCGCGTAGCTGCCGCCAGCTGTCGCCGGTGGCAATGTGAAACTCCACCGCACCG
>Ga0194129_10004052_pt1:0-12500 | contig 19850 bp, 13 predicted proteins | sample TA2KigCa35mmetaG_FD_150862 | JGI IMG/M metagenome (GOLD analysis project Ga0194129, IMG submission 150862) | Freshwater microbial communities from Lake Tanganyika, Tanzania - TA2015038 Kigoma Deep Cast 35m | ecosystem: Environmental > Aquatic > Freshwater > Lake | place: Tanzania: Lake...
ACCGCATGACCTTGATAAACCCCGCGGCCTCTAGCTCTTCAATATACGTGTTGAAAGCGCCACCAGATTTCATGGGTAATTTCTTAAGAAGATCATCCCGCGATAAGCCATAGTGTGTTTTTGCAACCAAACCTAAAATCTGAAGATGATGTTTTCCTTTGCCAAACAAGGATCGCATTAACCTTGGAAATTCATCACTCAAAGGGCTTCCAGATTCGAAACAAAGCGCCGTAATGGTTTCTGCTGCTGATTGGCCTTTTTCAATGAATTTTAGGTAATAAGGAACCCCGCCAAAAACCATATAAAGGTCAAGAATTTGGCGATCATTAAGGATAATCGATCGGCTTTTTAGAAAAGCTTTTGTTTCTTGTAAGGTAAAGGGTTCTAATAGGATTCGACCCGTGATACGGTTATGAAGCCCTCCTTTTGCATTAATTAAATGTTCCAACATCCAAGCTGCCGCAGAACCACAAACAATCAATTTGACGTTGCGCATCAAAGACCAATGCTTATTCCAATAATAATCTAAGGTACTAATAAAGCGGGACCGTTTGGTTGCAAGCCATGGCAGCTCATCAAAAAACAGGACTATTTTTTTATGCGGAGGTATTTTTTTCAAAGCATCTGTTAAAGTCTTAAACGCATCCCACCAAGATTTAGGTGTTTCAAGGGAAAGGCCATCATAAAATGCCTGACCAAACGCATCCATAAAATTCCTAAGCTGGTCCTTCATGCGGCCTTCTTTAGAGCCCACCACTTCAAAATAATGAGGTTCTTTAGAAAAAACTTCGCGCACAAGATAGGTTTTTCCTATCCGGCGCCTTCCATAAATAGCAATAAATTCGGCCTCTTTAGAGGCATAAATCTTTTTCAGTGCTTTAATTTCCTTTAGTCGACCAATCATTTTATATTCCTATTTTGGCGCATTATGATTTATTATAATCCGCCAAAATTAAAATTCAAATGTTAATTTGGCGGAATATAAAAATTTATATTTCGCCAAAATTAGGTTTTTTCGGGAATCTTTAATAATCAATCTCTCTGTTTCCGCATGACAGATAGACATATTTTATGAACGAAGTCCTTGATTTATGATTCGAATACGGTCAATTTAAATTATGTCCACACGCTGACAGAATTTACAGAGAAAGTTAAATGACCCAACCATTCATCAACAACCAACTTCGTCTTTTTGTAAACCTGAAAACCATTCAAGAAAATTATAAGAACCTGTGCGCCTTCACAAAAACGCCTATTGCCGCTGTGGTGAAGGCCAATGCCTATGGACTGGGGGCGGTACCGATTTCTAAAGCTTTGTGGGAGGCTGGGTGTCAGCAGTTTTTTTGCGCAACGTTTCAAGAAGCCATTGAGGTTAGAACCCATCTGAATGACGCAACAATTTATGTGCTTCATGGTTGTTTTAAAGAAGAAGTTGAGGATCTTTTAGCGCACAACCTAATCCCTGTTTTGAACAACCCAGATCAAGTCAATTTGTGGGCTGCTACTGCAAAGAAGCTGAATAAAAAACTTCCTTGTATTTTTCATTTCGATACGGGGATGAACCGGCTTGGCTTATCTGTAAATGATACACCTCTAGCCGTTGAATCCCTCCCCTTCTTTGATGTCCGGTATGTTATAAGCCATCTTGCTTGTGCGGATGATGTAAAAAATCCTTATAGCCAACAACAGCGTCAACGATTTTTGGCTATCGCCCAAAACTTCCCGGGCATTCCACGGTCCCTTGCCGCCTCTGAAGGCATTGGCCTGGGCCCTGATTATTACTTTGATCTTTTGCGTGTTGGAATTTCTTGTTATGGGATTATTCCCTATCCTCCCCATACTAAATTCGCGATTCATCCTCAAGCACAAATTATCCAAACCAGAATCTTAAAGCCGGGCGAAACAATTGGATACGGTCAACGCTATACAGCCCCAGGCCCAAAGCGTATTGGAACAATTGCCATGGGTTTTTTTGATGGATTAACGGTTGGCGCGACCAACAGCGCCCATGTGTATATTGGGGACTATAGTGCCCCCATTATTGGTCGTGTATCGATGGATTTAACCGTCATTGATCTAACCCATATCCCAGAAAATATCGCAGGCGTTACAACATGGGTTGACGTTTTCAAGGATAATATGTCACATTTAAAGTTAGCAAGGGAAGCCAACATGGCCCTTTATGAAATAACTTGTAGAATTGGTAGACGCTTTCAGAAAATTTATACCCATGAATAACCTATGCGCCATCAGTCATAAAAGTATCGGAATCGTTCAACGAGTTGGAACGGTCACCCTTGATTTTCTAGCGTCTTTTGGGCGCCTCGTCCTTTTTACCTGGAAAGCTATTCAGGGTATTCTTCGCCCTCCTTATTATTTTTCTGAGCTTGGACGACAGCTTTATAGCATTGGATATTTATCACTCCCTGTTGTGGGACTTACGGCAATTTTTACAGGAATGGTTTTGGCATTGCAGAGCTATACGGGCTTTTCAAGATTTTCCGCTGAAAGTGCCATTGCAACGGTTGTAATTCTTTCTGTCACCCGCGAGCTAGGTCCCGTTCTTGGGGGACTGATGGTAGCAGGGCGCGTTGGAGCATCCATTGCCGCAGAACTTGGGACCATGCGCGTTACAGAACAAATTGATGCACTCACCACTTTAAATACCAATCCATTCCAATACTTAGTTGCTCCCCGTGTTTTGGCGGCAACGATTACGCTCCCGCTTCTTGTTCTTTGTGCGGACGCAATTGGTGTTTTTGGCGGGTATCTCGTCAGCATTCATAAACTTGGCTTTAACAGTGCTCTGTATCTGGAACAAACCTTTAAATATCTTGAAAGCGAAGATGTGATTTCTGGTCTTACAAAGGCAGCCGTTTTTGGCTTTGTAATTGGTCTTTTTGGATGCTTCCAAGGATACCACTCTAAAGGGGGAGCCCAAGGCGTTGGTCGCGCAACCACCAGTGCCGTTGTATCATCTTCAATCGCTATCCTCATTTTGAACTATGTGTTAACAGCCTTGTTGTTTGGGTGATAGAGATGACACCAAAAATTCGTATTCGTAATCTTTGTAAAAGTTTTGGCCCCAAACAGGTTCTAAAAAATGTCAATCTAGATGTCATGCCAGGGGAATCTGTTGTGGTTCTTGGGGGATCAGGCACGGGAAAATCAGTTTTGCTAAAATGTATTATTGGCCTCATTGAACCTGATAGTGGAACTATTGAAATTGATGGCGTCGACATCACCCATAAAAAAGGAAAAGATCGGGATCTGTTACTTGAAAAGTTCGGTATGTTGTTTCAAGGGGGCGCCCTTTTTGATAGTCTTCCCGTTTGGAAAAATATTACCTTCCGTCTTCTGTATAACCAAAAAATGCCCGTTGACAACGCACGGCAACTGGCCGAAAAAACCTTGAAGTCTGTTGGCTTAACCAAAGATGTCATGGATCTTTCCCCCTCTGAACTCTCTGGGGGAATGCAAAAACGGGTTGGTCTTGCACGCGCGATTGCCTCTAAGCCTGAAATTTTGTTCTTCGACGAACCGACAACGGGGCTTGACCCTTTGATGTGCGGTGTCATTGATTCCCTTATCCGGTCCTGCATCACAAATCTTGGGGCAACAGGCGTCACCATTACGCATGACCTTACCAGTGCCCGTTTCATTGCCGATAAAATCGCTATGATCAAAGAAGGGGAGATTATCTGGGAAGGATCCGTTGCAGAAATGGACCGCTCAAAGAATAAAGATGTCTATGCCTTTATTCATGGTCACGAAACCAATCAACAACAAAAGCAAAAAACAACAAAACGACCAAAGGTTGTCCCACTTAGAACACGCAAAGGAACACGGTGAGCAAAAAACCGACCTCTCTTTATGTGTGCCAGCAATGCGGCGCACAGCATCCTCGTTGGGGCGGACAATGCAGTGCCTGTGGTGCGTGGAATACTCTCGTAGAGGAATACCAAGAAACCATTCCCAAAGGACTGAAACTTTCAGGAAAAGAACCAGTGCTTGATATGGTTTCTTTGGACGGCAACTTTGCCTTACCCCCCCGTAAAGTTTCCCATATTCAAGAGTTTGACCGTGTCTGCGGCGGCGGACTTGTCCCAGGGTCTGTTTTATTAGTCGGGGGAACCCCTGGCATTGGAAAATCCACTATCCTTTTGCAGATTATGGCAAAACTTTCTAAAGACTATTCTTGCCTTTATGTTTCAGGAGAAGAAGGGGTCGAACAGGTCACCCTTCGGGCAGGGCGTCTGCATGTCGAAAAAAGCCACTTAAAACTAGCGTCCAGCACAAATTTGTCATCCATTTTGCAAACACTAAACCAAAAGGATGGCCCTGAAATTGTGGTGATTGATTCCATCCAAACCATGTATTTGGATTCCCTAGAATCCGCTCCAGGATCTGTTGCACAGGTCAGAAGTTCTGCCCATGAACTGATTCGTGTTGCAAAAAAACGAAACTGCATTGTGATTCTCGTTGGGCATGTCACCAAAGATGGCAGTATCGCAGGCCCCAAGGTTTTGGAACATATGGTTGACACCGTTCTTTATTTCGAAGGGGACCAAAATCATCAATTTCGTATTCTACGATCTGTCAAAAACCGCTTTGGCCCAACGGATGAAATTGGCGTCTTTGAAATGCGCCAAGAAGGCCTGATGGAAGTTGCTAATCCCTCTGCTGTGTTTCTAGAAAACCGTCAACCCAATACGCCTGGCAGTGCTGTTTTTGCAGGAATTGAGGGAACGAGGCCTGTTCTTGTTGAAATTCAAAGCTTGGTTGCGCCCTCTCCTTTTGCTGCCCCAAAACGGACAACCCTTGGGTGGGATGTGGGTCGCCTTTCCATGATCATTGCGGTCTTGGAAGCCCGCTTTGGCATTCCCTTTTCTGGAAAAGACGTATACCTTAATATCGCAGGGGGCCTTAAAATAACAGAGCCAGCCGCCGACCTTGCGGTTGCTGCCTCTCTTCTTTCTTCTCTTGCGAATCAGGCTTTACCCGAACAAACGGTCATCTTTGGGGAAGTTGGCCTTTCCGGAGAAGTGAGAGCCGTTAGCCAAAAAGATGCCCGCTTAAAGGAAGCAAAAAAGCTGGGGTTTGAGGCCGCCTTTTTGCCCCAACCCAACAAAAAAAATGAACAAAGCGGTATCACAGAAAAACCCTTTTCTTCTCTGCAAGAACTGATTACTCTTTTTGAAGGATTACAAAGAGAAGGACGTTCATGATAAAATATATTTATACCCTGATCCTTTTATGTCTTTTTTCCTCTGTGCATGCGGCGCCGCCCTCTTCTCTTTTGATGAATGCAAAAACGGGGGAAATTATTTCGCACCATCATGGTCACGTTCAAAGGTTCCCAGCGTCTCTTACAAAAATGATGACGATTTATCTAACCTTTGAAAAATTGAGCAAAGGGGAAATAAATCCAGAAGATCCTGTTTGCTTCAGTCAAAAGGCTTGCTGTGCGCAGCCCTCAAAACTCTATCTCAAAACCAAAGAGACCATGACAGTAATTGATGCGGTTCTAGCCCTTGCCGTTAAATCCGCCAATGATGTTGCCATTGCCCTTGCAGAGCACGTCGGTGGAAATGAAAAGGCCTTTGTGGACCAAATGAATGCCAAAGCAAAAGAGCTCGGTATGACTCATACCTTTTTTAAGAATGCCTCTGGCCTTCCGGATAGAGAACAAGTATCAACCGCGCATGATATGGCGGTGCTTGGAAAATCCCTTTTAGATCACTATCCAGAATATAAGCATATCTTTTCAACGCCCTATTTTTCCTTTCGAGGCAAAGAATACAAAAACACCAATAGCCTTTTGGGAAAAATGGAAGGCATTGATGGCATAAAAACTGGCTATACACGCGCTGCAGGATGGAATCTGGTCACCAGTTATCACAGAGGATCCGACCATCTAATCGGTGTTGTTATGGGTGAGTTTAGTAAAAATCGCCGCGACCATCATATGCAGGCCCTCCTTGAAGGACGGCCATTGTCTATCCAGGAGGTGCGGCAGATTGCTGTACGGACCCCGGATTATTTCCAGCAAGAGAATTCTAATACACGATGGGGCGTACAAGTCGGTGTTTTTAGAAACAGTAAACAAGCAAGAATCTATGCCCAGAAAATTAAAAAAAGCCACCTTCAACTTTTAAAAGATAGCACTTACAATATTGCGACATCACTTTCTAAACGCATGCGCCTTTTCCAAACCCGCTTTAATTGTAAAAACGAAACCAATGCCCGCGCCATCTGCACCGCCCTTAAAAAACGAGGAGTCGAATGCTTTGTGGTGAATGGGGGGTGACTGTTACCCTATATTGACTGCCAAGGATGAGATCTACTTTTTAACTTTCTCTCATTCTATTGCGCAATGCTTTTACTATATCTTCTAATTTTAAACCAATGATGCTTAATCCCAAATCACTTGTTAAAAATTTCTCAATATCACGATTACTTAAACCTTTTTCACAAGCATTAAAATAAGCTTGGGCAGCGCCTTCAATATCAGGGTGTTCTTGGTTCAATAAAAATTCCCCATATTCTTTATAAAACAAAACACGAAGAGGCACTTCTACCTTCTTTGCCATTTCAAAATACTCTTCTTTATTTTTAGAAAATGACTCTTCTCCATCAACTATTGCAGAAATTTCCTTTTTCGCTATACGTTCAGGCGATAAGGATGAGGCTAATGCTCTTAAGGATTCATCCGTACCTTCTTCTGTTCTTCGTTCATCAACTCTCATGGCTTTGCCTTTAGTTGCCCCTACAGCAGCACGCGGATCTTCCTTATCGTGAGGAGAAGGTGACCTTCCACTTCTTGTGTGACCCGGTGTACTCTCTTTAGCTACTTTTAAGGGGTACAAAGGATCCTCCACAGAAAAGCTGATTTGACTTAATAATAACCCCGAGCTTAGCGCAATAAAATTAAGCTTTCTCATTTCAATCTCCTTTATTGTCTCGATTCTATCGAGTATGGCTCATCTCTGTTAAAGTCAATAGAACCTGTGAGCAATTAATATTATTTTTCTCTTAAAATATCTTTTTAAAAGAAAAATATAAAAAAAATAGATAAAAAACTATCAACTCCCATAAAAGCATGGTCAAAAAAAACTAGTATTATCCGTTTTTTAAGGAGAAATATTATGAAAAAAACTTTGCTATTTGCGTCTATAACTTTTATTTCTTTCACAGCAACCGCTTATGAGAGAGGATTTCCAGAAGCCCCTGAAAAGGAAAGACTTAGGGTATTAAGAGCTCGTGCAGCTGAAGCTAAAGCAGAAGAAGCACTTGCAGAAGCAGAACTAAGAGCAGCCGAAAGAAGAGGGACAGCCGAGCGAGGGCGAGGTCCTAGGGGGCCTGAAGGAAGAAGTGCCCCACGCCCAATGATGCCAATGATGCCTAGCGCCACTATGAATCCAGATGGCAGCTGGAATACGGGAGTTCCTGTTGGCGGAGGTATGCCAATGATGCCTAGCGCCACTATGAATCCAGATGGCAGCTGGAACACTGGAGTTCCCGTTGGCGGGGGTATGCCAATGATGCCAATGGGCGCAAGAATGCCCATAGGGGTTGATGCATTTGGTAGGCCATATTATGGCATTAACCCAATGACTGGGGCTTTCATTTATTAAAAATAAGAAAGTGCTGTCTAAATAAAGGAGAAAGAATTCTTTCTCCTTTATTAAAATATACAGAAGTTAGGATTTTTACTTGCGTGGGCTCAAAGCCTGATAATAGCTATAAAGATTACTGTAAAGTTCCCATCGACTTATATCCGAAAGTTTTGTTTCTATCATGTGCCACATCCCATTAACTGGCTTTGGAACATAGACTACAAAAGCACTATTTTCCTCATCAGTCTTTGAGTAGGACATTGGGGTTTTCTCATAGTAGTTGAATATTCTTCGATAAATTTCATATTTACTTAAAGCCGAAAGTTTTTGTTGTTCCAGACTCTTCTTTCCTTTTTCTGACAAAGGCATTTGGACTATTGTATTATCTTTAGGATCTGTTACATCTTCTACAACAAGGCTCCTTTTGGGCCCCTGTATTTTTTCTTGTTCTGCAATTTTTGTTCTAAGATAAGGAGTCAGCATATCAAGAGACATTTCCCAATAGAGGTTATCTAAAAGCTTCTCATAGGCTCGAGCCGATACGCATCCAGATCTTTCTATTCCATTGTCCTTTTCTAAAGCCGCTAATTGCTTGATTAGTTTTCTGAAATTATCATCTTTTGTATGTACCACACGCTGGTGTGCTAAAAGGATATCTACACAATCTGCTTTTTCCTTACGATGGGCCGCTAAATGCTCTTCTGAAAAATATTGGTCTAATTCTTTAATCATTTCTGCTGATAATTTAAAAGCTGCTAAAGAATGGCTAAAAATAAGGCTGTTTACTAAAAAGCAAAAAAATAAGATTTTTCTCATCACAATTCCCCCCATTGTTTTAATTTCATTATAATATAATTATCTATCATAGCCAATTAATTTTTTAACCAATAGTTCGACGTGGAAACAATTTCCAGCTCGAACTATTTTAAAACAACTCACTCAAAGACACAACGCCCGAAATTAGTTTTTCATTGTATTTAGAGGATGCTAAGCCTTGTGCGCTAATCATGCTTAGAAATATTTGCTTTTGCGTTTGTGTTACTTTTTTAAAGATATTTATTTTATCTTCCAAGTTGATCGCATAGGTCTTATCAATTAAAAATGGGGTATTGGTAAATTTAATTTCACAAAGAGTAATGGTGTCATCCATCCGATCAAAAAGAAGATCTACTTGTGCTCCCTGTGTATTTTTTGCCGCAAATCGCCATGTGCTTGCCAGTGCTGGAACCTTAATTTTGAGCCCTTCTTTAATTTTTTGAACATGCTTATAGCAGATAGATTCAAAAGCATACCCTGCCCATGCATGCCACTTTGGCGTATTGATTTGACTGTACCAATAATGTTCTTCAAAAGAATTAATTGTTGCACCTAAAATAGGCTCGATCCAATCAAGGTAGAAAAGAGTATATTCATCAATAATTTTATAATAGATTCCTTTTCTTTTAGCCGCGTATGGCTTAAAACGCTGAATAAACCCTGCATGCTCCAGATTTTTTAACATTTCAAGACCTGTTGATCCTTTAGAGTTTTTCCACAAAGATTTTAGGATTTCCTCTTGCCCAATACCATAACGATGCAGCGCAATAAGCCGTATAAGCCTTATATGATCCTCATAATTATCAAAAAGAGAAGCAAATAAATTATCAAATTCTGTTCTTAAAATCCCATCTTTCTGAAAAGCCAAATAGTCCACGTTATCTGCAACGGAAAGCCCTTTCTTAACGTGATTTAAATAATAAGGGATCCCTCCCATTACCATATAAAGCTGAACAATTTGAGGAAGATCCAAATAAATCATATTCGCCTCTAAAAACTCTTTTGTTTCAGCCAATGTAAAGGGCAAAAGACAAATCTTTTGGGTAATCCTATTATGCAACCCCCCTCGATTATTAATGATTTTTTTTACGATCCAAGAAGCAGATGACCCACACAAAATAAGCTTGATGCGAGGGTCCCTGCTCCAATGATGATTCCAATAATAATCAAGAGTTCCAAGCAATCGAGAGTTCTTAGTTGCAAGCCATGGAAATTCATCCAAAAACAAAATGATTTTTTTATGCATCGGGGCGTTGCCTATAGCCTCCGTTAGTTTTTTAAAAGCAGCTTCCCAATTCTTACCCGACTGAAGGTCAGTTAGATTATAAAACACAAGACCTATTTGTTCTGTGAATCGACCAATTTGAGATGTTAAAGAGGTATTTTTAGAACCTGTTATATTAAAAAATATAGCGTTTTCTCGCCCTTCAAAAAATTCTCTTATAAGATATGTTTTTCCAATACGCCGCCTACCATGAATCACTAAAAATTCTGGTTTATTTGATTCTAAAATATCTGTGAGGAGACTTTTCTCCCATTGGCGCCCAATAATTTTCATTCTAAGTCCCATCAAAAAAAATAGTTCGACGTGGAAACAATTTCCAGATCGAACTATCATATACCTGCCCATTAAAACAATCAATATTAATGCTGAAAAGCTTAATATTTTCCGAAGTTTTTATGAGAATTTGGTTGGCAATTATACTACCATTATCGTTCGACGTGGAAACAATTTCCAGCTCGAACGATGGAATTATGCTACCCGAGGAGCTGGTTTAACAGTCTGTTTAATTTTTGATTATAGGAATGTTTTTGTGTCATTTTTCAGTCTCTATTTTATCAGTTTTTCTCAAAATCAGATCTATATCGACTTTTTTTCAACCAATTATTGCATGTTTTTGAACCAAAAATTCTTTAAGGTAATTGTCACTATTAACACTAAGGTCATTTAGGAGTAATCACAATGCCAGAAATAAGTCGCTTTTTAGGAATTATTATTTGTATGTACTATGATGATCATAATCCACCACATTTTCATGCACGATATGGAGAGTATATGATAACCGTCGATATTGAAACAGGAATCATAAAAGGGGACTTCCCAAAACGTGCTCTTAGTGCTGTAATGGAATGGTATGATCTTCATAGGGAAGATTTAAAAACAGACTGGAATCGCGCGGAAAAGGATTTACCTTTGATTGCAATAAAACCCTTGGAGTAACCTATGATCAACCCTATTATTGATGCAAAATATCTGAAGGATTATAAGGTCTTTCTTCTATTCCATAACGGAGAAAAAGGTGTGGTTGATTTGCATGAAAAGATCCAAGGGAAAAAAGGTGTTTTTATCCCCTTAAAAAACATTAATGCTTTCAAAAAATTTAAAGTTGCGAACCATACACTATCATGGGACAACGGCGCAGACCTAGCCCCTGAATCGCTTTATGACCTTTTGATGGCACAAAACAGTTCGTCAGCTCATTAGTGAATCCGTTTGTGGAAATAACTTAAAGCTCAAACTATAAATATTAAAGAATCCCATGAAACATCTCTGATTGATTTCACAGGTCAAAATCCTGTAGTGTAAAAGAAGGAATAGAATAAACAAACTCATGACTTCCATTAAAACCGGACTTAAGATCACATCAACCCTTTTTGTTTTTATAGGGCTTACCTTGCTGGCAGGACTTTGGCGCCTGAAAGACGCCCCGCTGCGCTTGCCTGTCCATTTCGACACGGTTAGAACGATCGTCAGTCAACATGGGATTAACTTCAAAGAAATTTATCTTTTTACCCCCTCCCTTTTAAGTCTTCCTGGGGTCTTAATTGAAAATGGTCATTTTGAAAATGAACACATTCAATTTACAGCCGATCAGATTTTTATTCGTTGGCGCTTGCGAGACTTCTTTTCTCAAAAAAAACTATGGAAAATAGATATCGTTCATTTAGAAAAACCAACGCTTCTGTTTAAAGAAAATCAATCATCTGCCCATGACTTTGAATTTTCTGATATTCCCCTCTCTTCTTTGACTATAAAAGGGGGACGGATTATGAACCTCCCTAACGGCAAAACTTTACCCGCCCATAAAGTTAATGGAACATTTTATAAACAAAAGGGGGAAAAGAGCCTTCACGTTTATGCAAACACCCTGAATGAAAACACCCAAACCGTTGTTGAGGGAACAATGACACTGACCCCACCCTATGCAAAGGGAGGTCTAAAAATTTCCAATCTGTCCTTAAAAGAATGGGCGTCTATTGCCCCAGAAAACTTACAAGAATGGTTTCATTTTTTCCAACATCCCTTTCCTGAAATTGCTATAGATTTTCATGGCAATAGTGTGGAAAAAAAGGGAACTGCCGCTGTAAAAATTCATGCGCCTTTTTTGAGCCAGGGGAACAGAAAAAATGTTCCAATAAATCTCACCTTAGAGGGCATTGACACCCTTTCCGCTTATACAACCGACCTAAAAGTTGAAACCGATTCTTTCCCGTGGGAAGGCTTATCAGACTTATGGCCATCTTTCTTGTCTCCCTCGGCCCATCATTGGTGTACAAAACGTCTTCAAGGGGGGACGGCAACACCGATAACCCTCCATAGTCAGTTTGTTTATAACAAGGACAGCCACCATTTTTCTATTGCGTCATTAACAGGAACACTGGGCGTTAAGGATACGACAGTCCATTATATGGACGGCATGCCCCCTGTTGAGGAGACAACCGCGGAAGCAACCTTTAGCCCTGATGATTTTACAATTCGCATTGTGGAGGGAACCACGAAAAAGCTGACAGTAAAACCCAAAAGCGTTGTTCGTTTTTATGACCTTTCAACAGCAACACCCCAAGGCCTAGTTGATCTTTATATTGATGGACCGCTGTCAGATACCTTGTGGGTTGCCGATCATCCCCCATTCCGATTTATCAGCCCTTATGGTTTTAAACCTAAGGACGTCTCTGGATATAGTGAAAATCATTTGGTGTTAAAATTTCCAGCCCACATTAGCCCGACAGCAAAAGAAATGACCACGACATTCGAATCAAAAATCTCTGGTTTTGATCTGCAGA
>Ga0194129_10004052_pt1:17500-19850 | contig 19850 bp, 13 predicted proteins | sample TA2KigCa35mmetaG_FD_150862 | JGI IMG/M metagenome (GOLD analysis project Ga0194129, IMG submission 150862) | Freshwater microbial communities from Lake Tanganyika, Tanzania - TA2015038 Kigoma Deep Cast 35m | ecosystem: Environmental > Aquatic > Freshwater > Lake | place: Tanzania...
AGCGTACCACGTCTTTCGTCGCCTCTGATCGCCAAGGCATCCACCAAATGCTCTTCTTATACTTGAAAAAATTTCATACTCAGTGTTCAGTTCTTTCTTAAATCTAAAACAGCTATCGCTGCTTTAAATCTAAAAATTCTAAGTTATTTCTCTTACATTTAAGGTTCTAATAGAACTCTTGCCGCTTTTCTTTTCCCTAGCCTCCTGCTTCCGCAGGAGCCCCCTGGGTCCTCGCGTCCGCGAGGATGACAAACGGAGAGAACTTTAAATTCTTAAACGCTTCTCTCTTCTTCTACTATTTCAATGAACATTACCCCACGATTCCTAACCGCGAAGTCCACCTACATATATAGGGTATTTTTATGTCTTACAAGTCTTTTCTTCAAAAAAAATAAAAAGATTAGGAACCTAGGTTGGCAATATAGAAAGCAATTGGGAAATTAAATAGTGAACCTGAAATAAAGGCCATAGACTAATTGCAGCGCTTCTTCGAAGAAGTGGAGGACCCAGAATTTGATCGTAGCGCTCTAATAATCGACTTATAGGATCCTCAAAGTCTATGCGTATGGTTGCGCATGACTCTCTATGGCATTCGTTGTTAAGCCATTGAAGTTTTTCACGTAAGGAACCTTGCAACTCTGGACCTGGCCTTGCACTCTCACTTACGTCAAATGCCTCTAGTGCATCTTGAATAACATTCCGAGCAATCCCGCATCGCGTCTGGAAAGATTCTTCTTCAGCCCCTACAAGGCATGGTCTTCCCAATAACAACAGAGACAAAATCATGAAATTATAAAGTTTTTTCATTTTTTACCTTTTATCATCTTACGGGTTATCCACATAAGCAAAAAAATATCAGCGACCAAAGGTGAGGGCGAAAGAGTGTAGTCAACCTACATGACTGAGCCCGAATCCTGTAGGTCAACGACGGGGAAGTACAAAAAGGGGATTTGGTATTATGGGTTATCCACATAAGCAAAGAAATATCATTATCAATGAAGTGTCTTTAAAAAATTGGAGGGGCTTTAAAATTATCCTCAGATTCTGTGGATAAGTCTGTGCATAGGGGACGGGAGTGGCAGAGATTTAGGGGCTCTCTCTGGTGCTGCTTAAAATTTAAGCAATTTTCCTAAGACATATTTAAAAGGGGGAGGCAAGAAAATTTTTTTAATTTTTTTTCATTAGCGGCGATGGCGCTTTTTTTGGCGCTTTTTCGCAATTTTTGTTGAAAAGCGCTCAACGGCTCGATCATAAAAAGGTTCAAAGGTCAAACGCCCCTTGGTAAGATCTGCCTCTAAAAGTCTAACACGCAAAGGGTCCCCAAATCCAAAATGCTGACGGGTTCGCCGGCCCTCTAGGCGCGTCGGGTTTTCCCGATAAACATAGTAATCATCTTGCATGAAACGAAGAGGCACTAAGCCACTGGCATTAAATTCAGGAATGGTAACAAAAAGACCGGCCTTTGTGATCCCTGTCACATAAACCTCAAACATTTCCCCTACGCGGTTAGAAAGGAAATGGGTCTTATAGCGATCCATTGCCTCGCGTTCTGCCCCTTGGGCACGACGCTCTGTCGTTGAGATATGATGGCCGTAGTCTTCAAAATTCTTCCCGTCTCCATTCGGAAGACCGTCTTCCTTATATCCCAGCGTAGAAAGCAGCGCTCGATGCACCAAAACATCCGCATACCGCCGAATGGGCGATGTAAAATGAGCATAATGATCCAGATTCAAACCAAAATGACCAATATTCGTCGGCTGGTAAAGGGCCTGACTTTGGGATCTGAGGATGAGTTCGTTCACAATTGTCTGATAAGGTGTCCCCTCTACAAAGGTCAAAAGCCTGGTCAAATCTTGTGTTGTCTTCAAAGACCCTTCATATCGCAGTTTCACCCGCCGCAATAAGGCCCGTATTTGTTCGAGCTTTTCAAAACTAGGATCTGCATGGACACGGTACATGCAAGGCATTTTCTTTGTCTCCAGCTCTTCTGCAGCTGCAACATTGGCCAAAATCATGAACTCTTCGATCAATCGATGGCTATCGAACCGATCTCGAATCACTAATTCTTTCACAAACCCTTTGTCATCAAAAATTAAATAAGGCTCTGGCACATCCAGTTCCAAGGTACCCCGAGCAAGCCGTGCGGCTTTTAAAGATTGAAACGCCCCATAAAGAGGATCCAGAAAATCGTGACTTGGATGATTTGGGGTTTCATAAAGTTTTTGCACTTCCTCATAAACCATCCTCGCAGAAGATCGCATCAGCCCCCGACAAAACCGATGGCGTTTTTTTTGACCTTGTTTATCAATCCAAATGTGAACGGCGACACATGCCCGATCTTCTTTGGGAT
>Ga0194129_10004058_pt1 | contig 19836 bp, 31 predicted proteins | sample TA2KigCa35mmetaG_FD_150862 | JGI IMG/M metagenome (GOLD analysis project Ga0194129, IMG submission 150862) | Freshwater microbial communities from Lake Tanganyika, Tanzania - TA2015038 Kigoma Deep Cast 35m | ecosystem: Environmental > Aquatic > Freshwater > Lake | place: Tanzania: Lake...
AAAATTTTTAGCTATTTTAGCGGCGGTTTCGCCATCAATTACATCGCCATTTTTATTAACTCTATTTACTACACAAGCATCAAATGCAACTGGAAGAAGATCAACATTATCATCTGTATTAATTTCTGGTAAAAATTTTCTTAATTTATCTAATGATGCTACCGAAAGATATTTATCTTTTTCTTCACTAACTACTGGACGAATTTTTATATTTGCAAAAACTGATTCAAATTTATATTTTTGTTTTTTCATATTTCAAATCTTCCGTAACCAAAGATTACGCTGTCTTCTTCATCATCGAGATATAGTTCATCAGCTGAATTAAAATCAAAATCATTTAAATTATATTCTTGAATATCTTTATCGGCTCCTTCAAAATCTTCGTCTGAGGGCTCTAGTGATGCCTCAATAATAATCTCTGTTTTCGCTTTAGCTACATCACTATCAGCTTTGCGATAAGCATCTTTAACTGGTTTACCGCTAACCATTCTAAGGAACATATTTACTCTTGCCATCGCCCATTGACCGCGAGTTTTTCCGGGTCTATGAGATGAGGAAAATGCTCCTGCACCACGGCGATATACTTTTTTAAGTTGACCTAAAGTAACCTTCTTTTTATTTTTACTATTATGTTCTTTTACTTTATTTTTAAGAGCTTCTACAACTTTTTTAGAAAAATCTATAGCTTTATCACTTTTTGTTCCTGCACTTCCGGGTTTATTACGAGAAGAACCCTTGCGCCTCTCTGAAGGCTTTGATGGAGTTTGAGCTGCTGATCTTGGACCTTTTCTTTTGGCATTTAATTCTATGCCATATTTTTCTGGATCGTAAGTCATATATTTAATTGATATTATCTTTTAATATTACACTTAAATCTAATAATTTTTTAATTAATTTAAATTACTTTTTATATAACTCTTCTGTAACATCATATGCTGCTCCGCTTGTGGGAGTATCTGGATATTTTGATGGTAATTCTATGCTCTGATAAGTTGGTTCAGAGCAAGAAACTAATAAAAATAGTGGTAATACTAATATAAGCTTTTTCACAAAATATATTACACTCTTATTGATTCTTGAATTTATCAGCTATAATCTTATCTGTTTGAGTTATATTATCTTTGGGATTTATTACAACATTAGAAAAAGCTTGTTCTATTATCTTAGCCTCTGCATCTCGTCTTCTGCTCATGCCTTTTTCTATACTTCCGCCAATCCATATTCTTTTCATTTTTCTTATTTGGTCAGCAATTTGAGCTAATGTTTTTTCATCAAAATTGTCTGCTCTTATCATGATATCTCTTATAGCTTTCATCTCTCGTCTTCTGTCGCCTTCTAATGCAGATCCCCTATTAAATACAAGACTCACTAATCCACCTTTTGCATCTTCTGGAAGTTTATCAAAATTAGGAAAAGTTTTTTGAGTTAAATCATAGAATTTTTTTACTGTTTTGTTCATGAATACTTTAGTTGATAATTCCCAAGGAATAGTTATATCTTTTAATCTCTTAGCTAATTCTTTTGCTTGATAACCTTTAACTCCAACAACTCTATATAATCTATCAAAAACTTCTTTAGGAAGATCTTTCCAATCGTTTGCGAATTCAGTCTTGTTTACATATCCAACATCATAACCCACACCGATTGTAACTCCACTTTGCTCTCCGGGCCAAGTTGGATTTTTTAAAAATTTATTATAATAATTTTCACCACCGCCAACTTCAAAATCAAATATAAGTTTAAGAGATTTATCGTTTAACATTAATTATTTATTTTATCTATCGTCTTATCTATTATATTATCTGCTGGAACTTTTTCTTTTAACCAAGAGTTCATCACACCAAAATAAACAAGATGCTCATTATCAATTAGAAATAGATCATTTCCATATCGGTCTTTGTATGGCGTTACTCCGCTATTCTCAACTAGTTCAATAGCTTTTTCTTTTTTGAATTTAATTTTATACATCTCAATTAATTTATTATAGCGGTCTTTTGCAGAAGCTGTAATAACTGCACCATTATCAAGAATAGCAATCAATCCACCATTATCTTTATTGTAATTACTTGGCGTAGAACTATCATAAGACGCAGTAGAATCTTGTATTTTATCTGGTGTGATTGTAGCACAACCAACAAGAAGAAAATTAAGAGCCAATATGCTTACGAAGTTTTTCAAGATCTTTTTCCTTAACTGCTTTTTCTATATCGCTTTGATGATCTACTTCTTTTTGAGCTTGCTGACGCTCTTTCATTTCTTTGGTATTCTTAGCGCCAAATACGTTGTTAATTGCTTCAAATATTCCACCAACAAGTCTAACAACTGCACCAAGAAACTCTGTCACTTTACTCTACGTATTCTTCTGTAGCATCTTTGCAACCACTTGCGATTGCGTTAAGAACTTTTACAGCAAGAGCTGCGTCTCCATTTAACTTAGCGAATTGTGCAGCATAAATGTCTTTAACTGCTATGATATATTTTGCCCAATGAGTTTTTTCTGCTGGAAGATGATCTGATAAAGCTTTTTGTAATTGATCTGGCGTTGGAGTTTGACCAACTGTTAGAGCTTGAACAACTGTTGCAATATTGTTAATCATCTTTGCTTTCTCAACTCTGTCTTCTGGAGAAAGAGCTTGTTCAAGTACTACTGTGCAAGCAAGAATAACTGCTGGTTTAATATAAGGCAATGCATTCTCTACTGCGGTTGTGCCACCAACTTGATTGTCTCCGCCAGTATTTGTTGTAGAGCAACCAATCATAAAAATACCCATAAGGGCAACAGCAATTAAGTTTAATTTATTCATATATTTTCTCCATGTCCAGTTTCTTTTTTTACTCTTTTCTTTGCTTCTTTTGTTTGAGCTACTTTACCACCAGTAACAGCAGCATCTTTAACAGTAAGAGCAAAAACTATTCCACTCACAACAGCAATCAATTTAGAAAGCCCAATAATATACTCTTCTGCTTTATCTGGAAGAAATGCAACAAGAGAATTATCTCCATGAATTGCAAATGCTGTAGCAACAGCTATGACCGTTACAATTCCTGATGTTGAGGATCTCCAATTTGGGCCAAATAATTTAGATAGCATAATTTTCATAATATATTACACTAATATTATATTATAATAAAATTATAAAATCTATTCTTTTTGAGTATATCCATTTTGTATATACTCTTCTCCAACGTACTCTTCAATATTCGTTAGTTCGTCTCTTAAATTATAATATTTAATCAGTTGACCCGTAATTAATTGATTTTGTAAGTTTATCATTTGAGCGGGCACAATTTCATATGTTCCATATAATTTTTTCATATTTTTTACTCCACGTATAAATTTACTTGGTGTCTTACTGTTGTTGGGCCTGTGATAAATCCTCCGGCATGCTCTAATCTTATATTATAATCTTTATTTGGAAGAATAACTAATGGGGTCGCAAATGTACCCGCTATTGAAGTGGAGGTAGCATTATAATTATTACAATTAGCACAAGAATATATTGTTTGTGTAGTACTATCTGTTATATTATTAAGACGAATTGTAGTACTAGTTGTGCCAACCGCAAGAGTACCGCCAACATAAAAAGTAACACTATATCTTTTAACTCTTCCAGCAGCGGGAAATCTAATTGTTCTATCTGTAGCAGTTGTAGACGTACCTAGATCTGGAATTTGTGAAAAGAAATAAGTTTGAGGAGATGCATTTGCTGGAATAAAAGATCCGCCCTGATGAAATGTTATTACTCCATAATTAAATTGTCCACTATGCACTATTCCCGATCCGTTTAAAGTAATTTCTGTTCCTGTAACACTTAAATTTCCAAATATGTTTGTAGGATTAAAAATATTTAAAACACCAGAGGCATTAATGTTGATATTTCTTCCAGTTAAAGTCATGTCGCGAAGAATACCAGAATTAGTTTGTTGAGGACCAATAACAAGACTATTATTAATCCAACCAATTAATCCAAACTCACCAGAATTAGTGCCAGTTGAGTTAAATATTCTTAAACTTTGAGGACTCGTTCCGCTATAGATATCTATACCAGTAGTAAATATTTTTTTGCCATTTATAGTTTGATCGCCAGTCGTATAAACAAGATTATCTCCTGTATAAGTTACAAAAGTTGATGCTGTTAATCCGGTAGATGCAACTTGCGCGATATATCCAGATAATTCAGCTTGATTTATTTGTTTAAGACGAATAAAATTTTCTGCCATTTTAATTTACCTCAGATTTTTTACTGTGATAAAGAATACTTGCAACATAACTATCTAAGCCATGCTCAAGAGCAATACTTTCAATTTCATTTATTGAATTTAAATTTTTATTTTTAGGATTATTTAAATATTCCATTATAGAATTATCCCAATTCTCTGGAGATTCATTGGAAGTAATTATTTTTACAATTTCAAAAGCAACATCTTTTTGTTGTTTCGATAATTTACGAAGAGAATGCTTTTCTCTAAGACTTGCTTCTATTTTTTCTTGTAATTTTGAAGCAATAACAAAATTATTTTTAATTCTTTCTATATCAAATAATGTTGCTTTTGATTGTTTACCTTCTCCAACGGGTTTAATATTTTTTGTTGATTGTGGTACGCCGGTTGATCCACTGGGTCTTCCGGGCTCTGTGCTTTTTGCTCCTCCAATAAGCGGTTGATAATATCCTTGGTCTTTTAATTCTCTTAGTTTTTGCTGAGATTGAATAGAACTTTCTGGATCTGGAAGTTTTCCTGTCTCAATCGCTGTAATTCCTTCTTCTGGAGTTAATATGCCTAATTCTACTAATCTAGTATATACTCTTGAATATTGAATATCATCTTTAAGGTCAATATCTTCAAAATATGGAGTAGGATAATTTTTAAAACCAAGTTCTTTGCTAATTCTACGAATCTCTGGATATAAAAAGTTATTTATAAAAGATTCCCGCGCCTGTTTTAACCTTTCTATAAATACTTGAACTTTAATACTCTCATTAGCAAATTTCTCATTACCGATAAGAATATTATTCAAACCTATTTGGATATCTCTATCCACAACTTGATATTTTTCTGGCCCCATTAAGCTGCCGATGTTAGGTATAATAAATTCTGCTTTAGTTGTGTAATCAGCAATAAGAACTCTACCAACACTTTGATTAGTAAATAAAGATTGCATCGCTTCAAGATTTTTTTGATTTATGCCGCCTTTCTCTGGCTCAGTCCCCATAGTAACTAATAGAATAATTTGTTGAAGAGAGCGAGCAACAGCCATATCCATCTTTTTCATTTCTGCTTTCCAATTAATATCTTCTAATACTGGAAAACCCATAGGCACGGCAAATGGTTCATAATCTTGTTTCTTGTAAAAAACTGCTGAAATTCTTTCTGGGTCTAAAGGTATTGTAAGAATACCAACTTTTGCTTTAAGTATTAATTTTCTAGTCTCCGGAGAAAGACTTTCCAAAACCTCTCTATCTTCATCTGTTTTTGGAGATTTTAATCTTTCTAACTCATAGTCGCTCAAAACTTTATAATATCTACCAACTGAAAAATTAATTGTTCCCCCGATTTGAACATCTGCAGGGTTCATTATAATATATCTTGCTGGGAGTTTTATCTGTGCGGCTTTAGACGAAAGTCCAAAAACTTGAGTAATTTTACTTACATCTTCTGGCTGTATTTTAGTATCGAAACGATAAACGAAAACATTTCCACTTCTATAATATTCGCGAAAAAATTGATCTTGTAAATCAAAAGTATTTATTTTTTTCATCCATGCAGTAAAAAAGTCTCTACTTTTTTGACTTCCACCTTTGAAATAAATATTACTACAAGAAAATTCAGTCATTAAATCTACGGTATTTCTAAATATCGCAAAATTATAATAACATTTTTGACAAAGTATAACTGCGTCTCGGACATTCATATTTGAATTCGCAGACATTCCTGTTGAATATCTAAATGGTATTATTCCATCTTCAATATTTTTATATCTATTAATTCTATTTATATCTGCCGCTGCATTACGTCTTACTTGAGTGCTTGAATTACCAATATCTCCAACAGAAGAAGCCTGTACTTCATAATTTGTAGAAGCTTCTGTGACCATTAAAGGTTGAATTTGGTCATTTTTAAATATTTTTTCTTGTTTTTTTATTTTTTTAGGCATTTTATTGTTAAATATTACACTTTATCTTATCATAATAGGCGAAAAAGTGGGTTGAACGTCAATTATTTGCATTGTCATCATATCATTATAGCATTTAACTGCCCAATTAGCTAACATAAATGCTGAATAATTATCTTTTCTGGCTTTATTCGCTGAAGAACTTCTTTTTAAATGTTGAGGTAAATCAAAACTTTGTGTTCCTCGGCTCGTGGCAGAATGCTCAATTAAAACGCATTGTTTTTTGGTTTGATATATAAAATCATCTTGATTTTCAATAAAGTCTAATATTGTCCAGTCTTTCTTGTCTTCGGTTTTCATAAGCTCAATAGGTATATTTCCAGCAATAGCTTCATTAAAAGAAGACTCATCTGATGCTGTGCGGCTCGCGAACCATACTCTTTTATAATCAATACATGCTTGTAAATATTCATTTGCTTTACGTATAAATGTGCTTGTAAAAACTTGATTAAATGCTATTTTTTTATTTTCAAAATTATATTGATTTTTTGCATTTCTAATCATTAAATCATAATCTGCTCCTTCTAGATCAGAATCCATATCTAAAGTTTTAATTTCAATTTTATCTTGTTTAAATAAACTTGATTCATTACATGCAGACAAAAATGTATCTGCGCCAGCATTATCAAGTATTATAAAAACAATATTAAAATTTTTCATAATATAATACAGATAATTAACATGATTTTTTAAATTACCTAATCCTGCATAAGTATGAACTAATATACCTTGTTTTTTTTCTTCATCATATTCCATAACTGCCATAGCAAAATAATCTGCGTTTGGACTATCGCTCATATTAGGATCAATACCAAGAATATATTTTTTCTTGGGATCACCTTTCATTAAAGTATGAGGTTTTTCTCCTGTCTTTAATGTACATTCTTCCATTTTTTTTGCATTAAAATAACTATCACTTCCATCTGTGAACTGCGCGCAATATTCTCTTAAAAATCCACTATGACTTGAACCTCCGGCTTGAGCTTCTTCAATAATCGTTTTATCTATCATTTCTTCTGGCAAAGCTTCATAACTCATTTGGCTTACGAAATATGTCGCTTCTCCTTTATCAATGCTATTAATTTTTTCGCACCATTCAAGATAAGTTTTATAAAGATTTTCAAATGTATAACTTGCTGATGAAAGCGCTATCATTTTACTTGTATTTTCAAAAATCATTCTATCTTTTTCTTGCATTAAACCTTCTGAAATCAATTTATCTTCAAACTCTCGTATATCCATTCTTTCTTTCATATTTTGTGGCGCAACTAAAAATGGCATTAATACATTTTTAACAATTTCTTCTGGTAGTAAAAGAAACTCGTCAAGGACAAGAATATTCGCTCTAAAACCTCGAATTTTTTCTCCGTTAAGTGGAATAGCTACAATACTTCCATTATTAATTTGCCATTCAAATTGATCATTTCTTTTTGTTTTTGCGCCAAAACATTGAGCAAGTAGTTCTGCTCCGGGGCTTTGCACGATCTTTTCAAGGTTATTAAATATAAATCTCGCTGTTCTAAATGTTGGTCCTGCAATTAATATTTTTGTATTTGGTTCAAATACGCATTGGAGAAAACAGAAAACTGCGGCCATAAAAGATTTGCCACAGCCTCGACCAAAGACGCACATATTAAAATTTCTATTCATCATAGCTTTAAGATGAATTTCTTGATATGCCGCAAGCTTGACCCCGCTAATTAATTCTGTTGTAAAACCAATATTTGCTCTTAAAAATTTAGCTAATGTAATTTTTGCCTCTTTGTCATTAAGAAAGCCCTTTAGTTGAGCTAATTCAGCGTTTACATCTTGTACTTCTCTTAAGTATTTTTCTGGACAAAATATCATAAAATTTTCATATCATATGCAAGTTGTAAATCAATCTTCTTATAGAAGCACTTGCTTGCAAATATCGATTCAATCAACCTTGTCATTTCTTTTCTTCCATCAACAAATAAAAATTGAAGATTATCATAATCTTGTAATAATTCTCTAACATTATGAAATATATATTCTGGAGTAGCTTTAATTTTTTTACTAATATGAGGCAAATATTGGAAGCTTAAAGCGTTTGATAATGTTTCTTCTATCATTACAATTATATAAGAATTATTCTTTTTAGCTTTTTGTATTTCATTTTTAAAACGATCATAATTTTTAACGCTTAGAGTACTAATAAAATCACTTAAACTTTTTCTTTCTATAAAACAATTACAATTATCATTTGAACAAGCATAATCTCCAAAAGATAAAGTTTTGATCTCAAATGGATTATCAAATTTTAACCAACTTTGTTCGCGAGTATCAACAAATATTGTATCTTTTTCTGTTAATTTATTTTTAAAGTTATCTTCAATTAAATTTGGATGAACAAATCTATTTTCTAAACCAATGAACGAGCATACGTCATAATAATCTTTAAATATCTTATTATAAAATATAATAGAGGGCGCCATTATAGTTCTAAGTTCAACTTGACTTGGCGAATAAGATAGATTTTTAAGTTCTTTTCTTTTATTTAAAAGATCTTTGCAATACTGTTGAGCTTTTTCTATTGTCTGCTGCTTGAGCCATTTTTTCATATTATTTTTATCATTAAAATCGCTATTTAAGTATTGTTCTTTTGTTTTAAAATTAATTAATTCACCAGTTAATAAATCTCTGCGTTCATAATATTTTTGATAATATTTTACTTTGTTAAAGCCATATCCCTTTAATGCGAAATGAAGACTCTTTTCGTCCTTAAATTCTTTACCGTCAATTTTACATATAACACTCATCCATTTAATATCTCATCTTTCGATATGCCTAATATTTTTGCTTTAACTTCATCCATCGTAGAGAGCCTATCGATTTCTTTTTCTACAATTTGTTTACGCATTTCTGCCATTTTTAACAACTTATTTCTGCTCTCTTCTTCTTTCCACATTTGCACAAGATTAATAATCGAAGCGGTTTCTTTTACTTGTTTGCTAAGTCTTTCGCTTCTTTTGACTTTAAGATCATTAAGAAGTTTTTGCTGACGATTGACGCAATCATTGTATTCTTTTCTCGCAGTATTACTCGCTTCGACAAGTGTCATTGGTATCTTGCCGTCTTCTTGAATAGCCATATCAATTTGATTTTGCAGTACATTAATTGTTTGTTGAATATTTGAGGATATAACAACTTCCGTCGCAAGCACAATATATTGATCAACTTCTTCTTGACTCAAGTCGTTTTTATCATAAGTATATCTAACAAAACTGCTCTCAAATAATTCTCTATCTCTTTCATCGTCATATAAATTAATTTGATGAGAAAATCTAAAAGTATTCATGTACCCGATTAAAGAATTTATATCCTTCTTGACTTTATGTGTCATTTTATTTTTATCGACACCATCAAGAACGTATCTATTAATTTTTGCAATCATTCTTTCTTCGCTTCTTGGTGGTCGATATTCTTCTGTCGAGGCGTTCTCGTTTTCATTTTGGTGAAATTTAATATTGCTAGGAATACTTTTCATGTATTCTAGAACGCTTCTCGTCTCTTGAGAAAGATTTGTTAAGCTTTCATTTTTAAATAAAATCTTTGCCATTTCTAATCCTGTCATAGTATGACAATTATTACTTATGTATTCTTTTTGTTCAATACCTAATTCAATCAAACCTTTTGCTTGATATTCGTGGCTTTTCTTTGGTTTGATTTGTCTCGCCGCTAAAAAAATTTTCACAGCTTTTCCTTCTTTACTTCTTCCATCTAAATCATCTCTACCGAAAGCTAATTGAACAAGTTCTACTAATGAAGGCGGATTATCTGGACGATTATTCCATTCATTTAATAATTTTAACTGCTGTTCTTCTGTTAATATTGGTAAATCATTATTCATTTTTAATTAATATCAATATCTCCATTGTATAAATGTTTTTTTACTTTAATAATTATTATTTTTTTAATATTTTTTATCTGTTTATATCCTGCAATTCTATTTTTTTCACTTGTTCTATAGCCCATTAATTTTGCCGTTTGCTCTTCATCTCTACCTTCAATATATAAATATCTATAAACTTTCCATTCTATAGGTTTTAAAACTTTTTGCATTTTTTCATGTATATTATTTGCTGTTTCTTCCATATTTAAACCTTCTGATGGCAAATTATTAATTTCTTGATAATGATTTTCTATGCTAACGGTTAATTTTGTGTCATGAGCATTTTTTTTACTTTTTTCCCAATTAGCATATAATGGACATTGATTGCATTGTCGTGAATATATAGTGCATCCATCTTCTCCTTCGGCAGCAGCACATTTCAGACAAGGGCGTGTAAAATTACTATAGTTATTTCTAATTAAATTTTTTATTTGATTACTGATAATACGATTGACCCATGGTGCAAGGGGTTTTTTATAATCATAAAGATGCCATTTCTTGTATATGTGAATTCTTAATATTTGAGCAACATCATTAAAATCCATCCAATTGATAGCAGTCAAATTCCACTTATTTTTTCTTTTAATTATTTCGGAATTTATGACATCAATGAGACTTTCAAAAGAAGGCTTTTTAGCCATCTGATCTACCTCTGGATTTTGGTCTTATTGCGCCCGCTTCTCTTTTAAAATCTTCAAGAAATTTTTGTCTTTCGGCTTTTGTAGCATTTTTAGCTTTTATCTTTTCTCTTTTACTAACTGATTTTGAACTTCCAATGATATCTCCGATTCTTGTTTTTGTAGATGGAGTCTTATCAATTTCTACATCTAAATTATTTATTTCTGGAACATAATTAACATCTCCGTCATAATTATCTTCAAAATCATCATCTTCATTATTTAGCGCTGCATTTACTTTAGGTATAATTTTCTTTGGTTGGCTTGTTACAACTTTTTGATTAGTGGGATTGCTAATAGACTTATCAAATGGTTGGCCACAGGCACTACAAAACTTTGGTTTAGCAGACGTATAGGTGGTTGGGTTTCCACATTCAGTGCAATATATTTTAAGCATAATACTAATTATACTTTAAATTAATTAAAAATTCAATTATTTTATCTCTTCAAATCTTTCAATTATATAAGCTAATATATCATTTCGCATAATATCATCTGTGCCAAACTTAAATGTTACTATACCTTTATCTAAACTTTTTTTATCATCAAATAAATTATATATCTTTTCAAAACCACTATTTTTGATATCTGATTGTCTTATATCGCCAATTAATATTAATTTACTAAATTTACCCATTCTAGTAGTAATTAATAAAAGATCATGTATGCTTAAATTTTGAGCTTCATCACATATAATATAACTAGCATTAATACTTAATCCTCTTAAAAATCCTACAGGTAATCCTTTAACTCTTTCTTCTCTCAAAAGTCTTTCAACTTGCTGTTTTGGTAATAATTCATGCAATTTATCCATTAAGGGTTGCAAATAGGGGTCTAACTTACTATGAAGATCTCCTTTGAGAAAACCAAGATTGTGAGTAGAACTTTCTACTGGATTTCTTATATAAAATATTTCACCAATCTTTTTATCATTAACGGCTTTTAATGCGGCGTAAACTGAAAGTAAACTTTTCGCTGTTCCTGCTGGACCTTTACAGAAAACTATTTTAGTATTTTTACTATTAAGAATTTCTATGAATTTTTTTTGATTATCAGTCCATTGAAATTCTCGAATATCCAACGATCCTTCAATTTTATCTCTTTGAGGTACTACTGGGGATTTATCTTCTAACTTACGCTTATTTTTTTTTGACATTTAACTTACAGTAGATATTACACAATAATTATACTAATATACAATTTTTATCAAAAGCTTTTGTAAATAAGTCGTGTTCATTTATAAATGTTTCAAATTCTGAAAATATTTGTCCGTCCCCAATTGATTTGATATATCTTGTAATAGATTCTGATTTATTTTGGTATTCTTCGTATTTTTTAAAAAAAGTATTTATATCATATGGAGCATATAGTCTTGATAAATATTTAGGAGATATTCTTACAGGAAAAGCGTTTAATAAATATATATTTAAAGCTTTTATATATCTAACGTCCGCATAAATTTCTTTGCAATATTTTATTAAAACTTCTTTATCTTTAGATATTTCAAATTTTTTATTTGTTATAAAAACTCTATATCCATTTTTTGTTTTATATATTCGTAGATTTAAGTTATGGTTTTTATAAAAATTATCAACTTTATTTAGCAATATTTCTTCAGATAAATCATCTATATCAAAAATTGCCATATTGGGTATAGTTAATATTAAATGCTCTGTAGAAAATTGAAAGTTTGTAGGCAGCATATATTATGTGTAATTTACACTACGATGGCATTCTTGAACGCAAATATACCTCCGATTGAATGTTTCGTAAGAGGCAATTATTTACGAAATCAAAAAGATAGCCATGATAAATATTTTCCTTGCATAATTTTTGGTGTGGCTTCTTTGCCTAATAGATCTCCTCTTTTTCATTTTATAATGGAAGATGGTGGTCTATGGTGGCGTGCACCAATTAGTGCTTTTTGTAAAAAAGAAAATATTCTAGAAGAAGATTTACATCAACTCGTTCTTTGGGATAGTTTTAGTTATTATGTAAGTGTAACTCAATTTTATGCTTTAAAAGGCGCAAGGATGCAATATTTAGATCGATCTCAAAATAAAAGAATTGGACGCTATCTTTTTACATTAGATTGGTCTCATCCAGAATTTAATGAAACTAATTTTGGTTATAGCGAAACGCCAAACGAACACAAATGCGGACATGTTATTGAGTTAGATAATGGTAATTATGCTATACAACCAAATAATAGAATAAAGATTTTCGATGCAAGTTTCGTAACAAAACCTAACGAAACATTAATCGAAAGAAAAGTAAATGATCATATTTTTACTGTCGAAGATAGCCCCAAATGGCATACAGAAGATAGTGATAATTTTGATTATAAAATGAAGGAAAACAAATGAAAAAAACATTCAAAATTACAGACAAAAATATTCTCGAGGGAGAAAAAGCTAACCCTCAAAATTGCGCTATTGCTAGAGCAATTCAAAATCAAATGAAGAAAAAAATTAAAAATGTTTCAGTATTACCAACTCAAGTAATACTTGAAATGGATAAAAATATGTTTATCGCTAGCATGCCAAAAGTTGGTACCAACTTTATCAAAAGATTTGATCGTGGTCAAGCAGTAAATGCTTTTGAATTAAATTTAAAGTTTAAAAAAGGCTACGCACTAGTTTAATCCAAAAGAGTAATTTCCGCCACTTGAGCTAATAATTGATTTTAGCATAGAATTGGGGTGTTTATCCATGCTTTTAATATAAAGTTTAATTTTACGACTTTTTAATAAATCTCCTAAAAAATATAACCCATCTTTTGTTTGTGGGTCTTGAAGATCGCAAAACCAATATACAGAATCTACATTTTCAAGTGCAAGAACTTCAAATGCATGTACGGATTTTGTTCGTGAATCAATTGAGCATCCGTCTACATAACAAATTATTGCATTAGGAAAGGTTTTTTTAATTTCTTTTTCTACCATTTCTGTATATGGACTCATGCTAAAAGAAACATCAAATATAACTCCTAGTTTTTTTGCTTTTATGTTTGAGCCAAAAACTTTACCTTCTTTAAATCCATTACCATTGTTTCCATTTCCTGCGCCACGACCATTCAAAGCTGAACCGTTACCATTAGAACCATAACCATTTATGCCAATAACTTTTCCTTCGTCATATATAATTTCTTTGCCCCATTTTATTCTTTCTTGAGATTCTTCTGGTTTAAAAGTAATATTTATTTTTGAAAATTTTGATATAATTACTGGCGCTGGAACAGGTATAATTGTTTCTGTGGGTATTTCTACTTTCTCACTAAATATATCTATTCCGCTTGATATAGAACTATTAGGCTCATTATCTTGGGAATCTTCTATAAAATCTGGTTCAGAGAAATTATTAGGTTCGCTTGGCGCAGATTCTGCTATAGTTTTTTCTTCTATATCTTGATTTGATAATTCTGTATATACCCAATTTTCATTATTTTTAATTTTTGTAAATATAATGTATTTTCCACATATAAATAGTATTAAAATATGAACTAATAATGCTATTGCGAGGTATTTTCTGCATCTTATTAATGATGAGTATTTTTCCATCTTACTTAAAATATTAGTTATGTTTTTATTAAATTCGCAATAATATAAGGCTAATTGTCTAAAAAATCTATATAAAGTGTGTTTAAAAATATCAATATATCTATCTAAATTTGATTTATTAACTTTAAAGGATATATCTGTTTTATTACATATAAAAGCAATTAAATATAATCCTATTAGTAATATAAATAGTGTTGCCACATTAAAAGTATAATATAAATTTAATTAAAAGTAAATAACTAAAAAATTAATTTAATTAAGAACAAGTGAATGTATTACCATATGATCCCATAAAGCCAGTACAAGCATATAACATACCAACGCATTTTTTAGTTATAACGCATACTGGCCCAGTCGTAGCTCTAGATACTTCGACTTGATATAAACATGTAGTAAAAAAGGAATATGAAGATTGACCTGTGCGAGGATTTCTACATGCCGCACGAGCTTGATCATTGCATCTTTGAAGATCTTGCTGGGAAGGCTGATTTAAATTAGTTATCCAAATTCTACAGGGATTGCTCATGATTAACAAAATCTTCCCGGACATATTGGATGACCACACTCCCAAAAACAACCAGCACATTTATACGACACATAGCATGTGTCTCCTCGCCTCCAAATGTCAGTCATAATTTTTGATGTACATGTATTAGTATACAGTACTGGTCTACCTTGAATACCACAATGACCTGTAGCTCTTCGTGAACACTCTGCTGGTGATACGGGCTGATTAGTATGACCAGTGTTAAACATTATATGAATTCTGCATGCATTACTCATTCTATGTATCCCCCGTTACTTCTTGAACATTTCCAAGAGAACCCTACACATTGATAAATTTCAGTGCATACATCCAAATTTCTAAATCTTGTCTTAATTGTCTTAACATATATTTGATTTGGACAAAAATTTGTTTCTATTATTCCTCCAACTAAACTGCATTCTTTTCTTGCAAGTTTTTTATATTCAAAAATAACTTTATCTTCTTGTGGTATAACTGAGACAGTTGTTGCGCATAACTCACTATTACTCATGCAATACATTACACAAATTTTATTAATATTAATTAAAAATATTCTATATTGTGTAATACAAAATATGGCGCACTATTTATCTAACAAAAGTCATGATTGTCAATATTGGGATCGGCCGTCTTATTATCGCTATGTTAGTTGGGCAAAAGAAGCTCTTATAATGGATTGTGTTTTTGCTTGTGCTGCAGAAGGAAAGGCCGCATCTCCAGACTTTTGGTTTTCACCAATTAATGAAGTCCTATGCGGAACTAGTGGTGGCACGACGCATTGGGTAACTAGATTCTATGAACAATTTAAATGTAGCTGTATTGGTTGTATTGGCGATGCGCCCGGTGATGGTAATACAGGATAATTAAATACTATTACAAAGGGTTAGGCATGCAGCAAGGTCTAGGTCTCCAAGGCGGGTTAATATCGGGTGGTTCTGGATTTGGGTTGGTGGCCAAGGATTAGGCCAATTAGGAGGTGGTTTCCCTCCACCCGGAGGTGGGATTTGTCGGGTAACTCTATCATAAATCTTGCTACCTATAACAAATTTTTCTTTTAAAATAGAATCTTTTAAAACATATATAGTATATATTTTTTGCATAATTATATTTTATATTACTATATTGATACTAAAGATAAACTGCCGTATTCTGATCGCCCATTTGGACGATAAGTTGTAAGTACTACATAGCATGGCTCTCCAACAGGTGGCCCAAATGTTCTAATACATTCACTACGTACAACTGGGCAAGCTCGTTTCCATCTTTGACCCGGATTGATTCCTTGAATAGAACCTACTATACAAGGTTTAGAAGGATCTATGCAGCCGTCTGGAACTACATATATATTTTCTGGTGCAGTTAATGTAGGAATCGCAAACTCTCTTGTTGCTCCGCCAGCAGTAAATATTTGCACAAGTTTACCACCATCTCTACATCTATCTGGAATTTCTTGTTCTGAATTAAGAAGTTTACATCTGCATATTGTTTTTGTGCACTGAAATATTCTAGACCCTTTTGATCCAAAAGTCGATGATGAGACTAGTGTCGTTGCTGCACATCCATTATATGATTCGATTCCGCCTTTTGATGCGCATTCGTGCGCGCAACCTGCTGCTGTTAAAGAGCCGGGTATTAGACCAAGAGCTAAGCTTCTTTCAGATAAAGGTAGATAAGTGTTCATCCAGTAAAAAAGATTACCGTATCGATCTCTTCTTAGAGATCCGTCCAGCGTTAAGTCTTCGTCTATTTTTGACATTTGTTTATCTTCTGTATTTTTTATAAATTACACTCTAATAAGTATATGTAAAAAAGATATTTTATCTCTTATAAACATTATAAATCAACTAAAGTAGCATCTTTAGTATCTTTTGTCTTATTCAATTCAATAGCATACTCATGAGAAGGTATTAGTTTCCTATACTGCTCTAATACGTGTTGGTAGTATTTGTTCTCTGTTTGACCAACCAAGCGATCAAGTATAGCTTTACATTCTTGTAAAGTTAATTGATTTACTTTTTTAGTTTTCTTCTTATCCATACCTATATATACACATATAGCTATATATAAAAAGAGTTTTTAACAAAAATAGCCTCTGGGATTTTTTTATCTTGAAGAGTTTTTTTAATTTAAATTCTTTTTTATAGATTTAAAAAAGGGGGGGGGAGTGTAATACCTAAAAAAGAATGAACAAAGTTATTATTTTATTTGGTCTGTTTGTTTTTATCTTAGGATATTGGTTAGGGATAGCAAATATACAAATAAATTACTTTAGAAAGAGTAGCGGCGAATCTATCCTATACATATCAGGAAAACATAGTTTTATTACTATAGACATAAGAGACAAGAGAACAAAGCAAATATTGTATTTAAATGAATAGAGTTAGTTATATTTGTATATAGAATAATAGTATTATTAGATTAGGGGAGAATGATATTAGTACCCCCACGGCCATATTGTAAAATTTTCGGGCTCTCACTTTTCAAAAATGGGGGGCTATTTTTTTTAGCGATTGTTTGTAAGTCGTTGATAATCAATGAAATTTAACTGAAGAAAAATGGCCTCTGGCTATTGACAAAATAGATATCTGTGATAGATTAAGGGTATGAAAGTTAAAGCAAACATCAGTTCGACCTGAACGAAACCATTCGCAGACTCAACGCTATCGCTGAAGGCTACAAGGCGTCAGCTCAACGCCTCGACAATATCGTGGCAGAAGCTCAAGCCAAGAAAGACGAAGCTCATCAAAAGTATATGGGCGAGCCTGTCATCAAATAACCTCTTGACGAAACATCAACCCAAAGGCAATATAGAGCCTATGAAAAACCAAATCAACATCACAATGCAACCCTTCGGCAACACAACCGCTTTCCTCTTGGAAGGCACACTAACCCAAATCGAGAACTTCTTCAATCAGATGTTCAACTGGGGTGCAACCTCTGGCGAGTTGCACGATATGGGCAACGGCAAAGCGTTCTACTTCTACGCTCAACCCGAAGCAGTGCTTCACGCTATGATGCGTGTGGCTATCGTCTCGCTCTCCTCTGGCTCTTATACCAAAGGCTTAAAGGGTGGCGTTCTTCGTCTCGCCAAGATGAAAGCAGAGCGTAAGTTTAGCGAAATCAAACAGGGTCGCTTCCTTCGCACCTCTGTTTCGAATGATACCTACAACCTCGGAACAATATCAGCAGAGAAGCCTAGCGATTACTGCGGTGCAATCAGTAGCGGGAGAGACTAATGACCGCCGAGATACTTGTTATAGCTTTGACCATACTAGGCGAAGCTAGGGGTGAAGGCTTTGAGGGAATGGCTGGCGTTGCATCAGTCATTCAGACACGAGCCATTGAACGCAAGCAGACAGCGTCACAGGTTTGCCTTGCACCAAAACAATTCAGCTTTTGGAATGGTGGCGTGAGCGAAGCGAAGAAGCAGGAACTCCTAAAGAATCCGCAAGCGAGCAACGCAATCCGTCTTGCGAAACTTGTGGCAGAGAAACGAATGCCCGATGTTGTGAATGGTGCGAATCATTATCACACATTTCAAGTCTCACCCAAATGGTCGAAGGGTGAAGTGACTGTTGCGATAATTCGCAATCACAAGTTTTACAGATTGTAAGACTTGACAAACTATAAAGGAGTGATAAGATAATCCTATGGATAAAATCATACTAACCATAAAAGATTCGATTGAGAATCTTGTAGAGCAAATTGAATTAATAGCTGAATGTTGGAAAGACAAATCCATCAAAGGGAAAATCACAACTAATTGGAATCCTATGAAAACAGATTGGAGAAAATAAAAACTCTCCGTTTGTAAGTAACTGAATACCAACGACTTACGACGCGGCGGCAGAGCTTCATGCATAACTCGTTGATAATCAACATCTCGATCTTAGAACAAAACCTGAACGAAGCCAAAAGATCGATATTCGATCTTAGAGACTTTGAGTCTTAAACGCTCAAAACCGATCTCTTTGATACTCAACGACTTGAACGGACGGGGCTGCCGATCAGTTGTAACTCGTTGATGGTCAGTGAAATTTAAATGAAGATTTTTCTTGCGAAAATTCTAAAATGTGATAGATTATAGGTAGAAAGAAAGAAGAAAAAAAATGAAAACAAAAATCAAAATCAAATTCGACCTCAACGAAACAATTCGTCGCTTGGAAGAAATTTCCAAGGGCTATCAAGAATCCGCAAAGCGGATGGAAAAAATCATCGTCAAGATGGATGAAATTGAAACTCTAAAGAAAGGATAATACAATGCATCGTATGGTAAGTTGGAACTATGAAAGAAAGCTAATGCGTGAAAGAATGCGTGAATACGCTAAACAGCAAGAAGCTAAACTGAAACAAGAACAAGAAAACAAAGAAAAGAAAGAAGAAAAGAAATGAACCTAGAACAATTCGAACAACTCTTGAAAGACCACGACTGGTCTTATATGATGAGTGATGACTCTTACTACTATCGCAGAGGTCAAATGCAATGGTTTGATATCAGCGATGCAATGAAACAAGGTGGAGAATCTTTTGAGAAGCTCTACTTGGAATACCGAGACAAATTTGGTGTTTGACAAAAACAACAAAAGGAGATAAATTAAAACAATGAAAAATATGAGTGAACAAAGCTTCGAAACTTGCTTTATGATTGGAGTTGTCCTGTATGGATTCGGGATGCTCTTTTATGTTTCATCCATCATTAATGAGGTGGCGAAATGATTCGTGCAATTCTCATCGATCCATTCACCGAAACAGTCTCGCAGGTTACACTTGTGGACACTAAACTCCAAACCATCTACAGCTTGCTAGGTTGTGACCTCATCACAATTACTTCAGCGTTTGGTGCTAATATGGTTCTTGATGATGAGGGACTCTTAAAAGATTCAGAATCTCAAAGATACTTCAAAGTGGGAATTGACTCGCAACCTTACGCTGGCAAGGCCTTGCTAGTTGGTGCAACTCCAGATGGAGACTTTGATTCTCTCCACGAAG
>Ga0194129_10004063_pt1 | contig 19820 bp, 10 predicted proteins | sample TA2KigCa35mmetaG_FD_150862 | JGI IMG/M metagenome (GOLD analysis project Ga0194129, IMG submission 150862) | Freshwater microbial communities from Lake Tanganyika, Tanzania - TA2015038 Kigoma Deep Cast 35m | ecosystem: Environmental > Aquatic > Freshwater > Lake | place: Tanzania: Lake...
CGATCGCGGCTGGCTCGATGAGGCTGTGCGCGAGTTCAAGAAGGCCATCGAGCTCGACCCCGACGCCGCCCACGCTCACGACAATCTCGCCACCGTCTACGCCGACAAGGGCATGTACCGCGAGGCGCTGCGCGAGTATCTCCTCGCCCTGGAGCTCGAGCCGCAGTCGGCCACCGCCCATTACAACCTCGCCAGCTTCCTTGCGTCCCACGCCCACGACATGGCGGTGAAGGAATACAAGGAGACCATCGAGCTGGAGCCCGACTACCCCGACGTCCACTTGAACCTCGGCCTCACACTCGCCGAGCACGGGCAGTACGCCGAGGCGCTTGCGGCCTACCAGGAGGCGTTGAAGCTCGACCCCAAGGACCCGGTGGCCCGCCACGAGATGGCGACGGTGATGATGGACATGGGGCGGCCCGCCGACGCGATCCCGCTGCTGCGCGAGGTCGTGAAGACCGAGGTCGACAACGTCGACGCCTGGGTCGACCTCGGCAACTGCTACGCGATGAAGGGCTTCTACTCCGAGGCCGAGCGTGCCCTGCAGAAGGCGCTCGCCCTCAACGTCAATGACCTGATGGCGAACTACCACATGGCGGCGCTGCGCGCCGCGCAGGGTGACGCTGACCGCTGCCTCGAGGCGTTGAAGAAGGCCGCCGCCGTCGACAAGGACAAGGTCCGCCAGTGGGCCGAGGGCGATCGATTCTTCGATATCGTGCGCCGCCTGCCTGAGTTTGCGGCGCTCTTCGAGCCCTGATCGAGCCCTGGTCGAGCCCGGCCGGTGGCGGGGCCGCTGCGGTGCGCGTGGTTGTCGTCGGGCGCGCGATTCCGCATGACTCTGCTCATGACCGAACGCCTCTCTCCTGAGCAGCAGCGGATCGTCGACGACGAGGTCGGCATGGCCGAGCGCGTCGCCCGCCGCGTCGCGCAGTCGCTCGCCCAGCAAGCGGCGTTAAAGCAGCCGCAAAGCCGCGGCCGCCTCGAGGCCGAGCTGATGGCGCTCCGCGACGAGATCGCCGAGGCGCGCACCGAGGACGCCGCCGCGCTGCTCGCCCATATGATGCGCACCGCCGGGGTCGCCGCCGTCGATCTGCCGAAGGCGCAGGGCTCCGTCGAGCCGCAGACGCCCTACTTCGGGCGCCTGCGGCTCGACGAGGGCGGCCGCAAGCGAGACGTGTTGATCGGCAAGCGCGGCATGATCGACCGCGAGGCTGGTGTCGTGATCGTCGACTGGCGCAACGCGCCGGTCAGCCGCATCTATTACCGCTACGACGAGGGCGACGACTACGAGGAGGAGCTCGGCGAGCAGGTGCGCGAGGGCACCGTGCTCGTGCGACGCACGCTGACGTTCTCGCGCGGGCGCCTGCTGCGCGTGCGCTGTCCGGCGGGCACGTTCTCCCGTCGTGTGGGTGGCATCGACGGCGCCGTCGAAGACTGGGTGGCGCTGACCGCCGGTGACCGTCCCGAGCTGCGCGGCGGTGTCGGCATCGCCGCCCGCGCCCCTCAGGCGCTCCGCCAGGGCGAGCGCCGGCTTGGGCTCGGCGACGAAGGCTCGCGCCACGATAAGCACCTGCCCGAGATCACCGCGCTCATCGACGGCACACAGTTCGACGCGATGACGCAGGCGACGTCCGGGCTCGTCATCCTGCAAGGCGGCGCCGGCTCCGGAAAGACCACCATCGCGCTGCACCGCGTGGCGTGGCTCGCCTACGATGATCGGGGCGCCCGCGCGCCGGAGCGCCCAGCGGCGTTCCGCCCCGAGCACATGCTCGTGGTCGTCGCCCAGCGCCAGCTCGTCCGTTACATCGAGCGCCTGCTGCCGAGCCTCGACGTCCACGGCGTCAAGGTGATGGCATGGCTCGACTGGTCGAAGGCAGCGGTCGCCCGCGTGCTCGGGCGGTCAATGCGCCGCGTCGTGGACGACGTCCCTGCCGACGTCGCGCGCACCAAGAAGCACCCTGCCCTGCTCTTGGCGGTGCGCACCCAACTTGACCGCCGCGCCGTCGAGGCCGACGACGCCCTCGCGCAGGCCGTCGTCGGGCGTCCTGGCGCCGACGTGCTGCTGTCGCGGTGGGCCGCGTCGACGACGACCCCGCTGGTGCCGCGGCTGCGCGCGTTCCTGCAGGGAGCGCTCGTCGACCTTGGCCTGCCGCCGGACACGCGCGAGCGCGCCCGGCGCGCCCTGCAGCGCGTGCATGACAAGGCCGCCGACGTCGTCGCCGAGTGGGAGGAGCTGGTCACCGACCTTGGCCTCCTGCGCCTGACCACCGCGGGCCCCCACGGCGTCGACGACGGCGCGCTGGCCACGACGCTGGCCCACGCGCGGCGGCAGGTCGAGGAGCCGCCGGACCTCGGCGATGTCGACGACCTACACAAGACACCCGTCGATGACCCCGGCCCCGACCCCGACGATCCGACGCAGGCTTTCGACGCCCACGACCTGCCGCTGCTGCTGGCGCTGCAGCTCGCGCGGCACGGCGCCCTCGTCGACGCGCACGGCAACCCCATCGCCCACGACCACGTCGTCGTTGACGAGGCGCAGGACCTGTCGGCGGTCGAGCTCTTGCCGCTGGTCGCCACCGCTGGCGAGCGCCAGTCGGTGACGCTGGCCGGCGACATCGTGCAGAAGGTCGTCTTCGACAACGGCTACGACACGTGGGCCGAGCTCGAGGAGCAACTGCTGCCGGCGCTGGCGAAGCGCGCCGTCGCCGTCGAGCCGTTCTCGCTCAGCTACCGCAGCACCGCCGAGGTCGTCGCCTTCGCGCGCGCGGTGCTCGGGCCGCTCGCCCCCGCCGTGGCGCCGCAGGCGGTGCGCTCGGGCGCACCCGTCGAGCTCTTCGCCTTCATCGACACCGGCGAAGAGGTCGCGTTCCTCGCCGACAACCTGCGGGCGCTGATGGGCCGTGAGCCGCAGGCGTCGTGCGCGGTGCTGCTGCGCTACCCCGAGCGCGCCAAATTCTTCTACGACCGCCTCGCCGAGGCCGAGGTGCCGCGGCTGCGGCTCGTGCTGCCCGGTGTGCACTCGGCCGACGGCGACTCCGCCGACGACGAGTTCAGCTTCGCCCCCGGCGTCGATGTCACCACCGTCGGCAAGGTGAAGGGCCTCGAGTACGACTACGTCGTGCTCGTCGAGGTCACCGAGGCGATGTACCCCGATCAGGTCGCGGCGCGGCACCTGCTGCACATCGGCGCCACGCGCGCGGCCCACCAGCTGTGGGTGACGACCTCGCTCGAGCAGCCGTCACCGCTGCTGCCGCGCGCGCTCATCCAGGAAGGCTGACGTCGTCGGTGAGCACGATGCTGCGCCAGCGCCCCGAGCGGAAGCGCAGGAGCAGCACCACGGCGAGGACCGCGAGGTAGGCGGCGAGCCAGAACACCGCCTCGACGTCGCCGCCGCCGTAGCGGCGCACCGACAGCCACGCTCCGGGCACGAACACGCCCCATGCGATCACGCCGCGGGCGACGAACGTGGCCAGCGTGTCGCCGGCGGCGCGGAGCGCCTCGGACAGCACCATCGACGCCGCGTCGAACAGCTGCCACGCGCACGACAGGAGCAGGATGCGCGCGCCGACGTCGAGAAACTGAGCGGCGTCAGGGGCACCCTCGGCGACGAAGGCCGACAGGAAGAAGCGCGGGGCGACGACGTACACGACGGCGAGCAGGCCCATCCAGCCGGCAGCAGCGGCCATGGCGAGCCACACAGTGCGGGGCACATCGTCGCGGCGGTCGGCGCCGATGGCCTGGCCGACGAAGATGGCCCCCGACGACGCCAGCGCGAACGCCGGCATGAACGACACCGAGTTCAGCTGGATGACGCTCATCATCGCCGCGATCGTGGTCGTACCCAGGCCGGGCAAGACGACGTTCAGGAAGAAGCTGAACGCCGCGAACTCGATGAACCAGTTGAAGCCCGACGGGACACCGATCTTCACGACGCGCCACGCGTCGCGCAGCGAGAAGCCGGTGGCCCGCCGCGCGCCGCAGCCGACGCCCAGCACGAAGCAGCCAAACAACAACGCGAAGCCGATCGTCGTCGCCGCCGACGCCGCCATGGCCGAGCCGGCGACGCCCAGCGCGGGCGCGCCGAGGTTTCCGTAGATCAGAACCCAACACAGCGCGAGGTTCAGCACCATGACGACGAGCTGGGCCAACATGGGCAGCCGCGTGTTGCCGAGGCCGCCGTAATAGCTCGCCAGCGCCTCGAGGCCGATGGCCGCGCCGCCCGACAGCAGCCGCCACCACAGGTACGTCGCCATCAGCCCCTGCACCTCGGCGGAGTAGTCGAACAGGGCCACCGCGGCGGACAAGAACGGCAGCGACGCCAGGCACGCCACCTGCGTCAGCGCGGCGATGCCGAGCCCGTACCAGCCGTAGCGCCGCGCGCCGGCGGCGTCGCCGCGCCCGGTCAGCTGCGACGCGAAGCTCTGCACGACGAAGACCATGCCCATCGGCAGCACGAGCACGTTGAACGCGTTGGTCGCCCCCGCCGTCGTCGCCGCCAACGCCGCCTGCGACAGCTGGCCAACCATCGCGGCGTCGGTGAAGCCGACGACGACCTGCGACGATCGGCTAACGACAATGGGCAGGGCCAGCGCCAGCAGCTGCGCGAGCGAGGGCCGTGTGACGACCGGCGCGCGCGCGGCGCTCTGGTCGGTGGGCGCGGCGCCCTGGTCGGTGGGCGCGGCGCCCTGGTCGGTGGGCGCGGCGCTCTGGTCGGTGGGCGCGGCGGGCGTGGCGGCGGGCGCGGCGGCGAGCGCAGGGGCGGACACGGCGGCAGGGTCGGTGATGCGCGCGGTGTCCACCGCGCGGCACGTACCGGCGCCGGCGGCTGCCGGCGAGGGGGTTGTCGTCGACGCGCGGGCCCGCGATCCTGCCTGCGTGTCGTCCCTGCCCGTCTTGAACACCGCCGTGACGCAAGCGGCTCCGTCGACGGCGGCCTCGTCGACGTCGACACCGTCGTCGCTCGGCGAGGATGCGCGACCCCACGTCTTCGGCCTGCGCGCGCCGGGGCTCGTCGCAGCCCTCGCCGCCGTCGGCGTCGCTTGCAGCGAAGCCGAGGCGCGGCGGGTGCTCGGGCGGCTCGTCTCCGAGGGGCGCGCCGACCTGCACGGCATGAAGAAGCCGGTGCGCGCCACGGTGCGCGACGCGGTGCACACGCTGCTGCGGCGCGACCGGCTCGCCGTCGTCGACCGCGCTGTCGACGACAGCGACGGCTTTGAGAAGCTGCTGCTGCGCCTGCCCGACGGCGCCGTCGTCGAGGCGGTGAAGATCCCGCTCGAGAAGCCCGGCTGCTTCACCGTGTGCCTGTCGTCGCAGGTGGGCTGCGCGATGGGCTGCGTGTTCTGCGCGACGGGGCGCCTTGGCCTGACCCGGCACCTGCGCGCGTGGGAGATCGTGGCCCAGGTGATCGCCGTTCGCGACACGCTCTTGCCTGGCGAGCGCGTGACCGGCGCGGTGTTCATGGGCCAGGGCGAGCCGCTGCACAACTACGACGCCGTCGTCGACGCCGCGCAGGTGCTCGCCGATCCGTGCGGCGGCCGCATCGACGCGCGCAACATCTCGATCTCGACGGTGGGGCTCGTGCCCCAGGTTCGTCGCTTCGCCGCCGAGGGCCACAAGTTCCGCCTCGTCGTGTCGTTGCACAGCGCGGTGGAGACGCGGCGTCGCTCGCTGCTGCCGGTGGCGAAGACCTGGTCGCTGCCCGAGCTCGCCGACGCGCTGCGCGCGCTGCATCAAAGCACCCGCGACCGCGTCACCGTCGCGTTCTGCCTGATGAGCGGCATCAACACCGGCGACGACGAGGTCTCGGCGCTGCGGGCGCTGCTGCCCGACGTCCCGCTGCGGATCAACCTGATCGACGTCAACGACGCCCGCGCCGTAGAGGACGGCGGCCTGCGTCCGCCCGAGGACGTCGAGCGGGCGCGCTTCCTCGACGCGTTGCAGGTGCTCGGCCAGCCCGTCGTGCGCCGCTACTCGGGCGGCAAGAACAAGCACGCCGCGTGCGGGATGCTCGCCGCGCGCGCCCTCGGCGCAGCGACACCAGGCGAGGCCCCGGCGGGCGCGGCGGGCCCGGCCGCGGTCACGGTCACGACCTGACGGGCTTGCGGCGGTCGGTGACGACGTCGTCGAAGTACTGCACCATGCCCTGGTTGAACCAGTCGCGCGGGCCGGTGAACTTGGCCGCGACGCGACCGTCGGGCGAGATGAGGTAGGTCTCGGGGAACTTGCTCGTGCCGTAGGTGCGGGTGGACTGCTTGTCCTTGTCCCACAGCACCATGAACGTGGGCTTGGTGTCCCCGAAGAAGCGCGCCACCTGCGCCTGATCGTCATCGACGGAGACCGCCAGCATCGTCACGCGGTCGCCGAATCGCCGGTTCAGCATCTCGAGCGACGGCATCTCGTCGCGGCACGGCGCGCACCACGTCGCCCAGAAATTCACCAGCACCCAGCGGCCCTTCAGATCGCTGAGCTTCACCGCGCCGCCGCCGTCCTTGCCGTCCTTGTACAGCGCGTTCAGCGCGATCTCGGGGGCCGGCGCGTTGCCCCAGTCCTCGGGTTCGACGACGCTGTCGATGAGCAGGCCGCGGAACTCGGCGCGCTTGCCAACCTCGAAGACGCCCAGCCCGCCGAGCGACAAGACGCCGACCCAGAAGGTCGCCGCCTTTACCCACAGCGGCACCTCCCAGGTGCGCTCCGAGTACATGATCCCGACCTGCGACTGCTCGCCCTGCTCGCCTTCAAGCTCGGCGTCGGCGTCGCCCACCGCGGACCCGGACAAGGGACCGGGCGCGGGCGTGGCGGAGGGCGTGGTCGTTGACGTCATGCGAGGATCTAGGGAGCAAGCGCGCCCGACGCAAGCGGGACAAGGGGCCGTGACGTCGTCGCCCACCGCGCCGCCGACCGCGCGCGCGTCACGGGCGGAAGTGGTCGTAGCCACGAGCGTCGATGACCTGCCCCCCGACGGTCAGGCCGGCCCCGGCCACGACACGGCCGACGCGCACGCAACCCGGAGGCGCAAAGCCATCGGGCGCCGCAAACAGGACCGCCCAGTCCTCGCCGCCGTACAGCGCGTGCTGGGCGGTAGCGCCGGCGGCCACGTCGATGGCGTCGTCGAGGTTGTCCAGCTCGATGGCCACCCCCGACGTGCGCGCCAGCCGGGCGGCGTCGCGGGCGAGGCCGTCGGAGACGTCGATGGCGGCGACGGCGAAGTCCGACAGCTGCTCGAGGTGGTGGAACGGCGACGGCGCCACGTGGGCCAGCACCGCGCGGCGGTCGACGACGGAGAGCGCCGCGAGCCACCGGCGAAAGCCCGCCTCGTCGTCGCCGGGCCGCGCCGCCTGCAGCAGCGCCAGGCCGCGGGCGGCGGCGCCGACGGGGCGCGTCAGCCACACGCCCTGCCCGGGCTTCGCCCCCGAGCGCGCCACCGACAGTCCGGCGGCGCGGCCGAGCACGGTCACCGCCGCGGTCATCGGCCCCGCCGTCTTCGACAGGTCGCCGCCGAGCAGCGGGCACTGCGCCGCCGCCGCCAGCCCCGCGGCGCCGCGGGCGAGGTCCTCGACGTCCTGCAGGCTCCACGTCGCGGGCAGCGCGAGCCCCCAGAAGAAGGCCACCGGCTCAGCGTCGACGGCGAACAGGTCGGACAGGTTCTGTGCCAGCGCGCGGTGCCCGGCGAACGCCAGCGGATACAGCGCGCGGTCGAAGTCGACACCCTCGACGACCACGTCGGTGTGGGCGTGGCTGGCGAGCAGGTGGTCGATGCGCCAGGCGTCGGCGTCCTCGGCCTCGGCGGCCACGCCGCGGGCGGCGAAGACAGCGCGGATCGCGGCGACGACGCGGTCTTCGTCGACGAGGGAGCCGTCGCGGGCGCGCACTCAGTCGGTCCAGTCGGCGACGAAGACGTTGGTGTCTCCGGGGGCGCCGTTGGCGCGGTTCGACGAGAACACCAGCGTGCGCCCGTCGGGCGAGAACATCGGGAAGCCGTCGAAGCTTGGGTTGGTGGTGATCCGCTCTTCGCCGCTGCCGTCGATGTTGACCATGTAGATGTCGAAGTCGCGGCCCTTCGGGTCGCCCTTGTTCGACACGTAGAGCACACGCTTGTTGTCGGGGTGCAGGTACGGCGCGAAGTTGGCGCGGCCGTTGTCGGTCACCTGCACGACCTTCTTCAGGCTGCCGTCGGCGCCGATGTCAGCGACGTAGATCTCGAGCTTCGTCGGGCGCACCAGCGACTGCTGCAGCAGCCGCTGGTAGTCCGCCAGCGCCTCGCCCGTCGGCCGCGACGCGCGCCAGACCATCTTCGTGCAGTCCTCCGAGAAGAACGCGCCGCCGTCGTAGCCCGGCGTATTCGTCAGCTGCTTCAGCCCGGTACCGTCGGCGTTCATGCTCCACAGCTCGAGGTCGCCCGACTTTGAGGACGTGAACACGATGCGGCCGTCCTTGTGGCAGACGGTGGCCTCGGCGTCGTAGCCGTCGCTTCCGAACAGCAGCTTCGGGCTCTTGCCCGTGGCGTCGGCGGTCCACAGATCGAACTCGGGGTAGATCTTCCAGACGTAGCCCTGCGAGCGGTCGGGCTCGTCGAGACAGCCCGGCCCGCCCCCGTGCGTCGACGCGTACAGCACGCGGTCATCGGGCAGCAGGTACGCGCACGTCGTGCGTCCACCGCCGGCGGCGCCGAGCGGCGGGCTGACCTGTCGCTGGTCCTTGCCGTCGACGGACATGCGGAAGATCGCGTCGCAGCCGGCGCCGTCGCGCTTGGACTGAAACGACAGCTGCTTGCCGGTCTTGTCGAAGTAGGCCTCGGCGTTCTCGCCGCCGAAGGTCAGCTGCCGCAAGTTCTTCAGGTGCCGCTCGTCGGCGCGGACGACGGCGCGGTCGTCGACGACGGCGCCCTGCCCGTGCGGCCCATGCGAGGCTGCGTGCCCAGCGCTGTGGCCAGCGCTGTGGCCAGCGCCGTGGCCAGCGCCCTGGCCGGTGCCATGACCGGGCCCCTTGGCTGAGCCATGGTCCGCCCCCTTGGAAGGTGACGTGGCCGGCGCCGGCGTCGTCGGAGCAGCCGCCGGAGCAGCCGGGGCGACGGCGGGCGGGTTCGCGTGGGCAGTGGCAGCAGCGGCGAGGACGAGCAGCGAGCAACGCATGGCGACGGCGTAGCACCCCGCGGCGGCGCCGACGAGCCGGGGGCTCTGGCTCTCAGGCCAGTCGCTCAGGCCAGTCGAGCAAGCCGGGCGATCAGGCCGGTCGATCAGAGCAGTTGATCAGGCACGGCGATCAGGCCCGTCGATCAGGCCCGTCGATCAGGCCCGTCGGTCAGGCCAGCCGCACCTGCAACAGCTCGGCGGGGGCGTTGGCGGCGTCCTTGTCGACCACGATCCACACGCGACACGGGTCGGCCGGGTCGACCGCCAGGCCCTCGACCTTGTCGGTCAGCGGGCCGCCGCGCTCGTCGAGCAGCGGCACCAACGACCAGGTCCCGTCGTCATGCAGCGTACCCAGCGCGGTGCCGGTGACGTCGCCGTCGTCGATGGCATTGGGCGAGGCCTCGGCGGCGGCGAGGAACAGCGTGCGTCCGTCGGGGTGCTTCGTCGCCTCGGTGAAGGTCAGCCGCGTGCCCGCGGTGTCGACCCCGAGATCGAACCCGCGCACTCTCTGCAGGAGTGGCGCGGCGTGCAGCAGCGGGTCGCGAAGGTGCGCGAGCAGTCGACCGAGGGACACCTCGCCGACGGCGTCCCGCGCGTCGCCCGCGCCGTTGCCGCGGTTGAAGAAGCGCACGCGGTCACCGTCTACGACCATGCCCTCGACGTTCAGCTCATCGCCGGCGAAGTCCTTGTCGCGCTTCATGCCGGCGAAGAACGCGCCCGCGGGGAGCTCTTCGACGATCGGCGCGCTGCCGTCGAAGCGCACGAGCACGAACGTCTCGCGCACCCGGTCGGAGCCCGATCCCATCGCCAGCAGCGCCGGCGCGCCGTCGAGGCTCAAGGTCGCGATCGACTCGAGGTCGAGCTTGTCCATCTTGTTGCCGCGCGCCGTGTCGAAATGGCGCAGCCCGCCGGCGCGGGCCGGCAGCTCGATGGCGTCGACGCGCCCGCTGCGCGGATCAACGAGCGCGATGAACGCGGCGTCGTCCTGCACGACGGCGAGGCGCCGCCCCTGCCCAGGCACGTCGATGAAGGTGCAGCCGCTGCCGGCGCGCACGTGGGCGGGCCGGTCACGGGCGGCGTCGGCGCCGTCGGTGTAGTGGAGCTTCTGACGCGACAAGACGCGCAGGCCGTCGGCGCTCAGCGACGACGACGCTCCGCGCAAGGATGAGGGGCTCTGGATCTTCATGGCCGGACGCTACGCGGACCTCGACAGGGCGTCGACCGCTGCCCGCGTGCGTCCCCTCGCGGCGCGCCGTCGCGGTCAGGGAGGCGTCGCCAACCGCGCCAGCACCGTCGCCAGCGCTCGCTTCGCCGGCTTGCCCCATGGCAGGGAAGGCGGCGGGCGCAGATCGCCCACGGCCCACACGGCGTAGCGCAGCTCATCGTGGCCGCCGTGCTGCTCCAGCGCCGCGCAGCACGCCTGCGCCTGCACCGTCGCCGCCTCGGAGCGCGCGGCGGCCGCCGACAGCTTCCACTCGACGACGAGGGCGTCGTCGGGGCCGCGGGCGACCAGATCGGCGGTGGCCTCGACGACGACGACGTCGGTCACGAGCACCAGCGGCTCCTCGAACGACAGCACGCGCCCATCGTCGCGCAGCGCGCGCACGGGCCCGCGCAGCGTGCGCACGAGCGCGTCGATGAGCGCCTCGTCGGGGCCGCCAGCGCGTGACAGCGGCGGGGCGCCCAGCGCGTCGAAGGCGGCGACCACGGCGGCGCGCGCGTCTTCGGCGGTGTCGAGGGCGTCGGGGCGTTCGGCGGCCACCAGCGCGATCACGGCGTGCGCGAGCCGACCCCGCGCCCGCGGTGGCAGCACGTCGTCGTCGTCGTCGTCGTCGCCGCCTTCGACCAGCGGCAGCCCCATGGCCAGCTGCGCCGCGCTACGTGCCAGCAGCGACGACGCGCGCAGCCGCGGCGCTGCCGGCCGCGCATCGACGGCGGGACCGGCGACAAGCGGCTCGACCGCTGCCGTCGTCGCGGTCGTCGCAGCCGTGGCGGCCGGTGCGATCGTGGCGGCGCTCGTGGCCTCGACCGTACCGTCCTCAGGCGACGGCTCTGCGACGTAGCGGGCGTCGTCCAGCGCGTCGACGGCCAGCGACGGCAGCAACGCATCGAAGGCCGCGATGTCGGCGGCGCGCGCCCGCGCCAGCAGGTCGAGCAGCGAGGGGCGGCCAGTGACCCTGCCGTCACCGACGACAAACACGCCACGGCGGGCGCGCGTCAGCGCGACGTAGAGCAGCCGGGCGCGCTCCTCGTCGTCGCGCTCGCGCCCGGCCTTCAGCACGCGCTGCGCCGCCGTCGCGCACGCCCCCGAAAGCGCCCGGGGCGACAGGCGCGCGATGGGCCGGCCGCGCGGGGTGACAGCGAGGCCCACCGAGGGGTCGAAGACAACGTCGCCGCCGTCGTTGCGTGGCGGGGCGCCGGCGTCGGCGAGGACGATGACCTCGGCCTCGAGCCCCTTGCTCTGGTGGATGGTCATCACGCGCACCGCGCTGGCCGCGGCGGGCTCGTCGAGGATCACCGGCTCAGGCGGCGGACGATCGATGGCGTCAAGCAGGCGGGCGACGAGCAGCACGCCGTCCTCGGGGCGGCCGTCGCACAGCGCGCGCAGCTTCTCGATGTGGCGCAGGCGAACGTCGGCGTCGGGCTCGACGGCGCAGGCGACGGCATAGCCGCCGTCGTCGAGCAGCAGGTCGAGGCAGCGGCTCAGCGGGCGCGTGGGCAAGAACGCACGGATGGCCACCAGCAGCGCGTCGAAGGCGCGCACGCGGGCCGCGACACCGCGGTCGATGAGCTCGTCGTCGACCGCGGTCACGAGCGCCGGCCACGCGAACGACGAAGGCCCCGCGGGCAGCGCCTCGAAGACAGCGATCACCTGATCGTCGGACATGGCCACCAGCGGCGACCGCAGCACCGTCAGCGCCGCGATCTCGTCCTGCGGGTCGACGACCAGCGCCAACGCCGACACCAGGTCGAGGATCTCGGGCCGGCGCCAGAATCCGTCGCCGCCCACCACGCGCACCGGCACCCCGCGCCGCGCCAGCGCCCTCCCCACGACGGCGGCGGCGCGGCCACGCCGCACGAGCACGGTGATCTCGCCCGGCACCCGCGGCGCGTGCGCCGGGCGCCCGTGCCCGGGCAGCGACAACAGCGCCACGACGCGGTCGGCGACGACGGCGGCCTCGAGGTCGAGGGTTGGCCGCTCCTGGGCCAGCAGCGCGGGACCGGCGTGCCACCACGCGCCGCAGGGCTCCACCGCGGCGGCGTCGGCCGGCGGGTCTAGCGGGACGATCTCCTCGCCGTGGTGGGCCGGCAGCGCCGCGGCGGTCACCCGGTTCACCAGCGCGCACACCGCCAGGCTGCTGCGCCGGCTCGTCGACAGACGGCGCAGTGCGGCAGGGGCGACGCCACCTTCATTCGGCGTCGTCAGCGCCGCCACCGCGCGGGCAAACACCGCGGCGTCGGCGCCGCGAAAGCCGTAGATCGACTGCTTGGGGTCCCCGACGACGAACAGCCGCCCGCGCGGGACCACGACATCGGCGAGCGGGCCCGCGGCACCAGGCGGCGATCGCAGACGCGCACCATGGCTCGGCGCCTCAGCGAGCAGGGCCACGATCTGCTCCTGCACCGGGCTCGTGTCCTGGTACTCGTCGACGAAGACCTTGGCGAAGCGCGCCTTCACGCGGGCGCGCACGCTGCGGTCCTGCGCCAGCAGGTCGCGAGTGCGAGCCAGCAGGTCGCCGAAGCCGAGCACGCCGCGCTGGTCCTTCTCGCGCCGCTGCCGCCGATGAAGCTCGACCAGAAGCCGGCGGACGGCGGCCGCGACGGGGACGCCGTGGTGATCGACCAGCGCCGCCCCAAGCGCGTCGACGGCCTGCACGAGCGCCTGCCGCCGCTCGACGAGCGCCGGCCCGCCCCAGTTGCCGCCCACGCCCTCGCGCAGCTCAGCGACGAGGCGCGCCGCGGCGGCCTCGACGTCGCCGTCGTCGTCGAACGACAGTGGCTCGCCGTCCTGCACCGCGCGCAGCGCCGACAGCCGCGCGCGCGCCGCCTGTGCCTTCGTCGTCACCGTCTTGCCACCCCCGCCTGCGACGGCGGCCACTGCGACGTCGACGGCGACCAGTGCGTCGGCGACGTCGCGGCACGGCGGCGCCGCGCGGATCGCGTCGGCGGCGAGGCCGCGCTCGGCCAGCGAACCGTGCACCCCGACCAACGCCTCGACGAGCCCCGGCGCGGCGAACAGCCCCCGCAGCGGCAGCCGCGCGACCAGGCTGGCGACGACCTCGTCGTGAGCCGCGAGTGCGTCGAGCACCACCGCCTCGGCCAGCTCGCCCAGCATCCGCGCCTCGTCGTCGGCGGCGAGGATACGGAACGCCGGATCGATGCCGGCGGCCAGCGCGTGCTCGCGCAGCACGCGGCCGCACATCGAATGGAACGTGCCGATGGGCGCGCGCGCGATCCCGCGGCGCAGGGCGTCCAGGGTCGCCGCGTCGGGCACGGGCCGGCTGCGGGCGGCGAAGGCGTCCAGCAGCTCGGCTTCGCGCGACGGGGTGAAGCGCAGGCTCGCGAGGCGCCGCTCGATGCGGGCGCGCATCTCGGCAGCGGCGCGCTCGGTAAACGTGATCGCCAGCAGCGCGCCGGGGGCGCCGCCTTCGACGTCGTCGTCGAGGCCCAGCACCGCTCGCAGCCACGCGTCGACCAGCGTGTGCGTCTTGCCGGTGCCGGCCGAGGCGAGGACGACCGTGCTCATGGCTCCCCCGTGGCGGCCGCGCCGGCGTGGTCGTCGGCCTGCCCGTCGAACTGGCTGTCGATGGCGACTTCCTGCGGCACGCGACAAACGCGCAACAGCCGGCAGTCGGCGCAGCGGACGCCAGCGTCGGGCGGCAGCGTCCCGTCGAGGATCGGCAGCACCACACGCCCGATCGCCCGGCCAAGGCCATCGGGGCGTTCGTCGTCCACGACGAGGCCGCGCAGGTCGGGCAGCTCGCCGACGTCGGCCGAGGTCGTGCCATCCTTCAGCGAGACCAGATAGCCATGCAGGAGCGTTGTCGGGCCGGTGGGCCGATGGTGCTCGAGCAGGCGCAGGTAGACGAGCAGCTGGAAGTGCGACCGCAGCAGCGCCGCCTTGCCGGCCTTGGTGCGCACGCGCGCGCCGGTCATCGTCTTGTAGTCGACGACAGCGCGGCCGCCGGGGCCCTCGTCGACACGGTCGATGATCCCGCCCAGCCACAGCGTGCGCCCGGGGGCGACCTGCACCGGCACGCTGCCGAGCTCGGGCGGGCGCCCGCCCTGCGTGGCGCCGATCTGCATCTCGAACGCTGCGGGCTCGACGTCGTCGAGCGGGGGACGGCGCGCCAGCTGGGTCACCACGCGCACGAGCGTCGCCTTCAGGTAGCCCACCGACGCCGCCAGCGTCGGCAAGTGCCCGGTGCCCTCGCCCGCCAACAGCGGCGCGGCCCGCTCGTCCACGAGCGCCGCGAGGCGCGCGCGGTCCTCGGCGTTCATGCGCGCAAACGGGATCCGGCGCGCCCGCCGCTCACGAAAGAATCGCTCCAGCGCGTCGTGGGCGAGGTGGCCGGCGGCGCGCGCCTCGAGGCTGTGGCCGGGCTCGGGCTCGACGTCGAGCTTCAACACGTGCTGCACGAAGCCGTGCAGCCGACACTCGGCCAGCGCCTCGAGCCGCGTCGGCGTCAGCGGCCGCTCGGGCCGCAGCCCGAACGACGCACCGAACACGCGGGCCACCCGCTTGCCATCCACCGCGAAGGCGAACGGCGCACGCCGCGCCGCCCATGCCGACGGCTCGTCGACCCGTTCGTGCTCGACCCGCGGCGCCGCCGCGAAGAAGCGCGCGCGCTCGTCGGCCATCCGGCCGTACAGGGCCACAGCGTCAGCGAGCGCGGCGTCGGCGAGCGCGGCGTCGGCGAGCGCGGCGTCGGCGAACGCGGCGTCGCCCTGCGGCGCGTCGCCAGCAGCGCGGCGGTCGCCAGCGGCGCGCAGGGCCCGGGCGCGCGCCACCCGGCGCGCCCGCGGCGGCTCGACGACGGCCACGCGGCCGCCGGCCGCTCCGTGGGCGAGCAGCACCTCGGGGTCGCGGCCCAGCGCGCGCGCCAGATCGAGCGCCCACGCGCTGGGCGCGCGCTCGCGCGCGCGGCCATCGCGCGACGAGGCGGTCACCAGCAAGGAGCGGCGCGCGGAGCGCAGCCCTAACAGCCACCATGCACCCTCGAGCCCGGTGCCCCGCCCCCGCCCGGCGGAGACGCCGGTGTCGTCGGCGAGGCGCAGCGCCCGTCGGCCGAGCGCACGGTTCAGCGCCGCGCGATCGTGGTCGCCGAGCAGGACCGAGGACGACGACAGACGCGGCAGCTCACCCTCGACGGCGCCCACGACCACGAGATGGTCGAACGTGCGCCCGGCGAGCTCGGGCAGCGTCAGAACCTCGATGGCGTCGTCGGCGGCTTCGGTGTCGTCTTCGAGCCACGGCTGCGCGGCCAGCTCGCCGGACACCAGCTGCAGGGTCGCGTGCAGATCGACCGGCGCCTCACCGTCGCGTTCGTGGTCGTCTTCGTGTTCGGGGATCTCGTCGTGACGCTGGTCGTCGTCATGGCCGGCGGCGTTGTCACGGGCGGGGACGACGCCGGCTCGCTCCACGCCGGCACGCAGCCGCGCGACGACCTCACGCAGCTCGGCGCCGCCGAAGCGGCCGCGTTGCTCGACGAGCTCGTCGATGACCCCGAGCAGCGCGTGCAGCTGGTCGCCGAGCGGCGCCAGCGGCGCGAGCCGCGCCGTGGCGGCGAGCAGGGGTTCGATGGCAGCAAGCGCCTCGGCGACGGCGGCGCGCGCGGTGGGGTCACGCAGCGCGAGGCGCTCGAGGCGGTGGCGGTAGCTGCCCGTCGGGCGCGTCGCGTCCTCGACGTCGCGGCGAGCGGCGGCGCGGCGCAGCGTGGCGAGCACAGCGGCCCCCTGCGCGCCCGTCGAGCCGCCGCGGCGGGCGACGCTGACCAGCGCCGCAAGCAGCCGCTCGCGGGGCGCCCCGTCGAGCTGCAGCGTGACGACGTCGATGAGCAGCCGCGCCGCCGGGCTGTCGAGGAGCCGGCGCCGGCGCCGGCGCACCGGCAAGCCCTGTCGCTCGAGCGCGGCGATGACGGCGTCGAGGGCGTCCTCGCCGCGGGCGGCGACGGCGACGCGGCACCCCGGCTCGGCGAGGCGACGCGCGGCCACGGCGCCGGCGACGAAGGCGAGCTCGGCGTGCTGATCGGGCAGCAGGCGCACGGCGGCCGCCTGCGCGACCGCGCCGTCGACGACGCCATCACCAAAGAGCGCGTGCCGCAGCGGCGCCAGGGGGCCGTCGCCGGCGACGTCGACGGGCCGCACCGTCAGGCGGCCGCCGTCGGCGTCGCGCTCAAAGGCGCGAAAGACGTCGTCGACGCCGTCGAGGGCGTGGCGCCCCGGCACCGTGTCCACCGGCAGCACCACGACGACGTCCACGTGCCGCGCGAGCGCCTGGAGGGCGGCCGCCTGCAGGGCCGTCGCCTCCACCGGCAGGTCGACGTGAACGGCGCCCACTCCCTTCAAGAACCCCGGCCGCCGGCCCGCGCGCAGCAGGTCCCGCGCGCGGGCCAACGCCGTCGCCTCGTCGACGACGCCGTCGCGGGCAAGCGCGGCGTCGGTGGCCGCCGCCCAGCCGAGCAGCCGGCGCACCTCGGCGCGCCGGCCCTGTCCGTTGCCGTCGTCGTCGAAGGCGCCGGTGGCATCGGCGAGCTCCGCCGCGGACGTCTGCGCGTGCACGAGCTCGCGCCGCAGGGCGTCCAGGGCGGGGGCGAGCCGTGGACGGATCGCTACGCGCGCACGACGCGTCACGTCGTCGCGGCCCCCATGGGAGTCGGCGGCGGCGTCGCCTGCGAGGGAGTCGGCCGGCGCGTCGTCGGGTGTGCCCCTGGCCAGCAGGTGCGCGGCGCGCACACGGGCGACGACGTCGTCACGCCGTGCCCCCGTCACGAGCGTGGCCCAGGTCGCCAGCCGCTCGAAGAGGTCGCCGATGGTCCAGACAACGTCGGCGTCGCGCGCGCGCAGACGATCCTGCGCCCCGGCGCGGGTCCGACACAGCACAAGCACACCGGTTGGTCGTCGCACGACGTCGACATAGCGTCCCGTCGAGCTGTTGTGGAACCCTGGTCGACGGCGCGCAGACCTTTTTCCAGACGCGGGCGTTGTCAGGTGGGTATGGCGCTGGTGCGGCTTCTGGCGGGCTTTTCGCGGCTGCTCGGGCGGCGGCGCGACCTGCTGCGCCGGCCTGGCGGGCTCGCCCTGCTCTTTCTCGGCGTGCACGCCGCGGCGCAGGTCCTCGACGTCCTGTGCGCCGACCTGCTCGACGCCGTCGACCTGATGCTCGACGACGCCGGCGCCGCCATGCTCGCGACGCTGGCGACGAGCGGGCTCCTCGACGACGACGCCGCGGCCCGCGCCGCCGACGGCTTCGCCCTCACGCTCGATCTGCCCGAGAAGCAATGGCTGGCGCTCCGGCTCGCCCTCGCGACCGAGCTGACGCTCGACGTCATGCTGTGGGACCTCTGCTGGGGCACGCGCGGCGTGCACGGGCCGACGCGGCGCGACGAGCTGCGGGAGTCGTCGGCGCGGCTCGTTGCCAGCCTGCAGGTGCTCGACGTAGAGCGGCTGCTGGCCCCCGTCGTCCTGGCCGGCTTCGTCGGCGCCGGTGCGGTGCAGGCGGGCCTCGCGCTCGAGGGGCCGGCGCGCGCGGCGCTGCTCGCCCTAGCGCTCGTCGCGCCGCTGGCGGGCAACCTCGCGGCCGTGCTGGCGGTGGTCGCCACGCTGCTGCTCGTCGCGCGGTTCGTACCCGACCTGCTGTGGGGAGCCGTGGTGCGGGCCCACGAGCGCGGCGAACGCGCCCGCGCGGCGCTGGCGCGACGTCGCGCGGCGCGCTCGGGTGCGCCTCCCCGCGTCGCCGCCGCCGTCGACGAGCTCCGCCTGGCGGTGCGCGGCGGCTGGCTCGTGGTTGCGCTGGCCGTTGCGGCGCTCGGCCTGGGATCGCTGGCGCTCTTGCCGTTGCTCGAGCGGCTGGGGGCGCCGCCATGAACACCGCCGGCCCGGCGACCACGACGACGCGGACATCGCCGCGGGCGCTGCGCCCGCGGGGCGGGCTGCTCGACGCGCTCCTGATGGGGGCGCTCGTCTGGGGCGTCTATGCGGCGACACCACTGGGAGCGCTCGCGGAGACGGCGGTGCGCGTCGCGCGCGGCCAGAAGGATCACCCGTCTTGGTTCGCCACGTTCCGCGGCCGCGAGCTGGCTGCGACCGGGGGGCCGGGGGGCGTCGGCGACGTGGCCACGAGCCTCGCCGGCGCGACGCAGACCGCCACGCTGGCCGCCGCCGCCGCCGCCCACCGCATCGACGAAGAGGCCCTGGCCGCCCTGATCGCCGTGCGCGGCAGCTGTGACGACGAGGGCCGCTGCACGGCGTTGGCGCCCGATCGCCTGGCCGCGTTGGTGCCGGGCAAGGCCGGCGTCGTCGACGTCGACGCGCTGGCGGCCGGGCTCGCGGCGGCGGGCAAGGCGCTGTCGACGACGTCGCCCGAGCCGGCCATCGAGGCGTTGTTCGTCGGCGTACCGGCGCTGCAGCAGGCGCTGACCGCGGCGCGGCGCTCGGCGCTGCCGGTGCCCGACGACGTCGAGGTCCACGCGCCCTTCCTGTCGCCCGGGACCCGCCGCGGCGCGCTGCAGGGGGCGCTGGCGGTCCTGCACGTGTGGCGGCTTCGCGCGCTGGCGTGGCCCGGCGAGGGCTTCCCGGTGACGTCGTCGTACGGAGAGCGCATCCACCCGGTCACTGGCGAGCGGCGCTTCCACAACGGCACCGACATCGGCATGCCCGTCGGCACAACTTTGCGCGCCGTGCACGACGCCACAGTGGCCCGCGTCGGAGACGACCGCACCAGCGGCACCTACGTCGTGCTCGACCACGGGCTCGGCGTGCAGACGTCGTGGTGCCACCTCGACGGCGTCGACGCCCGCCCACGGGCGCGCCTGCGGCGGCTCGACCCGTTCGCGCGCTCGGGGGCGACGGGGCGCGTGACCGGGCCACACCTGCACTACGTGCTGCGCGTGAACGGCCAGGCTGTCGACGCCGAACGCCTCGGTGCACGCGCCCTGACCCGCGCCGCCGCCGCGCAGGCGACGACGCCTGCTCCGTGACAGCCTCGGCCGGCGGCCGCGACGACGCCAGCTACGACGAAGGCAGACGGCGGGCGCGCAGCCAGCGGCCGAGACCGTCAAACAGCGACCACGCCACCGGCACGATGAGCAGCGTGATCACGAGGCTGAGCGCCTGCCCGCCGACGATCACGCGGGCCAGCGCGGCCCGCGACGCTGCGCCCGGGCCCGCGGCCACGCTCATCGGGGCCATCGCCGCGATCAGCGTCAGCGTTGTCATCAGGATCGGACGCAGCCGCACGCGGTTGGCCTCGACGATCGCGGCGTGGACGTCCATGCCCGACGCGACGAGCTTGTTCGTCGTGTCGACCTGGAGGATGCCGTTCTTCTTGACGATGCCGAACAGCATGAAGATGCCGAAGATCGAATAGACGTTCAGCGACTCCTGCAGGAGCAGCAGCGACGCGAGGGCAAACGGCGCCGTCAACGGCAGCGCCATCAGGATCGTGACCGGATGCAGCAGGCTATCGAA
>Ga0194129_10004066_pt1 | contig 19813 bp, 22 predicted proteins | sample TA2KigCa35mmetaG_FD_150862 | JGI IMG/M metagenome (GOLD analysis project Ga0194129, IMG submission 150862) | Freshwater microbial communities from Lake Tanganyika, Tanzania - TA2015038 Kigoma Deep Cast 35m | ecosystem: Environmental > Aquatic > Freshwater > Lake | place: Tanzania: Lake...
TGAGCTGCCGCTTCCGCTGCTGGAGCGGCGGCCTGGAAGCGGGCATTCTCCACGGCGTGGGGGGCCAAGAACTGGCGACGGCGGGGGATCCCGTTGCGCGCCAGCCAGACGGCATTGGCCTGGCCTACCGGCAGGGCAGCGGCAAAACGACGGAACAGCAACCGGCGGAACCAAGAGGCCAAAACCGCCTTCCAAACGCGGGGAGGAATCAGATCGTGGGAATCGCCGCGCAGCAGGATCGGGATGCGCCAAAGGCGCGGATCCAGCAGCAGCTGCCGGTGGCTGCGCCAGGGGTAACCAAAGAGCAGCACCGCATCGGGCCGCCAGGCGAGCAGCAGGGGCACCAGCTCGGGGTTATCAAGTCCGCCGAGGTGGTGGGTGCCGGGATCACGGGAGCGGTTAGGCACGAACATGCTGGCGTAGCCTTCCACCAGGGGCACATCCCACTGCAGCGCCTGCTGGAAGCCGGGATCACGGCGCTGGCGCACGCCGAAATCCCAGAGGTAGAAAACCTGTAGCTGGAGGCTGGTGTAGGCGCTGAGCCAGCGAAACCAGGGGCTGTAGTACTGCACCGGATGGCTGAGCACCACCGCCAGGCGGATGGAATGTGGCTTCAAGATGCAGCGAGCCAGGCCCATAATCGGGTCCTATTCTGTTGAACCAGTTTCAGCAGGAACCAGTACACAATAAACGACAGCAGTGCTGCAGGCAGAAGTTTGAGATTGGAGGTTTCAAAAGTTGTAGCTGTATTGAGAATCAAAATGATCGCGGCTCCGCAGTTAAGCGGGTTGATTGGTTGTATTAGTATCAAAAGCCGATACAACCGACCTAATAGCCACCCCATAGCGGCTACAGGAGCCAGCATGAAGGGGAAACCGAAGTCAATATAGCTTTCCCCCACGTAGCCAATTGATACTGATGTTCCCTCACTTATGCCTGCCACCTTCATACCAGAGAAAGTATTGGTGCGATCAGAATCATTGGCGACAGCTTTACTAGGAAACAACACCCTTGGCTTGAGGGAAAACTCTACTGCTTCACTCCAGAGCCGCCCACCTTGGTGTGGAACTACAGTAGGCACATGCTGGATCGTGCCGGCAAAGAATTTTAAGTAACCAGCCCTTTCTAAAAAGTTGTTAAAGCCAAGTTCAAGATGCTCAGGCTTGATGCTTCTTAATGCTGTTAAATGAAAATCGAGCCTCTCAGAGAGGGACACACTTACAACCTGAGACGCAGATCCAAGACTGACAAAAAATCGGTAGGAGGGCTTAACATATTGCCAATAGCTCAACAAGAAGAGAAATAGCAAGATTACCACTAGGATCCGTTTCCGAAACAAAGTACGCAGACCCGATTCCACCGAAAGCGCCGCAAGCACGATGACAAGAAATATATTCTTAAAATCAGCGAAAAAGCCTGTAAATCCGAGCATTGTCTCGACCAACAAGATCACGAGAAGGCTTAAACTAATCTTCTTTTTCCGGATGCTAGACTTGAAGATATAATATGCAAAAATTAGGCGAATAGATGCTAGTGGCCAAACCAGTTGAGCCAACCCACCCGCCTGAGAAACGATGAAAGGCGTAGCTAGTTGAACAAACAGAAACAGACCATAGCATTGGAAAAGAGATCTTGAATTTAGTCTGTCTTCTAAGATATCCGAACTCAGTAAAGCTAGCCTCAGGCTGCTGCCAGCTCCTAGCCTTGCCGCCAGTGCAAAACTAATCAGTGCAAGTACTGAGAAGTAAAAAGCATTTGGATAGGCCGCAGAGTTAAAGATAGAAGCCATCGATACGTCTTCTCGATTGAAGACCCATACCGGGGCAATGACCTGGATCGACTGCATCCACAGGGCTAACAAAAGCACCTGGGGTTCACCAGAGCGCCAGAGAAGTTGTGTCAACACGACTGGCAAAAAGGCCGCTACTGCTGTTACGAGTGGGTTGGGACTGAATAGGCCAAGAAAGCCCATCAGCGAAGAAGTGAGCCAGGCAAGCTTTAACCCCGGGGTATGGCTAGGGATGCGTTCTAAACTGGGTGCTTCCATCAAATCTTACTTCAAAGTGTGAATATAACACTTGCTCCATAGTTTGCCGAATTCCTGCACTTTCAAACGTTCTGCAAGAGACAGATAGGCAGCCGACCCGTGGTCCTTGACCAGCTCAGGATTGGTGATGTAGAAATGCATTTTTTCTTTAAGAGATTCAATCGTTGGTGTCGCGCAAACCAGACCTTCATGATTGTCGGCTACAGTTTCCAACATACCTCCAGAAGGGTAAACAATGGATGGAACTCCGTGCCGCTTTGCTTCTAAGACGGTGAGCCCGTATGGCTCTATAAAGAGTGATGGCGCGACGTGAATGCTAGAAACTTGGTAGAGCGAATCAACAGACGAGACGTAGCCTAGAAAGAAAATACGATCAGACAGCCCTTCCGCAGCAATCTTATTACGAAGAGCTTGAGCAAACGGATTGCGATATTGCCAATCACCGGCAATTAACACACGAATTTTTGAGCCTAGTTTGATAAGGAATATAGCCGCTTCAACCAAATGGTGCACCCCCTTTGCCTCTGTAATCTGACCTACATAGAGAAAAGTAAGATCATGCTGAAAGGGGAGAGATAAGATTTTTTGCGTAACAGCCTCTTCATCATGAGCATCATTCAGCCGATGTGGCGGGGGGGCGTAAATAACTGAGCACAATCTTTGGGGAGCTCCCATTCGGATCAATTGACTTCGGACATACTCAGAATCGCAAACAAATAATGCGGCACGATTAGCGATGAAACTCCACACCATCTTCCACAGCCAGTGATGCTGCGGCGGTATGTCACCAGCCCTAAAGACAAGGGGGATATTGCTGATAAATAGCGCCGGCGCAATGGCCATGACTGCCCATGTGCACCCAACATGAATATGTGTGGCGCGAAAGGCACGGATTTGCCATAACAGAGTCCAGCTCGCCAAAACAAACCTGACGATGTTAATCAGCCATACCATGAGACTAAGGCCATAGCGCACTCCGACCAAATATGGAATGAACTCAAAGGAAATATTCCTATCCCTAAGTTCTGGCTGGATGGATCTGTCTGTCCATTCCTTTCGTATCAGGAAGCGCACATGCGCTCCTTGCTGCTTAAGCTGAAAAAGCGTCTCAATATTGGCACGCTCTTGCCCATGCAGGGGTACGTTCGGGAAAATGACCAGAATTCGTAGCCGCGAGACTGCCGAGGATTTCATTTTATCAGGAAAGGCTGAATGCTAAGCTGAGCGAGGAATCAAAGGAGACTAATGCATAAGGCGACTAAACTGAATAAGATACGTAGCAGAAACAACTAAGTTGCCACTCAATGAAGTGTCGGCATAGTTTGTTATCTTTGGGAGTGTATTTGGTGTGCAGTTTTCTCTAGGTAGCGTCTGGCAAACGGAGTTTGGGAAGAGGCAGTAAGCAGGAAAGAGTTTCATTGCCTGTGAATTTCTTCTAAGGCCGTTTGCTGAGGCTTATTACTCTCTTGTTCAGCCACTCAGGGCTGTTTTTCAATGCTGAGTCGAGATGTTCAGACACATCAAGATCTAGGGGCAGGTTATCACGAGTAACTGACGCCATGCCCGGAAAAGATTCGACAGCGCTGGCAGCACATTGATCTTGCAGAGGTTATTGGTCAGTCCATGAAGCCTGATCTGTTAAAAGCCGAACTGCTACTTGATTACTTGGAAAGGGTGCTCGTTATTGATGCGGATGTGGGCCTAGGCTGTCTCTATCAAATTCTCCAGCTTTCCAAGTGTTATATCAGGTAATGCTAGGTGTTTACTGTGACATATTTTACCCTAAAATCCGTTGTGTTGCCTGACATCTCGGCTCTTTTTGCGATGCCCTGGTAACAATGATCGGCGTAGATGACCTGCTCATCGGCGTTCAGAAGGTCAGCAGCCGTAGTGAGGTCGTGAACATTGGGAGCAGTGATTACGAACGAATAAATCAGGCCTGAGTCCTTGTCTACGGCAGCGTAGACCTTCATGCTCTAGGCACAACCTTCGGCGTAGCGGTGATACCTTTGGTTGCTCTTCTTGGTCTGGTGGATCTGCGGATTCCCCTTCCTCTTCTTTTTCTTGGTCACACTGGGCAGCTTCATCAGGGCCTCTTCCATCGCCGGATCACTGAGTGAATACCACTTCTGCTGCAGATGGATCAGCCGCATGGTGCCTAGCGGATAGGGAGGTCTGCCGCCTTTCTTACTCGCTGTCGGTTCGACCAGACCGATCTGGGCCTACGACGAGACCACCAGCGCCGACTCAGGGAGAAAGTTCTGCCGTTTGACCTGCTTGTTGGCCAGGGTCAGCTCGTTGTGAAAGAAGCCGAACTGCTTGCCACTCATCAACCCAGTACTGGCCTGCGATTGCAATCTCATTTGGGCGCAGACAGACTGGGTTTTCCAGAACCTCCCCAAACCAATGCTCGAAGCTGTACTGGTTTACAGACCTCGTCAAGATATTCAGCCAAGGATCAACCGAATGGAGAGCCAGTGCTATCAAGAAGTCTGGAAAAAGGACTTTCATCGCGGATTTTACTCTAAATACATTTTCTAAAGAACATGGCTAGTTCCTTTGCTTGCTCTTGAGCCGAATAGGCTTTGCATGCGGCCAACTCAGCCTGCAGACTTGTGCAATACTGCCTATCTTCTAGCCAAACTTTCCTTATCTTCTGCGAAAGCGCTTCATTCCCCATTGATTCGTTGAATACTGCTAGCTTACAGCCACCGGTGCTCATAAGAAGTTCTGCAGCAGGGCTCTTTTCGTGAAGTATCGCAAGAAGAGGTCTTTGTGCTAGTAAATAGGGGTGTAGCTTTGAGGCGATGTAGCTTGGATCATTCGATCCAATCACCATTAGCGCGTCAGCCACTCTGAGTGTGGCCAGCGTGATTGAGAGCGGCAATCGATCGGTTTGCTCAACCACGATATCTTGTAGACCGTAGCATTTTGCCACCGGCGAAACTGTGAGGCGTCCCCAACCTGCAGGTGCGTAGGACGTGCCGATGAAATGAAGCCGGAGTTGCCTGCGCAGCTCTTGGGGAGCATGCTGTGAGATGGCAGAGAAGAGACCATGTAGCGCCGTGTGTAGATCATCGCCTCCCCTGCCAATTGAGACCCAATGGATCAGCCCATCCTGAGGATGAAAGGGCAACTGGTTCGGGTGAATAGTGCCAAGATGCTCAAAATCCGTGGGGCTGCCAGGGAACGGCAGCACTACGGATGGAATTCTGGTAGCAAAGGGATAGCGGACCAGCAGATGGGCGGGATAGGCGGGACTGACAGAGGTGATGCCTGCGGCCTGGCGTAGTACATGCGGTTCGCGGAACCGGTGGAGGCGATCGCTGATTGCGTGCTTGAGTCGGCCACCGGGGGGCGGGATCTTGGGGTGACGGCGGTAGTGGTCGTTAACCCAGGGGTCTTGGTAGTCGAGCACGAAGGGCACGCCGTGGCGGCGCTTCCAGAGGGGGCCAAGGCGGAAGCTGCCGAACTCCGTGGTGGAGAAATACACAAGATCGAATCGACGCTTCCGGAGCAGGCGGCTGCCAGTGCGGGCTAAGGCGCGGTGACAGCGTGCATCTACGCTGCCGAGGCCCGGAAGCCAACCCCACCGCGACGAAAGGCCAAGGACTCTGTGGATCGGAACCTCCGGAGGAAGGTGGGCGGCCTGCCAGGGATCAAGCTCACTGACACAGCAACGTGGATCCACGGCGAGCACCTCGGCAGTGCAGCCCGCGGCGCCAAGATGGGGTATGAGCATGCGCACCCGTTGGCTGTCGGCGGCATTGCTGGGCGGGAAGCGGGGGGAGACGAGGAGGACTCGCATTAACCAGGAGGCAGTAGTTTGCAGCTAGCACGATGGCTTGGCCGTTCAATCAGGATGTTGAACTCCCAGTCTGCCAGGAGCGACAGCGGCAAAGCCAAAAGACACACAAGCAGCTGCTCGTAAACGGTGGAGCTAAAACGGCATAAAAGATTCACCAGCTTTCCTCCAATCGGCACATGAATTAAAAGATGTGTACAAGAGATCGTATGAAACCAAGTGAGCTGCCTGGGCCCGAAAAAAAGCCGTCAGAGCCAACTTCAGCAGGGCATCGCTAACTGCGGCTACCAAGGCATGCTCGATTCCCATCGAGCGGGCCAGGAGAAGCAGCAGCCATGCAATCGCAGCCTGTCCACAGGCTGCGATTGCATGGCCTGGTTAACCGTAATCGAGCCGAGCGCAAACAACGGCAGCTCCCAAAACACGAGGGTGGCCTGGGGAATCAGCAGCGCCAGCGCCGAGATGCCGCCAACCCCAAGACCGTAGAGCCAAAGAGAGAGGGGGGGTTGCCCCGATTCAGTAAATCAGTTGTGAGGGCTCCACGCCTCAGGCAGGGTTCTATCAGGCCGGCCACGACATAGAACTGAACCTCGAGGGCGAGGGTCCAGGCCACAATGAGGATCCAACGGCCACCTAGGAGCCTGTCGCGCGTAGATCCACGCTCTGCACGCAATAGACGCCCCTAAAACCGCCCAGATCCCTGTGACCGCAATGGATCTAGATGGGAGGATAGGGTACGCAGAAGCGCAAGTATTTCCGCCCCTGGCAGCCGGATCAGGCCACCTTGCTGCCTCCCTCACCACGTGAGTGGTTGGCCGAGGATAATCAAGTGTATTTCCTGCTGGATCTGGTGGAGGAGCTAGATCTCTCCGAGATCCTGATCCCGGCTTAGGCCAAAGATCCTCGCGGAAAGAAGGGTTACGACCCGCGGATGCTGACGTTGCTGTTGTTCTACGCCTACTGCGTGGGGACGGTGTCATCACGCAAGATCGAGCGTGCCTGCTACGAGGATCTGGCCTTCCGCGTGCTCACCGGCAATCAACAGCCGGATCACAGCCGGATCAGCAACTTCCGCTGCCGCAACCTCGATGCGCTCAAGGGTCTGTTTGTTCAGATCCTGCGGCTGTGCCAGAAGGCAGGGATGGTGAGCCTGGGGCATGAGGCTCTGGATGGCACCAAGGTGACAGCCAACGCCAGCAAGCACAAGACCATGAGCCACGAGCGGATGCTCAGGGCCGAGAAGCAGCCGGCGCAGCAGATCAACGCTCTGATGCGCAAGGCTGAAATCCTTGATGCCCAGGTTGATCAGGGCTACAGCAAAACCAACCGCGGAAGTGATCTCACCGATAAATTGCGCCGCAATCAGGTCCGTGTGGAGCGAATCCGTCAGGCGCGCAAGGAGATGGAACCAGAAACCGCCGATGCTGCAGCGCGTCAACGGCAAGAGGAGGCTGATGAGGCCAGAGCTGACGCTGATGCCGCCAAAGAATCGGATGCACCAGCGTTTGAGCAGGCGGAGCTGAACAAGCGGACTGAGGCGGCAGAAGCGAAAGCGAAACCGAATGCAGAACAGTGCGCTACACGCCTTCGACTGATCGACGGCATCTGACGTGTGAGCTTGGTTGAAGCTTTATTCGCAACAAACTCCTAGCACGCCGGTCAGGTAGAGGTTGTCGCTGAGCAGTGCCGTGAGCGCCTGAGACAGGGTGACACTGAACCTGCGCTGGTATCCAGGAGCCAGAGTGGAGTGCCACTTGAGACCCAGCGCCAGCACACAGGCTGCGGCGTAGGGGGGCTGAAGACGCAACAGCCGGCGCAGCAGAAACGAGGGGAGGCCGCGTTGAGCAGGGAACGCGAAATACCAGAGCAGACCCAGCAGCAATGGAGCCAACACGGCAAGACGGTCGGTCCGACGCCAGCCAAGAACCAATAACGTCAGCGGCCAGGGGCGGCCCTCAACTTGTTGATACGTTAATTAGTTGTTTAGAATATAAAGCGCATTTGTGAAGCTTAGATACTCCTTGGCCTTACCCCATCGAAATGTGTCGTAGAAACCTGCCAGACGAAAACCATAGTTTGCCAAAAAAGAATGTTGCTTTTCGAAATACTGCATATCAGAACAGTTAGCGTCAAAGGAAACCTCGCTGAGGACAGACGTTATCCGGCGGGTGCGCAGCATTCGCTTACTACCCTCAAGAACGTTTAACTCCCAACCCTGCACATCCATTTTTAGCAAATCAATATTATTGATGCCCAAATGGAGAGAAAACTCATCTATTGTAGTTAATTCGACCATCTCTTGAGAAACAAAACCATCTCTTGGAGCGTTTCCAGTAAACGTATTGAGCTCAGAATTAGAATATTGGTTTAACAGGAGCTGCCCCACTTGAGATCCGAATCCTAAATTGAAGCATTTGACGTACTCGCTTTCAAACCTTTGCCTGAGGACCTCATACGGGATCTTTGATGGTTCTATGCAGTAAATCGAAGACCTTGGGAAGTAACGAACTAATTCTGCGGCTGTCTGACCCTGATTTGCACCAACATCAAAAATAATTGGCAGATCTCGTGTGCCAAGAAACTTACAGAGATCATAGCAATAGCTTATGCCGCAAGGAATTTGCGCGAAAGCGGAATGAAAGGTCTAGAGAGAAAATAGCGAAGACGACGATGAAATGTTGAGCCCAGAAAAAGATTGAAAGAAGACATTGTCAACATAAAAAAGCAATTACCGCGAGAACAAAGGGCTAAGCAACAGCCTCAACATAAAGCGAATAATGTTCATGAACAGCTAAATCGAGATCTGGATGAAACTCAACGGAAGCACGAAATGCAGAGAGGGTAACATCTCTAAACCCACACACAACAAGTAGATATTCGAGTGTTTCAAAGTCATAGCCAAAAAGGTGTTCTCCTTTTTGGTGGAAGACATGATTGAGGAGGCACATGCCTGTAGGCATATCATCTGGCAGATGCTGAAACCCCAGCGAGGACCAAGAGAGGCAATTAGTTCCCAAGTAGGCACCTATAAACTTCTTAACATCGGGGACGACCAAACGAATCATTCCCCCGGGCTCGAGGGATCGTCGACAATCACGAAGGATTAATGGCGCGTGATTGTAAAAATCTACATGCTCAAGAACATGCGAAGTGCAAATTAGAGGATTTGAAGAAGAAGTGAATGGCAATCCACGCCTAATATCCCAGGGAATTGATTGGCTGTTGCCATAAGGCCTAACATCTAATTCGAGCCAGTCTAGAGGTGATTAACCACCACCGCCTAGATTGACCTTCAGCGAAGATTGGCGCCGTATTCTTTGCAGCCATGCGCGCCTTCTTGGAAGGCAGAATGCAAATACACGAGCTCTTATTGCTGCTAGCTCATGCCGCAAGACATCAAGAGTCCTCCGGTTAATTGGCAACAGAGGGAGCACAGAAAGCAGGATTCTGGTCTTGATTGTTTTTGGTTGCATATATCTTGAAGTCTTAATTGTCAGCAAATAAGCCATCTAGTGGCTAGCATCACCGCAACTGTGTACCGTGTCTAATGCGACTTAAAGGCGACGGCAATCAATTTTAACAAATTCTGCTGTTCACTCTCCCAGTTCCACCGGTTCTGACCCAAGAAATACGCGGCGGAGCGAGCTTCAGCGAGCACCGCAGGTGATCCAAGCAACCAAGCATCCAAGGCTTCTGCCAAGGAAGCCGCATCCTCACAGCGAAAAAGACGCACCGCTGCGCCCGCTTCAGCCTGCACGGCTCGGTGAGCAGGGATATCGCTCAGAGCCATGGGGATGCCTGCCAAGGCATGGGTAAACAGTTTGTTAGTGAGTGAGATGCGGCGGTTGGGAGTAAAGCCTGTTTCGGCCACCAAGCCGACGTCATAGGCAGAGGCCAGACTCTCCATCTGTTCGGGTGGTGCCGGAGCATGGAAGTGAAGGCACTGCTCAACACCCAAATGCTGGGCCAAACCCTTCAGCTGATGGCGATAGGCACTGTTGATGAAGCCTCGTAGATGGAGATGGGGTCTGCAACGAGCTAACGCCAAAGCGCGGACGGCGCATTCCAGCCCCCGGTCAGGGCCGATGGTCTGGGAAAACCAATACAACGTGGGGCTAGGTCGAACCGATCCACAGGGCGTCGGGCCTGGCGGAGCCTGCGCCAACGGAAACATGTTGCGCACCACCGTTGGGATACGAAGCCCATAGGTGGATGCGTAGGCCTCGGCGATGCCGGCCGAAGCTGCTGTAAGGAAAGTGCAACCGGGCAACCAATGCGATTCAATCGTTTGCAATAGGCTGCGCTTGGTTTCGTAGGCCTGGTTCTCAGGGAAATCTCCCTGATGAAAATCCTCTGCATCAAAGGCATACATTCCGCCGTGCATCCGAGCTGCCATGGCGGCTGCAGGAAGAGCAGGCGGGTAGTGGGCGATGTAAAGATCGGCACGCACAGCCTTGGCCGCACGAATCAGTTCGGGCCCAGCTGGATGCCAGGCCCGCACCACGAAGGCCAGCCGGCGAATCCCCGCGCGACACAGCAACAAAGCCAGCCGCTGGCGCAGCCGTTGCTTCCACCGCAGCCACCGGGAGGCCAATACACCAAACGGGACGCGGGATGCGACGGACCAAGGTCGATCCATGAAGCTGAAGCTCTCTGCCGCATAAGCAGGAAACGAATACCCATGAATCACCTCAACTTGATAACCAGCTGCTGCAAGTGCATCGGCCTCCTTCACCAGCCGGGGATTGCTGGAGAGATGGCCCGGGCTGATCAGGCAGATTCGTGTCATACCGAGAAAGGCCCTGCAGCTGAGCCGGCAAGAGCCTCACGAATGGCGATTCTGTAATCGCTCCACTGCCAGGCAGCAGCCGAAGCCAATGCAGCAGAGCGCATCGCCACTAAAGCCTCTCGACTGGCAAGGGAGGATTCGATTGCAATGGCGATGGCTTCGCTGCTGCAGGGCTCGATCAAGTGGCCGTTCACACCAGGCCTGATCAGATCAGCCGCACCGGCACGGCTGGTGGTGATCACCGGCAGGCCACGGGATAGGGCTTCGTTGACCACGAGGCCAAACCCGTCACAAAGTGTGGGAAAGAGCAATGCATGGGCGCGTGCCATGTGTTCCAGCAACTCGGGGCGCGGAACGCTGCCGCAAAAACGCAAACAAAGTGGTGCGTCATCCAGCAGCGCCTGTGGCAGGCCTTGAGCGCCATACACCTCCACCACCAGCGTTTCGGGGGGCAGGGCCAGGGCCTGCAAGGCCTCCAGGAGGAGATGGGCACCCTTACGGATCGAGAAGGTGCCGGCCCAAAGCAACCGCAAAGGTCCCTCGCTGGGTGGATTGACAACCTGAGGGAGTGGTGGCGGTGCTCCGTAAGGCACGACTGCCACCGGGCGCTTGGCCCAACCAGCAGACCTCCAGCTCTCGGCGGTGAAGCTTGAATTGGCAATTACCAGATCCGCAAGCTCCCATTCCTGACGGCGACGATCGGTACGTTCAACTTGGCGAGAAGACGTAAAGCTCTTGTAGGGAGTCAACAGCTCGGGGAAACGCGCAAATTCGGGAGCTAAGAACTCCTCGACGAAGTCATGCTCCGGAGATGGCAGGTCATAAACGGTGCGAATGCCCAGTTCATTGGCGCGCCGGAAGATTCGCAAGCTGCCGTATTCGTAGCCATAGATCAGGTCCAGGCCTTCCAGCTGACGCGCCACCCAATCTTCGAAGCCGTCGCGAGCCCAGTGGAAAACTCGGTCGCCGAGGACCGGATCGTTGTACAGCCGTATTTGCAGCATACGCAACACTTCCCGGCGGGGGTAGCTGCGCACCCGCTCGGCGGGCACCTCGGTGACAGCACGTCTACGCAAATCACGGCGCAGGTCGATTCCGGCGTGTGTCGCCAGGCCCGTGGTGAACGCCTGCCAGCGAGTATTGGGCTGATCCACCAGCGTGCAAAAGAAGGCATCAAGCGCCCTCTCCTCCTCCAGGGCCCGCGCCACCTGCTGTGTAAAAGGGGCTGGGCTCAGATGAGCTACGGCGGCCTTCATCGAACCCCTGCACCTCGCCGATCGAGCAACTGCGCGTAAAGAGCTAAATACGCCTCAGCAACAGCCGTTTGGCTGTAGCACGCATGAACACGAGCCCTACAAGCACGGCGATCGATGCCGGGTAACTGATCAACAGCCTCAACCATCTGATCGAGATCATCAACCACCAAACCGCTCACACCATGTTCCACAACTTCCGCGACTGATCCCCGCCGAAAACCGAGCACGGGCGTGCCACAGGCCATGGCTTCGGCCATCACGATCCCAAAGGGTTCATCCCAAAGAATGGGCATGAGCAGGGCTCGAGCATTTCCAAGCAGCTGCGCCTTCAGTGCATCGTCAACCGGGCCCACGTAGCGGATGCGCTCATTGAGATGAGGAGAGATGTTGTCATCAAACCAGGCCTGATGCTCACTGGGGACATTGCCAGCAATGACCAACGGCAGGCCGGTGCGTTGAGCGATCTCAATCGCTAAGTGGGGACCTTTAATCTCCTCAATACGCCCTAGGAAAATCAACGGTGCGTCTCGCCCAGGTTTTTCAACGAAAGTGAAAAGAGGCAACGGCACACCGTTTGGAATCAGGTGCCAGCGCCCAATATTAGCAACAGGCTTCATCATCCATTGGCTAATGGCACTGAACTCCAACGAACCACGGGAAAGTGCATGCCCCAACCTGACCGTACTGCGAGTGATCGGACGCTGATAACTCATCAGTTTCGGGATTGAATGACCCAGCAATGGGAGCAGATAGGCGATCCGGGAAAAGGAATGAAGAACGTGAATGTTTCTGCGACGAACCTCGCGCCACAGGAACAGGGCGTTGCGAATGGTGTCTGCGCGGGAGTGACTGTTGTCTCCAGGCCAGGGGAGCAGTGTGCGTGCAGCGGTAGAATCGGGATGTGCAAACAGGCTGACCTCATGGCCTCGAGCCACAAGCTCAGCAACAAGCATGGCGATCACCCGTTCGATGCCGCCATAGAGGCGCGGCGGCACCGGAAGCTCAGGGTCAGCAGTAATCGCAATGTGCATTTATCAAAACGGAAAGACGAGGTGATTCGAATCCATAGCAATCCAATACAGGTCTAATATTAGAAACATATGAAAAGCCCGGGAATTAACCGTCAACAGAAAGACTTGCACAAGAGAACACGCATACAGTCTTGCTCTTATTAACTCTCAGGTTTTAGGCATGGATCGAATGATAACAATGGCTCACGATAGCATACACGACTATCTATAACACAAAGCATGCATGGATACTGCATCTTAGATTTGAGCGCAATACATGCCAAAAAGTTATGCGCAGTGCTTCATGACTGAAGCTGCCTATAAGACTTCAGATGCTGCCAATATGCAATACAAAACAAGAACAGGTCCCAATACTTGTTTTAGCATAAAATAAGAAATTGAAAAGAGTCAGAAACCAACCATTCGAACTTCGAGAAAGGCAAGAATATCACTCCAGCTACACTCACCAACGAATGGAATGGAAGGACCAACAACATAATGCCTATCCGTTGAAAAAATTGCCCCCCAAAGGCTTAAGGTGCTATTGGCAAGAACAAGCCCATACGCCGTGGCCATAGCAGACAAGACGTCAATCGGGTCATCGAGATCTAATAGATAAGCAGACGGGGAGAGCTGCTGTATGAGGGCAATTGCAGTCTCAGGCTGGTCAGACACAACAGCTACAGCCGTAGGGCAAAATGATTGGTCTCCCTTAAGAGCATCTAAAGCATGTTTGTAGTAGTTATATTCGAGTAAAAACGAGTTTTGCAATGTCAATATATCTCCTCGCCTAACATGAACTACAAGGGTAGATGCAAGCGGAGGCTTTTTGCTCAAAGAAAGCATATTGTCAATACGAGACGCTCTGCATGACAGGACGGGGCGGACATGTGCTATCATTGAATGCATAACAGACTTAATAAGCTTAAGGCTCTGAATATGCCCAGAGAAGACATAGAGTTTGAAAAATCGTTTGAATGTGGATTCTTGAAGATTTCCTCTCATAATCCGCTGCAGCGAGTCTTCATCGGCAATACGGCATACAAGGCCAAATTTGCCAGAAGAAGATTGCCATTTTCTACTTAGCGAAAGAATATGTATTAGATATGATAGACAACCACGCCTTATTCTAAGCTTTGGAAAGAGCTGATCAATTTGGCAAGAACGCTCAAATTTGCCCGGCTTGGCCTGTTTCCCGGGATCTAGGGGCTGAGCGGAAATATCCCAGTTAGCTTGCATCCAGCAAATCAGAGCTGCCTGAAACAATTGATTTCCGAGGCCACCCTGGATTGTAACAAAGAAGATACTCATCGCTTAAAATTAGATTGAACCGAAAGAGTAAGATCTGGCCAAGCGCCTAATTAGTTTTTCTTAAATGAGATAAAGGTATTCCCGAGAGTTTATGGTCGACTATTTATGCAAAGCATGCATCCACTATAGCAACGGAGGGCGGCCTGAAAAGTCACATTGATAGAATTATCATAATCTAGGTTCCGTCTTGGCCGGTTGTTTAGCTAGGATGAAGATTTGAAGCCGCGCGGCCCTTTACAAACAAAAAAATACCAAGACCATAGCTGTTGCGGGCCAGTAAGGCGAAGTCATTCTGATAATCAGATGACTCTTTAATGCCAGATTCAGTAAGGTAAAAGAAACTTACAAGTGTCAAGCCCAGCGTTGCGGAAGCATTTATTATAGTGATTGGGTCGAAGATGCGTTGCGCATTGAACTCAACTCGTTGAATACCAATGGGTACCGAAAGCCACAGATTACCCCTATCTGCAAGCAGTTCAACAAGTGCATGAAGGGCTTGCTTCCAGCCATCGGGATTTAATTTGTCTCCATAACGTCCCAAACCAATATGCTCAAGCGTATGCAAGCATGAAACACAGTCTGCAATACTATGTAACTCTGGTCTTGAATTAGTGATATCCCATTGGATAAACTCAATGTTATCAATATGGGTAGCCAATGGACGGATATCTAGCACCTCGACCTTGCGAATGCAAGCAAGGTGTGCAATAAATCCGTCGATTCGTGAGCCTACATCCAGGTGTCTCCTAGGATTTTGCTTAATAATCTCTTTTGCAACAAAGATATCTTGCCAGAAGTAATCTGGTAGCTGTGCCGACTGAGCATCACGATCAAACAAGATTGGATAATTGCTTATTGCCCATTTTGGATCATCGTCCATTCTTTTGTATCGAGTTTTCTCGCTAAAGAATCTAGGCAGCCTAGCGAGAGACTTTATGATTCTTATTGGATCAAAGCCTACATACAAGAGGCTTTTGTGGAATGATCGGATCATAGATCTAGAGCCCTTTCGCAAGTTCCTTCATATACGACATAGCAAGCATTTTGGGTGCTAGCTAGCGCCTCCAAGCTAGACAAAGTGAAGCATTTGAGCACATTGTGCCATCTCTCTTGCCGGCACTATTGCAAGACCGAGGCTTATACTTAGTTCGACATCGATCATGCAGGGTGTTCTTTCATGCGTGATTATTACTGATTTATTATGGCAAGATTTGCGTTCGTTATATATCGGCAAATAGTCTGGGTGTTCTGTCTCAGCAGGTTGTTCAGCTAACAAGGGGGTGTGAGGTCGCTACGGGTTGATGTGCGGCCCATCGACCCAGACCTCACGCACCCACGCATAGCCACCCCAATACCCGCCTGACACAGCGGGGACGACTCCGGCTGGTGATTCAGCACCTCGAACAGGGTCGCAGCCTTTCTGAGCTGTCCGCCGAGAACGGAATCAGCCTCCGATGCGCCTACCGCTGGTTGGCCCGGTACCGCTCAGGCGGCGTGGTCTCTCTGGCGGATCGACGCAGCGTGCGCCGCAGCCAGCGACGGACGCTCGATCAGCAGCAGCTGCAGAAAGCCATCGACCTTCGCCACCAGCGCCTCCACCTACGCCACATCGCCCGGCTGCTGCACGCCCCTTTCTCGACCGTCGCCAGGGCCCTCAGCCGGCTGGACTTGGGCCGTCTCCGGAATCTTGAACCCAAGCCACCAGTGCAGCGTTACGAGTGGGAGCGGCCTGGCGATCTGCTCCACATCGACGTCAAGACCCTGGCCCGCTTCCGCAAGTTCGGCCATCGAATCACCGGTGATCGCCAGAAGGGGCGCTCCTACGGCGTCGGCTACGCCAAGGTTCATGTCGCCATCGACGACGCCACGCGGTTGGCGTACGTCGAGGTGCTGGAGGACGAGCAGAAGCCAACGGTGATCGGCTTCCTCACTCGGGCGCTTGCATGGTTCAACGGTCAGGGGATCGAGTGCCGACGGGTGATGAGCGACAACGGTCCGGCCTACGTCTCCAAGGCGTTCGCCAAGGCCTGCCGCGCCCTGGGGCTCCGGCACATCCGCAGCAGGCCCTACACGCCCAGAACCAACGGCAAAGCTGAGCGGTTCATCCAGACGCTCTGCCGGGAATGGGCCTACGCGATGGCCTACCAGAACTCCGATGAGCGAAATAACTGGCTGCCCCGCTACCTGGCGATCTATAACCGCCTCAGGAAGCACTCGGCCCTGAGCTGGCGTTCACCTCAGCAGCGGCTCGCTGAGCTGCTCGGCTGACGAACCTGATGAGACACAACATCTAGGCAGGGCATAGGGAAAAAATTGGCATACGGGGAAGTTCACGCTCAGTAGATGGGATGTACCTGAGATCCACATCACAGCAATGAGCTTGCTCCGCTGACTGGTGTATAACGATAGCTGTATTCCCTTAACAATGAACCAGAGTGCCCCATTTCAGGCCTACAAACCCACACGAGAGACTATTTAGGTCTTCCTGAGAAAGTGAGTACGTAGCCAAGGCATTAAAGAGCAGAGCATGAACTGGCCAGAGGTTGGCCCTTTATGCAGGAGTGATCTGAATGCTCAGGCGCCGAAAGCCCTTTTCGCCAACGAGCAAGCCTCTCAGTGGATCGCTGCATTCGTCGACTGGTACAACCATCGGCAACGGCACAGCGGCATCAAATTCTTGACGCCCCAGCAATGGGATAATGAACAGGCTGTGGAGATCAACCGCCAGCGCGGTGTCGTCTACAACGAGCCCGGCAGCTCAATCCAAGGCAATGGTCACGATCAACATGGTGCTGGCGTCAACCGGAGATGGTTTAGATCGATCAGCCACCAAGTGAGCTCAATGAAACAGGGCAGCTACCGTTGATGCAGGTGGCTTGAAAGGCAGCCTAGGAGTGAAAACTTTCCTGAAAGTCACAGAGGTCTGAATGCGCAGTTTGGCCCTTGAACGGATACCCGGTGGCAAGCCCAAAAATGAAAGAGTGATCTTGGACTCATGACAAAGTGGATTCAGAGTAAGACACATGAGTGACTGATAGGCGTGGCAGAATGCGAGGCTGATGATAAAGCATCAACCCTAGGGCCAAAATCGTTTCTGCTCCATGAAATCTCAGGCTGATCAATTTTCTACGCAGAGCCCAGCAGCAACGCATATCGCATGAGACTCAGAGATTGCATATTAACGAAATCAAGGCTTGCTCTAATTCAACCTCGTTTACATAAAAATCATAGGGAGTAGCCCCAATGGTAGAATTTGAACGATGATGCGTACTCTGGCAGACCAAGTAATTATAGTCGCATTCACACGAACTAACCAGGGTAAATGCATTCCCCCCCTCCGTGTCTAGCATGTCATCGCTAATAAGCTCAAGTACTTTAGTTCTGGGTTGACAGAAGACAATTCCAGCAAACGCTGATCCAGTATGACCAACTACAATGGCTGCCTCCGAGAAGACTAGATGAGAAGTTGGGTGTGATTCTGGGTTAAAGGATTCGAAGTTGTGTCGATCGAAGATTCTATTAACACATTCAGAATTTACGGGATTGCGGGAGTATCCTTCCCTTGAAAGATAAAGCCTACGGTGAGGGCGTGAAACCGTTAAAGGCAAAAATCTACTTTGCAAGAACTTTGGTATCCACGGCAGAGATTTTAAGTATATTTCAGGATAAGAAGGCGCGAAAAGGAGGTCAGGGCGAAAGGCTGGCGAAGATGAATCGACCCACATACATTTTTTTTCTGGTATATCTAGCTGCTTGAACAGATTCTCAGGAGTACCTGATGTTGGCCTGTGGCATAAGATATAATCGACATCTTTAAGGTCAAATCCCGCTAATCTAAACAAATGGAGCTTGGTGATAGATTCAACCAGCCAGTGGCCATAGTGAGCTCCGCCGCGTGTTGCAATAGACAAGCAAGTTCCCGTGAGTCGACTTGGCTTTGCAAATCGAGGAGCTATTCGTAAATCTTTGTACGATTGACTTGCAAAATGAGAATATGAGGATATGTTGGTAAGTAGATGACCCTCTGGACTTATAATCCAGCAACCATACTGGAAAGCACTGCTTATCTCGAGGACTCCTTCTCCTGAGCATATAGAAAGTTTGTTCTCTGCAAAGTCTAACGAAGTAGAGCCAAGATTTATTGCCGGCCTTGGGCAGATTAACTCCGATTCGCCGACACTATACCATTTTCCATTGGATTTATATCTTCTAGCATATTCTATCGATGAAATACACTTTTGGGGCGCCTTGTATAGCGTTTTTCTGAGTTTATCCTCAAGCTTAATCCCGACTGTCTTCTTGATTCCACTCAAGGAGTTGAGTATTTGCATAGCTTTGTATCCAAAGTTAAGGAAACCTAAGGGTGGTCTGGGAATCTACCTGCAGAGAAACTTCTGTGTAAGCTTGAGTAGGAGTCTCAAATCCTGCCTTGATCATTGCTCTGGCGTATCCTAGCCTTCCCTAAACATCATTGGCTGGTCCCAAGAAGCTCTCGCGCAGCTCAATCCCGCGAATAGTGCCGCCGAGCAGCTCGATCACAGCGATGCGTGATCGCCTCAGGCCTTGGGTGAATACCGATACCCCAACTGTGAGCATGACCCACTGCCAGCCCCGCTTCCGATTGGGATTGTTGCCGATGGCGTTGCAGGTGGGAGCGCCCGTATCATCCTGTGCGCGCAATTAATTATCTAGGAGGTAGGCCTCCGGCTGCTGAAGGCCAGTCTGCTGCGCCTGAGCCAACGGATCCGCTAACGCGGTGCTAGGGCGCTGGCGGAACGATGCAATCGCCCCACGGCTGTAGGAAGGTGCTGAAAATGCGCAGGAAGCAAGTGCTCAACTGATTACCCATAAGGCTCCGCGAGCCTGAGATCCCCTTCGGTGCAAGGCATACGGAAGCAGACTGCATAGGAGACCCGTTCGGACTTCGCCGCCAGCGAGAAGCACCTGCAGAAGCGGGAGCAGGCGCTGGCAAGGCAGCGAATGGCGACCTTTTCAAAGTTGAAGCCATGGAAGGTGCCGTTGAAGCTGGTCTTGAGGTAGCCGAGCAACGTGTTGATCCAGCGGAACTGCGGCAGATCGCTTGGGTGCTTCCCACCAGTGACAACGGCCTTGTGGTAGCAGCCTGCAGTGGACAGCGCACGGAAGCAGGCCAGACAATCAGAGAGACCTGGCTGCCGGGAGCAGGGTGATCTCTGGCCCAGTCGCCGATTTCCTCTGAACTGAAGCCAGTGACATCTGTGATTCTGGGGTGAATCGAGTGCCCCGCCTCATTCAAGGACACGGCCCTGTCGATGGGGATCCTGTACTCCGCTCCCCGACCTGCCATTCCGCCCGGGAATTTCCGCCAAAGAAGGAGTCATCGATCTGGATCTTTCCCTGCAGCAGGAAGGGCTCCTCCCGATCAGCCATCGCACGCAGAATCTTGTTTTGCAGAAGCAAGACTGTATCGACCATCACTCCCAGGTGGCAGCGGAGGTCCAGCGAGTAGATCCCAGTTTTGGCCTGGCCGATCGGATATAAGGCCAGAAACCAGGTGGTCAGAGGCCGTTTAGTGGCCTGCATGATTGTGCCGGCCATGAGCCTGGCCTGAGGGCC
>Ga0194129_10004069_pt1 | contig 19804 bp, 22 predicted proteins | sample TA2KigCa35mmetaG_FD_150862 | JGI IMG/M metagenome (GOLD analysis project Ga0194129, IMG submission 150862) | Freshwater microbial communities from Lake Tanganyika, Tanzania - TA2015038 Kigoma Deep Cast 35m | ecosystem: Environmental > Aquatic > Freshwater > Lake | place: Tanzania: Lake...
GATAATGCCACGACATGCCCGTTATGCCGAGCGGAACTATTCGTTGATGACCCCACCGCCGAGGTAGCAGAAGAAGCAGAAGAAGCAGAAGAATGGGTTTGGAATGGTGATGGTGATGGTGATGGTGATGGCGATGGCGATGGTGATGGTCGAGTGGATCATTTTGTTGACGACAACAACAACAACGACGACAACAACGACAACAACGACAACAACGACAACAACGACAACAACGACGCGAACAACAACAACGACGAAGTGTCGTCACCGCCACCGCCACCGAGTGTCAGAGTATCACGATTATATCGATACATACACCAAGATACAGATTTGGATTGGTCAAGAAATGGATATGGATCGGTCTATTTAGATGACACCCTGAATCAACATATTAATGAATATGAAATACAAGGACTTCAAGAGAACAGAGATATCGCGATGACACTTTTCGCTCGTGCCAGATTTCGTGAAACACTATTTGATTCGAGGATACAATTTACAGGTTCATTATCGGAGGGTGTCTTTGTTCCCAAAAACGACTGGGTGGACGTTGCTTACAATCAAGCATATCATACCAGTTTGTATGAATTTGTCATTCGACGCGGAAGCGAAATCAGTCCTTTGTTTGAAGTCAATTTATTTGGCTTCATCAAAGATGTGGGCATTAAACAATTTGGTGGCCGCATGAATTATTATGACGGTTACAATCGCGAGGACGGTCATGAATTCGAATGGGAAGAGAGACACGAATATATACTTATCGCAGACGTATTTACGCCAACTGACGTTTATATTGGTTCTAACGTTATGCGTTCTTACGGAGGCTACAATATGGACGAAGGCGCGATTACCACACAAGAAATAGAGATTCCCTTTTCACAGATTCGTCGGTTGTATCGCATCTGCGGCGACGGCGGCGGCGACGGTCATGAATGAATGAATTCTCGGATGATGATGAAACACGAAAACAATTTAAAGAGAGATTTTGTATAAGAAATGGAAGGAGGGTATGGCTTCTTCCGAAAAAATAAAATAAAAAAATGTTGTGCGCGAATGGCCGAGTGGTCTAAGGCGGTGGACTTAAGCCCCACTATCTCAGGATGCGCAGGTTCGAACCCTGCTTCGCGCAATTTTTTTACGATGGGTTGGCATTTATAACTCAGAAGTAGAGCATCACATTTGTAATGTGGGGGGGTCTCTTGTTCAATTCCATTATGTGTCTCTGTAGTTCAGTGGTAAGAATAGTCGGCTGTTAACCGAAAGGTCGGAGGTTCAAATCCTTCCAGAGACGATATTATTTTATTACAACACTCCTATTCAATAGTTCATGTGTTGTAATAATCTATTTATATATATAATAATGTCAATTCCAAAAAGAAATAGTCAAAGATTTCGTAGACGTGGTGGGCGCGGATCTAGAAAACTGCGTCGAAAAAGTGCTGGTTCGTCGAATTCGTTGATAAAAGAACTAGGTATAGCCGGGTCGCTTGTCGGTGCGTCGGCGTTAACACAAGGTGTTGAGCTTCAAGACCAGAACCAGCAATCGCAATCGCAATCTCAATCGCAGCAAGACGACCTTATGTTCGGCGGTGGCGGTGGCGGTGGCGGTGGTGGCGGTCGTAAACCGGGTTGTGTCAACGATATTGCTGACCATATCCTCTGTTTTCTTGAATTACTGAATACCATTAAGATCTACCACTGGTCGACTTTATCCTATCCCACACACAAGGCTACGGATGAACTTCATGAAAAGTTGAGCACGTTGGTGGATTCATTTATTGAAATCTATATTGGACATTGTGCGCGGGGGAAGGGTGCGGGTGTTCCTGTTTTTCGGTTTAAATCTGGGCAAAAGGCTACGATTGAATTTTGTGAATGTAAATCTCTCGAAGCGTTTTGCAAGGTTCTTGACGATAACATCATTCATATGGAAGGTTTGACGGAACGCTTGAATGGATATACCGATTTAGTAAACATTCGAGATGAGATGGTAGGTGCTTTGGCGCAAGCGTTGTATTTATTACGTCTCAAATGAATGAATGAATGAATGAATGAATGAATGAATGAATGAATGAATGAATTATCCGCAACATCCTGAAAAGAAACAGCAGCGGCGCATACGTTTAAAAAATCCGCATTTTTGGGGGGTCTGGGACGAGATATGTTCGGATGAACTGTCTGATGATGAATCCGTCACAACGATATCGGCGGCGGTGGTGGTGGTGGTGGAGGTGGCGGTAGTGGCGGTGGCGATGGCGGTGGTGGTCGCGGTGGCGGCGGTATTTTCCTGTAATAACAATTTTTGAAGTTCATTTTCTTCGATTGTATAAAGAGATTCAAGCGATGATGATGACTTCTGATTATCTTTATTAAATTCGATAATCGATTCAATCATATGTCCGACAATACCCTTCTCAACAAGGGTATGTAAATATATTTTTACAGAATCATTTGAGGTATGATGTTCAATCATATAAACAACTAGGTCTTGGACATTTTCCGTCGATAATTTCGCAATCGACGCGGAACATGACCGTTGAATTTCTATCGCCAGAATAATATAAGAGAAAAAGGTGTGAAGCGTTATTTTTTGGGAGAAGTTTTTATCTCTCGTGAGTTTAAGTTTGAGTGTTTCGAGAGATTTATTTGATGTTAAAGTTTGTGATATCAACAGGTCTTGGTCTTGTATTAACGGGGGCGACTGTGGCGGTGAGTGTGGCGGCGAGTGTGGTGACGACTGTGACGTTGGCGACTGCTCGTCTAGGATATGATTATATTCGGGGATTACGGGAAGGGCGACGACCACGACCTGATGAGGTTCGAGACCTATCGGCGAATCAACATGTTCTGATGGAGAAGAAGACAGATTCGAGTGCTCTTGATAATCTGAAGAAGTAGGTGAGTTTGTCTGATGATGCGATGATGGTTGTTCATCTGGATCAGAGAGAACTCCGTAATCATTCTCAGGCGTTCTCTCGATGAGTTCGGTGGTAGGAGATACCGAAGACTGTTGTTGTTGTTGTTGTAATGAGCTGCTATTGCTGCCTCGTTTATTTTTCTTGTTTCCGCCCATCATTTACTGTGAATGAATATCTCTAATATAGTAATATAAAATTACTTTATTTACTATTCTGTAAAAAAAACGTACCTGTCCTTCCGTGATTTTATATACCTGTAAGTGTCAGAGTGTAATAAATGTGAGTAGTGTGCGAGTGTGTGCGAGTGTGTGCGAGTGTGTGCGAGTGTGTGCGAGTGTTCTACGCTGCCGTTTGTTCCTTTGCTTTTTTTCTTGCGGCGATACACGCTTCTTTGATCTGGTTGACGACCTCAACGCGGTCATTCGCACGGGCATCCGAAGTGAGAAACGCGATAAGCTCTTGACGAACTTGCTTCGTGAGATTGTGGAGTGAAGTGAACTTGGAGCGAATGGTGTGTGGAGTGAGAATGTTGCGAAGTGCGGCGCCTGCGTTTGGTGAGATTTGTGCGTGTTGTGATGGAGTGGTGCCTTTCGTTTGTCGAACTCGAATGATTTCTGCGGTGAGGGCGGTGTCCCATCCCAGGAGTTCAGCATTTTTGCTCTTTGCTTCAAGGTAAGATTGTCCGCATGCTGCTTGAAGTTCGATCTGGGTCTTTGTCAGTTCGGTTCTGTTGGCGTTGCGCATTTGAGCCAGTTCTTCGAATGTGATGCTGTCGTCCATCACGATATTCACACGAAAGTTCTCGATTCCTTGCTTGAGAAGCTTGAAGTCATCTTCCGAGAGATGAGGGGTCGAGGTCGAGGTCGAGGTCGAGGTCGATTGATGAACTTTTCGGGTTTCGTCAAGCTTCTTTTTGAGGGTCTCGAATGCGTTCTTCACGAGTGTGTTGGCACCCATTCGATACATGGTGCGCGACTTGGGGCTTCGGCGGCGTTTGACATCGGCTGCGTGTTGCTTTGCGGCTTGAGAGAATGACCAAATAGCGAGTTCTTTTTTTTTGATGGCGGTCTCGATGTCGTCTTCACTTGTTCCTGGACGCGGTGTGCCAGCCGCGGCGGCAGCAGCGTCGTAGTATTCCACCAGGCTGAAAGTTTCTTCGTATTCGGCGTCGTCCATGCGGGGAAGTCCTCCGGCGGTGGCGGTATTGATTTGTTGTCTGGTAGTAGTCGTCGTCATTTTCTTGCTTGCTTTGTTGTTTCTGTGGCACTACATTCTGTCTAAAATAGAAAAAGTATTTCAATTTTTTCCATCTTTCGGTCGGCGGTGGTTTATCATGAAATTTATTTATTTTTACTGTCACGAAAAAATTGAAATCTTTTTTTTGGAATTTACTGATGGGTAGTGTTTCAAGAGACCCCTTCATGGAAATGGAAAGAATAGAGAAAACCAGTATAAATAGCTGTGGTGGTGGTGGCGGTGGTGGCGGCGGTGATGGTGGTGGCCGTCGGCGTATTATCGTGGTGAAGAAGAAGAAAGAGCAGCAGCATCGGGAACTCACAGAAATAGGTAAGTTTGATGAGTATATACAAAAATCCGGTCTTGAACCGAAGACATATCAGCGTGAAGGTGTGGAGTTCTGCCTGCGTCGTGAAGCGGCGGCGGCGGCGGCGGCGGGGGAGGCGGGGGCGGCGGTGGTGCGCGGTGGTATCATCGCCGACGAAATGGGACTCGGCAAAACCATCGTCATGATGGGTCTTATTCTCGCGAATTTGGCCATGTATCGCCGCACCTTAATTGTTGTGCCAGTTGCGCTTATCGCACAGTGGGTCGATCAGATCAAGCGAACGATTATCGATACCGGCGTGAAGCCCGATTTAGTGGTTGCCGTATTTCACGGTTCTGCGGGAAAACGCCGTGTGGTTTTGAAAGAGACGCGTGACGGTATCGAGTGGTGGCCTAGACCTCCCAAGAATAGTAGTCGCGCGATCGATATCGTCATTACCACCTACGGTTGTGTCGCGATGGAAGAACCCCCCGCGGCGTCGGCTGAGGGTGGTGTGGGTGTGAAGGCGGAGAAAAAAACAAAAAACAAGAAATCGACACCGACACCGACACCGACGTTGCCCTTGTGGACATTCTGTCCTGACCGTATCATCTTTGATGAAGCACATCATCTACGAAATAAGACGAGCCGTGTTTTCAAAGGCGCGATGCGTATAGCAGCAGCGACAGGGAATACACGTCCGAGTGTCTGGATTGTAACCGGAACCCCGATTCAAAACAAAATTTCCGACTTGAAATCGTTGTGTTATGTTCTTGGATTCGGAGTGCGTGATTTGATGACAGAAGAACAGCGACGGGCGATTCGCGATAAGTATGTATTACGAAGGACAAAGGTGAGTGTGGGTATGGTGGCGGCGGTGGAGGGGGCGGAGGAGAGGGCGGAGGAGAGGGCGGAGGGGGCGGAGGGGGCGGAGGGGGATGTGACATGTGCTCCGCGTCTTCAATCTCTCAAACATTACAAATCCCAAGTTCCATGGGGGTCGGAACATGAACTTGCGTTGAGTCGCGAGATTCACCAGAGGGCGAGGTTTACAAATGACCGTGCTGAGAGATTGAAGCTTTATACTCGGATGCGCCAAATGTGTGTCTGGCCTGCGTTATTGAATACGAAACAAGGCAGAGAAGAAGAAGGATATGATGAAGAAGATACACATGGATTCGAGATCGAACAATTTAAGACTGCGGTTTCAAAACAGAGTAAGATGGATCGTGTCGTCGCGACGATGACGGCGGAGGGTGGTGGTGGTCGCAAATCTATCGTATTCTGCCATTACCGTCGAGAGATGACACAGTTGCGCGACATGTTGTTGCGGAATGGTGGTGGCGAGGATGATGACATCGCGATTATCGACGGAACGGTCTCTGGGCGCGAACGTGCGCGTATCTTTGCCGCCGAACCGCGTGTGCTGATTTTACAGATTCGGACGTGTAGTGAGGGGTTGAACCTTCAATCGTATTCGGATGTCTATTTTGTAAGCCCTCACTGGAATCCGTGTGTAGAAGACCAGGCCATCGCACGTTGCTATCGGATGGGACAGACAAATGGAGTTCGCGTGTTTCGGTTCTATATGACGGATTTCGTAGCGGAACGAAGTGGAGCCGAGACGAGCGGAGCTGCGGAAGCGGTGAGTGGAGGAGCGGTGGAATGCATTTCTACGCTTGACCATAAATGCGAAGAAATACAAGAAAGAAAGAGGGTGTTGTGTAATCAGTTTCTGTGCGGTGGGGTGTGAGTGGGGGGGGGGTGGGTGGGGGTGGGGGAGGGGAGGTGATGCGAACGTTCTGCGTTATTGAGTAAATGTGGGCGTCGGTGCTTTTTGGGGTCTTTCTAGACAATTCCGTTTTGTCCCTGGGTCGATAATAATATTTCAGGCTTTGTATCATTTATTTTTAATTGTATATTTTTAGTATTTAATTTTGATACAAACTCTTCGATACTCATATTTTTCGCAGTAAATGTGTTTTCATTTTGATCTGTTGGCGCCCCCTCCACACATCTTGGAGGCACGGCGATGAGTTTATCATCCGTTGTTTTGATAGGTTTATAAGCTATCATGTTAATTCCTCCAAACTTCGGCTTGGCAGGGGCTACCATATCTAATTTAGGATAACATACTGGTATAATTTCAGTTTTTGTAACATTTGCTCCCTCCGGTTGTCTGATACCAAAATCATCCTCATCACCCAATGACCCAGCATTTTCATCAAATTCAGAATAAGTATGTTTCATATTAACTGTTTCAGTTTTTATACGCGAATATTCTGTAACTGTAAATAATATATCATTACCTGTTTGAGATAACTCTATGACAACAACACATTTTTTATTATCATAGCTTTGGGTTATTTTGTCTAATAGTATTTGTGCCTCATTTTTATCAGCGTCTGTTTGCGCTGATTCAAATTGTTCTCTTGCATACGCTAGAGTACCATCCCGCTCGGGTATATCTGCCAAACCTAATAAAAATCTTAATTCTACTGGTATATCATACTTGTCATATCTAATTTCACTTGGCGAATAAAGCTGCTCGGTGCCAAGCTTCATAAATAAACTATTTAATAGCATTCTAACATCATATGGATACAAATTTAAATTAATCTCTATTTCTAACGTATAACCACTACTAAACTTATTTTTATCCATTTTCAAGGTTATAGCGGCTTCATTATTATTACCTTCCAAATATATATTAATTACACCTCCTCCCCTCATCACCTTCCTCATCACCTTTCTCGCCGTCTTCCTCGCGTATTTTCGTGAGCGTAACGTTCTCAACTTCTTATGACTAACCCGCTCTTGACGACGTTTAACGCGCCGCCTTGCTACGGTAGATTTCGTTTTCGTTTTTGTTTTCATTTTACGATTATGAATATATTTTATGATATATATTATGATATATATTATGATATATATTATGAATATAATTTATATATATAGATAATACAAATGATGTCCTCGCGTGGCTGGTCTCGTGTCGCCCCTAAAACCGTCGGCGAACGTTCTGCGTTATTGTCTAAATGTGGGCGTCGGTGCTTTTTGGGGTCTAAAAAGACATTTCCGATTTGTCCGCGGTTAGGTGCGTCGGGGTCGGGTTCGGGGTCGGGGTCGGGGTCGTGTAAAATCGACCGTCGTGGTGTGGCCGCCGCATATTCCCGCGCACGCGAATGGGCTTCGATTACCGCGCGGAAGAAGCGGACGTCGGCGGCGCATCGTCGTTATACCGCGGTGGCGCGTCGGGCACGGACAATTCTTTCGAAGCTACACCCCCGTTGAACCAAACCCTCCATGTCCTCTGGCGGTCGGTGGGCTTAAATCTTCCTCTCTCTCGACAAGATGAACAAGGAATGGTGATAAGTCGGGTGCGCATACTTGAAAATATCGATCATATTTCTTGATCGGGGATAGGGTCTCTTTCCAGATGTGCCATATATCGGTGCTTCCGAATACTCCGATAGAGTCTACTGCCGCAATAAGGTCGCCACGGTATCCTGCGTCGATAATGCCTACCGAATTGGCGAGACGCATCCTTGTTTTACTTATACTTGACCTAGGATAGAGGTAAAATCCGCATGGCTGCTGCGTTGGGGGGTCTGGGCCAACCGGTGACGATGATTGACGCATACATGCGCGAACTCCAAGATTAAGACCACGCGCACCATCCACAGTAGCAGAACTTGTTATTCCCGGATTGCTAATGTAATTTCGCGAGATAAGATTATCTACTCCGTAGCCATATTCCGAACCGTCGATTGGCATAAATAAGTCGAATCCTGAATCTGGTGTGGCAAGGGCGGCGGCGGCAGAGGGGGCGGCGGGGGCAGCAATTTTCTGGTTGTGCTCATCGATTTTTTGTTTGTAACGAGCGTTCCATTCCATGTCGTCTCGATTCTTCGAGAGATAAATATAGAGTTGGTATTTAGTCATTACGTCGTATGATAATGATAATATAATAATATAATAATATCCATTATGTTTATATTATATAATACTAGAAATCGTTGTTGGTAAGTATGTCTATTGCGGTTATGCGTCGTAAGGTTCGAGAGAATCATCCTCGAGTTGCGCCGATTTCGGGGCATTTGGCCGGCGGTGATGGTAAGACCGGTGTAAATGAATCAAATCGTCTCGGTTTTTCCATCAACGGCGGACATAGAAACTTACGCGGTATCGGGCAGGTGCGTATGGTGGGCTCTGGTGGATGGAGCGGTGGCGGGCGCGGGGTGGGCCGGTTCGCGAGCGGAAATTCTTCTTGGTATTTTTCCGCGAATGATCCGTCGATTGTGAAGAGGTCTTCTCGCGGAAATGCGGCGATGATCGATATGAAGTATCGTTGGATTAAGGGAGCACAGTATCCGCGCGCGTGGCACAAAGATATTCCGTCTGCTACGTTGGAGGTTCGGTCGCAATCCGAGTATATTAAGAAACGGGCTGCTCGGGTAGTGCGATGTGGAACCGTGAAAGAAACAACCGCGAATCCGTGCGTAAGTAAAGTATGTTCGGTGTTTGTTGGAACGGGTGCGTTGAAAAAGAAGCGTGTCTCTTGGAAACCTGTCACTAAGACGGTGACTGAACGCGTCGTATCGCAGAGCCAGTATATTGAAAAGGGGGGGCTGAAGAGCGGTCGGCGCGAATGCTTGTCATTGCCAGAACCGAATAAATATACGCATTTTCCGATGTATATTCGGCATATGGGTTGTGATGTGAATTATTTACGGTGGCAGCATGCGGTGGCAGCGGGGGCTTTACCTGCGAATTATGTCGGTTAGACACAAATATATCGGCGTTCTGTCGGAATTTTACGCAGAACATGTTTTAAAAACCAATATATTTTTGTATGTAGGATGGGGGCAACGAGAGATTCAAAATCTGTGTCGGTGTCGGTGGCGGTGTCGGTGTCGGTGGCGTCGTTGGTGGCGGTGCTCACAGTAGTGACCCGAGAGATATCGCGTGTAACATAGCAATACAAGCATAACAATCCAAAACTATAATACGATGATTTAAAATGAATCGCATACGGTAATGACTTTTTAGACATGAATTCTTTATATTCGGGTGAATAAAATGCGATATTTTTTGAAGTGTGTCGTGGATGACGACTATTGGACGACGACGACGATGGTATCGTTAGTTCCATATGATTCTCATCATCAATGTCATGAATATGTTCTTCATTTGTTATTGAGAAATATACGGTGTCATTTGAATGAAATACCGTAATGTCATCCAGATGGAATATTGATATCCCCTTATTTTGTTCCACCTCTAGATGATATAGCTGACGTCCAATCATTTCGATGAGGCGTTCCATATCGCTGTATTCTAGATGCCGGTTGTGGTTGTGTTTTAAAAAAGAAGATAACGGTTCTATTTTTGACGCTTCTATCGTAAGTGTTTTATATGTGCGCGACTTGTGAGAATATAATGATTTTGGTAAAGGGCAACTGTGTATTAATTCTTCGGATGAAAAATGAAAGGTCGATGACCGTTCTGGTTCTGGTTCTGGTTGCGACATATCTTCTTGTATGTATTACATATCTGTTGTATTATTTATTTTGTTTCGGTGGTTGTTGTGGTTGTTGTGGTTGTTGTGGTTGTTGTGGTTGTTGTTGTATGTTGTGAAATTCGCGGCAACACATCTCCAGAATATAGGAGTTGGTATCATTTGATGGACGATTTTTATCGTTTGCCCTTTGATAATGTTGTCTCGATACCTGCGAACCAGCGGTTTCTCTATATTCCATCGTTTGAAATAGATATATATGTTGTTGTAAGAGACGGTTTGTGGTGTCGCCGTGGTGGTCGCTGTCCTTTCCCATTTTGGAAGAACAAACTCTTTTGGCTTGATAACAATTTTAGAAATATCACCGAGTCCTAATCGGTGAATGATACGATAAATTTCTTCTTGTGTTGTTTCGCCCAACGCCCTTGGTATACATAACGCTGGGTATTCGTAATCTGTGTTATGTGGTGTTGATGGTGTTGATGGTGTTGATGGCACGGACATGTTCGGACAACGTGGAACAGTAAGGTTGCTTTCTAGTAATAGTAATAGTATAAATCAATTTTTTGTAGTATGTAATAAACAGTATAAACAATATTATTTATAATATGTAAGATTGATTATCTGTTGTAAATGGCAACCAGAGACAATAAAATTACAACAAATACCGAAACAAAATCTAGACAAAAACGAACTAGAAATAAACGGCATAGTAAAGAAGAAGACAAAAGAGTCGGGGATGAAAATGGTCATCGTGGTCGAAAAAAAAAAGTTCCTGAAATAATAATTACTAAACCTGTTATTGAAAGCACGAACCCGTTTTTTATTGCGGTTTGTGCGCCGGAAACATATAAACCTAAGGCGGTGTCAAATCGGCGGGGGGGCGGTGCGAGGATTGTTGATGATGTTGAGAAAAATAATAGAACGAATGTTTTCTTACGCCAGCAAACTCGGAATTCGGTGAACAATAACAATATAAATCGGTTTATTCACCACCCTCTTCTTCAACAGTCGCGCGATTCAGATGTTTCTGCGGCTGCGGCTGCGCCTGCGACTGCGACCGATTCGCAACATGCTATCATCGAATTATCCAACGAAATCCTATTTCCATCATTAGGAAAACCGACGACGACGACGACAGCGACGACGACGACGAAGTTAAATTTTAAAGAGATGGTCATGAAAAATTCAACAGTGGCGGCAGCGGCTTCAGAATCACCTGTTGTGATTTCAAAAGACAGCGGCAGCGGTAGCGGCAGCAAGAACATGACGTCTACTACTTCATGTATACTACCACCCTCTTCGCATAAATCGATTTCATCTGGAAACATATTTTTAGCTGCTTTTCAGAGCAAACAAACCAACGACGATGATGACGATGATGACTACGTTGACGATTATTATACTGTTTCAGAAAAACGGTTAGCTTCTTCGTCTTCGTCTGCTTTAATCGATTCGTGTGATCGTAAATACGATCGATTGTATTCATAGTAGTCATACATTTTCTCAGATGGTGCGGTGCGTGTCTTTTTTTATTTATCATTTCGTGTTGTTATATACCACAAAATGAATGAGGATTATCGATTATTGTTGGTCGATGATTGCGACAGTGACGGCGGCGACGGCGGCGGCGATGGCGTTCTTGATACACGATGGATCGATGAATATGAAAAAAAAATAATATATGATGAATATCGGTTATTTTTAAAAAATGACTTGACTACCGTCAAATTTGAATTTTATTATTTAGATCATCATCGTAGTTGTCTTGAACAAATCGTGCCTATGAAATACTCTTTAAAAATTGCGAATCAGATAAGTCAAGCTGAATTGTTTAGTATCATTCGCTCTTACCAACATATCGATAAAAAATACTACAATTTTCATTCTCTATTATTCTATTCTTTTGATTTTCAAGACAATAAAGGTAAAAATATTATTCAGGGTTTGTCGAACTATATACAGCGGGAACACGATGCAGGTGCTAAATTCATCGAGTATACAAATCTCCTTTCAATCGATATTATTCATCTATCACCGGTGATTACGATGTTTCATGACATCATCGGATTCTCTGTTATGTTGTATGAAGATTAGATATCATCAATATCGACTTCTTCCTCCAGAACTTGACAGGCGGCGGTGGTGGCGGCGGCGGTCGCGGTGGTGGCGGTGGTGGTCGCGGTGGTCGCGGTGGTCGCGGTGGTGGCGGTGGCGGTCGCGGTGGTCGCGGTGGCGGTCTCGTCGTCGTCGTCGTCACTGTCGGTGATATCATCATAGATCGATTGATAACTTGATGTATTCATTTTTGCCAGTTTTCCTCCCTGTGCTATGATTTCCTGATACTCTAGCGTTTTTTCATCTTTGAATTCTACTGTGTAGTTTGTTTTGAACTCGTCATCACTGTCGTTTGTATTATCACTATTACTTCCGTCTACAACGACATCTTGGAATATCTTTTCTTGGACACGGAGTTTTTCACGCTCGGAAGATGAATATATCTCAAGAAGGTCGCATTTTTGAATATTCTTTTTGTCCGTTTTGGTTGCCTTGCTTGCGAACTCTTTATCTGCGTCCCACTGTCGTAGTCCGACAAGGACCCATGTGCCTTGCGACAACGCATTTTCGCGTTTTGACCGTCCTGTAAATTTACCACGAATATGACAGAGACGCTCATACCCATCAAAGCATTTTACCATACACATCGAATTGCCAAGAATGCGCAGAATATACGCATAGATTTCCTCCTTACACTGTGATACTCGTAGAAACTTGTTGCCTTGTTGCTGACTTGAACCATTTACATGCTTGCGAGCAAGATGTTTCATTTTATTGCCTCCTCCTTCATTTCGAACCATTTGTGGTGATAGTGATGATGATACAACTGGTGTGTGTGTGTGTGTGTGTGTGTTTGTGTGTGTGTGTGTGTGTAATACAGCGAGATTTTAATTCAATTTTATGTATATAAATATTTGTATTTTTCATCGTATTGCGAGGGCGAGGGCGATGTTCTTTCGGGCTCGATGGCGGCGGTGGATATTTTATCGTCGTCTTCCGTGGCTGCGATGAATATGTTTTTCATATTGATATCTTCTTCTTCTAATTTCATATAACACATGAGAGCAAGAAGAATGATATCTTTGCGTTCGTAACTGATATGATTGTTGATTTTGTTTAGAACAGAGGTTGCGGTTGATGCCGACGGGATCGTTGGTGCGGTTGTAATGACGTGCTCTATGAAGGCGGAGGTGGCGGATGCGGATGCGGAGGAGGCGCGTCGAAGAAGAACAGCCGTTGTTTTTAGACGATTCAATTGATATGATTTGATCATTTGCTTTGAAATTTCGTCTTTGTATTGGGGGTAGATATATGTCACGCTTCCGTTGTTTGTGTAGGCGTGTGTGTATAATTGAAATACTATATTTGATGTATAATGTCTGCGTGTTATCATGTTCTTTATGATGTCGCGGCGGGCCTGGATGACGGTGGCGACGAGGTTCATCTTTTTTTGTATATATTCCTCCATTTTCGGATTGTGAATCGCGAAAAACATGTAATAAATGAACCATATCGTATCATGAAACGCGGCGGATGGTATTGTATTTAGACATTCTTGGATTGGACGATTTTTTTTGATTTGTTCGAATGTTTCCTTGAAGTTCGACATCGTTGATAATTTTATATTGCTATATAGTATAATTCGTTCAATTTTAAATGAGTTCTCCTGATTCTACTGTTGCCAATTCCACCGATCCCCAGTCCGCCGGTCGTCGTCGTAAGCGTTACAACCCTTGGCTTGCTCATGTCAAGAATACGATGAAAATGAACCGTGGCGTTTCTTTTAAGAAGATTTTAAAGCTCGCCAAGAAGACCTTTAAGAAGTCTAAGCGTCAGTCTCAGTCTCAGTCTCAGTCTCAGTCTCAGTCTCAGTCTCAGTCTCAGTCTCAGTCTCAGTCTCAGTCTCAGTCTCAGTCTCAGAGCGGCGGCAAGAAGAAGAGAGCTTCTAAGCGCGGCGGCTTTAAACTTGACCAACTCCTTCAGCAGCAGCAGCAGCAGAAGGGTGGAAGCGGTGTCGGTGGCGGAAAGGAAGGTGCTGCTACTCTCGCAGGAAGTGCTGCTGAGGTTGTTTAAACCGATAATCTAATCTGTGTAATTATTTCATGACATACTATGTAATGTAATGAAATGAAATGGAATGAAATGGAATGAAATGGAATGAAATGGAATGAAATAGAATGGAATGGAATGGAATGGAATGGAATGGAATGAAATGGAATGGAATGGAATGGAATGGAATGGAATGGAATGGAATGGAATGGAATGGAATGGAATGGAATCAGCATTCATAGAAAATAGAAACAAAAAATGTCTTTGTTTCTTGTGGAGTCATCCTTTTATCGGGATTCGGATGAATATTTCGCAACATCACTTGTAACGTGTTCATGATTTTATAGCTATTGTATTTCTGTTTTAGTTTTACTTTGTATTTCGATGTGAATTCTATTTTTCTGTCAGATGAATAATATGGGTCTAATTTGTGTTGCCTTTTTTCATTTTGGGACTGAGACTGTGACGGTGACTGTGACGGGGACTGTGACGGGGACTGTGACGGGGATGACGACGTATCTCTCTCGATATGGAATATCAACTCATACATAATCTTAAGGAACATGATATTGATCGCATACATATCCCATTTGTCCCAGTAGGTGATTAGTTCATTCAGGACTTTTTCTCTTGGTTGCTCAATAAATCGAGAGAATGTCGCGAATGAATGCTCAAACATTCGTTTCTTGAATTCTCTCGACATATACTCAATCGCGCGATTGTGTTTGATATATTCAAAGCAAATCTTGCGAAGACTTTCTTCAGTTAGCGTATCATTCTCGTTAATAAGGTATGTCATCAAATGAACTTCTAATGGCCACAAATAATAATCTGGCGCATGAATATAAAAATGTTGTTTCCACAAGTAGTTTTCTTTGAAAATTTTCGAAGAATCGGGGTGGTATAATACGTTTGAATCGATCGTGGTTTTCGTTTTCGCGCCAGTCCCAGTCCCTTCGGTATCGCCCCTTTGTTGTCTTTTTTCTTCGTATTTTTCATTCCACCGGTGTTGTAAAAGACGCTCTATATCAATCGATAATCCGAAATCAATAATGTAGGGGAGTTGTTGTATTTTTTCAACAAGAATATTGTTTTCTTTTAAATCGTAATGAACAATTTTATGTTGAATAAGGAGTTGAATACTGTCCATAATTCTCTCGTAAAGGTCGAACGCAATCGACATCAATTGGTATGAATATTGTTCGATTTCGTCGCGTTTAAATGCTGACCTGTATTTCTTTATCTGTCGTTCATCTTTGCGAAGTGTTTTAGAAAGCATCTCTGATGCGTCGGTGTCGTGGTCGGTGTCGTGGTCGGCGTCGGTGTTGTTTGCGTGGTGGTGGTGGTGGTGGGGGTCGTCGTCGTGACTTGTGGCTTTTCCGAATTCAGATACAACACTTCGTAAATGACGGTGTAAATATACTCCATTGATATACTTCATTTTTTGCATAATGAAATGTTTGTTTAGTTGTTTTATGTCATTTGTAGTAATGTTTGATTGCCCTTTTCTTTTGATATACTTGTGAATCGCTTCGCAATCTGTTACATATTTTTGTTTGATTGTAGTCAAATCAATCTTGTGTGTGGTTAAGACTGGGACAAAAAAAATATCGAATGAAGGTATCTCTTGTATTTTTTTACCGATATAATCTTCGAATTCAGAATGAAAATTATGTTTTTGTAGTTTCGATACATAGTGTTTCGGGTCGTTGTGATTGGAGGATATGTTACGACGACCACGATGATATGGTCGAGTATTTGGATTCTGTAATTTAAATGGCAGTGCTGGATAATAAATACATCCGTATGAACCTTGGTTGATAAGTGTTGATTCGTTATTTTTGGTTGGTGGTTCTGCCTGTTGTGAACGTGCCTCTTCGCGTAGTATTGTTGTTGTGCTCATTTTATTTTTTTGTTCTAGTTCTTTTCCTCTTGTATGTAACGATCGAATAAAAATTAGTTTGTATTTGCGCGTTCGCTAGATTATATTATGCTGAATTGTGTTGCGATACAAACTTGTAGTATCGATTCTTGTATGTCTTTTTGATTTTGTCGATAATTTCTGTAGTGAGCTCGTCTGGAGTAAACCTGGACGTGGCGTTGATGCTCTTTTGGAATTTATCGATGATTTTTTCGATTTCGGCGGTCATCTCGGCGGATGACATTTTTGTTTGATAAAAGTTGTCATAGCATGTTGACGGTTTGAATGTTGCTCCTTGTGTAGTGTGCATCTCTTTCAGATGATTGTCCATTTGTGTGATCGTGTTCTTTGACATCGTAATATAAGCACGACGACGGGTTGTTTGTTGTTGTTCCTTGTCTTTTTTGGCGGCGGGCGTGGCGGGCGTGGCGGGCGTGGCGGGCGTGGCGTCGTCGTCATCGTAATTTTTGTTGTTCTTGTTCTTTTTTCTAAAATAGTACCTTCCTGCTTTGAACATCTTGTCGTCGATATCACCCATGTAGCCATTTTCACTAAGGCGACGTTTTTCAGCATCAATCGCATCGGCGATGTCTGCTTGTTGTGTCCATTTCATCCATTCGGCTTTATACGTGTGACGATCCGAGAATTGATGAATGTTGGAAAATCTTGATAATTGTTCCATGAACTCTTTTCCAAATTCATGACGGTATGTCTTGATATTGTTGTTGTTCACGGCGGTCGCGGTGGCGGTGGCGGCGGCGGTGGCGGTGGCTGCTGACATTTCTTGTGATTGAAATCGATGTCTTTGATGAATGTGCGAAAAACCATTTCAATTTTTTTAGTATTCTGTTTTTTACATAAAATTGATTTTTAGATGTTACATAAATACATACTACAGTATAGTATACAGTAGTATGCCTCCTAAATCCGCTGATTTGGGTCTTGGTCTTGAATCTCAATATATCGATTCTTTGTCTGAATTAGAACGAAAGGTTTGTGAGATTGCGAGAGATCATCTTAAAAGTTCATTCGATCTCTCGCGTTCGAGTGGATTTGTTGCGTGGAAGAAGAATAACCCGTAAGACCATGTGTGTGTGTGTGTGTTATATCATATTTTTCATGATTCGCAGTATATTTTTGCGTGTTTTTTTAATCTCTCGAAGTGATTGTTTGTATTCTTGTCTGTATTTCTTCATCGAGCGTAGATGGTTTGGTTTGGAGCCACCGCCTCCTTGTTTCAGCATATCGTCCATCGCACCTCCTGCTGAAGGCATCCCTGAAGGCATCCCTGAAGGCATCCCTGAAGGCATCCCTGAAGGCATCCCTGAAGGCATCCCTGAAGGCATCCCTGAAGGCATCCCTGAAGGCAACGCCGCTGAAGGCAACGCCGCTGGCAACGCCCCCCCCCCTAACGCACCTTGTGCTTGTGATTGTGCTTGTGCCATCGCATTTCCCGCCGCAGCATTCGCCAACGCACTCGGGTCTGACAATTTATTTTTAATGTCCATAATACCTGTTTTTAGTGCGACACCTTCGGTCTTGGCTCCCGCCATCGTCGTCACCGACTTTGACATAATCACGATGACATTTTGTAATAAACGCCATAATTGTAATGTAGTTCCGATTCCTGGAATTAAACTTAATGCGTTCATGATGCCTTCTACTGATGACGATGCTATATCGCGCACATCGTTCGAGAGAATTCGTTCTATTTTTTGAAGCGGCTTATGAATGACGTCGGTTGCTTCTTCTGCGAGTTTATTCAGCTCTTCGGCTTTCATGTTTATTTTATTCATATCACCTGGATTATTCGCAAGTTGTGGAATCGCTTTTGCTAGGTTGAGTTTGGATGAAAGGTCGGATGTTCCGCCGGAGATGAGGTCGTTCCACCATTTCTTAATACGACGAATCACTAATATTGCGCTGTTTTTGGCGGTGGTTCCGATATCCGGATATTTTTCTTCTTCTTCTTCTTCATCGTCTTTCTTTTTTGCCGCCTTCTTGTTTTCTTCGATGTATACAATAATTTTTGTAAGTAGAGGAAGAAGTGATCTTTCGAGATCTGATAGCCGTTTTGCTTCTGCTTCTTCTTCTTCTTCTTCTGTGGCGTCGTCTTCTGCGGCGTCGTGTTCTGCGGCGTCGTGTTCTGCGGCGTCGTGTTCTGCGGCGTCGTCTGCGGTGGATGGTGGTGGTGGTGAGTTTTTTTTCGCATCGATAATTGCTGCGGCTGTGACGGTGGCTGCGACGGTGGCTGCGGCATCTGTGGCTAATAACGGTAGAGCGGGTGCGGGTGCGGGTGCGGGTGCGGGAGCACCACCTCTTTGTAATCTCATTTTTTTACGTGCTTCTTGGTTTGTTTTTATTGTATCGTGTAATAGTTCAAACATCGTTAATATTGGTGTAAATACATTTGGTCGTAATTTTCGTAACTCTTCGTCTTCTTCTTCTGATAATCGTTTTCCCTGTTTGTATCTACGTTCTCGTTTATTTATTAAATAATCATACCGTTTCATATATCTCTCGACATTGTAGATGATTGACATAGCCGTGTTGCGAGTTTACTATACTATATATATACTAATATTTATAAAGCTGAACGTCGAATGTGTTTTTTATATTCGGCATAGCTGCTGGTGGTAGGACTGTTGGCGCTGGCGGAGGTGGCGGAGGTGGCGGAGGCGGTATTTCGTCTATCCGCAAGAAATATTTTGTGGTGCTCTTCAAAATCACTCAATTTCCCTCGATAAGAATACCGATTTGCGTTTTCACGAATGACAACGGTGGCGGCAGAAGATGATGATGTGTCTTGATTTTCTTGTTTCTTGTTGTCATTCATCGATGATGCGAATTTATCTGTTCGTTCTTTTGTTTCATTTGTAGTTGTATGAAGATTCAGATTTGACACTGTGTTGTATGATTTTAGTTTTACAAAAGGGTTTTCGTCCCCCTGCGACGGGTCTTGGTGGGTGTTGGCGGTGTTGGCGTTGGCGTTGGCGGCGTTGGCGGTGGCGGTGTTGGTGGTGTTGGCGGTGGTGTTGGTGGTGCGACCAGAAATTGTCCTATCTTTTGCTTTTTTGTATTCTTCTCGTATATCGACATGTATTTCTCTCGGAGCATTCGTTTCTATCATATATTTACGTGAAATCGTCTCTAAATATTTGTAAGGAATATTACCAGTTCGCGCATAATACGCAAATGATAATGTAGCATGGTCATAACACATCATTACATCTCCGTAATAATCGTTGATTCGTTCTGTGACCGTTATATAATACATGTTTTCTAGTCGTTCCTTATTATGTGCTTCTTCTTTATTTGTTTTTGGATCTGCTTGGGTGGTGGTGGTTGTGGTGGTGGTGGTGGCCAACCATTCATCATATTCTTTGAAATACTTATCTTCAAATAATACTACTACGCTGTTCTTTATTTCTCTACTAATTTGAAATTTGTGATAAAAATACTTGAATGGTAGTGAAAGTATGTAAAAAAAGTTGCTGGTTCCTTGTGCTCGATGATAGACCGATTTATATAAGATAGTAGCAAGTATCGTGGTTCCGAATGCATATAGTATTGATTTTGGTTGTATTGTTTCTGCTGCTAATTTTGAATAAGCCTCGGCGGTGTGAAGAGTCATTACTGCGAATGGATTTGTCATCTGTCTGTCGGTCTGTATGTATGTATGTATACTGTAACTATTTATTTATACCTTTTCGGGGGGGGGTTCCGCCCCCCTACGACGGATGTGCGAGTGGCGGTCGTGGCGGTCGTGGCGGTCGTGGCGGTCGTGGCGGTCG
>Ga0194129_10004070_pt1 | contig 19800 bp, 13 predicted proteins | sample TA2KigCa35mmetaG_FD_150862 | JGI IMG/M metagenome (GOLD analysis project Ga0194129, IMG submission 150862) | Freshwater microbial communities from Lake Tanganyika, Tanzania - TA2015038 Kigoma Deep Cast 35m | ecosystem: Environmental > Aquatic > Freshwater > Lake | place: Tanzania: Lake...
GCGGGGGGGCGCGACTGGCTCGGCCTCAAGGACGGCGCGAGCGCCCGCACGCCCCTCGTGCTCTGGACCCTCGACGCCGCCCGCCACGCTCGCTACCGCGAGCAGTTTTTGGCGCTCTGGGCGCGCCTCTAGCGCTCGCGCCTAGCGCCCGCCCCTCACCCCACCACGCGCCCCACGCAGCGCCCAAACCCCACCCGCCGGGCCCCCGCGCGCTCACACCAGCCCTCCAGCGTCACCTCATCGCCATCGAGCAAGAAGCGGCGCTGCTCCCCCGTGGCCTCCACCGCGATGGGGGTGCGGCTCGTGGTGGGGAGGGGGCTGCCCACCGCGCCGTCCCACGTGAGCTCGAGCAGGCAGCCGCGCGCCTCGCGCGTGGGCCCCGACACGGTCCCGGAGCCGAGCAGGTCCCCGGGGCGGAGGTCGCAGCCGCTGGAGGTGTGGTGCGCCGCCATCTGCGCGAAAGACCAGTACATGAGCCGGAAGTCCGCCTCGCTGAGTCGCTGCGCCGGGGCGCCCGCCTCGCGCGAGCGGGCGGTGCTCAGGGTCACGCGCAGGCGCGCCGCCACGCCGCCCGCCCGCGCGTCGAGCTCGCCGCGGAGGTGGGGCAGGGGGGCGGGGTCGCCCGCGGGGCGCGCCTCGAGGGGGGCGCGGAAGGGGGCGAGCGCCTCCATGGTGACCACGTAGGGGCTGATGGTGGTGAGGAAGTTCTTGGCGAGGAAGGGGCCGAGGGGCTGGTACTCCCACCGCTGCAGGTCGCGCGCGGACCAGTCGTTGAGCAGGCAGAGCCCAAAGAGCGCCTCCTCGGCGCCCTCTAGCGTGAGCGGCGCGCCGAGGTCGTTGCCGCGCCCGATCACCGCCCCCACCTCGAGCTCGTAGTCGAGCATCTGGCACGGGCCGAACGACGGCGCCTCCCCCTCGGCGGCGGGGGCGCGCTGGCCGCTCGGGCGCCGGACGGGCTCGCCGGAGGCGCGCACGCTCGACGCGCGCCCGTGGTAGCCCACCGGCAGCCACTTGTAGTTGGGCATCAGCGGCTGCTCGGGGCGCAGCATCATCCCCACGTGGGTGGCGTGGTGCACGGAGGCGTAGAAGTCGGTGTAGTCGCCCACGCGGATCGGCGTGAGCAGCTCCCCCACCTCCCGCAGGTGCGCCCCCACCGCCGCCGCCGTCCCCGCCGAGGCGCGCGCGTCGAGCAGGTCGGCGAGGGCGGCGCGCAGGGCGCGGCGGCGGGCGGGGGGGAGGCTCAGCAGCGCGGGACTCAGGTGGTCGCCGGCGAAGAGCTCCTCCTCAAAGGGGCGCCCCGCCCCGTCGCGCAGCAGCCCCGCCGCCGCCACGGGCGCCACCGGCAGCAGGCGGTCGCCGATTCGCACGCACACCCGCGCCCCCTCCTCGGCGCGCAGCACGCACCAGGGCAGATTCTGAAGCGGGAAGTCGCCGGCGGGGTCGTTGGCGGAGGTCACCCAGCTCTGGCGGGCGGGGTCGTGGGTGTCGTCGAGGGCGGCGGGGTCGTAGCGCGTCATGGAGGCTCCTGCTGCTCTGAGGCGCCGCTCAGGCGATCGTGACCGAGGGGTCGAGGTACACGTCCTGCACGCTCTGCAGGAGCGTCACGCCCTCCGCGGTGGGGCGCTGGAACGCCTTACGCCCCAAGATGAGCCCCATCCCGCCGGCGCGCTTGTTGATGACGGCGGTCTTGACGGCGTCGCGGAGGTCGTCGTCGCCCTTGGACTCGCCCCCCGAGTTGATGAGCCCCACGCGCCCCATGTAGCAGTTGGCGAGCTGGTAGCGGCAGAGGTCGATGGGGTGGGGGCTCGTGAGGTCGCTGTAGACGCGCGGGTCCGTCTTGCCGTGCTTGAGCGCGGTGTAGCCCCCGTTGCCGAACGAGAGCTTCTGCTTGATGATGTCGGCCTTGATGGTCACGCCGAGGTGGTTGGCCTGCCCGGCGAGGTCGGTGGCGTCGTGGTAGTCCACGCCGTCCTTCTTGAAGCCGGGGTTGCGGAGGTAGCACCACAGCACCGTGTACATGCCGAGGCTGTGCGCCGCCTCAAACGCCTCGGAGACCTCCACGAGCTGACGGCGGCTCTCGGGGCTCCCAAAGTAGACGGTGGCGCCCACGCCCGTGGCGCCCATGTCGTGGGCCTGGCGGACGCGCGCGAACATCACCTGGTCGTGCTGGTTGGGGTACGACAGCAGCTCGTTGTGGTTGAGCTTGACGATGTAGGGGATGCGGTGCGCCCACTTGCGCGCCGTGATGGCCAAGACGCCGAGCGTGGACGCCACCGCGTTGCACCCCGCCTCGTGGGCGAGCTCCACGATGGCCTCTGGGTCAAAGTAGGAGGGGTTCTTGGCGAAAGAGGCGCCCGCCGCGTGCTCGATGCCCTGGTCCACGGGGAAGATCGACGTGTAGCCCGTCCCCGCCAGCCGCCCGTGGCTGAGCATGCCGCGGAGGTTGCGGAGGGTCTGGATGGAGCGGTCGCTGTGGACCCACACCCGCTCGATGATGTCGGGGCCGGGGAGGTGCAGGCGCTCCTTGGGAATCGTGGCGCAGGAGTGGCTGAGGAGGGAATCGGCTTCGTCGCCGAGGAGCTCGTGGAGGGAGGGGCGCTGACTCATGAGGGGTGGACCTTGGGCGGAGGGGGAGGCGGGGGGGGGGCGCCCTGCGGGCGATCTGCGGGCGACCTGCGGGCGACCTGCGGGCGACCTGCGGGCGACCATGCCTTTAACAAGAAGCGCGGCGCGCTTCAAGCAGGCGGGCGCCCTCGCCGTCCCCTAGATTTATAGCTTATTCGCCTTGTGCGCCTCGCCGCCCTCATCAAAGATGCGCCCACAGCGCACCCACAGCGCACCCACAGCGCACCTACAGCGCACCCACAGCGCCCCCACAGATCACAGGAGACGCTCGCCATGATGGATATGATTTGGGAGGTCTTGGGCTTCGCCCTCAAGGCGGCGACGGTCGTCCTGGCCGCCCTCGTGGTCTTTCAGGCGGCGCGCGGCGAAGAGCGCGACGAGCCCGAGGAGGGGAGCGGGGTCCTGCGCGTGAAGAACCTCAACGACGAGGAGCGGGGCAAGGCGCGCGCCCTCAAGCTCCTGCTCCTGCCCGCCAGCGCCCGCCGCGACGCGCAGAAGGTCACCAAGCGCGACGCCAAGCGCGAGGCGCAACAGGAGCGCAAGGAGGTGAAGCGGACGCTCAAGGCGAAGGCGGTCGGCGGGACTCCAGAGGAGAGCCCCGCGGGCCCCGCGAGCCCCGCGAGCCCCGCGCCGGAAGAGCGCCTAGCGGAGCTAGACGGCGCGGAGGGCGCGGACGGCGCGGAGGGCGCGGAGGGCGCGGACGGCGCGGAGGGCGCGGACGGCGCGGGCGGCGCGGGCGGCGCGCAGCGCCCGCGCGCGCAGCGCCCGCGCGCGCAGCGCCCGCGACTCTTCGTCCTAGACTTTGAGGGCGACATCCAGGCCAGCGCCGTGGAGAGCCTGCGCCAGGAGGTGAGCGCCGTGCTCACCGCCCGCCGCCCCGGCGACCACGTGCTCGTGCGCCTCAAGAACGCCGGCGGCTACGTCCACACCCACGGCCTCGCCGCCTCGCAGCTCAAGCGCCTCAAGGAGCACAAGCTGCCCCTCTGGGTCACCGTCGACGAGATCGCCGCCAGCGGCGGCTACATGATGGCCTGCGTCGCCGACAAGATCTTCGCCGCGCCCTTCGCCCTCGTGGGGAGCATCGGCGTGGTGGCGCAGCTGCCCAACTTCCACCGCCTGCTCCAGCGCTTTGACGTGGACGTGGAGCTCCACACCGCCGGCAAATACAAGCGCACCCTCACCGCCATCGGCGAGAACACCCCCGAGGCGCGCGAGAAGTTCGTGGAGGAGCTGCAGGTGACCCACGCCCTCTTTAAGGAGTTCGTCTCCTCCGCCCGCCCCGCCCTCGACGTGGAGCGCGTCGCCACCGGCGAGACCTGGCTCGGCGCGCGCGCCCTGGAGGTGGGCTTGGTGGACGAGGTGTCCACGAGCGACGAGGTGATCCGCGCCGCCCTGCGCCGCTTTGAGGTCTTCTCGGTGCAGTACCGCGTCCACCGCCGCCTCGGCGCGCGCTTCTGGAGCGCCCTCCACGCCCTGGCGGGGGGGCGCCTGCCCCTGTAGCCCCTGTAGACTCGGCGCGCGTCTGTCTCCTGCGTCGAGTTGGATTTCATCAATGTGCATTATAGTGCACATAAAAATAAAGACCACATGCAACATAATGCGATTTGGCGCTTCCCTTTCGAGGAGCGCGCCCACTAGACTCCCCCCACAGACTCAAGCGCGCCGGCGGAGCGTCGCCCGGAGCGTCGCCCGGAGCGCCCCCCTCCGCGCCCACCGAGAGAGGCAGAGCCACAGATGAGCGACTACACAGACGTCAAGGTCAGCAGCTTTGAGAGCCACCCCGACCGCTACCGCCACTGGCGCCTAGAGGTAAGCGGCGACGTGGCGACGCTCAAGATGGACATCCAGGAGCGCGACGAGGGGCAGGCGGAGGACGAGGGCTACATCCGCAAGCTCAACAGCTACGACCTGTTCGTGGACATCGAGCTCAACGACGCGCTCAACCGCCTCTACTTTGAGCGCCCCGAGGTGCGCTGCCTCGTGGTGACCAGCGCCAAGGACCGCGTGTTCTGCGCTGGCGCCAACATCCCCATGCTGGCGTCGAGCCCGCACGCCTTTAAGGTGAACTTCTGCAAGTACACCAACGAGACGCGCCTCGCCCTCGAGGACATCAGCCTCACGGGGGGCCCCAAGACCCTCGCGGCGCTCAACGGCGTGGCGAGCGGCGGGGGCTACGAGCTGGCGCTGGCGTGCGACGAGATCATGCTCGTGGACGACCGCTCCTCGGCGGTGAGCCTGCCCGAGGTGCCGCTCCTCGGGGTGCTGCCGGGGACGGGGGGGCTCACCCGCGTGGTGGACAAGCGCAAGGTGCGCCGCGACCTCGCCGACTACTTCTCGAGCCTCGCTGAGGGCGTGCGCGGCAAGCGGGCGGTGGACTGGCGCCTCGTGGACTCCACGCACAAGCTCTCGGTGTTCCCGCAGCAGGTGGCGGCGCGCGCCCGCGCCCTCGCCGACGCGGTGGCGCCGGTGGTGGAGGGCGCGGGGCGCGGGGTGCGCTGGGCGCCCATCGCGGTGGAGGTGAGCGAGGCGGGGGACCGCGCCTACCCCAGCTTCGCTCACCCGCAGGTGCTCCTCCGCCTCAGCACCTCCCGCCGCGCCGCCACCCTCACCCTCCACGCCCCCGCGGACGGCGGGCCCACGACGGCGGAGGGGATCGAGGCGCTCGGGGCGGCGTGGTGGCCCCTCGCCACCTTCCGCGCCCTCGAGGACGCGCTCCTGCATCTGCGCTTCAACCACCTCGACGTGGGCACGCTGGTGTTTGAGACGCGCGGTGACCAAGAGGCGCTGATGGCGGTGGACGCGCAGCTCGAGGCGCACGCGGGCTCGTGGTTCGTGGCGCGCGCCCGCCACTATATCAAGCGCGTGCTCAAGCGCCTCGACGTGTCGAGCATGACCCTCCTCGCCGTGGTGGACGAGGGGAGCGCCTTCGCCGGCACGCTCTTTGAGCTCGTGGCGCTGGCGGACCGCTCGTTTATGCTCGACGACCCCAAGGCGGGGGCGCGGGTGCGCCTGAGCGCCATGAACTTTGGGCCCTTCCCCATGGGGAACGGGCTCACCCGCCTCGCCTGCCGCTTCCTCGGCGAGCCCGAGACGCTCGCGGCGGCGCGGGGGCGCGCGGGGGAGGCGCTCTCCACCGAGGACGCGCGCGACCTCGGGCTGGTGACCTTCACCCCCGACGACATCGACTGGGAGGACGAGGTGCGCCTCGCCCTCGAGGAGCGCTCGGGCTTCTCCCCCGACGCGCTCACGGGCATGGAGTCCAACCTGCGCTTCGCGGGCCCCGAGACGATGGAGACCAAGATCTTTGGGCGCCTCTCGGCGTGGCAGAACTGGATCTTCCAGCGCCCCAACGCCGTGGGCCCCGAGGGCGCCCTCAAGGCCTTCGGCAGCCCCCGCCGCCCCGTGTTTGACTGGGACCGCACTTAACACACGCACACACGCACACACACGCACACACCCGCCACAGGAGCCCTCATGGCCAGCATCGACTACGACTCCAAGATCCCCAACAACGTCAACCTCAGCGACGACCGCCGCCTGCAGCGCGCCCTCGAGGAGTGGCAGCCCAACTTCATCGACTGGTGGATGGAGATGGGCCCCGACGGCTTCCAGGCGGACGACGTGTACCTCCGCACCGCCGTGAGCGTGGAGAAGGACGGCTGGGCGCACTTTGGGCACGTGAAGATGCCCGACTACCGCTGGGGGATCTTCTTGGCGCCCACGGAGGGGGAGCGCAAGGTGAACTTCGGCGACCACATGGGCGAGGACGCGTGGCAGCAGGTGCCGGGCGACTACCGCAACGCCCTCCGCCGCATCATCGTCACGCAGGGCGACACGGAGCCGGCGAGCGTGGAGCAGCAGCGCCAGCTCGGGCACTCGGCGCCGTCGCTCTACGACCTCCGCAACCTGTTTCAGGTGAACGTGGAGGAGGGGCGCCACCTCTGGGCGATGGTGTACCTGCTCCACAGCTACTTTGGGCGCGACGGGCGCGAGGAGGCGGAGGCGCTGCTGGCGCGCCGCAGCGGCGACAGCGACAGCCCGCGCATCCTCGGCGCCTTCAACGAGCCTATCGCTGACTGGCTGAGCTTCTTCTGCTTCACCACCTTCACCGACCGCGACGGCAAGTACCAGCTCCGCGCCCTCGCCGAGAGCGGCTTTGACCCCCTCGCGCGCACCTGCACCTTTATGCTCACCGAGGAGGCGCACCACATGTTTGTGGGGCAGACCGGCGTGGAGCGCATCCTGCGCCGCACGGCGGAGGCCACGCGCGGCGGGGCGGACCCCAAGGCGGCGGGGGTGGTCCCCTTTGAGATGGTGCAGCGGGCGGTGAACCTGTGGTACTCGCTCTCGCTCGACCTGTTCGGCGGCGAGGACTCGAGCAACGCGGCGCTGTTCTTTGGGGCGGGGCTCAAGGGGCGCGACCTCGAGCACAAGCTCGACGAGCACCGCGCCCTCGAGCAGCGCTACACGCTCGAGCGCGTGGTGGGCGACCGCCTCGTCAAGGAGGACGTGCCCCTGCGCCGCGCCATGAACGAGGTGCTGCGCGACGCCTACGTCAACGACTGCGAAAAGGTGGTGCGCTCTTGGAACCGCGCCCTAGAGGAGGTGGGCAGCGACCTCCGCGTCGCCCTCCCGAGCCGCCGCTTCAACCGCGCGCAAGGGCTGTACGCCGGCATGCACTTCACGCCTGACGGCGAGATGACCTCCGCGCAGGCGTTTGAGACGAATCGCGCCGCGTGGCTCCCCACCGACGAGGACCGCGCCTACATGCGCTCCCTGCAGACGCGCGCCTACACCAAGCCCGGCGAGTTCGCCCCCTGGATCTCCCCCCCCACCCGCGGCATCGACGGGCAGCCCGTGGACTTTGAGTACGTCAAGTTCTGTCGCTGAGGGCGGGGCGGGCTGGGTGGTCTACGTCCTCCGCAGCGCCAGCGCCGACCTGCGCTACGTAGGCTGCACCGCCGACCTCCCCCGCCGCCTCCGCCAGCACAACGGCGACCTCGCCGGCGGCGCCCGCTTCACGCGCCGCGGGCGCCCGTGGGCGGTGGCGCGCGTCTATGGGCCCTTCGCGGGGCGCGGGGAGGCGCAGCGGGCGGAGCGGGCGGTCAAGCGCCTGCGGGGGGCGGCGCGGGAGGGGGCGGCGGGGGCGCGGGCGGCGGGGGGGGCGCTCAGCGCAGAGGCACCCGTCGAGGCGCCCCCGCGCGCCCGCCACCCCAGCACCACACCTCCCCCTCCGCCGTGACGCCGCACACCTCGCTCGCCGTCCGCCCAAGAGAGACGAAGCGCCGCTTGGGGCCGGGCACGCGCTGCGGCGAAACCACGTCCCCCGCGCGCTCACGCGCCTCGAGCGCGCGGATGTGGCGGTGGTCGCCGTCGCACTCGCTGATGCACTTGAGCTGCTGGGCGAAGACGTGGCTGCTCTCGTCGTGGCCCGGGAGCGGCTCAACGCCCCAGGCGCACGCCTCCTTGCACTGCTTGAGGACGCTCTGCGTCACGGGCGCGTAGCGGCTGCGCTGCGCGCCCATGTAGCCGCGGAGGTCGGGCGGGGGGAAGCGGTAGCCCTTGGGGGCCACGCACACCCCCGAGGCGCACTCGCCCCAGCACTTGGCCGCGCCGTCGCGGGTCAAGAGGCAGGCGTTGTCGCCGTTCGTCTGCGCGTGGAGGCAGGTGGCCGTGGGGCCCGCGTCGGGCACCTCGCGCGCCACGAGGTCCTCATAAGGGCGCAGCTGCCCGCAGGCGAGCGGAGCGCCCCGCCCGCCTTGACACCAGAGCGCGCCGTCAGCGGTGATGAAGTAGGTCGTTGTTCGTCCCGCAAACACCTGGCGCACGGGGCGCGCCGTGGGGACGCGCGCTAGGCGCCCGTCTCCCGGCGGGCGCCACGCGCGCTCGCCCCTGAGGGCGCCGAGGGGGTTCAAGTAGTCCTTCATCATCGACGTCTCCCCCCAGCACCACAGCTCACCGGCGCCCCGCGCCACGCACCCGCCGCGCCCCTCGTCCGCTAGCCCGTCGGCGAGGGACAGGTCGAGCACGGGGCGGGGGAGCGCCTTGATGAGGTTGGCGGCCCCAAACGCCCACTCCTGCATCGCCCCTTTCCCCTCTAGCCCGTCGAGCGGCGTGGGCTTCCCCCAGCAGTACACCGCGCCGTCAGCGCTCAGCGCGCAGAAGGTCTGACCGCGCGCCACGACGCGGGCGGCGCGAGAGAGGCCCTGCACGTACTGAGGGCGCGCGCTCCCCTGGCGAGATGGATTCCCCAGCTCCCCGTACGAGTTGTCGCCCCAGCACACCACATGCCCGCTCTCGATGAGCGCGCAGGCGGCCGTGGAGCCCACCGCCACCTGCGTCACGCGCGCCCCCTTGGGGAGCCCAGCGACGCGGCGGGGCGTGGCGCTCGGGGTCCTCAGCGCGGCGTGGGCGGCGACCCCCCAGCAGTGCACCGCCCGCCCGCCCTCCGTCACCGCGCACAGCGCGTCACGCGCGCCGGCGAGCGAGGGCCCCGGGGGCAGCTTGGGCACCACGCGCGCGCCGCGCGGCCCGGAGTCCCGCGGCGCGCTCGGCTGCCCGTAGGGGCCGGCGAGGCGCGCGGCGCGCTGGGGCGCCGCGCAGGCGAAGAGCGCGAGCGCCGCGCAGGCGAAACGCGAGACCGCCGCGAGGAGGCGCGGTCGCTGACGGATGGGATGCGTCACGGGTCGTCTCCCTCACCAGATGTCGTCTCCGTCTCGGACACCGCGCCCCGCGTGAGGGGCGCGGGAGGGGGCGCCAGCGCGCTAAACCGCGCGTAGGGCCCCAGCCCCCCCTGCGCCGGCAGCGGCGCCGCGGCGCTCACCGCGTGCAGCACGAGGGCGCGGCGGGGGCGGGCGGCGCGGTTGCGCAGGGACCTGTGCAGCAGGGCGCCGTGGAAGCACAGCGCGTCGCCCGGGGCGAGGGGCGGGAGCAGCGGCGGGCGGGCGCGGAGGCGGGCGTCGAGCGCCTCCCCAAAGCACTCGGGGGTGCCGTCAAACTCGTCGGCGTCGGCGCAGGGGCGCGAGGGGAGCAGGGGGCCCTCGTGACTCCCCGGCGCCACCCACAGCCCGCCGTTCTCCTCGCCGGCGGCGTCGATGGCCACCCACACCCCGAGCAGCGAGCGGTCGGGGGTGGGCAAGAAGCGCTCGTCTTGGTGCCACGCCTGCCCCGGCGCCCCCGGCGGCTTAAAGAAGAGCATCGCCTGCGCCCAGCGCGCCCCCTCGCCGAGGAGCGCGTCGCGGAGCGCCGTGAGCGGGGCGGACTCCAGCAGCGCCGCCGCGGCGGGCGAGACGGCGTGGGGCGCGTGCGCCGACAGCAGCGCCCCCCGCGCCCCCGGCGGCAGGCGGTGCGGGTGCCCCGCCGGCAGCGCCCCCTGCGCGCTCAGCGCCGGCAGCGCCGCCCACACCTCCGCCGCCGCCCGCGCGAGCGCCTCGGCGGGCAGGAGGGCGCGCGCCACGCAGTAGCCGTCTCGCGCGTACGCCGCCCGCAGCTCCTCGCTCGTGGGCTCCGCGCCCGTGGGCGCCGCGCTCGTGGGCGCCGCGCCGCGCAGAGCGCCCTCAGTCACAGCGCAGGGCCCCCGCCGCCGTCTGCCCCGGCGCGAGGCAGGCGGGGAGGCGCACGCCGGCGGGGTAGTCGCACAGCGCGCAGCGCTCTTGGGCGCCGCAGTCGGCGTCGGCGTGGCAGAGGCGCACGCCGGCGCAGCTGGCGGGGGCGCCGCAGGCGTAGCTGATGGAGAAGCCCACCGAGAGGCAGCACGCCTCCCCGGCGCCGCACTCCTCGGGGCCGTCGCACGCCTGCGCCGACTCGCCGAACTGGCAGGCGTTGAGCCCCGCGCGGCAGGTGGCCCCAAAGATCCCCGCGCAGCACGAGCTCGCGCTCAGGTCGCAGCTCGAGTCGCCGCAGGACACCACGCCGTCGGCGGGCTCGCCGTAGAGCCCGCCCTGCGCGCCGCCCTGCGCGCCGCCCTGCGCGCCGCCCTGCGCGCCGCCCTGCTCGCCGCCCTGCCCGCCGCCCTGCCCGCCGCCCTGCCCGCCGCCGATGGGCGTCGTCCGCTGCTCGCAGCTCAGCGCCCCCGGCGCCGTGACCCCCGGGGCGCTGCAGATGGTGATGGTGGCGTCGCCTGGGTATGTGCAGGCTAAGCAGAGCCGCCCGTCGCCGCACTCCGCGTCGAGGTGGCACAGCTCCGCCGAGCCGAACCCCGTGCACGCGTCGCCGCAGCTCGCCCCCGCGGGGAACGACACGCAGCAGCGCTGCCCGTCGCAGTCCTCGGGGCCGTCGCACGCCTGCGGCGCGCTCCCGAGCGGGCAGCCGCCCTGCGCGCAGGTGGCGCCGGAGAGCCCCACGCAGCAGGTGTTGGCGGTGACGTCGCAGCTCACGCCGCCGCAGGTCACCTCGCCGGGCGTCCCGGGAGTCTGGGTCGCGGGCTCGCCGCCCTGCCCGCCGCCCTGCCCGCCGCCCTGCCCGCCGCCCTGCCCGCCACCCTGCCCGCCGCCCTGCCCGCCGCCCTGCGCCCCCGCCTCTCCGCCGCCCACCGGGCCCGCCCCCGCGCTCTCCTCAAAGGACTCCACGCGCTCCGCGAAACAGCGGACCACCTCATCCCCAAACGCCGCCGCGTCGCCCTCCCCCGCCGCCTCCTTGAGCTGCGCCGTCACGAAGTGGTGGATCACGGGCCACGCGCGCTCCGGGGGCAGGTCGGTGGGGCGGCAGCCGTCCTGCGCGAGCGTGGCGACGAGGGCGGGCACCTCGAGCCCGTAGGTGGAGGCCACCGCGATGAGCCCCCCCTGCTCGCGCGCGATCATGCAGATGTCGCTGAAGGCGAGGTGCCCCGCGCCCCCCACGAGCAGCTTGCGCTTGGGGCCCGTCTGCGCCGCGTAGCCCGCCTCCACCTGCGGGGGGCGCGCGAGGGAGTCGGTGGTGCCGCCCAGGATCATAAACGGCTTCACCGGCCCCGCCCCAAAGCCCGCCCCGGCGAGCGCCACCCACGCGCCCACGGCGGGCTCGGCGGCCACGTTGACGGCGGTGGCGGTGCCCATGGAGTGGCCCATCACGCTCACGCGGCGCAGGTCCACGGCGCCAGCGAGGGGGCCGCCGGCGGCGCTCCACCCCGGCAGCGCCGCCAGCGTGGCGCGCATCAGCTCGGGGCCGCGGTCCCCCGAGGGCACGCCGCCGCCGAGGATGACGGGCAAGTGAATCCCGCTGTTCTCGGCGGACGTGACCACAAAGCCCCAGGAGGCGAGGTGCGCGAGCAGCGCCGACGACTGCAGGCGGTAGCCGGCGAGCCCGTGGGCGAACAGCACCACCGGGAAGCTCCCCGGCACCGCGGGCAGCTCCTCGTAGGCGCTCATCTCGAACCCCGGGACATCCGCCTCGGGGATCGACGCGGCGACCTCGGCGGGGAGCCACTCTCGCATCGTGTACTTGGCGCGCGCGCGCCCCGCCTCGCTCCCCGGGGTGGCGGGGTACCACACCGCCACGGGCGTGCCGTCCACGTCGAGCTCGCGGAAGCCCACGGGGTGGGGGCCAGCCGCCTCAAAGGGCGCGGGGGCGCAGGGCGCCTCAGCGCCCGCGCCCTGCCCGGCGCCCTGCCCGGCGCCCTGCCCGGCGCCCTGCCCGGCGCCCTGCCCGGCGCCCTGCCCCGCGCCCTGCCCGGCGCCCTGCCCCGCGTCCTGCCCGGCCTCGGTGATGTTGATGTTGAGCGGCGCTTGGCGAGGCTCGTCGTCGCAGGCGCTGAGGGCGAGCGCTAGGGGGAGCGCTAGGGGGAGCGCCAGGGGGAGCGCCCGGGGGAGCGCCCGGGGGAGCGCCCGGGGGCGCGGCGGGGAGAGAGCGTCTTGCGTCATCTTTGAACCTTTGTTATAAAACGGGCGTGCGACTGAGCCGCCGCCAAAGTCATCATACTTTCAGGGGGCTGCGCAACTCAATGACGCGTCTCGCGTGACACACAGCGTGACACACAGCGTGACACACAGCGTAACGCGCCTCAGCGGCGCCCCCAAAAGAGACGCGCGCGCCCTCGCGAGGTCGCGCCGCTGCGCAAGAACCACGCCCCCCAACGGAGCCCCGCCCCCATGCCCCGCGCCGCCCTCACCGCCCTCGCCCTCCTCGCCGCCGCGCTCACGCTCTCGCCCCTGAGCGCCTGCGGTGACGACGCGCCCCCCGCGGCGCTCCGGTTTCGCCGCGTGACCTTTGACGCCGACGCCTACGGCCCCGCCTTCACCACCGTCGCCGACCTCAACGGCGACGGGCGGCTCGACATCGCCGTGAGCGGCTTTGGGCCCGTGCAGGAGGCGGCGGGGCGGGGGGAGGTGCCGCCGGGGGAGGTGGCGGTGTACTACCAAGGCGCGAGTCTGGCGGAGTGGCGGCGGGAGGTGGCGCTGCCGCGCGAGGCGGGGGTGCGCCTCCCTCAAGAGCTCACGGTGGAGGACGTCGACGGGGACGGGGACGCCGACATCGCCCTCGGCTCGGGCTTCTTGCTCTGCGGCCTGTTCTCCGCCGGCGGCGCGTGCGGTGGGCTGCTGTGGCTCGAGCGCCGCGATGGGGAGTGGGTGCGCCGCGACGTGCTCCCGCCCAACCAGCGCCGCTTCTATCACACGGCGCTCTTTGCGGACCTCGACGGCGACGGGGTGCGCGACCTCATCACGGTGGCGGAGGACCGCCGCGTGGCGCAGGGCTTCTTGGAGCAGGAGGCGGAGGCGCAGTGGTTTAGGGGCGACGCGGCGCTCCCGGCGCGCTTTGAGGCCACGCCGCGCGTGATCGGGCCCGGGCTCGGCAGCCTGCCCTCCCTGCGCGACATGGACGGCGACGGCGACCTCGACGTGGTGAGCGCGGAGTACTTTGCGGGGCTCGGCGCCTCGCTCGCCTGGTACGAGCAGGTGCGCGCCCCGGTGGCGGGGGCGGCGCCGAGCGACCCGCTGGGCTACGCGGGGGAGTGGAGGCGCCACGTGATCGACGCGGAGAGCGGGCCGGCGATTCAGGGCTCGTGGGTGCCCGAGCTCTTTGGTCCAGGCTCGGGGGGCGCCCTCGTGGGCAGCAACCACACCAACACGCTGAGCGACCCCGACGACCCGCGCGAGGGCGTGTTCGCCCTTGAGTCCACCGCCGATCCCCGCGCGCCGTGGCGGCGCACGCAGCTCTCGGCGGGCATCCAGAGCCAGAATCCCGCGGGGGGGCAGGCGGCGCCGGGGCCCTTTGGGTGGGGCGACGCCGACGGGGACGGCGACGTGGACCTGCTCGTGCTCGGCGACGCCGACCCGCGCGTCTTCCTGCTAGAGCAGCGCCCCGGGCGCGAGTTCGTCACCCACGTGCTCGACGAGGGCCTCCCGCAGGCGGGGGGCGGCAAGGTGGTGGACCTCGACGGGGACGGGGCGGCGGAGCTGCTGGTGAGCTCGTTTGAGGGGGACGCGATTTACCTCTATGTGCGCGATTCGAGCGGCGCGCACCCCCTCGCCACCGAGGGGCCCGCCGCCCCCGCCGCCCCGCCGCCCCCGCGCGCGCCCAAGGACGCCCTCTTCACCGTGGAGTACGACGGTCCCGCTCGCGGCGACGTGCGCGCGCTGCTCTTTGAGGGGGACGTGGCGCTCAGCGACCTGCGCGGCGACGCCCCCCCCGCCCCCCTCGCCGCCCAGACGCTCACGGCGCCCACCTTCCCGCTCAGCGTCGATTTTAAGGGCCTCGCCCCCGCCCGCCACACCGTTTTTGCCTACCTCGACCTCGGCGCGCCGAGCCCGGGCGGCCCCGGCGACGAGGACCTCGGCGCGCGCCGCGCCTTCACGCCGCCCTCCCTCGGGCGCGCCCCCCTCACCCTCGGGCTCGTGCAGGAGGAGGCGCCCGCGGAGACGCGCCGCCCGGCGCGCGTGAGCGTCACCGTCCGCTACGCCCCCCCCCTCCCCGCTCCGCCCCCCCCCGGGGGGCTCAACCTGGTGGTGGGCTTCTATGAGCGCGAGCCCATCGCCGGCCCCCCCTCCTTCCCCCGCGTCACGCCCGTGACCCGCTTCCCGCAGGAGCTAACCTTTGAGGGCGTGCCCGGCGGGCGCTATTTCGCCTACGCCTTCCTCGACCTCGTGGAGCCCTACTCCACCTTCTACGTGGACCCCCTCGACGCCTCCGGCCAGTCGCCCTTCTTTGAGGTGGACGGCGAGGATGTGCGCGCGGAGGTGGAGCTGGCGGTCCCGTAGCGCCGCGCGCCCCTCGCGCCCTGCGCGTCCCGCTCGCCCCGCTCGCCCCGCTCGCCCCGCTCGCCCCGCTCGCCCCGCTCGCCCCGCTCGCCCCGCTCGCCCCGCTCGCCCCGCTCGCCCCGCTCACCCCGCTCGCCCCGCTCGCCCCGCTCGCCCCGCTCGCCCCGCTCGCCCCGCTCTCAAAGGAGATCTCTCATGCCTCTGTACCCCCGCCGCGCGCCCCACCCCCTCGGTGAGCGCCTGCCGCCGTGCGCCTCGCGGCGCGTCGTCACGCCTCGCCCGCTCGCGCTCCCGCTCGCTGCCCTGCTCGCCGCCCTGCTCGCCACTGGCTGCGGGGGCGAGCAGGAGGGGGGCGAGCAGGAGGGGGGCGAGCAGGAGGGGGGCGCGGGGGGGGCGGGTGGGGCGGGGCTGCCGAGCTACCCCGCCGGCGTGCGCAACCACTGCCGCAGCAACCCCGTGTCCGCCCCCAACGCCCTGTGCGCCTCGGTGCTCCTGCCCGCTGACCTCCCCGGCGCGCCCGTGCAGGTGAGCTTTCACTTCTTTGCGCAGCTCCCGCCCATGGGGCCCCCCACGCGCTTTGGGGTGGAGATCAAGGACGCCGCGGCGCTCGCCGAGTTCAGGGCGGGCTACGAGGTCCCCATCACGCTCACCAACGCGCCCTCGTCGGGGGACTACCACCCCTACGTGGTGCTGTATTTCGAGGGGGGCGGGGCGCGCACCTGGATCCCTGTGCCGGGGGTGGACTACGTGGGGCAGCTCGCGGGGGGGATGCCGCTCACCTTCACGGGGGATGCGGTCAACCTCGAGGAGCCCCTCGCGGCTGAGAGGGTGGAGTGATGCGCCGCTCAGCAGTTCAGCGCCCTCAGCACGCCGCGCCCCTCGCCGCGCCCCTCGCCGCGCCCCTCGCCGCCTTGGCCGCCGCGGCGCTCATCGCCTCTTGTGACTCGGGGGCGCAGGGCGGGGCGCAGGGCGGGGCGCAGGGCGGGGCGCAGGGCGGGGCGCAGGGCGGGGCGTGGGCGAGCTACGCCCCCACCGCCCCCACCGGCGATGTGCTCGCGCTCCTCACCACCGCCCCCTTCCGCTACCCAGACCGCGCCTGCCGCCCCCTGAGCGAGCTGTCCGCCTTTGGCCCGCTGCCCGCCAGCGCGCAGGTGGAGGTGAGCGCGGAGGGGGTGGAGCAGGTGTGCGTGTGGCAGAGTCACGTGGGCAACGCCCCCGAGGGAATCCCCTACAACGCCATCGGCAGCTGCGACCTCCCCTTCACGCAGGGCCCCTCGTGGTTCGTGCCGCCCGCCCGCGTCCACGAGAGCGACGCCGCCCTGCTCGACGACCCCGCCTACCGCGCCGAGCACGACTGGACGCAGGCGCAGATCCGCAGCTCTGGCTGCGCCTGCTGCCACGCATCGAGCATAGGCTCAGGCAACGTGAGCGGCTGGGACGTCGACGCGCCGGGGGTGTGGACCGACAACCTCAGCGCCGCCCGCCTCCTCCTGCTCAGCGGCGTCATCGAGGGCGACGAGCTGTTTTCGGAGTACGCCCCCGAGGAGAATCACGGATTTAGCCGCGCGGGGGCGATGATGGCGAGCACCGACCCGGCGCGCCTCACGCGCTTCTTCCTCGCCGAGTTCGAGCGCCGCGGCGGGGGCATGGAGGACTACGCCCTCGCCGACGGGCGCATCGAGGCGCTCTTTGGGCGCTTTGAGCTCGCCAGCGAGGAGTGCCGCGCGGGGGTGGAGGGGCTCGTGGACGGGCGCCTCCGCTGGGAGGGCGAGGCGGCGCGGCAGGTGTATGTGCAGGAGGCGGAGAGCGCCCTGCCCGGCTTCCCGCCGCGCCTCGACCGCCCCGCCGGCACCACCTGGGCGCTCTACGTGGACGCCGACGGGGCGCCCGTCTCCTCGGGGGCGCTCGCGCTCGGCGACGTGCCCGCGGGGGCGCGGCAGGTGGTCCCCGAGGAGGGGGCGCCGCGCCTAGAGTCGGGGCGGCGCTATCGGCTCTTTGTGACGGGGGACTTTATGCGCCCCCCCTACGCGAGCTGCTTGTTTACGGCGCCCTAGGTGGGTACAAAGAGAGGGCAGCGAGCCAGCCGCCTCGGCGCTAAATCGCTAAGATGGCTTGCGATTTACCCTCTACGCCCCTCCGCCGTGAGTCGCCATGACGCCCTCTCCGACCTCTACGCGCGCCCCCTCGCGCGCTCCCGCAGCGCCCTTTCCCGTGTCCTCGCGGCGGCGCGGCGCCCTGCCGCTCACCCTGCCGCTCGCCCTGCCGCTCGTCCTGCGGCTCACCCTCCCGCTCGCCCTCCCGCTCGCCCTCCCGCTCGCCCTCCCGCTCGCTCTCTGCGCCTGCGCTCCGGAGGACGCTGAGGGGGAAGAAGGCGGGGGGGGGGCGAGGGGGGGGGCGAGGGGGGCGCTCGGCAAGGAGGACGCCTGGCGCGAGGCGCTCACCCCCGCCGACCCGCTCGCCGCCGCCGCTGTCCGGCTCTCCCTCGGCGAGCTCCACGGGGAGCCGGTGACGGCGGAGGCGCTCCTCGGCGAGCGCTTCACGGCGCCGGCGCCCGCCCTGCGGCTCGAGGCCAGCGGCGAGGTGCGCGAGGGCCTCAGCGGCACGCTCGCCGCCCGCCGCCTGCTCGCGCGCGGGCGAGAGGGCGCGCTGCGTGTGGACGCCTATGAGGCGCGCGGCGACCTCAGCCCCCTGCGCCTGGTGGGCGCCGGCGCGCCGCCCGGCCTCGCCCTGCCTTTCGCCCTGAGCGCCGGCGCCGAGGTGCGCTTTAGCCGCCTCTTTGAGACGCAGGAGGAGGCCGACCGCGCCCGCCCGCTCACCCCCCTCGACCTGCCCTTTGACGTGGCGCGCGCCCTCGCGCTCCCCGAGGGGGCGGTGGTGGAGGCGCCGCTGACGGCGCAGGTGAGTCTCAGCGTGAGCGGGCAGCTCCTCTCGGCGCTCGCCTCCCGCGCCCCCGCTCTCTCGCCGCTGCTCTCCACCTCCGCCACGGGGCTGCTGTCGGGGGCGGCGCAGGGCGCGCTGCTGCTCCGCGGCGAGACGCGGGTGCTGGTGGCGCGCCACGAGGGGGCGTGGGTGCGCCTGCGCGTGGGGTCGAGCTCGTCGTCGCGCGCGTCCGCCGGGGCGACCGTGAGCGCCGGCCTGAGCGCGCGCGCCGCCTTTGTGCCCTCGGCGCGCGTGGAGCGGGCGCGGGCGCTCAAGGACGCCCTGCTCGCCTGGGGGCGCCGCCCCTCGGGGTGGGTCAAGGCGGCGCGCGCGCGCCTCGACGAGCTGTCGCGGGGCCTGCCGCGCGCCCTGCAGCTCGCCCTGCGCGACGTGGAGCTCGCGGAGGGGCCGCCGGCGCGCGCGGAGGCGCTCCGCGCGGCGAGCGCCGTGGCGGACGACGCCCTTGAGCTGCTCGAGCGGGGCGAGGGCGCGGCGGAGGCGCTGGAGGCGTGGCTCGCTGAGGCGGTGGAGCGCCGCCTCGGCGCCGTGGACGCCGCCCTCAACCCGCTCTTTGACCGCGTGCGCCGCTACAGCGAGCGGGCGCTCAACCTCTCGGCGAGCGTGTCGCTCGACGCCGAGGTCACGCGCGCCCTCCGCGCCTCGGGCGACTACCTCCTCGACCTGAGCGCCCCCGAGGGCCGCCTCGCCTTCGAGGCCGCCCTGAGCGGCGCGGCGCGCTGGGAGGGGCTGGTGACGGAGGGCGCCCTCGCCGGCTGGAGCGCCGAGGGCTTCATCGACCTCACCCTCGCGCAGGCGCTCGCCGAGGAGGGCGCGGCGGGCGTGCGCCTCCTCAGCCGCGCCGCCCTCAGCGACGAGGGCGCCGAGGTGCGCGTGCGCGCCGCCGCCCCCCTCCTCGCCGCCACCGCCACCCGCGCCGCCGCCCGCCGCGCCCTCACCGTGGAGACGGCGGAGGGCGGCGCGGCGCGCTGGGGGGCGGAGCTGTGGCGCGTGCAGCGCGAGCTGCGCGCGGGGCCCGTGGAGGAGGCGGAGGCGCTGGCGAGCGGTCTGGTGTATCCGCTTGAGGAGGGCGCGGGGGGCGGCGGCGCGGGGTGGCGCGAGGGGGCCTATTGGCTCTCGTGGCGTCGCCGCTGGCCCGCCCACGAGTCCACGCCCGTGTCGCGCGCGCTCGGCGAGGCGCTCAACCTCACCGGCGCCGCCGGCCTCGCCCTCGGCGTCCCCGCCCTCTTCTTGGAGGAGGCGCCCGGCGCCCTCAGCGCCCGCGTGACGCTCACCCTGCGCGGCGCGCTGCTCGACGCCCTCTTTGAGCGCGCGGACCCCGACCTGCTGTGGGAGGCGGCGGCGCGTGCGGCGGTGGGCTTTGACAACACCTTCGGGCTGCCCTTCCTCGGCGCCCTCTCGCGCCCCGCGGGCCTCTCGCCGCGCGCGTCGGCGTCCTGTGACGCCATCGCCTACCACTGGGGGCTCAAGTACTGCTGGGTGGTGGAGGAGGAGCTGGTGGCGCCCCTCATGGCGCTGCGCGCCTCGGCGCGCCAGGGCGCGGCGCGCGTGGAGGCGCAGCGCGACCTCCTCGCCGCCCTCTACGGGCGCACCCTCCTGCTCAACCCCGTGGGGGCGCGCGTGGTGGCGCGCGTCCTTTCGGAGCTGGCGGCGCTGTGGGCGGCGGAGGTGGGGGTGGAGGTGGGAGCGCTGCTGGGGCTGTCGGCGCGCCTCGAGCACCCCACGCGCCCTGCGGCGCTCACCGCGTCGGAGCTCGGGGGGGGGCTGGGGGTGGCAGAGGGGGTGGCGGAGTGGCTCGGGCTGGCGGAGGGCGTGGAGCTCTGAGGGCGCGGGGGCGCTATAGAGGAGATGTGCCCATAGATGTGCTACAGAGGTGCCAGGCTCTTATGATGCCAGGCTCTTATGATGTGTGGATGAAATATGAGGATTTCCCCCTCATGGCGCCCCGCTGCTCAGCGCTCGCCTCAGTTCTCGTTAAGCCCTCTTTAAGCTCTCTTTAAGCTCTCTTTAAGCTCTCTTTAAGCTCTCTTTAAGATCTTGTTTTATTTAGACAGATTGTTATTTAATC
>Ga0194129_10004074_pt1 | contig 19796 bp, 22 predicted proteins | sample TA2KigCa35mmetaG_FD_150862 | JGI IMG/M metagenome (GOLD analysis project Ga0194129, IMG submission 150862) | Freshwater microbial communities from Lake Tanganyika, Tanzania - TA2015038 Kigoma Deep Cast 35m | ecosystem: Environmental > Aquatic > Freshwater > Lake | place: Tanzania: Lake...
TCGGATGTGCTCTTTTATTTATTGTCGCGCGGCATCCCGCCCGCGACCGCAGAGTCGATCCTCAAGTGGGCATTTGTCAGCGACGTGCTCGCGAAACTCCCGTCGCCCGAATTGCACGCGCAAGTCGCCGCCGCGCTCGAGCGACAGCTGCCGGGCGCCGCCACGAGAGCGCTGTCGTGAACGCTGCGGTCACGCCGCGCGCCTATGACGTGGCGCGCGTCCGCGCTGATTTCCCGATTCTCAGCACGACCGTGCGCGGCAAGCGGCTGGCTTTCCTCGACACCGCCGCCTCAGCGCAGCGGCCGCTCGCCGTCATCGAGGCGGTTGATCGATATGAGCGCGGCAGCCATGCCAACGTGCACCGTGGTGTGTACGAGTTGAGCCAAAAAGCCACCGACGCCTTCGAGGGCGCACGTGAGCGAGTTCGTCGCTTTCTCAATGCGGCCAGTATTAAAGAAATTGTGTTCACGCGCGGTACCACCGAGTCCATCAACCTCGTCGCCCAGTCCTGGGGTCGGCGGCTCGGTCCGGGCGATGAAATACTTATCACTTGGATGGAGCATCACGCGAACATCGTGCCTTGGCAGATGCTCTGCGAGCGCACCGGGGCGGTGCTTAAGGTGGCGCCGATCGATCAGCGCGGTGAACTCGATATCGACGCCTTCCGCGCCCTGCTGTCGCCACGGACCAAGCTAGCGGCCTTCACGCAGGTATCGAACGCACTCGGTACGGTGCTGCCCATCCGCGCCATGATCGACGCCGCCCGCGCAGTCGGCGCACTAACGCTGCTCGATGGCGCGCAAGCCGTAGCGCATGAGCGAGTCGATGTGCGCACACTGGGCTGTGACTTTTACGTTTTTTCGAGTCACAAGCTCTATGGACCGACCGGGCTGGGCGTGTTGTGGGCGCGTGAGGCCATACTGCGTGAGATGCCGCCTTGGCAGGGTGGTGGCGACATGATCCTCACCGTGAGTTTCGCCAAAACCACCTATAACGAACTGCCCTACCGCTTCGAAGCTGGCACACCGCACATTTCAGGAGCAGTCGGGTTGGCAGCAGCAATCGACTATCTCGAAGCGCTCGGTATCGAACGCGTACACGAGCACGAACAGGGACTGCTGGCGCGCGCCAGCTACGCCCTGCGTTCCATTCCTGGCCTGCGCATCATCGGCGAGGCCAAAGAAAAAATCGGCGTAGTTTCCTTTATGCTCGAGGGTGTACACCCACACGACCTCGGCACCATCCTTGATGACGAGGGCGTTGCCGTACGCGCCGGACATCACTGCGCGATGCCCGTCATGGAATTCTTCAATGTGCCAGCGACGGCACGGGCTTCCTTTGGTTGCTACACCGACGACGCCGACCTCCAGCAACTCGTACGCGCGCTCAGTAGAGCACTCGAGGTATTCGGCTGATGGAAGTCAAAGATCTTTACCGCGACGTGATCCTCGATCATAACAAGCACCCGCGAAATTTCGGGCAACTCGATCCCTGCGACACCTCCGCCGATGGTAATAACCCGCTCTGCGGCGATCGTCTTACCTTAACGTTGCGACTCGAGGGTGATCGGGTGACGGATATTCGCTTTGACGGTAAGGGCTGCGCGATCTCAACTGCATCCGCCTCGCTGATGACCGAGGCCGTTAAAGGCAAGGACGAAGCTGCCATCACGCGACTGCGCGATCTTGTGCACCAGACACTCACCGCCCACGGCGAGACGACTCTGCCGCCTGCAGAACTCGGCAAGCTTGCGGCACTCGCGGGCGTCCGTGACTACCCTGCCCGCGTGAAGTGCGCGAGTTTGTGCTGGCATACGCTCGGTGCCGCGCTCGAGCACCACGCACAACGCCACGCCGATCACGGTCCCGTCACCGTATCGACCGAATAGGATCTGGAACGATGCGCAGCCACGAAAACGAAGCCTTCACGCTGAGCCGCAACACCCAGGCGGTGATGGTGCCCTCGGGCGATGCCATCGAACTGCAGACGGGCCTGTCGGGTTTCATCACCCAAGCCCTCGGCGGCAGTTTCACGCTTTATATAGAAGGCAATCTCTACCGACTCTCGGGCGAGAACGCCGATGCTATCGGCAAGCAGGCGCTCACGCCGCCCGTGCTGCCGCCAGGCGCCACCGAGGCAGACATCAAATCGCTGGCCTGGCAACAAATGCGCAGTTGCTACGACCCCGAGATCCCGATCGACATCGTCGAACTTGGTTTGGTCTACGAATGTGAGGTCGCAGCTAACGATGATGGCACGCGTACCCTCGCTGTGAAGATGACACTGACTGCGCCCGGCTGCGGCATGGGTGATGTCCTCGTACAGGATGTCAAAGAAAAGCTCGAAATCATTCCGACCGTGACTAAGACCGATGTCGAACTGGTCTTCGATCCACCCTGGAATCAGTCGATGATGTCCGAAGCTGCACGGCTGCAGACCGGCATGATGTAAATCGTGGCGGCTTCCTGGATCGACATCGGTGCAGCTGAAGTGTTGCAATCAGGCGGCAGACTCGATAGCGAGGTGGACGGTTACTATGTTGCCGCGGTACTACTCGAGGGAGAGTTGCACGCCTTTGAAGATCGTTGCACCCACGACGGCGAGTCGCTGACTGGCGCCGAAGTCGAGAGCGACTTCAGCACGCCCTGCGGCGTGGTCATCTGCCCGCGGCATGGTACACGCTTCTGCTTGCGCACCGGCGCTGCGCTCACGCCGCCGGCTTACGAACCCCTCAAAGTATTCGCGGCACGCATTCGTGGTGGTCGTGTAGAAATCGCGACCGCATGAGGCGCATTACCCTGGTTCGTCACGGCTACGCCGCGCCTCATGCGGAAGGCGGCGACTACGTTAGGCCGCTTGAGGACCGGGGTCGGCGCGAAGTGACACGAACGGCAATGGCCCTGCTTACCCGCGTCGGCGCGCCCTCGATGATTTTGGCAAGCACTGCCGTACGCACGACGCAAACAGCCATCCTACTTAATGAGCGGCTGAGCGCGCCCGAAGCAACGCTGCCGATCGTTTTCGAGCGCAGTCTCTACCACGCCGACTGGTCGCATTTGCTCGAGGTGCTGCAGGCGAGTGATGGGGCTATGCCTCACCTGCTGCTCGTCGGCCACAATCCCGGGATCTCGGATCTTGCGCTGCGCTGGTCGCGACACTTCCCGGAATACGCGGATTTTCAGGGGTTCGGCACCGCAGGCTGGTGCTCAGCGACCTTCGCGACAGCCGCCGCGGATCTCTCCGGTCTCAGCGCACCGCTCGGGGTGTTTTTTTCGCGAGCGCCGAGCTAACGAAATCGCGGCGCACCGTGCTGTGTGGCACGCGGCGCACCAAGGGTGCAAACCACTCGCGCACGTCGCGCTCCAACGCTACGCCGTGCATGTAATTGTAGAGCGCGGCGTTTAAAGCCTCACCGAGCGCATCGTGGTCAATACCGCTCGGATCAATGAAAGCGACGTCGTTACGCGCGAATCCGCCAAAGGGTTGCGGCGCAAGAGTCACGCCATAGGCCGTAGGCTCGCGACCCACCGGCGAGTGCACCGTACAGGCAAAGCGATGGAAAAAGCCCGATTGAATGCAGCCCTCTTCGAATAGCTGCCGAACGTATTCGAGCGAGTCGATGGTCTCGCCCACCGTCTGTGTCGGAAATCCGTACATGAGATAGGCATGCACCAGGATGCCGGCATCGCTGAACGCTCGCGTGACCTGCGCCACCTGCGCCACCGACACGCCTTTTTTCATCAGTTGCAGCAGACGATCCGAGGCCACCTCGAGTCCCCCGGTGATCGCGATGCAACCACTCCGCGCGAGCAAGCGACACACCTCGGGCGAGAAGGTTTTCTCGAAGCGGATATTCCCCCACCAAGAGATCACCCGGCCGCGGCGCAACAGCTCTGCCGCCATCGCCTTCAACGCCTTGGGCGGTGCGGCCTCATCAACGAAATGAAAACCGCTCTCCCCCGTCTCGGCGACTACGGCCTCGATACGATCCACGAGCAGCGCCGCATTCGCCGCCTCGTAACGTGAGATGTAATCGAGGGAGATATCGCAGAAGCTGCATTTCTTCCAATAGCAGCCGTGCGCGGTGGTGAGCTTGTTCCAGCGTCCGCCCGACCAAAGACGGTGAACTGGATTGAGCAGATCGAGCACCGAGAGATAGCGCCCTAGCGGCAAACCATCCCAAGTCGGCGTACCGACCTCGGAAAAAGGTACGTCGAGTTCGCGGTGATCGACGTAGCGGACTACGTCCGTCAGCACCTCGTCGCGCAGAAAAGTGCGTACCAAGCGATCGGCGGATCGTCGGCCCTGCCAGTGCTCGATCAACGCCAGCAGCGGTCGCTCACCGTCATCAAGCGTCACCCGATCAAAGTAATCGAAGACTCGTGGCTCGGCGAGATCACGCAACTCGGTATTGACGTAACCTCCGCCTAGCACCAGCACGGTCTTGGGTGCTGCCGCGCGAATCGATTGCGCAATACGAAACGCTCCGAAGACTGCACCCGGAAACGGCACGGACAGTAAAACGATGTCGGGGCGATGCCGCTGCAGCGCAGCAAGCGTGAGTGCATGCAGACGTTGATCGATTAGATTGCGCGGCGCTGCGAGCGCCGTCGCCAGCGGCTCGAACGAGGGCTCGCTCGCGGCCAGTCTCTCGGCATAGCGTACGAACTCGAAGCCGGGATCGATCTCTTCGCGCAGCACATCCGCCAAATCGTTGATGAAGAGCGTGGCGAGATGTCGGGCACGATCATGATTACCGAGTGCACCAAAGGCCCAAGCGAGCGGGTCGGCCTCGTCGGCGTAGGCCTCCAGCGATTGAAAACGCGGCCCCTCGGGCAGAAACTGTCGCGAGACAATCCGATGCGCCAACGTCGGATCACGGCCCTGAAGAAAAGCGACCGTACCGTCGATCGCCGCGTGGTACTCGGCGAACGCCGCCAAAAAGGCTTTCGATCGCGAGCCACGTCTGCGCGCCGGAATCGCCTCGATCGCGCCACGCAACTCGGTAAGGCCTTCGGCCGAGAGCAAGCCGAGTGCGAGCTCGATCGCGAGATCTTCCTGCTCGGCGTCGAAACCTCGGGAGCGCAGAAATCCCGTGAGGTATGCCGTCGAAGGATACGGCGTATTGAGCTGCGTCATGGGCGGTATCAGCGCGAGCAACTTCGGGGCCTGGCGGGTCATCGCCGCATTATCCCCGCCCTCTCCGCAGCCCGCGACTTGAAATCGTCCGCGGCGACATCCATAAAAAACGATATGAGCGCAGCGCAAATCGTCACCACCGCGGACTTTCGCCGCGAAGTTATTGAGACCTCGGCCACGCAGCCCGTATTGGTCGACTTTTGGGCGCCATGGTGCGGCCCCTGTCGCCTGCTCGGGCCCGTGCTCGATCAACTCGCCGCCGAAACGCCCGGGCTGAAGGTGGTCAAGCTCAATACCGACGAGGAGCCCGAAGTCGCTAGCGCCTACGCGATTCGCAGCATCCCCGCGGTCAAGCTGTTCCGCGATGGCCAGGTGGTCGATGAATTCGTCGGTGCGCAACCTTTGGGTGCTGTGCGCGCATTCGTCGAACCGCATCTGCCAAAAGCGAGCGACGGTCCGCTGGCGATCGCCCGCACGGCGCTGGCGGCAGGGCGCCCCCAGGAGGCACAGGCGTTGCTCGAGCCGCTGATGGCGCCGTTCCTCGCGCCACTTACCGCACCCGTGCCTACGCAACCGCTCGCGCTCCGCGGGACTCCGGCCTCTACCGACGAAGCGCTGGTCGTCACCTACGCGTCAGTGCTCGCCTGCATGGGACGCGCCGCCGAAGCCCTCGGCTTGCTGCAAGGCCTGCGTCCGGCGGCGCAGAGCGATGCACCGGTGCGCGCGGCCTACGCTCTCGTGCATTTTTCTAATCTGGCGAGCTCGCCTGACGAGACCGATACAATTCAGACAGCGCGCGTGAGCGCGGCCAAGTATTTCCTGCGTGCTGACAATGCACGCGGTCTCGAAAGGCTGTTCGAAGCCGCCGAGCGCAACCGACGCTATGCGAACGCCGCAGGCAAAGACGATCTGCGCAAGGCACTGGAATTATTTAATGCCCATGATCCGCAACTGCCGGCTGCTCGACGCCGGCTCGCCAGTCTGTTGCACTGATTCAGTGCGCAAGTGAATTCAGGCGCTCGGTCTCGGCGTTACCGAGATAAGACTTGATAATGCGTCTCGCCAGATAGAGCAGCGGGATCATCGCGATCGCGGCCAGCATTTTGTAGCTGTAGTTGACCATGCCGACCGCCAAAAACTGCGGAATCGGCCAGTGTTGCGGACCGAGCACAAAAGCGATGTACAGCACGACAAAACTGTCAATCAACTGCGACACCGCGGTCGAGCCTGTGGCCCGCAACCAGATGAGCTTCTCGCCCGTCACCGCGCGAATACGGCGGAATACGGTGATGTCCACCAACTGACCGATCAAAAAGGCAACGATCGAGCCGATGATCGTCCACAACCCCTGACCGAACACCTGCGCGTAAGCGTTTTGGATATCGGGTACACCGAGGTCGCGATTGGCCTCGACCCAAAACCCCGCTGGTGCAAGACCGATCGAGACGTAGGCCACCATGAACGCGTAGGCAATGAAACCGACCGCGACCCATGAAATGAGCCGCACGCCTTTCACACCATAGTATTCGTTGATGACATCGGTCATCACGAAGACGATCGGCCAAACCAGCACACCGGCCGTAAAATTGAGCGTCCCCGAGACACCGAGCAATGACCACTCAAAGGGTGCAATCCCGAGCGTCGCTTCGAGCGAGAAGATCTTTACGCCCACAAACTCGGCCAAGATCGCGTTCGTCAAAAAGAACCCGGCCAGCACCACAAACAGCCGGTTCGCTCTTTGATCGGAAAAATGCACCCTGTCTACTTTGCGTCAGCCGAACGCGCTGAAATCATCAGTATGGCGTGCAGAAGCAATGCGCATAAAGCTGATTACCGAGTGCATGCCGATTGAAACGCAGCACGCTGCGCTCGATGGGCCCGAAGTCGCGTCGCGTCGCAATAAGCGCGGCGCGCGTCGGCGCATCAAAACCGGCAACGCTGCCCAACGCCAAACCGCCAAGGCTATCGACATCGAACGCCCGCAGCAGTAAGGCCGCCGCCGAGACCTGAAGATTGCTCAGCACCGTCTGCACGAAGCTCTTGTCGGGTTCGAGGTAGTCACGCTCGTACTTGCCTTCGCTGAGACCCGCACGCTTCGCGGCCGAGGCCACCGCCTCATCGAACGAGCCGAGCTTGTCAACCAAGCCGAGACGCAGCGCATCGCGACCGGACCACACACGGCCTTGCGCTATGGCATCGACCTCTTCGCGCGTCTTTTTACGACCTGCCACGACCTTACCGAGGAACTCCTCGTACCCGTGCTCGATGGCCGACTGCAGCAACATCGCTGGCGCCGGCCCAACGGGGCGATCGAGACGTAATTCCCCCGAGAACGGCGTCGTCCCGACCCCATCGACGCCGATACCCAGTTTTTCGAAGGTACGCGGCGCCGTAGGGAACAGACCAAAGATTCCGATCGAGCCGGTAACAGTCGCGGGGCTCGCCCAGATCTCATCGGCCGGTGCCGAGATGTAGTAACCACCGGAGGCGGCCAGGTCACCCATCGAAATCACCACCGGACGCTTGGTGCGCTTAAAGGCCAGCAGTTCGCGGTAGATTTGCTCTGAGGCCGTCACGCTACCGCCGGGGCTATCGATGCGCAGCACGAGCGCCTTGATATCTTTATCGAGGCGCGCTTTACGGATAACCTCGGCCGTCGCGTCACCGGAAATATTGCCGCCGCCGCCACTGCCATCGACAATTTCGCCAGATCCCACCACCACGGCCACGCGGCTGTCGGGATGCTTGGAAATCTTGTCCTCGGCACGTACCACGCGCAGGTAATCTTTGAGGCCGACTGAACGGTAGGTCTCTTTCTCCTCGTCTTTCGAAGACAGCGCGATCACCCGCTCTTCGATCTGCAGCGGGGTCTTGAGCGCCGTGACAAGCTTGGCATCGAGGGCGACCTTGGCGGTGTCACCCTTGGCGTCACGCACGCGCTCGGCGACCGTCTCGGCATAGCCGCGCAGCTCTTCGGGCTTGAGCCCGCGCGCTTTAGCGACTGCCGTCACGTAGCTGTCCCACAAAGAATTGACAAACGCCCGACTAGCCTCGCGGTCGGCAGGCGACATGTCGTTGCGCAGGAAAGGCTCCACCGCGCTCTTGTACGTCCCGACCCGGTATACATTGATATCGACCCCCAGCTTGTCGAGTGCCGACTTGTAATAGTTACGGAAGCGCTCATAGCCCTCCATCAGCACGAGACCCTGCGGATCGAGATAGATTTCGTCGGCGTGCGCAGCGACGTAGTAAGTGTCGCGCGAGAAGCCGAGACCGGTCGAAACAACCTTTTTGCCGGACTTGCGGAAGCTGGTGATCGCACGCGAAAATTCGTCGAGGGTCGGCTGGCCTGCACCGCTCATGCCGTCGAAGTCGATGACCAGAGTTTTGATGCGCTCATCGTCGCGCGCCGCGATAATCGCATCGACCAGATCGCGCAGCGTGGTCTCGTCTCTACCGATGCCGCGCGCCTCGGCCAAGGCGAGCTCGAACGGGTCGCCGCTAGGCCGCTCGACGATCTCGCCCTCGGGGCGAATCACAAGCGCTGCGTCGTCGGGGAGCTTGGGAATAGAGCCGCTCAAACCGCCGATCACGAAGCCAAAGATCAGCAGCAAGACGAGCAGGTGCAGCCCTTTGCGCAGCCCGTCGAGCCCCTTGAACAAACCGCGGAAAAACTTGCGAATCATGAATCAAACCTTCAGGGTGGGAGGTTGCCCTCAATGACAACTGTGGTTACGAGTCTAGCAAGCGCCCACCGGCTCGCCAGGGGAGCCCATGAGTCTCGCATCACGGCCGATACCGCAAATAGTTAGACCTTTTCTTCGATGCGGGCAGCCTTGCCCGATAGGTCGCGCAGGTAATAGAGCTTGGCACGGCGCACACTGCCGCGACGCTTCACCGCGACCGCCGCGATCGTCGGGCTCTGCGACTGGAAGGTACGCTCGACGCCCTCACCATGCGAAATCTTGCGCACCGTGAAGGACGAGTTGTAACCGCGGTTACTCTTGGCGATGACCACACCTTCGAAGGCCTGCACGCGCTCGCGCTCGCCTTCGATCACCTTCACGTCGACCACCACGGTGTCGCCCGGCCGGAATTCCGGCAGCCTCCGCGTCGTACGGCGCTGTTCGAAATCAGCAATGACGTTAGCCATATCCATTCACCTCTCGCCCGGCGAGATATTCGTTCAAAAGTTCGCGCTCCTCGTCGGACAGAGCACGACCAGATCCACCCGGCTGCAGCAGCTCGGGTCTGCGTAACCAAGTGCGCACCACCAACTCCTGCAACCGCCACCGCCGAATTGCTGCGTGGTTTCCACCTTGCAGCACCTCCGGAACCGTTCGACCTTCCCACTCGACCGGTCGCGTGTAATGCGGCCAGTCGAGCCGGCTCGCAGTAAAAGACTCTTCCACGTTCGAACGCTCATCGCCGAGCGCTCCGGGCAGCAGTCTAACCGCAGCGTCGATCACTGCCAACGCCGCAAATTCGCCGCCGGAGAGCACGTAGTCTCCGAGCGACAGTTCGCGGTCGATGCGTGCATCGATCACTCGCTGGTCGAGCCCTTCGTAGCGACTCGCCACCAGCACGAACCCGGGCAAGGCAGCGAGTTCACGCGCCACGCCCTGATCAAATCTTTCACCCTGCGCTGAGAGGTGGATTCGCGGCACACCACTCGGCAGCCGCGAGGTCGCAGCGTCTATCGCTGCGGCCCAAGGCGGCGGTGTGCCCACCATACCCGGACCACCGCCGAAAGGCCGGTCATCCACCGTCTTATGCGTACCTGCCGTGAAGTCACGCGGATCGACGCATTCGACACTCGCCAGTCCGCGCCCGAGAGCGCGGCCCAGCACACCAAACTCTAATGCTCCGCGGACCATACCCGGGAACAAACTGACTAGAGCGATGCGCAGTGGCGGCTCATGACCAATCATCAAAAATCCTCCGGCCAATCGACCGTGACGCTACGCGCCTCGGCATCGATGGCCAGCAGATGCTGCGAAGTCACCGGCAGCCAGCGCTCCCGTTCCCCGCGCACCACCATGACAGCATGGGCCGGCATGTTCTCAAATCGATCGATGACGCCGAACTCGACGCCCTCGCGGTTCACCACTCGAAAACCGATCAGGTCGATCTGGTAGTGCTCGCCCGGAGCCGTCGCCGGCAACTCGGAACGAGGCACTTCGATGATCGCCCCTACTAGGGCCTCTGCTCCCTCGCGGGAGGTGACGCCCTCGAAGCGCGCCTCGAATCCCGCCGGAGTCGATCGCGTTTCTGCCACCTCGCAGCTCCGCCGTTGCCCGACAGCATTTCGGAGCTGCCAAATGGTAAAATCAAGAAGCTTCTTGGGCGGCTCGGTCCAAGACTCGAGGTGCATCCAACCCTGCAGCCCTTTCGGACGACCGAGTCGTCCCAGTTCCACCCATTCCACGCGGGACAGCGCCACGCGCGGCCGGGTGTGGCGCTCCTCAGGCCGCAGCCTGAGTGGCCTGCTTGCGGTAGTCGCTGACCAACGTCTTGACGCGGTCAGACTGCTTCGCGCCCTTACCGATCCAATACTCGATGCGCGCAAGGTTGAGCTTCAGACGCGGCTCGGCCTTGCGGGCCACCGGGTTGAAAAAGCCGACGTTCTCGAGGCTGAGGCCCCCCTGGCGCTTGCGGCTGTCCGTCACCACCACGTGATAGAAGGGCGAATTTTTCGCACCGCGCCGGGTCAAACGAATGGTCACCATGTTCAATATGCTCTCGGGTTCAAAACCGTTTCACCCCAACATCGGGCCGAGGGGCCGAAAAAGTTCGCGGAGTCTACATAAACCATGGGCTTGATGGAAGCGCCGCCCGCTATCTCAGCGGCGGGAAACCAGGCGGCATCCCCCCACCCTTCCAGGCCCCGAGCATGCGGCGGAACCTGCCGCCTTTCATGCTCTTCATCATGCGCTGCATCTCGGTGAACTGCTTAAGCAAGCGGTTCACATCCGGAACCTGAGTACCCGAGCCGGTGGCGATCCGCCGCCGCCGCGAGCCGTCGATGATCTCGGGACGCCGCCTTTCGCAATGGGTCATGGCATTGATTATGGCGATCTGCCGCCGCAACTCTTTGTCACCAACACCCGTCGGCATGCCGCCCTTAGCGAGCTGCGCGGGGAGTTTATCCAGTAACGATTCGAGCCCGCCCATGCTCTGCAATTGCTCAAGCTGACCTTTTAAATCATAGAGATCGAATTTGCCGCCAGAGACGACTTTTTTGGCGAGCCGCTCTGCCTCTGCGGCATCGACCTTGCCCTGCACCTGCTCGACCAGCGCAACCACATCGCCCATGCCGAGGATGCGATTAGCTATGCGTTCGGGATCAAACGGCTGCAGCGCGTCGGTCTTTTCACCGACGCCCAAAAACACGATCGGCTTGCCTGTGATGTGGCGTACCGAGAGCGCCGCGCCGCCGCGTGAGTCGCCATCGGTCTTGGTGAGAATAATGCCGGTGAGATCGAGTGCAGAGCTGAACGCCTTAGCGGAATTGAGCGCATCCTGACCGGCCATGGCATCGACCACGAACAACCGCTCGTGCGCGCCCACCCGCGCCTCGATGGCCTTCGCCTCGTCCATAAGTTCGGCATCGACGTGCAGGCGACCTGCGGTATCGACGATCAGGACGTCGTATACCCCCTGCCGCGCCGCCTCGAGCGCACTCGTGGCAATCGCGACCGGATCACCGCCCGATTCGGCCGCATGGAACCCCGTGCCCACCTGCTCAGCCAGGCGCCGCAATTGCAGGATTGCCGCCGGCCGACGCACGTCGGTACTGACCAGCAGCACCCGCTTTTTCCGGGCCTCGATCAGCCAGCGCGCGAGCTTGGCGGCGGTGGTGGTTTTGCCAGCACCCTGCAGACCCGCCAGCAACACCACGAAGGGCGGCTGGGCCCGCAGCTCGAAACCCTCGCGCGCCCCACCCATGAGCTCGACCAACTCGCGATGCAGGATGCTGACGAAGACCTGACCCGGGGTTAGGCTGGTCGCGACGTCCGCCCCCTTCGCCTTGCTGCGCACCGCATCGACGAAGGTCTTGATGACCGGCAGCGCCACGTCGGCCTCAAGCAGGGCCATTCGTACCTCGCGCAGAGTCTCGGCGATGTTGTCCTCGCTGATCCGCCCCTTGCCCCTGAGGTTCTGGACGGTCTTGGCGAGCTTTTGGCTCAGGTTTTCGAACATAGGTGCGAGTATAAACTGGCTCGGGTTGCGTCTTCGCCCTATGCTATGAGGCCGTTTCCGCCCGCAGAACCCGCTTGCAAGAAGTTGCCACCCCCACCCTGCTCTGGCTGCTGCTGCTCATGCTCGCCGTGGTCGCGTTCTCCTCAGGCACCGAGGTCGCAATGCTTGCCGCCAATCGCTACCGCGCTCGCGCACAGGCCGCGACCGGCAGCCGGCGCGCCAAACTGCTGTTGTCGATTCTCTCCAAGCCCGACGACTGGCTGGGCGCGAACCTCACCGTTCTGACGCTGGCCAGCGCAGGCGCCACCACCATCGCCACGATCCTCGCCGTACGTAACGGGTCTCCGTACGCACTGATCTTACCGACGGTGTTGCTGCCGACTCTAATGCTGGTGTTCTGCGAGCTTGCGCCAAAGATTTACGCGGCCGCCCATCCGGACGGGGTGGCGCGGGCTGCAGCGCCGTTGTACAAAGTACTCGTCTGGGTTGCGCGCCCTGGCGTGACGCTCGCCAATGCCGCGGCCTACGGACTGCTGCGACTCTTTGGCGTAGTGAACGCCAGCGATCGCGGCGGCCAACAACTCTCGCCCGAAGAATTGCGCATGGTGGTCAATGAATCGGTGCCGCTGGTGCCACAGCGTCACCGGCAGATGCTGCTCTCGATCCTCGACCTCGAGCGCATTACGGTCAATGACATCATGATCCCGCGGCAGGATATTGCGGGCATCGATCTTGATGACGATTGGGAGCGCATCCTCGAGCAGTTGCGCCAAACCCCGCACACCCGTCTGCCGGTCTGTCGTGGCGATCTCGATCAAATGATCGGTCTCGTGCACATGCGCCGCATCGCACAGGAGCTTGCCCGCGATACGCTCGATCGTGATCGCCTCGAAGAAATCGCCGCGCAGCGCGAACCTTATTACGTGTTGGACGGTACTGCGCTCACCGTCCAGCTCGCGAACTTTCAGCGTGATCGACGCCGATTTGCTTTCGTGGTCGATGAATATGGCGATGTCCAGGGCCTGGTGACGCTCGAGGACATCCTCGAAGAAATCGTCGGCGAGTTCACGAGCGATCCCGCCACCGTGTTGCATCGCAATATCCATCGCGAAGCGTCCGGCGCATTCATCGTCAATGCCTCGGCGCATATCCGCGTGCTCAATCGCGCCTTGAGCTGGCAACTGCCGACCGACGGCCCGAAAACCCTGAACGGCCTGCTGCTCGAGCGCCTCGAGACTATCCCGGAAGCCGGCACCTCGGTGCGCATCGGCAATCTAGACATGCAGGTGCTGCAGATCGCCGACAATGCGATTCGAACCGTGCGCGTTCACGAACGAAAAGGCGTAACGACGGAGCGCGGCTAGTCACACAAACTCACCTGAAACAGCACACGGTTTTTCGGCGCGCTGGACCTACACTCGCAATAGAGGAACCTCCTTCGAGCGAGCCCTTCTTCGTCCGCTGCGTTGCACCGACCGATCAGGGTCGGGTACGCCTGCGCCAAGAGAACTGCGTCCACTCGGCTCGTCGACGCTGTCGCCGAAGCAAACCGCGAAATCTTCGTCGGTGTACACAGCTGGTCGGGCTGCGAAAGCATAGGCACGACCCTACAGGCGGCGTGTATTCTGCCGCCCAGTGCGCAACTCGTTGTCGCTAACGTTGGCGACTCGCGGGTCGACCGCTATCGGGGCGACCACCAGGGCTGTAAAGTGATCCAAAACATGCGCGATCACACCACGCTGAAAGATTGCTTGATACCCGCGTCTCTCCGCCCGATCAAGCGCGACGCCTAATACCCCGCAGCTGTATCACGCGCGCGCTAGGCATCGAAGCCGACAACACTATCGATTTGCATACCCTCGCCGTCCGCGAGCGAGGCCTTTACCTGCTATGCACGGACGGTCTCACCAACATGCTGAGCGATGACGAGATCGCTGATTTCTTTTATAAAATTAACAAGGAACCACTGGTCGAGCTCATTACAGCGCTGATCGATAACGCCAACGCGTACGGGAGCCACGACCACATCAGTATCTGGCTGAAAACGCTCAAAGATATTGGAATGCCACGCGGTGCGTAACCGCACAAAGCAATTGGTAGGCAATGGTCCCGGCGGCGGCGGCCACCTCGTCGATGGGAAGCCCCTCGCCCCAGAGCACGACCTCGCTACCCACGTGTACGTCATCCAGATCGGTGACATCGACGGTAATCATATCCATCGATACCCGACCCACGAGCGGCGCAAGTCTGCCACCCACGAGCACCGGCGCACCGGTCCGCAAATGACGCGACAGACCATCGGCGTAGCCGCCCGCAACGGTCGCGATACGGGAGCGGCGAGCGGTCCGCCAACTTGCGCCGTAACCGACCGACTGTCCTAGCGGCAATTCACGCAGTGCGATCACTCGTGATGACAACGTCATTACAGGCTTGAGCCCGAGAGACTCCGCCGAACGTCCCACGATCGGCGAACTGCCATAAAGCGCGATACCCGCTCGTACCCAATCTCTATGGGTCGAAGGGAATTGCAGAATCGCCGCTGAGTTCGCGAGACTCGCATGGCAGCTCGCGAGGAAATTACCTGAGTTTGAGAACGAAGTGGTTTCTTTGACTGCGGAATCGAACAGCTCGAGTTGTTCGCAGGTCATCGCGGATTCGGGCTCATCGGCGCAGGCAAAGTGCGTCATCACCCGCAGCTCGCCGACCATGGGCAAAATGCGCAGTCTCTCGGCTACATTGCGCGCGCGATCCAGCGCGAAGCCGAGGCGACTCATGCCTGTATCGAGCTTGAGCCACACCACACGCGGGGCATTGAAGCCCGGGTCGGTCACTTTAAAACTCTTCTCTAGCATCACGACTTGCGTCTCGTCGTGTACTACGAGATCAAGCTCGTAGCGCAGAGCAAGCGCGAGCTCCTCAGACGAAAAAACGCCTTCCATTAGGACGATCGGCCTTGTTACGCCGGCCACACGCAGCTCGACGCCCTCGCCCAAACGCGCCACGCCGAAAGCATCCGCACCCGTGAGCGCTCGCGCAGCCTCAATCGCACCATGGCCATAGGCATTGGCTTTGATCACTGCAAGGAACCGCGACTGTGGTGCGGCGGCTTTCAAAAGTGCGAAGTTATGCCGCCAAGCCGCAAGTGAGACTCGCGCAACGACAGGCGTCGGAATTCGAGACGGCGCCGCCGTACGCGTCGCCATCGCTTAGCGCAACACGCCTTCGGCGTAGGAGTCCGGAGCGTAATTGACGAAGCGTGAGTACTGGCCTTGGAAGGTCAGCACGAAGGTCCCCGTCTCGCCATTACGATGCTTAGCGAGATCGATCTCGGCGATGCCCTTCTTGGTGGTGTTCTTGTCGTACACCTCTTCGCGGTAGATGAGCAGGATCATGTCTGCATCCTGCTCGATCGCCCCCGAATTATGACTGACCACACCATCGGCGAGCCAATTGGCAGGCCCGGGTACCGTCAAATCGAATACTTCTTCTTCCGTTTCAGCGGGAGGATCCACGGCGACCACCGAATCCCATGAGACATCGGTGTTCATGGACTCGAGAAGCGCAACCGCCATCCGATCACCCACGACAAGTTGATCGAGTGTTTTCCAGCCACCGTCTGTAAGCACACGATGCTCACGCGTCGCCTTGAGACAACGACCGCTCGCGAGCTTGGCGGTCCGTACCTTGCGCATACCAACTGACCATACTAGATCAGACTTCGCCTCGACGAGCTTCTGCTCGGCACCGAGCGCCCATACCTCAGGCTGCATACCGACAAGCTCGCGTATCGGGACGCGCTTGCCGTTGGTCAGACAGACCAAAGTATCGCCCGAGACGCACTCACGAAGATCCGACATCACCGGCTTCTTATCGACGCGCTGTTCGACGCCGCGATTAAGCTGCGACAAGGCAATGACCGGCACACTTAATTCTTTGGCAAGCGCCTTCAAGCCGCGCGAAATCTCGGCGATTTCGGTGGCCCGATTCTCCTGCGAGCCAGGCACCTGCATCAGCTGTAGGTAGTCGACTACGACGAGATTCAGTCCGTGCTCGCGATGTACGCGACGCGCACGCGCACGCAGTTCGATCGGCGTCAGCGCTGGCGTTTCGTCGATGAAAATCTTTGCTTCAGCCAGCTGCCCCGCAGCACCCGTGATGCGCGGCCAATCTTCGTCGGAGATCTGCCCGCTGCGGATATGTCCGAGATGCACTCGACCGATCGAGGAAAGCATGCGGGTTAAGAGCTGTTCGGCGGGCATTTCCATCGAAAAGATGACGACCGACGCGTTGACACCCGCCTTGAGCGCGGCGTACTCGGCCATGTTGACCGCGAGGGTGGTCTTCCCCATCGAAGGACGACCGGCCACTACGACGAGATCGCCACCGCGCAGCCCACCCGTCTTGCGATCAAATTCGTCAAAACCCGTCGGCAGACCGCGTATGCCATTGGGGTTGCTGTGCCACTCGTCGATTTGATCGATCAGCCCCGGCATCAGTTGCTGAACGGCGACCGCACCGTCGCGCTTACCGCGCACACCCTGCTCGGCGATCGCGAATACTCTGCCCTCGGCAGTCCCGACCAGTTCGCGCGCGGTCTCGCCCTCGTTGTTGAAGACGGACGCGGCGATCTCGGTGCCAGCCTTGAGCAATTGCCGTAGTAGCGAACGCTCGCGGACGATTCCGGCATAAGCCCGTACGTTGGCGGCCGTAGGCGTATCGCGCGCGAGCGCGCCGAGGTAGGCAAGTCCTCCCGCCTGCGCGAGCTGACTGCTGCGCTCGAGCTGTTCGCTCACGGTGATGGCGTCGGCCGGCTTGCTCTGAGCGGCCAGCAGGCCGATCGCCTCAAAGATTACTTTGTGGTCCGGGCGATAGAAATCGGCCGCAGCAAGGACGTCCGCGACGTTGTCCCAAGCGTTAGAATCAAGGAGCAGGCCGCCCAAAACGGCCTGCTCCGCCTCGAGTGAGTGCGGCGGCGTCCTGACATCTCCGCCGCGATCGTTCATTGCAGAATCACTCCTCAGCGACGACGGTCACGCGCAACTGTACGTCGATGTCTGTGTGCAGGTGCAGAACGATCTGGTGCTCACCCACCATTCGGATCGGGCCGTTATGCAGACGCACTTCGGAGCGCGACACCGCGTGACCCCGCTGGGTGCAGGCCTCGGCGATATCGATAGTACCGATGGAACCAAAGAGCTTGCCCTCACTGCCCGCTTTGACAGTGATATTGAGCACGAAATCTTTAAGCGCAGCAGCGCGCGACTCGGCGTCGGCGAACTGCTCGCGCGCAATCTTCTCGAGCTCGACGCGACGGGCCTCGAACTTGGCGACGTTCGCCGGTGTGGCGAGCGTGGCCTTACCCGAGGGCAGCAGGAAATTACGGCCGTAACCCGACTTTACTTTGACGCGATCGCCAATGCTGCCGAGGTTCGCAACCTTGGCCAGCAGAATTACATCCATGATTCTCACTGCCTCCCTTTAATGCTGGTCCGTGTACGGCAGCAACGCGAGGTAACGCGCGCGGCGAACGGCCTGCGAGAGCTGACGCTGATAGAACGAGTGCGTGCCGGTGATGCGGCTCGGCACGATCTTGCCGGTCTCGGTGATGTAGCCCTTGAGAATACCGAGATCTTTGTAATCGACTAGCTTGACGTCTTCCGCGGTGAAGCGGCAGAACTTCTTGCGACGGGTGAAGCGGCTGGCGCCGTTCGAATGCCTGCCATCTTTCATGGTCTATCACTCCCCGAGTTGATCTTCGTCGCCGAGATTATCGCGACGCGGGCGAATCGGACGATCGACACCACGGCCCTCATCCTCTACCTCGTCGGTGCGCGCCATCGGTGAGGGTTCGGTGACCGGACCGTCCATCTTGATCACGAGATGCCGCAGCACGGCATCGCTGAAACGGAAGGCGCCCGTAAGCTCGGCGAGCGTTTTCTGATCGGTCTCGACGTTCATCAAGATGTAGTGGGCCTTGTGGACCTTGGAGATCGGGAACGCGAGCTGCCGACGACCCCAGTCCTCAAGACGGTGGACCTGACCGCCGCCCGCGGCGATCGTACCTTTGTACCGCTCGAGCATGGCTGGAACCTGCTCGCTCTGGTCGGGATGGACCAGAAAAACGATTTCATAGTGCCTCATGTTGTCTCCTTGTGAACGCGAAGCCCCCTGGCGAGGCGCTGCCAGTGGAGCAAGGAAATCTCGCCTCCCCCCTCTTTAGGGGCCGCGGACTATAGCGAAACCACCCTCGAGCGGGCAACCCCGGCGCGTTGCCGGGTGGCCTCGTAAAGCAGCATGCCGGCGGCGACCGACACGTTCAGGCTCTCGACCGCCCCCAACGAAGGCAGGCCAACGAGAAAATCGCAATGCTGCCGGGTGTTATGCCTGAGGCCCGAACCCTCGGCCCCCATCACGACCACAATCGGTCCCCTCAAATCGACCTCATCGGCCCGCACCGGCCCTGCGGCGTCCGCCCCGACCACCCAGAGCCCGAGCTCTTTGAGATCACGCAGACAGCGCGCGAGATTGGTCACGGTGACGATGGGCGTGGTCTCTGCCGCACCCGCCGCCACCTTGCGTACGGTGGCATTGAGCCGCGCCGTTCGATCCTTGGGGATGACGACCGCGAGCGACCCGCAGGCATCAGCCGTGCGCAAGCAAGCGCCGAGGTTGTGAGGGTCTTGCACCCCGTCGAGCGCCAGCACGAGCGGCGCACCGCTCGCCGAGCCGAGCGCCGCACCGAGCGCCGCGATGAGCGCATCTTCGGTCCACGGCATGAGCGGTCGCACCTCCGCGATCACGCCCTGATGCACGGCGCCGCCCGTCAGCTTGTCGAGACTTTGCGCATCCACCCGCTCGATGGGGATCTGCGCGCACATCGCTGCAGCAATGACCGCAGCCGCCCGCTCATCTTCGCGACCCCGCAACAATTGAACTTTGAGCACGCGGGTCGTGTCGCGCGTGAGTAGTGCTTGCACGGCATGCAGACCATAGATGATTTCGGTGTCGCTCAACGTCGTCCCCGGCGGCGCTCGTTTTTGTGAGTCGGCGAGTGCTCGACCGGCACCGGATCATCGAGCTCGAGGTCAACCAGGCCTTCGACCGGATTGGCGTTGGTGACGATCACACGTACTGCCGAACCGATGCCGATTTTTTGCTTGCGCCGTTTTGCAAACCAGGCCTGACCGTTCGCTTCCATCGTGTATTCGTCATCGTCGAGAGCTTCGAGCCGCAGCAAGCCGTCGATACCGATCCCGCGCAGCTGAACGAAATAACCGTATTCGACCACCGTGGTGACGACACCGTCAAAAGTCTGCCCCAATCGTTCACGCAAATAGCTGCACTTCAAAAAACTGTCGACGTAGCGATCGGACTCGTCGGCACGCTTCTCGAGTCGCGACAGATCTTGCCCCAGATTACCGAGTTCGTTCGCGCCGTATCGCTGACCCGTGGCA
>Ga0194129_10004076_pt1 | contig 19780 bp, 17 predicted proteins | sample TA2KigCa35mmetaG_FD_150862 | JGI IMG/M metagenome (GOLD analysis project Ga0194129, IMG submission 150862) | Freshwater microbial communities from Lake Tanganyika, Tanzania - TA2015038 Kigoma Deep Cast 35m | ecosystem: Environmental > Aquatic > Freshwater > Lake | place: Tanzania: Lake...
TGACGAAGTAGGGATCCTTGTAGACAGTGAAGCGGTTGCTGAGAGTACCGATCGCCTCTGCACCGATGGTGAATGGCGAACCAACTTGTCCTTCGCCGTCCATGGAGAACTTTGGCTTATAGAGCACAGAGGCCTCGAGGATGGTGGCGACGTCCGGACCGCAAACGAGGAAGTTTGCAGAGCCACGGAGGGTCTTACGATGGATGGTGTTGGCGACGTCGATGACGGTCTCGATGAGTGTCTCGTACCACTCGCGGACCGTACCGGTGAAGGCTGGGCCGATGGAGAGGGACGAAGCTAACGTAACTGGGGCACCGGTCGTCTTGTTGACGAACTTACCTGGAGCGCGGCTCCAGTAGTAGTTCGCGCCGTTCGCTTGCGACACGAGGTCGTTGAGGATCTCGCGGTCGATCTCGAGAGCGATCTGCTCGGAGAGGATCGATGTGAGCTCAACCTCTGCGTCCATCGAATGATAGGCGTTGAGGTCTTGCGCGAGTTCCGGCGACCAACGGGCCCTGAGCTTGCGGGTCTCGGCCGTGATGGCGATCGACTCGATCTTGATGTCTATCTCTGGGATTGCCGGTGCCGGTGTAGCGCCGAAGTCGGACTCGAAGGACGGAACAGTAACTGTCGCGCCGGAGGAGGAATCGACCGAGAGGCTGGACGCTACGACGCAGGACAGTTTGCCCGTGGCTGCTGCGGTCAACGAGCTGAGGCCATTGGCGCCTTTGAGGACGAGCTGAACGTGTGTACCGTTCAATGCATCCGGAACGAAGCCTGAGCCTACGCTGAAGTTACCGCGCTTGTTGAGGCGACGAAGGTTGAGGACGCCGTCGCCACCTTGGTAGCTCTCTCCCCATGCAGTTGCATTGGCACCGTAGCCGCTGAACAATGCAACTTGCTCGACGGAGAGGAAGTCCGCCGCGGGAATTGCTGCTGTGATCGCGGAGGTTGGGATGTAGACGAAGAACAAGTCGAGGTCACCTTGTGACAAGGCCGTTTCAACTTGACCGTCGAAGTCCAACCAACGAGCATTGGATCCCGAGAAGTCGCTTGCTGCTGCGACGATACCACCGTCGGTCCAAGTAAGGCCATTTGCGCCCTTATAAGAACCGGAGTAGACTGTCCCTGCGGAGAGGTCGAGGGCCGTCATCGAGCCGGTCACGCGAGAGAAACCGGAACCGACGAGGTCGTACATACCGCCTGTCGCGAGAGAGCCTGAACGAACTCCTTTGCCCGCGGGGTTGTTATAGATCGACTGACCGCGAGAGTAAACCTCTCCTGCCTCGCCGTGTGGTTTACCTACGTTTGAGCCGTAGGTATAATCAAGATAGAAGATTAGACCTGAGGGAAGGCTCATCGGTTGGATCGAGACGAGCTCGTTGGCGACGAGGCCACCGAACACGCGGCGAACGATTGGGAAGGCGATGTTGCTAAAACCTTGAATCTGTCCGGAGCCAACGAGACCGCCGCCGCCTGTCGAGAGAGCGTTGCTCTCCTTGAGGACTTGTGCAGCCTGGTTCTCGAGAAGTTGCGACATCACCTCGCGACGTGTGCCGTCGAGGCCACGGAGGAGACCTGTGCGGCTCCACTTCTCTGTCAAACGTGCACGCTCGGCACCGACGTGCTTGTCACGGATGCCTTGCGCTAAGTGTGCTAACGTAAACTGTTTCATTTATTTTCTCCTAAAATACTGTTGTTAAAAACGAATCACTTGAGACCTGCGAGCTTTGCCCAGCGGTCGGCTTCGTAGCCTTCGCTAAGAACCGTGGATGCCGGACGTGTTGCCTGTGAAGAAGAACCGAGGACGCGTTGTATGCCTTCTGAGAGGGCACGGGTTGGGCGACCAATGGTCTTTACGAGGCTTTCGTAAACAAGCTTAACCTCTCTCTCGCTCTTCGCCTCGTCGAGACGCTCAATCACCTCGGCCTTTTGGCGCTTGGTGAGCGACTCATTCTGAAGAAGCTTGTTGCAATAGAGGAGCTTCGTGTTGAACAGATTCGTTTCCGCCAACTTCTTACGGAGAGTTGAGGTCTCTTCCGTGGACCTTGTCGAAGCGCCATTGCGGCGAGCTTCATTGCGGCTCTCTGCGAGAACCGACTGCAACTTGGCGGTGCGACGCACCGACTCGTTGAAAATATTTGCGTAATAAGCATAGGCTTCTTGCATCTTCTTGGCTTGCTTCGCTTGCTTTTGGGCTTCTTGCTTCGCCTTCTGAGCTTCCTGTTGCTTCTTCTGCTTCATCTTTTGTTGGGCTTCTTGCTGCTTCTTCTTGGCCTTTTGTTGGGCTTCCTTCTGTTGCTTCTTCGCAGCTTGAGCCTTCTTCTTCGCCTCTGTCTGGAGGCTAGCTTCGCGGGCTAGACGGCGGCGAGCCTCTTTGACTTGTTGAGACTCATCTTTCTGATCTGCCTCATCCTGTTGGTCGGCCTCATCCATATCTTGACCCTCGTCCTGTTGGTCAACTTCACCATATTGATGCATACCCTGCTTCTTCTGCTTTTGTTGACCCTGTTGCTTCTTTTGTTGCTCGTTCTGCTTTGCACCAGGGGTACGTGTACGACGCTCAGACGCGTTGGATGCGCCGCCAGGACCAACTGCGGACTCGTCGTCGCCGGCTTGATCTAGCTCGTCCATCTCCATGGACATTTCATCAAGCTCGTCCAGCTCGTCCATCTCCATGGACATCTCGTCGACTTCCTTGACGTCCTCCTCCTGCTTGTCGTCAACTTCTATCATGCCCTTCATCTTTTCGGCTTCATCGGCGGTTACGAAACCGCTATCGATACCGAGCTTCCACCAGCCTTCATCGCCGTCTTCGGTTTTTAGGTTTTGAGTCTCTGAGAGCTCGACGTCGAGGAAGGGATCACCGAGATCATCAGACTCGAAATCTTCTTCGCTAGAAACATCGCCAGGACCATGACCCCAGGATTGCACATCGTCGGCTGCCTCGCGAAGTGAACGCATACGAGCGATCTCGCGACGAAGCATGTTTTCATCGATCTCTACAATTGTATTGTTGCTTAAACGCTTATATTCCATTTTTTGAGCCTCCTCAGCTTTTTCTTCTTCATCGCCGCCGAGATCGGGCTCATCGCCGCCTTCGTCGGATTCTCCTTCCTCACCACTCTCGGAGCTCTCTTCGTCACTATCGAGGTCGAGTTCTCCTCCTTCGTCTTCGCCCTCTTCTTCTTCATCGTCTCCTTCTTCGTCGGCGACGATGTCGACTCCGAGGTCCTCGAGTGGAAGGTCATCGGGGACGTTCGTAAGCTTGAGAGTTAAATCTGCCTCTAACAATGACTTAAGATTCTTTTTCATGTTGTACTGCTCCACGAGCTTGTTGAGTTGTTTGTATAGTTGTTCTAACTTGCCTTCGTAGACTCCTTTGTCTTGAAGGTTGCCTGCAGAATCCTGCAGAAATTCGTAAACATTTTCGATCTCGGAGACCATCTCCAGGATCTTACGCTGGTAACTTGCTGTTTTCTTTATTGAAACGCTTGCTGCCAGAAACTTTTGCGTCGCCTCGCTAAGTTGAAAAAGTTTAGATTCAACCTTTAGGGCAGTTGCGCTGTTAATTTTTTCAGAAATAGGATTTAAGAGTCGCAAAGATTCATTGCTCAGTTCGAACTCTGGTCCTACTGGTTCGACCTGTAGCGCGTCTAGATCTAACGTAACTTTACCTTCTTCATCAGGCATGGACATCGCCGCAACCACGGCAGGATCTTCAATCGAAGAAACCGTTGGGTCTATATCGATAGCAGATTTTATCTCTATCGAGTCTTCGATTCCATCGTCTGTGAGAAGATCGTTTTCGTCATCTTCGTCTGAAACTTCTTTAAGAAGCTCCGCTTCAATTAAGTCTTTGATGCGTGGAGAAACAGCTTCTATTAATGCCTTTTTTGCATTATCTTCCGCAATTTCTTTTAATTTTTTTACGTCGGCTAGTGCCTCTTCATAAAGTTGTTTCGACATGTCTTCTCGCTCTCTTATGTTGATTAACTATAATATAATTAGAGATTATTCGACCGATGATTTACCACCTTGTAAATTTTCTCCTAAAGAAATAGTTCCAAGGCGAGGCGATGTAACTGCCGGCGACGTTGTATTTACGCTAGGATTTTTTGCGTCGAAGTTTGGTTTGATGTCTTCGGGCAATATCTTAGGATCAACATCCTTATCGACACCTTCGGTTTTTCCAGGACCTGGCGATGTAACATCTGGAACGTAGGGGTTCGTGGGGTCTCCTGCAGATTCCCATTTAACCCCCGCAGTATCTATTTTAGATGGATCTTGTTTTCCATATTCTAAGTCTACGCCATTACCAAACATGTCTTTATCGCCTTGACCGTTCAAAACTTTCTTGGCAACTTCAACCGCAGCTTTTGCAGCGTCTGAATTGCCTTCTTTTCCGTCGTAAAGAGCGCTTAGACCACCCTTAAACAACTTTGAGAGTCTATCTGTTTTTGCACTTTTTACTGGTAAGTAAGTTGTATATCTTCCACTGCCTGGGGTACCCATAGGATTAGCCTTTCAATTACAGTTAATCACAAACTTCGAATAACTCGAGATCTGATTTCGACGACTCGTTTAAGTCGTCGACGCAAACGACCTTCTTCAATTTTTAGCGCCTTTATATAGTCTATCTTTTTTTCAAGAGCTTTATCAGATCCCAACTCATCAGCGTCTAGCTCTTCTGCATCGCTAGCGCGATCTTCCGTAGACTCCATATCGCCGAATTTGGCGACTTCTTCTGCAATAATTTTTTTCAATAATTGACTTGTTAGCTTCATGTTTGTTCTCCACGCGGCATTGCTAAATATTCTGTTGAAAAAGATTTATAAAATAAATAATGTTTATTTTGGCATGCCCATAAATGCTAAGTTAGCCCACTTTGAAGCAGCTTCTTCTCCAAATAAATCTTCTGGGTTGTGGTTAGCAACCAAGTTCTCGATTTTCCCACTTGGCGCGGGGGTTTTCATTCGCTCGTTTTCTAGCATGTTCGGCAAAGTTTTTTCTGCAGTGTCAGCTAAGATAGACGCCATTACATCATTACCGCCAGCTTCTCTACGTATAGCTTCTTTTATTGCTAGAGATTGCATTTTGGTATTTGAAGCATTTCGTTGTAACACGACCGAAGTAGAGTTTGGTTTTGCGATTAATTTTTTTGCTGATTCGTTTATAGCAGCGCCAGTTGATGGACCCATACCTTCTGCTAATATTTCTACCAAGCATTCTTTTACGATACTCTTTAATTCTTTCCTCGTAATTCCCATATCAACCTACTCCATTCCAATATGCGGTTCCACCTAAAGACCCAGTTAGCACAGGCATCATATCTGAATCTATCATGGTTAATTCTGCATAAAGGCTGTATGCAGCATCAGTAGCAGAATCTCTAACGACGTAGATGTCTTTTATTCTTGCGTCTATTTCTAATGAATCTCCACCATTCACTTTATAATAGTATGCATTGCCAACACCAGCGATACCATTTTGTGTGAATCCGACTCGAAGATAAACTCCTAAAGCTGCATGATTTGATATTTTTATATGTTTTGTTATTTTATCGAATGAATGTTTAATAACAGTGCTAGATGCAGTATTAGAAATAACCCACGGGAGTCCTGATCCCACGAATTCAGTAACTGAATTGTAACCGACCCTTGGATCTTTTAATCCCATCACTTGCCTCCATAAGAAATTATATCATTTAATATTCTGTCAATTCTATCTGATTTATTAAACACCTTTTGAAGTTCGTCAGAAGTGATCCTGCGACCTTCCGGAAGCATAAAGGCGCCGGGCGTTGATGGTTCTGAAACATAGTCCCAACAAATTAGCTGGAAATCGTCTTGAACGACGTGATAATCTCCTTGCTTTTTTGTTGAACCCACTCCGCGAGAAGAGATACCTAGTTTGACACCAGATTCTACAAGAGATTGAAGAATTTTGCCAGACGGTGTATCGAGAATTTCTACAGTTCCATACACCACGTCGCCTTCCAAGTACGCCTCTCGAATAAGGTGAGACACGTTTTTAAGATTGACGACCGAAGAGTCTGGGTGGTCGAGCTCGCCGAGGGCACGATTCTCTACAATAAATTTTTGATAATTACGAATTTCTCGTTCGAGGACGTGCTGCGGATAGATGCGACCATTTTGATTGAGGGTGTCTGCCTTTTGTAAGATGCCCTTCATCATGATTTTGCCGTTATTCTTTTCGCGCGACTCCTTTATCATCTCGGGTGTATAATCAAAAACGTCGTAGGAATTTAATAAGCGTAAGTCTTTCATGACTCTTCTCCCTCGTTTAGCTCCTGACGCAACGTGGAATATAGCATAAACTTAGATACTGTCGAATCGTCCACGACGTCAAGAGACTCTGACAAAATTCTCGACTTGGTATCTCGCAGTTTGTTTACCATGAATTCATTTTCTTGTTTGTGAGTCATGTAAGAGTCGATCGATTCGAGAAGGCCACTGCGAACCTCCTCTAGTTTTTTCTTAATGGTAGCTTGATCTTCGTTTGCTGTCGAAAAAGCGTACGCTTTGATAATTTCTCTTTGGTCGTCGTTTAAGTTTGCCGAATATTTTTCGTTCAACTTTTTCATCATAACCTTCATCAGCAACCGAGTAGTACCGGGAGTTTCATCGATAAGGGTATGGTCTTCTTTCTTCTTCTCGGACAGCAACCATTCCCTCAATTGATTTTCGTAGGTCGCCAAAGAAACGATGTCAGCGTGACCCGTCGGTTTTCTCCACTCGTTGAGAAGCGTTTGAATCGTCGCGTAAAGTCGATATTCGGCGATTGGTTGATCATAGAAGTTTTCGTCTTTAATCATGTGATTGATACTCCTGATCAACAAAGACTTTTCTCGATCCAATGCGCCTATGTCTATCGATCCCGCTGCCGATCGTGCCTCGCTTAATATTGTCGAAGCTACTGAGTCAGAACTTACTGTAGTTTTGATTAAAGCGTTGAATAACCTGAATTCCTTGTATAGCTGTGTACCTGGCTTGTAGTAACGACGAAGTACTTTTAGGGCGATGGATGATTTTTTCTTATCGCCTTCGACCAGGGCGCTTGATATCGTCCTGATCAAGAACTCATATAGCAATGCTGTGTTTCTTTTTTTGTTGTGGGATTTAGACATCTGTCGCCCTTTCAATTCAATCTTCGTCCTCGTTAGCGTCTCGTTCTTCTGTAATTAACATTCCCGTATCGACTTCTTCAGACAATAGACCAGAATTTTTATTTGCGTTTATCTGAAGGGCTATCGACATTTTATTGAGAGTCGATTGCAGAGCCGAAGGTATGTTCGGTTTTACGTAGTTGGACTCCGCGTCGGATTTCGACTCCTTAAATGGATTGAGAGATTTGCTTAGATCTGACATTCCAAACACGTCTTTTATCCCCATGCCGTCTGCATCGTAATCTGTCATCTTTTTAAAATCTGGGATGTGATCGTGTCTTTTTTTCCTGCGACTCTGGTCGTATAAGGCTTTCTTTAGTTGCGATTGAGCCTTAACTGGCAATTTATCCTTTTCGAACAATGCAGGGATAAAGTCGTCGATAACGTCTCCTGCGGTCAGTAGCTCAGTCTCTGGTTCTTTTTCTTCCACGTCGTCGCCGGCGAAGAGATCTTCACCTTCTTCGCCACCAGCCTCTTCTCCGCCGGTTTCGTCTCCCGCCGCCTCTTCGCCGCCGGCTTCTTCTGAGCCAGTCTCCTCTTCACCTTCTTCGCCACCGCCACTTTCTTGCTTGGCTTCTTCGATAACTTGATCGATCAGTTTTTCTTCGTAACGTTGTTCGTCAATTTCTTCTATCTGTTCGTCGGTCAAACCCCAAATCGTCTTGCGTACGAATCGTTTGCTACCCATTCCCTCTGGGACAGAACCCGCAATTTCGAATTTGCTTCTCCACAGTTCCAGCTTTTGTTGTTGCGCAACCGTAGAAGGATTGGAAAGTCTCAACGTAAAGTTCTGTAAATCTTCCGCGTCGAAACCATTAGCATAAAGATGAATTATCGCGAGCTTGTTCAACTCAGAAATGAGTACGCGCTGAATGACGTTAATCGTTCTAGAGAATCGAATGTCTTCTTGCGCCAGCGTAGCCTTCGATGACAACATCTCATCATAACCGAGATAAGCACGCGGAATCTTTAGCGCGGCGAACAATTTTTTCTGTATATACGCCACGTCTTCGACCGCGGCGGCATTTTGTCCACCCGCGAGGGTGTCGATTCGAGTGCCTGATTCTCCACCACGGACAGGAATGAAATAATCATCTTCGATAGATAGAGGCGCATAGCGTAAATCCAGTCGCCCCGTTGCGCGATCGACAACCTGGTTTGTACGCAGATTCTTACGCTGCTCCTCAACGTACATTGGCACGTTTTCCGGAGGTATGTTAGCAACGTCGATGTAAAACACACGGCGCTCGGGCGCGCGAACGACACGATAGACTAACATCGCATCCTCGATAAGAATCAATTGTCGCCATATGCGACGGGCCGGCTCGATTACCGAGGAGCCATAGGGAAGGAACATATCGTTGCCGAGGAGACGAAAGTGAGTTACTTCCCAGTTCTCGAGGGTACGATTGCCGAGAGTGACCCAACGATACCGCACGGCGAACGGATCGTTAGGATCGTAGTTTTCTTCTCTCTCAATCTCGTTGACAGGAATGGGAAAGGCGTTGATTACGCCATATTGGGGCGACACGTCGTTGTAAAGAAAGAAGTCTCCATATTTGACAAGGTTACGGGCCCAAGAACGAAGATTAAATTCGACGTTGAGAGTATTATAGAATAGATCTTCCAGGATCTCTTTGATCTTTTCGTTGTCGGAATAGATGTGTAACGCACGACCCTTATCGTCTTGCGCGACTGTTTCATCCGCGTAAATATCCATTGCGGCAGCGATTTCGGGTGTGTTGTGAGAGATAACGGTGTTTGTTGCGAAGTTTTTATATCCGTCTACCGTCAAATCGAAAAGAGGAATCACTCCATGATATTCTATAGAGACTACCTTGAGGTTTTCGTAGTTCTGAGAAAACTCTGTATAGTTTTTATATCCGTTCTCAGAAAGACGCTTGACAAGAACAGTCGTAGTCGTATCTAAAGAATTAGCTAATTCTTTCTTCGACATGCCCTTAGAAAACGCCGAACAAATTTTATCGAATGTAATAGTCTTGTTATATCTGGGATTATTCTCGCCTTGATTATTCCATCCTGCGTTATGCCAATCTGGGTTATAGGCTTTTGCAAATGTCTCAAAGTTTTGATAACCGTGCTTACGAAGTTTGCGTTTGATTACGTTAGGGTCTGTATCAAGTACTTCACAGATTTTTCTTGAATTAAACTTAACTCTTTCCGCAATTTCGAGTATTCGCCCGAATGTGATGTCTTTTCTTTCGGCGGGGTTATTTTCTGTCATGAACCTGGAATGACAGATTTTAAACTGCTGAATCCAGTCGGCGTTTTGCTCTGACCACTTAGCACCATTAAGGATCTCTGCATGTAATCTTCGATGGTCTTCGTCAAACATTACCTGCAAATTTTCAGGTCTATTATCGTATTTAATAAAATTTCTATGATGGACAACCTCATCATCTATCAAGGGAGATCCTTTTAATATTTCGCCGATGACGCGATGTTCAGCAACCCAACCGTTCATTTTAGAACGTCGATCCATCGTATAAATCCAACGATAACCATCTCCTTCTTCTTTGCAACCATTAAAAAGGTCGCGACGGTAAAATGGCATCATCGCATCGCCACATTTTAAATCTTCAATTTTGCAAAATGTTCCGTCTCTTTTCATAAGACGATGGTTGGGAGTTCCAATAATCTGTTGACCATTGTCAAAAGTAACGGTATAAGCATGATCAATTCTAGTTTGACGGGCTTGTTTACCTAAAGCTGGAACGATTCTACTTAGGTTGTGATCATATGCATAAACTAAAAACTGTTTGTCTAGATTTTCTTCACATTCTGCGGCAAGGTCTTTTATCTTTTTATATCCCCCTGGCACGGCGATTAACGTGTCGCCGTGAAGGCAATATTCCATCTCGCTAAAATCCTGATATCTCATCAGGCGTTCGGAAAGGTTATACGCATTTGCGGTTATTGTCGCATACGTCGGAGCTAACGACTTCTGAAAAAGTAAAGCGCCGGAAGACTTCGTCTTATCGGCGACGGCGATCGTTGTATCTAACGTCCTGATCTTGCGCTTTACAACAGGACCGCTTTTGAATAACTTTGAAAGTCTTTGAAATAACGTTTGAGATTCTTTTACTTTTGCCATTTTGTTTTGCCTCCTCAATCGTGAGGATGGCTCTTTCGTCGTTACATATTAATCTTAAATAGAACTACGTATACCTTTTAGGCTTTAACGGTGGGCTTCACAGAAACCTTTTTAGCATCGCTGGAAACTGGTTGTGGTGCCGCTGGCTCGACTTTGGCACCCGTCGCGACCGATGGCGCTTTTGGTCCATCGACGTGTTGTAGTGGCGAACCGACGATTCTTTTTAACGTCTTTTCGGATTCTTGAAGGTGTTTTTCTAGCGATAAACCTGTGCTGTCCATGCTGGATTTTGCTTTGGCGGACGCAGCGGCTTTAAAAGATTCGATCGCTTTAAGTAAGCTGGCAGCTGCTTTCGCCATGGCGGCTGCTTGGTCTTCTTTGTCACCTTCTCGTAATACTTTGACTTCTTCCGAGATAATTTTTCTTAATTGCGAAATTGTAAGCTTTGGCATATCGATCCTTTAACTTTAATAGATATTCTTTAAGTAGCTAATTTAGCGGAATAGCCAAGAAAAATCTGTTACGTCTACGTGTCTGATTTGAGAGGGATCTTTTGGTTTGTGAGCCTCTCTCGGATTAAATCCTGACATTTGTGGATTTGGTACTGGCTTTACCGAGGCAACGTCACCAGGCATATTGTTTTTTTGTTCGACCTTCGTAGCCTTTAACATCGCATATGCTAGGGCCATGGCTTGTTCGTTAGCCACAGAATCTCCTGCAACTAACCAGGTGGCTATAGCCAAACTCATAATGAGATCATCGTGCGCGTCTTTTGCAGCTTGTGCCCGGGCACCATTCCACATGAATGCCTGCAATTGATCGTAAAGTCGTTGAGAATAAACCTTGATCCTGTTGTTTCTTGCCAGTTCCTCGAGTTTCGCTAATATTTGACCTCGCGTTTTTGTCTGGGTCGAAAATCCAGGAACCGCGTTTGGATCTGTCGATCTAAACTCAAAAGGATCGCCTGTAACTCCTTGATAGTACAGTCGTGGATACCCGTCGTCTCTTAATTTTGTACACGTAAAATATCCGAAAGTATTTTGTTCGGGACAAACTAGGGCTTCGTTATAAAGCTTGCCATACTCGAACAGTAGGTCAGCTAATTTATCTGGTGGAATTTTTCCCATATACTCGGCAACAACTTCGCAAGTTTGATTGTTGACGATATGAAAAGTAGAAAAGTCGCCGGCATCGCCGCGGGCCACGTCGGAAGCAATTACATACTTTTGTCCTGGTTCTGGTTTTCTCCATATCCACACGGCAGACTGTGGACCGCTCTTCTCCATGGGTGGTCGTATCTGTTCTCTTATGGCTTCTAAGTCGCCGGGTTGAAGGAACGTATCGCCCGAAGATATAAAGTCGCAAAGAAATTCTTGAGCCACCTTGCGTTTCGGTAGGTTCTTGGTCTCTTTATCGAACCACTCCTGATCGTGCTCTGGATGTACCCACCATGGAAGTTTGATCGTGTTGAACTCGTTCTGCTTCGTTTCACCGTCCATCCAGAGTCGATAATATTGACCCCCGACGCCGTTTGGAGTGGAGATGATGATGGCGTTACCACCGGTTGACAGGGTAGGATACAGACCAGTCCAGATGTCCTCGAAGTCTCTAATGAACGCGGCCTCGTCAACAATGAGCAGGGACAACGCCTCGGATCTACCGGCATCTGGAGAGGTCGGGATAGCGTTGATTTGTGAACCGTTGTCGAATCTAATTGCCTGCTTGGTCGGTTCAAATTTGGTGAGCAGTAACCACTTTGGCAGACCATCTAACATGATCTTCACCTTCTTGATGAAGTTCATCGCAGTCGATAACTTCGTTGCGATGACGAGAACGTTCTTGTCTTTCTTGAAGATCGCGAACCAGACTGCGTAAGCTGCAGTAACGGTCGACAAACCCAGCTGACGAGACTTTAGGACGATGTTGAAACGACTTTGCTCAAAGTGTTTGACACAATCATCCTGAAAATCATACGTTTCAAAAGGAATAAGACCCCGCACGGTGTGTTGGATCTTGACGTAGTTCTTCATGAAGTATACGGGGTCTTTACCACATCGGACTATTTCCCGTACTTGTTCGTTTCTAGATAGGGGTTGTGTCATGCTATTTCAAAAGACGTCTTCCTACGAAAGTACGCTGTTCTCTTAGGATTGTGAACGTTAAAGCCGATTATTTCTACAGACGTCGAAGAATTATATTCTTTTGTCGATAGCGTTTCTTCAGACAAGTCTTTATACGCAGCTTTTACATTCTTTAATACGGCGTCGATGACGTTGATTGATTCTTCTTCGTACATTCGCTTCATCATAATCATCTCTTTTTCAGAAGCAAAATTAACGATAGCCTGATATGTTGCTATCAACACGTCCCCTGCTAAAGAAAATTTAACAGAATAAGACGCTGTCTTCGGCGTCGAGGAACGACCCCAAGAGGTGTCGAGGGCTTGGCCTAGTGCGTTGTAATCAATTTTGGACATAGTGTCTCCAGTTCCTAAATATACGACTCTTACTCGAAGACAATAATAGGATTCGCAAAAATCCTTTTTTCAATGGACTTTTTTATTTTGTCTTCGTCTGGACGCCATCCATTCGACCAGGCATCCTTATGAGAATACGCCCAATTGTCTGCGCAAATAGCGCAGCACTTAAATTTATCATATGCCTTTTCGTCGTCTTTACTATTAAATCTTATTTGACAAACATCGCAAAATAAAGGCATATTTTTTTTTGTTTCATCAAAATTTTCTGGTACTATTAACACGTAATTTTGACGTTCGCAAATTTTTCTATTTTTCGGATAGGGTTGCCAATCGTTCATTCTTCAATTCCATAAGTTATTTTAGAATCTTTTTCATTTTTTGTTATTTCTAACACTCTATCGACAATGTCTTTTACACCGTCTACATGCGTAATGATAAGAATAGTTTTAAAATACTTTTTTAAGGAAACGAGTAAACGATTACAAGCCTCAACAGCGGTATCGTCAAGCGTACCGAATCCTTCGTCTATAATAAAAATATCTGGTTTTGGTAGCGAAGAAACGTTAATCATCGCGACGCGGATGGCTAGCGAAGCTATCGTCTTCTCCATTCCACTGCACAACTCTACGATCCGCCTTGAATCGCCATAGTTGATATAGATTTCTGACGAATCGGTAACCTCATCGTTTTCCAGTTCAATAGTAAAGTCGACAATACCATGTAAGATCTTCGCGATCTCGATATTGATAGCCGGCAATTGAGATTTGATCACGATGAGTGGAATACCCTTCTTTGAGAAAGCCCCCGTGACCAGTTCATGAACCTTCATCGCTTCTAGTAGGCTATCCCTAATCGACTTTTCTTCTTCGTGCTTTTCTAGGTTGGCCGCTAATTTACCTTTCTGCGTGGCTGCCGAAATTTTTTGTGAAGCAAGCGCCTCAACGTCATCTGAAATATTTTCAATATTAGCCCTAAGGGAAACAATCTCCGCATTTTCTTCGTTTTTTAAAGCCTCTTGAAGATGTGCTAACCTTAGTCTGGCGGATTCTAATTCGACTAACTTGGTTTCCTGGACTGAGCGTAGTCTAGTAATCGAAGTTTCTTTTTTCGATGCGTCGAGGAGCAACTTGTTTTCTAACGCCAGTAATTTCTCCATTTTCTCAAGTTTATCCGTCGTATTTTCTTGCTTTAGTTCTTCCAGCGAAGACGACGCTTCTTGTAGTTTTTCCTGCGCTAATTGAGTTTTTTGAGTTTGTTCTTTGATTTTTCCTTTGCTAAGGTGAGCGTCCTTAATAAACTTACACGTAGGATAATCGTCTCCACAGGGAACTTCGTCCAAGATTTTCAAGGACTTTTGGTGTTGTTTTAATTGCGTCTCTTCTTTGTCGTGAGCAAACTTTAAGGCTTGAAGTGAAGCTTCAAGCGTTTTATAAGCAGCGTCACGCTGCTTTAATTTTGAAAGATCGTTCTCTTTTTTGACAGAAGAAATTTTCTCAAGTTTTTTTGTCAATTCCTCCATTTCTGTCTGTAGAGTCGACGTCTCTAGTTGGCATTGAGTTAGCGTAGATTCAAGAGTAGAAACTTGTTTTGCGTAAGATTCGACTTGCGACTTTGTCACAGGCGTGACGTCTTTGTGCTTCGATAGCTCGAGTTGAAGCCTAGAGTGTTCTAGCTGCTTCTCCTTGATCAATTGAGATAGTTCGTTAATCAAATCGTCGGCAGCGCTCATCGACTTTTTGGTGCTATCAAACAAAAATTGCCAGTCCCTATCGGGACAATTTTTTAATTGTGACTTGAGACCAACGAGTTCTTTGTTCGCTAATTCATGCATCTTGTCAAAGATGTCTAGGTCGAGGAACCTAGACAGCACACCACGACGCCGAGTAGAACCTTGTAAAATAAACTGGTTTGTTTCTCCCTGCGCGGCGAGCGACGTCATCATAAAATCTTCTTGTCCACCGATCAAGCTTCTAATTACTTTTTCGGTATCCGTACGTTGTTCACCAGCTAGGTCGTCTGCTTCGCCGTCTTCTCGTATTTTAAAAACGTTTAGAGAAGTAGAGGCGTTGATGATGCCTTTCTTATTTTCTGTCTTGACTGTTTGTCGCTCAATAACATAATCAGTTCCGTTGTGATTAATGATCGCCTTGGACGAACAATAAGGCTTTCTAATGTTACACACGTGGATATTCTTGATGGGCCCACGATCTGTAGCATTAAATAGCGAATACATTAACGTGCCAACAATTGAGGACTTACCGACGCGATTTGGACCGAATACGCCCACGATGCCGTTTAGCTTATCGAAGTTAATGACGTTGTCTGCTCCATATGCGAACATGTTATCGAACTGAAGGTGTCGAAGCGACCACTTCGAATTACGCGCCATTTCTTCTTGCGATGTTACTGCAGATAAACAAGACTTGACTTGCTCCGTAACAGAATTCCATTCGTCAATCGAGACCTGGGTACCTTTGTAATAGTCTTTGATAAGTTTAACCAGCACGTCTGGATTTCTTAGATCTGCTTTTTCTAGGGTCGAAGAACCAGTTTGAACGACCGATCGATCTACGATAAAATCTGACTTAAACGTTACTTCAGTAGCGACCTTAGCGCTCTTTAAGGTTTCTCCGATAAGACTAAAATCTTTTTGACCCAGCGCTTCCGAAGACCTAATCCTGAACCTGGAGCCATCAGGATGTTGAGAAGCCGTCGTGATTAGATCCTCTACAGAGCCATTCCACTGAATGGTGACATACGGCTTGGGATTAGGAAGTTTTTTGAAAGAAACGTCCCACGTACGAAGGTCGTCGATGTCCCACAATAGATAGCCATGATTTAATTCTTCGGCATAATTTTGCTGAATCGGAGTACCAGGATAAGAAATCCATGGTTTCTTTTTACCGTCGAGCGCCTCGCGATATCCAAGGTGTTGCATCTGATGGATATCTCCGAGAAGTACGAACGGGTAGTTTTTGAAAAACTCCAATCCCAATCCATCCATCTCCCAACCTACCTCGGTAACAGACCCTTGAACGGGTCCGTGATAGCAGGCGATGTTGGTTTTGCCAGGCGCTGGTCGTACATCTTTCCATCCTTCCTCATCGAAAAGAGAATAAATGCACCAGGTGTAACCAGGATGAAATTCGTAGACTCCACTTTTTTTATAAAGATGGATTCTTGGATTGTTTAGAGCTTGTACTACGGGCGACACCGCATCCTGCCTAGACAAGTTAACAAGATTTCCATCATGATTGCCTAACGTCAGGTGAACGGAGGCTACGTTTGCCATGGCTTCCAACCACCATGTTAGCTGATCGATGTACTCGGGCGAGATACCTGTCGTTTTAGTGTGGAAGATGTCTCCTCCCACGAAGATGTGATCTACTTTGTTTTTTTTACAATCCTTAACGAAAGTGGTAAAAATCTCTCTATACTCGTCGTGTCGACTTAAGCCTCGCCAGTGAATGTCGGCAGTGTGGGCAATTCTAACCATCAAGTTGATGATACAATAAAATTGTAATGTTGTTCAACTATACGGCCGCAGCAACTCTAGTCGCTGCTGTAGCGACGACAGAAACTTCAGCCGCTCGTATAATTTTGGCGACTTCTTCTGCACCGCGAGCGAGTTCAACTCCCTTAACTGCTGTCGCGCCGCCTTCGACGAAGCCCAATAAAGAAGCGCCGGCCTTTAAAACGCTAACCAATCCGTTAATAGCGAAATAAATCAATAAAGCCTTATAGACTAAACCTTCGGTTTTTTTACGGGCCCCGGCCCCGCCGACGTCTGCTTTGTAGTCTTCGTAAGACAGTAGTTCTTCTTCACCTACAACGTGGAAACCTTTTTTGTTTAAAAACTTGTAGATCTGATAAGATAACCTATCAGGAATCGTGTAGTCGACAACATTCTCTTCAAGAGCATGCGTAATGTGTTCTGCCCTTTCGAACAAATCTGCTGCCTTTTCAGCCTTGAGATATTTCGCTAACTTATGCAATCCTTTGAAGAGCAAAGGCAAACCACCGACTATTGCCAGACCGAAACCGAAGATAGCGGTAGGTCCCGTCTCGTTTAACGCTTTTTGTTGACGAACATATTCATTCTTTGTAAGTATCGAATAAACTTCGCCAACAGCTTTTCCTTTTTGTAGTTGTTTCGCTGCGTCATGGACCGGTCCCTCAAGATCGGACTGGATTATTGACAATGGTGCTTCTTTTTCGATGTTTTTTGCCTTCTTTAAGGTGTCGTCAAGAGTCAACGACTCACCAGATTCTTTCATGCCTTGCTTGATCGCTGACATGACCAAATCTAGACCCTCAGGTTTTTCGGTGAGGGCTTTGATCTTTTCGTTGATCGTGCTTGCCCATTCGATGGTAACAGATTTAAACTTTTCTGTCACATAATCAGATAATTTTCTAACGCCATCCTTGACGTCGTCCCAAAGGCCTTCTTCGATAAGGTATTTTCTTTCAATTTCTTCCTGAATGATTTGTCGAAGGCGAGCTTCCGTTATGATGCTACTACGCGTTACGTTCTTCATCGCTTACTAAATATCACAATCTAAGGCTAATTTCCATAGCTTTCTTCAAGCGATCGCCGAATATATCGTTCCACTCTAACGGTTTAGCGTCCGATAACGCCTTTTCGAACTCGGCCTTTGACATATTGCCTGGGTCTCCCCAGGGCCTAACATCTACAACGACCACATCGACGTCGTACTCTTGCAGTTTCTTTACTATCCTCGGCATCTTCTTGTTCCACATGTCTCCATCGAGGGCAAGAGCGACTGGTGTATTATGTAAGAGAATTTGGTTAAGAACCTCGTGACGTTCGTCGAGGTCCGATCCTAATAACGCCGTTGTGTTTTCTGGACATTTGACGAGGTCGAAAGGGCCTTCGACGAGTGTGAGTCGCTTTGTCCAGTCTATGTTAATCTCGTTGAATACGACAGGATTTTTGTCGACGTCCGGATTGTCGTACTTGGGCTTTTTGTCTTTGTCAATCGCTCGGGCGACGAAGTAATTCAAGTCTCCTTTCGAATCGAAGGATGGCATAATGACCCTGCGCTTCCATCTAACCTCGTCCGATATGCCGAACTTGAAATACCAGGCATCTCGATCTGTCAACCCACGAGAATAAACATATCGCCAAACTGCTTTGACGTCAGGATCCACGTCGTTTGCTAGAGTCAACAACCTAAAGTCTTTTGGTAGCTCAATCTTTTTTATGTCTTCGACGTCCGCCGTTATTAGATCAGACCTACCGCCTTGTCCAGTTAATTCTCGATAAGCATTGAGGTGTTCTTGCGTTCCATATTTTCGCAATAAAGGAGCGAGGCTCCTAGCTTTCCACCCGCATACCCAACAGTGAGAGACGCAGCTGGGCAAAAGAATTGAAAGTTTCTTTTTTTGTGCGTCTAAAGGATTACAAATTGGGCATTTAATATCAAAATTATTATTTTTTGATAATCTTCCTTTTCCAAAAACTGATTCAATCAGTTTGACTAGGCTCGTTAACGATACCATTTAATGCTTCTTCTCTTTCTCGTCTTTTTCTTTCTGCTCTTTCAAGCGCTCTAATCTTATTTGATTCAGCGTTTTTTCTTTTTGCTTCTTCTGATTGAGGTTTCCCATATGCAGGATTTTTTGATCCTAACTTAGCCTGTCTGCATTTTTCAATTTCTTCGGGTTTCCTTTTTCTTCCTGTATGAAATTGGATTAATTTTTCTACAACTGGGCGAGAAACTTCTTTGTTTTTCATGGGATTATTTTCTTTCATTCTTTTTGACATGGCACCACGCCGTTCTTCTGTCCAGCTTGAAGAAATTTTACTTTTTTTCTTCATCCGTCCAAATTCTAGAAACTCCCTCTCCTCCCTCCGTAAGATTAGCTCCTCCAAATTTTGAAAAAGTTTTTTAATTCCGCGATAAGTCTAACTTCTTCAGACATAGCTTCTTTGTTTGTCATTGGACCGCAAACAATTTCTCTTTTCATTCCAAAATTTCTAGCTATTCATTGATGTTTTTTATTACGTTTTAGTAATTTGACTCTTCCTTCTTTACCTTTCCCCACATAAAAAGGTAAATTTGTGTCTAAACGATAATCGACATAAACATAAAATTCTTTATTTTCTTCCATGAAAATAACTATGTAACTACCCACACACCCAGCAATAAATTTTCAAGGTGGAGATAGAGTTGCGGCTCGGGCTATCACGTAAGAATCGGTAGCGTCGCATGCCCAGTCGACAGGAGAACCATTCTTTTTTAGGGGCCACTGGATATGCTTTAGGTCGTGTTCTGCCATATACTTAAAGACCTGTTCCTTACCGCTCATCCCAGCGATCGACGTCCTCTGCACTTTGATCCCACACAATTTTCGGGCGGAAGAAGAGGCGATGTACTCCGGATCTACCCTGAATATTTCGCGAGAGATATAGGACGTGATGCCATTAAAACGCATCAAGGTAGTGATAGTAGCGGCCGATGACATTCCTTTCTGGAATCCCATAAGAGGTTCCTCGAGGGCGACTCGATAGGCTCCCGGGTATTTCTCCAATAAGTTCGCTAATTCAACTGCGACCGTGTCCGCCTTTTCCCATAATGTCTTGCACTTTTTGAACTCAATTCGATCTAAGTGAAGTATGTGAGACCCTCGATCGTCGGACAGCTTCCCCGGATCGATGATGCAAACACCTGTCACTGAAGTTGAAACGTCTAAACCGAGTATCAGGTTAGCCACGCATGTTTCTTAAAGCAGAATTGACCATCAGTAAAATCCTACTAAAGCAGACCCATATCTTTTAATTCTATTTCTGTAAGTATTTTATAGGTCAAATCGTGGGCAGTGCACCATTCTTTTGCAGCTCTAATCTTCTTGACCACGGTGGCTTGACCTAGTTTACGAGAAGGCTTAATTTCAACTATAATTTTTTTACCATCCTTGTACTCGACTTGAAAGTCTGGATAGTATTTGCGAATCTTTTTTGTGCGTTGATTGG
>Ga0194129_10004077_pt1 | contig 19778 bp, 11 predicted proteins | sample TA2KigCa35mmetaG_FD_150862 | JGI IMG/M metagenome (GOLD analysis project Ga0194129, IMG submission 150862) | Freshwater microbial communities from Lake Tanganyika, Tanzania - TA2015038 Kigoma Deep Cast 35m | ecosystem: Environmental > Aquatic > Freshwater > Lake | place: Tanzania: Lake...
CTACCCCGCCGAAATCCGTCACGCGAGCAAGCAACGCTGTCAAACCTGGCACTGAATCGGCCTGCCAATCCGCACCAGATTGCCGTTCTCGTCAATCAGCACAAACTCACGCATTCGCCACGGGTTACACCGTCGCGGCCTACACGGGGCTCCGGGCCAGCGAACTGGCAAGCTTGGCTCCCGAGAGTTTTCGGCTCGACGAAACCCCACCGACGGTCACGGTGCTCGCTGGCTATTCAAAACACAGACGCCAGGACGTCCTGCCGCTGCATCCCAGCCTTGTGGAATCACTTCGACCATGGCTGGCCGCGAAGAAAGCTGGCATACCCGTGTGGCCCGGAACGTGGGCTCGAGCGAAGCAGGCTGGCAAAACGCTGCAGCGAGACCTGAAAGCCGCCGGAATTCCCTACATCGACGATCAAGGCCGCTACGCCGACTTCCACGCCCTCCGCCATACCTTCATCACCAACATGATCAAGTCCGGCATCAACCCGAAAACGGCGCAAAGCCTCGCGAGGCATTCGACAATTGACTTGACGATGAACGTTTATACGAAGCTGACGCTTGCCGATCAGGCGTCTGCCATTGCTATACTGCCTCGAATTGTGCCAACTGACAACATTTGAAGGCGAATTTTGCTCTATGCCAAGCATTTGACGTAGGTTGCGTCGTGTCGCCAGGGACAAAAGCAGTTCGCAAAAGCGTTATTGGAGTACCACTTGGTATACTCCGGTGATCTGTAGGACAAGAATTCTTCTGACAAGCGATCATTTCTGGTGTCATCTTCACGCGAAATCTATCTCGACAACAATGCCACGACTCCGCCACTGCCTGAAGTGATGGCTGCAGTCACTGAGGCCATGTCATGTTCTTTTGGGAATCCTTCTAGTAGTCATCGGTCCGGAGAACGGGCTCGCCAGTTGTTGAGACGATCGCGTGAAGCCGTTGCAGAGTTGCTGGGTGGTGAGCCCGGATCCTGGATGTTCACTTCAGGCGCAACAGAGGCCAATAATTGGGTGCTGCAGCGGATTTGCATGCGTTCGAATTCTCGCTTGCTCACAACAGAGATTGAGCATTCATCAATAAAATCGCTGTGCGAAGTGCTGGAAGATCAGGGCACGTCAGTCTGCCGACTTCCAACCAATCGATCTGGACTAATAGACTCTGATTGGCTTGCTGAAGCGATCACGCCGGATACAACCCTTGTCTCCATTCACTGGGTGAACAATGAGACGGGTGTGATACAGCCGGTCAAAGAACTGGCCCGGATCTGCCGTGATCGCGGGGTTTTGTTTCACACAGACGCATCACAGGCTGTCGGAAAATTGATTGTCGACGTCGAAGATTTGGGCTGCGATTTTCTGTCGTTTAGCGCCCATAAATTTCACGGTCCCCAAGGCATTGGTGGGCTTTACGTTAGACCAGGAGTAAAACTGCCACCAATGATTTTTGGGGGCGGGCAGGAATCAGGCCAGAGACCCGGCACTGAAAACCTTCCGGGGATTGCCGGGGTCGGTGCGGCCGCAGAGCTGCGTCACAGGCAGTTGAAGCGGGCCGTTACAGCGTTGGCCGAGCTTCGAGACATTTTTGAAACAGGCGTTTTGCAACAAATACCAAACGTATTCATCAATGGTGACAGAGAGAATCGGGTGTGCAATACAACCAACCTGCGGTTTGAGGGAATCGACGGCCAAGCTCTAGTTGCAAGGTTGGACCAACGTGGAATTCGATGTTCTCAAAGTTCGGCATGCACCAATCGCCGGCCCGAACCATCCTACGTGCTTCGCTGCATGGGATTCTCAGAAGCTGAGGCTTACGCAAGCGTTCGGTTCAGTTTTTCCGTCATGAATTCGCGACAAGACGTGAAAGAGACTGTTCAGATACTTGCGGAAATCGTATCCCACCTGCGAAGATTTGGAGCAACAATAAAAGATCTTGATTAAGCAGGCATTCAGGGAGGCAGGGCAACGTGCGATTTGGCGGGCATGAAACCTTTGCAATTCGAGAAGGATGGCTTCACAAGGGCCTACGGCTTCTCCAAGAAAATTCCGAAATTTTCACTCAGGATGATGTTGCGGATCATCTAGGTGTGGGCCGCAACATGGGGAAAGCGATCCGTCACTGGTTGCTTGCTACTCAGCTTGCGGAACCTGCCCCAGAGTCCATCAGCGGCAAGCGAGCTTTGCTGCAAATGACTGAATTGGGTCGCACTGTGTGGAAGCTGGACCCGTATTTCCTTTCCGAAGGCACGTGGTGGATTCTCCACGTGAATCTTGTGAACAATCCAGCGTTTGCAGCATCTTGGGCTTGGTTCTTCAACAGCTTCGGCCACGATCGATTCGACCGTGCCGTTTGTGTGGAAAGCCTCAAACGCCAAATCGAAATGAAGACAAAGAAGCCGCCAAGTGCGAGCACTCTGGATCGTGATTTGGGTTGCATGCTTGCTAGTTACGCTCGGACGATTCCAAACACACACGACGACCCTGAAGATGGGGCTGATTGTCCGTTTCGAGACTTGGGATTGTTGAGCTTTTTCAAGACATCTGGCTACTACCAGATTCACCATGAAGTAAAGCCAATACCGCCGGAAGTTCTCGGATACGCTATTTCGAAGTGCTTCGAGCACACATCTGGTGGGGCCCGAGCATCTGACATCTCAATTACGGATGCGGCTCGTAAGCCTGGCGGCCCAGGTCGCTGCTTTGCATTGACGCCAGAAACCTTGTTCGAAGTGGCCTCGCGAGCAGAAAGCCTGTCGGACAACGGAGCAATCCAGATTTCAGGCATGGCGGGTGACAGGGTAATTCGAGTCAAGCAGCAAAGCCCCCTTGATTGGGTCATCGCACATTATGGGAGCATTGAGGAGGGAGAACTCAGTGTCGCCTAAGAATTCGAAACGGTCTCGAAAGAACGGGGCTTCCGCGATTCACGCGGAGTCGTTCCTTAAGTCGATCAACCTTGTTTTTGACGCCGATCAGCCGTCGCGGATCGAGCATTTTCGTCCCACGACGAAATGCGTCTCACTAATTCGTGCGATGACCGCACAAGAGGATGATCGCGCGTTCCTGATCGTTGCGCCGTACGGGACGGGAAAATCTCTGACGGCAGTCTACACGCTGCAGTTGATTGAGAACCGCCCAGATGCGTGTGACGTATTGAAAGACATTGCTGGCCGTCTCAAATCGGTCAGCAAAGAGCTTGGTGGCTTTGCCGAGAATCGTGCGAAGCATGCGGACCGACAAGGCATCGTCATCGCCCTCCACGGTACTTGCGAATGCCTTGCCGCAGCCGTGAGAGATGCAGCGGCAGAGTCCATTCAACGCTTGTCTGATGGTCGCCAGTCACGATTCCTGCAGTCCATGCCAGCCAAAACTGGTCAGGATGCAATCGCCATCCTTAATGCCCTGAAAGAGAAAGCGACAGAGAAAGGCTACGATCGTATCGTCATCATTTGGGATGAGTTCGGTCGACATCTTGAATCTCTTGTGGCCGATGGTCGTGGAGAAGCTTTGCTGGAACTGCAGCTGCTTGCTGAATTTGTTTCTCGGTCGTCAGATATACCGATCACACTTGGGCTGATTCTGCATCAAGGGCTCCTTCACTACGCATCCAACGCTCCTCAGGGCGTACGATCCGACTGGAAAAAGATTGAAGGCCGCTTCCGAACCATTCAGTATGTGGATGACAGTAAAGAGATCTACCGGCTGGTGGGTGAAGTGATGGCTGACCGTCGCGGGGAAAAAGAGCCCGACATCAGCAAGCGAAAAGCCACTGATCTCGCTAAAGCGGCCCAGGAAAGTGGACTCTTCACCGGTTTTTCGCAGGGGGAGTTGAGCGAGCTTCTTCATTCAGCGTTCCCGCTTGAACCCGCAACCTTGTATCTCTTGCCTCGGGTCTCTGCCCGAGTCGCTCAGAACGAGCGAACTCTGTTTAGTTTTCTGTATCACGAAAGCCTGACGTACAGCATTAGTCCTCAGCACCTGTACGACTATTTTTCACCTGCGATGCGAGCCGATACCGCAGTTGGTGGAACTCATCGTCAATGGCTTGAAACTGAAAGTGCTCTTTCCAAAGTGCCTGATGACGCCGCACAGATGTGCGTTCTCAAAACGGCGTGCCTGTTGGGGTTGGGCACAAGCGGCGAGCGATCTCGTACTGGCCGTGCCTTGCTTGAATTCTCGGCCATGGGTTACGACAAGGCAGCTCACTGGTCGGATGCCATTCAGTCGCTCGTTGATCGCAAGCTGCTACTCCATCGTCGCCACAATGATGATGTCAGCATTTGGCATGGCACGGATATGGATCTTCGTGGAAAGCTGGAAGATGAAAAACGAGCGATCGCGCCCGGATTTGATCTCCTCCAGTTTCTAAATCGCGAAGCCCCACCGCCTGCGTGGAAGCCGGTCGAGTACAACGACCGCAAGTTCATTCGTCGATACCTGCTTGGCGAATATCAGACGGTAACTCAGTTCGATTCCTTCGTTAACTTTGAGATGCCCATTTATCAGTTGCCTCCGGACAGTGACGGTAAGGTAATTTACCTGATTGCCGACAGTCACGAGCAGCTTGAATCTGCAATTGTCATTGCGAAGGAGCATTTGAGCGACTCCCGAATCGTAGTGGCCTTGCCGTCCGAGCCACTGCCACTGCAGGATGCCGCGATTGAGGTCGCCGCTCTTCAGCGAATGCAGTTGAACGTCGATTTGGTCGAGTCTGATCCGCTCGCACTTCCTGAATTGCAGCAGATGACAGACGACGCTCGCAATCACCTGCAGAAGCTAGTTGATCGATTGTTGCGTCCGGGGCGAACCGGACCGCGCTGGTTCTATCAGGGAGCAGAGTTGACGATCTCGTCACCCCGAGCCCTTCGCTCGCATCTTTCAGAGATCATGGACATCGTGTTCAAAAACACACCGATCATCAATAACGAAATGATCGTGCGGAAGAAGCCGACACCAACCCTGATCAATTCCCGAAAGAAACTTCTACTTGGCTTGCTGGAGCGACATGGACAGGAAGACTTTGGAATCCAGGGACACTTTCCTGACAAATCCATGTTCCGAACTGTTCTGCTGCAGACTGGTTTGTATCGACAGAACTCGAAGACCGATGCTTGGGAGTACGCAGCTCCTTCAGCAATCAAAGGCAATCCAGGCTTAAAGGCGGTGTGGACCTCGATTCAGAAGTTCATGACGGAGCCCAGTGAAAAGCCAAAACAGATTCGACCATTTTTTGAAAAGCTTCTGCGACCGCCGATTGGACTTCGTGCAGGCTTGATACCAATCCTCTTTGCTGCCGGACTGAAGGCATTCGCAAATGCGGTGTCCATCACCAGAAACGGCGATTACCTGAACGATCTTCTGCCAACGGACATCGAAGATCTCTGCCGGAACCCAGATGACTACCAACTAACTGTCCTTGAACTTGACGACAAGCGGGAGCGATACCTTCGAAAGTTCCATCAACATTTCAGTACCGTCACAACCTACGAGGTACCTCACAACGATCTGATTCGGCAGTGCTTCGATGCGATTCAAGGGTGGAAGTCACAGATTCCACCTGCGGCGTTGACTACCCGTCGCTTGTCGCCAATGGCAATCAAGTTCCGGGATGGTATTGCACGAATCACGGATCCGGTTCGGCTACTGATGAAGTACATTCCCGACGCTTGCGAGTGCGAAGTCGCTCAGAACAACAAGCTTATGGCGCACATCAAGAAATGTGCTGAGGAGCTGGAATCGATTGCTTTGGTTTACGGGGAGCAGGCTTCCGCGTCTATTCGCAATGCCATTGGACTTGGTAGAACCGCTGAAACGGAGCGAGTCATTGACGTCTGCAAACGATGGGCGGCTTGTTTTTCCGATAGCTTCATTGAGAAACTGACAGATGGCGTTGCCAAAGCTTTACTCTCTAGAATGCGAATGCCTTACGAAACTGACGCTGGCCTGCTGGATTCGCTCGGCAGTCTGCTCGTAGGCAAGACTGTCGGGCGATGGGATGACAGTACGGTAGCAACTTTTGATCGAGAGTTTCATAATGTCGTACGGAGGATTGAGGACACAAGCCTTGCGGGTGGTGAAAAATCTGACGCTGGCGGAATTTCCGATCTGATACATGGAAGAATCGTGGAACTGTGCGATCGGCTTGTGGGTTTGGTTGGTAAATCGGAAGCACAGTCGGTTATCGATTCCATTGCAATTGGACGCGGCAAGGGCTCATTGTGGCACAAATCAGCGAAGTAGTTGCGAACATTGAGACCGAATCGCGGCGCCATATCATCAGCATTTCTGGTGGTAAAGATTCCGCTGCGCTTGCGGTGTACATTTGGAGGAAATACCCGCAAATTCACGCCAAGGCAGAATATGTCTTCTGCGACACCATGGTGGAATTGCCGGAGACGGATGAATACATTGAGCGGCTGGAGGCGTTGCTTGGCGTTAAGGTCAACCGCGTCAACGCCTTTTCCATTCTTGGAGTGAAAGCAAAGCCGGGGCGCAATCCGTTCGACATCTACCTGCGCGAGCTATACGGCGATTACTTGCCTAGCCCCCGCAGCCGATGGTGTACCCGGAAACTCAAGATCGAGCCGTTTGAGAAGTACGTGGGAGACACCGAGGCATACAGCTACATCGGTATTCGAGCTGACGAGGATCGTGACGGCTATCAGGCAAAGAAACCGCCAAAATTCTCCGACAAGCAAAATATTGTTCCGATCTATCCGTTCCGCGATGACGGTCTTGGTATCGCGGACATCAAACAGATTCTGGAAGAGTCCGGTCTTGGTCTCCCCAAATACTACGACTGGCGGTCTCGTTCTGGCTGCTATTTCTGCTTCTATCAACAGATTGGCGAGTGGCAGCGGCTCAAAGAGAATCACCCCGACCTTTTCGAGGCGGCTAAGAAATACGAAAACGAATCAAAAGGTTTCACTTGGAATGAGGGTCGAACGCTGGACGATGTTGCGGCGCTACCCCCGCAGCCATTACCGATACTCGATGAAACACAAGGCTGTGCAATTTGCCACTTATGAAGGATTACTGAATACAAACGGACGTCATTTTTGCGATTGATGAACTCATTGACTGATTTAACCAGGGATAGTTATTTAGATAGGGCGTTCCAATAACTCCCTTGGGATTTTGTTAACCTTCACTGACGCCAGACTAAAATGTGAAGCTAGGTACCGTCATCTTGTAGCATCGCTGAAAGCAATTGAGGAGAACATTCATTTAGAACGCTTCCCCTCGTACATTATTAATAGGGTGATTTAAGAAAGTCGAATCGATGTCTGCGTGGTTAAAGTTTCTGCGACACTACGGCCCGGTACCTCGAAATGACAACATGTACGACGAAACGATACAGAGATCGGCTCGTCGCCAGCGAATGCAGCCGATTGAGTTCGAGCACCCAGCTCAGGAGATGATCGTTAATTCGTTCAATATGTTGACGCCCGATCCCGTGTCGGTAATTCTTACCGGTACTGCGGGCGATGGTAAGACACATCTGTGTCGCCAGGTCTGGAAGACGCTCAAGGGCGATGATCAAGGTTGGGCATCCGACAATCCTTATCTAACGATAGAATCTCAGTATCCAGCGGACCGTACGTCTTGGCCGATTAGCAATGAGAATAGCCTCTATCGCACTGTGACGATTCACTTCATCCGCGACCTTAGTGGATGGGCCCCTCAACAGGGGACGGCATGGGAGCCTGAGAAAGAGGAATTGCTGCACAAATTCTGTAAATCACTTTTCGATCCCAATGCAGACGAGATCTTTCTGATTGCTGCAAATGATGGGCAGCTCGTCGAGTCGTGGCGCCGTTTGAGACAAACAGACGACGTCAGGCGAGTTCGGCAGATTTTTGAGGAATTGCTCGTTGAAGATAGGCGGGAGCAGTCTGGAATTCGGCTCAAGTTCTTCAATCTCAGTCTTACGAGTTCTGCTGTTCTCTTCGACAGAGCATTGGACGCAATGCTGGGGCATCCTGGCTGGAACGAACTTAAGAACAATCTATCGGCCGAAAACGATCTGTTTGGCCCAAAATGTCCAATCCGAAAAAACTATGAATTGCTTCAGAGCGCTCTAGTAAGGGGGCGTTTACGGTCGCTGCTGGAGCTCAGCGACTATAATGGATTGCATGTGCCGATTCGGCAGATTCTGTTATTGCTGTCCAATGCCATTCTTGGACATCCTGATGCCAAAGATCACCTAATGTCACCCGACGACGTGCCAAAGTTAATCGCTGCTGGCACAGTGTCAAAAGGTAGTCTTTACAACAATATCTTTGGAGGAAATTTGTCGGAAATTCGTCGGCAATCAATCACGATTTTTGACTACCTAGAACGGTTTCAAATTGGCATTGAGACCACGAATCGAGTTGACAATATACTGATTTTTGGTGAGGGCGATGAACTTCTTGGTCAGTACTTTGAAGAGTTTGTTTCGGCCGATAGCTTCTACGGTGCGGACTCCCGCTACTACGCTGCGAAGCGGGAGTACGTCGAGGGCATAAATGAGGACGACGAGAAATCACAGAACTTTCTTAACATGCTGGTCAGCCAACGCCGAGGGTTATTCTTCAAGATCCCAATAGCGGCGGAGGAGGAGCTCCATCTATGGGAATTGACCGTCTTTAAGTTTGCAGGAGAGTATCTGGACTCAATTGTGGCAGCTTTGAAAGATCGTGGAGCGGTAAGACGCCCGCTTCTGTCCCGGATTGTCAGAGGCTTGAATCGCGTCTTTACGGGAATGCTGATCAATAGCGACCGTGAACTGTACCTTGCTACTAGCGGCAATTACTCCCAGGCTAAGGTGAGCCGTATATTGGTGGAGCGAATTTCGGTTGATGCGAACAAGGGAGAGAAAATTATCTTGTTGTACGACCCTGCTGATGGGCGAGTGCTCCTCACGGTATATTTCTCACCAACGCTGTCAGAAACGTTTCACCTTACGCTGATTCGCTACGAGTTTCTTTCTCGCATCGCAATCGAGGGGGCATTACCGGCTAGCTTCTCAAAGGAGTGTTATGAGGACCTGCTTGCGTTTAAGAGCAGGCTTATCGCTGCTCACTCTACTCGCCAAGGTGCAGAGCGGTTGACATCTAGTGCTGCAATTGGCCTAAACCTGCTCACGCTTACTGATCAGGGAATGCCCAATCCGCGAGTTGTTGAGGTCACTCAATGACTACATACGCTGTGCCATTGCTGCCACCTGACAGTTTTGATCAATCATCCTCAATGTGGGTGGATGAAGCTATTTGGGGGCATCGACTCTATGATGAGCAATTACCTTGGTTCGTATTTTTGGAGTTTCTGAACGTTCTCCATCACGAGGCCGACAAGGGGCGTGCTTTCACTGAGCCAGCTGGATTCAATACTCTCAAATACCGAGCAAGGCGTCGACTACATCTTCGTAATATCTTGTTCAATAACCCGCATCTGACTGAGATTCGGCAGGCTTACCCCGACGATGAAAAGCGATGGAGTGAGTGGTTAAAGAGGATGAAGGGAGCTACCGGAATCGCTCACGCTCAGTTTGATTACCTGAAAAATCATTTTCATTCTTTTGATGATTTTTCCGAGACTGTTGAATTCATCCGCTCGACAAGTCTAGAAGTTGACAGCAACAAGAGGTGGACCTCAAAATTTGTCTTCCCATACGGAAGTAACAGCCTTTACGAAGACCTTGACAACAGCGGATCAACAAACGATCGCCGTTTCTTCGGCCGTACCGGTGAGATGCTCTATTTGATGTTCTGCCGCGCCGAGCGAAAGCAGGATCTGTTAATTGCACTGAAGACTAAATTGCTGAAAACAGACCAAGCTTGGGACTCAATCATAAAGTGCTTGCAGCCGACTGAAGAAGAACCACTTGGCGGCGAGCGAGCCAATTCGTTTCTTCCATACAGTAGCCACCGCTGCTTCGACGAGCTTGCGCAAGACTGGCTGTCGATTCTGTCATTGAATATACCCGGCTTCGATGTGATGCCGCACCTAATAAACCTCGTCGGGCTTCACTTGCTACGGTATCAGTTGGTGGTGTCACGAGAGATTCTCGGGCTTGAGTCGCCATTGCAACTGATTTGTGAAGTGGTTGCACCGAAAAAGACACTTGTTCGAGAAATCTCTTGTGACCTATATCAGGAAAACAACCTACTGCCAGCGCAGGCCATCGAAGCATTTATCTCAAGGATCGAAGGTTCACCGCCGTGGCAAAGGGCAATTCTCGAAAACGGCGCCTTTGAAAAATGCTTGAAAATTCTTCGAGAGGAGGTTCGTTGGGGCGAAGATTACGATGGCCCAAGCGAACCTGAACAACTCATCGGCGCACTTCGTCAGTCGGCGATGAAACGCCACCGGCAGCATGTTGCAAACATCCATCGTAACTACGGACGCGAAATTGGGCTTGTGTCGAAGCGTGGGACGGTGAAACTCCGATACGCGCCTACAGATGCATTGCTAAAGACCCTGTTATTCGCAAACGTTGAGAAACGCACAGAGTTGCATCAGTTTCTTGAGCGACTTCACGTGCGGTACGGGATCGTCTTCAGCGATAAACAGGCGGAACAAGTATTGCCCAAAGGCGAATTTGAAAAGAAAGCGTTTCAAGCGAACTCTCGACGTTTGGAACAGAGACTCGGAAGTTTGGGAGTGCTCAAACGCCTATCCGATGGCTGCGCGTACGTAGTAAATCCTTACCATGTGGCTACAAATGAACAGTGACGAACTAATCGGAAGAGTTGCCGCAGAATACCTCCGAATTCGACTAACCGAAGACGATGCGGAGGGCATAGCCCGCTATTTGTTAGATTGTCTGTCTGCAGATCAGACAGCAGCTGTTGCGAGGTCTGTACTTGCCGACCACAGTCTAAGTCAAATCGTTGAGATCAAGTTGCCTATCGGCTTTGTAGGGGCACATGGGCTGCCTGCACATATCCTGACGGAGGAACGAACGACGTATTTCCGAAACGCAGACTGCGAAAAGTCTGCTTTGCTCGTCGCGAATACAGGAGATGATGAAGAGCAGTCACTTAAGGAGCTGGTGCCGATTGGCGAGCCACAACTCAAATCACACCCGAATCTTTGGGTAAAACTGGCTTCTAAAGACCTTCCCATTACGGACCAGCATAGAAGTTGGTGGATAAAGGCGATAGAGGCGTTACTTGAAGTTCGCTCCTTCGCCCTTGACCGGTTTTCTGAGTATGTCTTACAGACTCGTAACGCCATTCAGAATGGACAGCCTGTACTCTTTGCGCTCGGCAACGCTTTCCCTGCAGTTCATGTTCCACGAGACACTGCTTTTTTTTCAACATTGAACGATAAAACCGCAGGTCATGTTTCGAAGTGGAAGGGACTGTATGCTCAGGCTATTAAAAAGCGAGGTTGCTATCTCCTCAAGCAGACTCCTAACCAAACGCTGCTGTTAGCAGATGACCTGTCAGGCGCCTTCGTAAGGGTTAAGGATTCGATTCCTGAAAGCATTCACTCCACAATTGAGGCATTCATTCTGGCCGGCAGCGGATGGAATGAGGAAGCGGTTGCACTTGCTGACTGCGAATGGGAGTCGATTAAGCCATTATTTGACGGCCTCAAGAAGGAAAAATTCAATCTTGGAAAGGTTTCCATCGACTTCTACGAGGAGCGAGAAGCCGATTTGCTTTCGACAGATGAAATTGAGTATTTGTCGCGGCTAAGTCAGAGCAAGCGGACTGACGCTCAAGAGGAAGACGAGAACTTTTTTCGTCGTCATCGAAACGAGCTCAAAGAACAGCCCTCTCTGAAGGCGAAATGGGATCATTTTATTTTCGGTACGCCCATAGAGACGGATGACTTTATCCAAGGAATTGCGCTTTGTCTTGAATGGCTGTTTGATCAAGACATGCCGTCATCAAAACGAAAACTGAAGATTGTCTGCGAACGCCGCACCAAGAAAGATCTCAAGGACTTGAATGTAGACGCCGGGTTGTATTTTGCGCGGCGATACTCAGGACTCAAAGACCTGTTCGGTTCACGTGTGTCGTGGGATTTTGGCCAACTCCTTAGTTTTGAAACCTTATGTAATGAGTGGAGAGGAGCAAAGAAACCATTTGTCAATCGGTCAGTCGCGAAGTCGGCCTTGCAATTAAAGTTCGTGTTGGAGTTAGAGGTTGAACTTTCTAACGGTACGATTGAAGTATTTTGTAAGCAACTCATCTGGACCTATAATCCGAACTCAATTGCCAGCGAGTTGCCCGGCGATTGGTCGCGGTTAGTGCAGCATCCCCTTGTGCGAAGTCGAGTGAATCGCGAACCGGTAAGCGGCAAAGGTCGATATCAGTCTTTGGACTTGCGCAATGTTCGCACCTTGTATCCGGCATATGGTCAAGATCGCGGTTCATTCATCGGCACTTACAAGAAAAGTAACGATATCTCACTGATTTGGGCTGCCAACTTAGCGAATTCGAGAACACATGACCTAATCTCTGAGCCGACAGCAGCTACGTTACGGACGCTATTCCAAACATTTCAGGAGAGTTATCAGGCCGCTGTAAAAGGATTTTCTGAAGAGGGCTTGGCGTGCAAGGTCTTGTTAAAGCAGGCTGATGATTACGGTGTATTGCTAAATGCTATCTGCACTGCAGCAAAAGGCGACCGAAATCGGGAATGGCTTCTGCGTCCGCTGCTCGAGATCGGAATCATTGGTGTGGACGGCGGGCGAGTTACAGCAATTGTAGCTCCGTGGCATCCGCTGCGTCTCGCTGCAACCGCGAACAAGGCACTGCAGGTTGCTTCTCTAATGCGCCATTTACTGACTGCTGACGATATTCTCTTTGGAGACGCACCCCTCTTTTTCAAGGAACTTGAGCACGAATTGGTCCATCCGTTCTACCCTGAAATTGTGCTTGGGTGGTTGGAGACGAAGCCGGAGCTACTGGCGTTGACCGATTACCACCTCGAATACAGTCTCCACGAATCTCCAGTTGTCAGTAATGACGGCGACGACGAAACAAACGAAAGTCCCTCGGAGACCTCGGCACTTATCGTGAATCTTACAAAACGGTTCCTATCTCTCTATCCACATGAAAGGACGAACCTTTCCGTCGTTCTCTACAATTGCGATTCGGCTCGTCTCCCGCACTCACTTGTGGACAAGATGACTGAACTTAACGAGGACGAGGAAGACATGCGATGTCAAATCATTCTCAGGCACCGGGATGGGAAGAAATTAAGAGATTTGTACGAAAAGATCATTGAGTCATCGGATGCAGATGCGGATTCGTTCGTGTCGAGCGAGGCTGCAAAAGACTTCATGGCAAGGCTCCGAATAGGCATCATGGCCGACCAGGCGCCGGTGCCTGATCCGAAAGATGGACCACCTGCTGACATTGTCTTTCTGCAGGATGTAATAGCTCGGCACGCTGGCCTTGAGTGGTATTTGGAGACCTGTGTCGCAGTCGACGCTATTGACTTTATTCCGGCTCGATGGGCGCGTCGTCGTCCATCGCCTACAGATGACATGAAGTCCGTCGTCTACCTATGCTGCCCGGTGCAAACTACCGCAGGTTGGTCATTTATTACGGCGTTGACCACATTCCTCAAAGGCGATTGGGACTGCGTTACCGGGAGACGGCTACTTCCAGCTCGAAAGCTCGATTTTAGCGATCCCGTTACAGCGGCAATTTTCCGAGAAATTCATAATCTCGGAAACTGGGTGGTCAATTACGATGAACTCCTGGACCGTAGGCAACTGCTTAACCAGAGCGTCAAGGTGATTCGTCATAAGCAGGGCGCTACACAGGGGCGAAACATCCTCATTTCATCGACTGCACCGTTAAGTTTGTTGCGATCCATGGTCTTTGGGCGCGTCAAAGACCTTAATCTTGAAATCGATGATGCCAAATGTCGTGAGCTCACGGAGCGTTTCATCAACGATGCAAATGAAATTTCCGGCGACATTGTGTTGCGTGCCGCAAAGCGTGGTCGAAACGCCAGCGAACTTATGGGGGTTGTGTTGAGTCGATACCTGATCCGACATGAGCTAGGCACGGACCGAAAGTTTGGCTGGTATTTCCTAGATGACTACGCGGAGTGGCTCGGACAGCGCGAAGAGCAGATTGCTGACATCCTCGCGATCTCGCCCGAAGAGACATCGGAAGGAGGACTGCGACTTGCCGTTGTTATTGCCGAGTCTAAATATATTGACTTTGGCTGCCTCGCCACAAAGCGGAAAGAGTCCCAGAAACAACTTCGAGACACTGTTCGACGGATCCACGATGCACTTTTTGGAGATCCGAGACGACTAGATCGCGATTTGTGGCTCTCGCGGTTTTCAGATTTGATGCTTAACGGCATTCAGTTTCAGGCAAACTCGCCAATTGATCTAGCCGCATGGCGCAGAGCCGTGCGCGAGGGCCAATGTGGGATACACATGCGTGGCTATTCACACATTTTTGTTTCAGGCCCAAGTGATGCTCCTGAGTGCTCAGATTTCGTCACCGTAGCAGAGTCAGAGCAGTCTTGGCAGGAAGTGTTTTCGCGATCGCGACTACGCGAGGTGGTGTCGAAATACTGGAAGGACTCGAACCCAGGAAGCATCCGCAAAGCTAACGCTGGCGAAGACATTTGGAAGACACAAAACTACAGAATTCCGTCGAGCCGAATTCAAATCGTTCAGAGACCAGGCAACGCCAGCGATTCATTTCATGGAGCTGCGGTTTCGATTGCACGACCGTCGAGATCTCAACCCTTGCCAGTTCAACCGGAACCTGTTCCAGTGATATCCGTAAACCCAGTCCCAATCACCGCACCGACTCAAGTTATTGGCCAGCCTTCTCAATGGTCATATCCGAAGGTCGATGAACTCATTGCGAACTATTCCGGCGGTATTCAGGACAGTGTAGCGGATGAGGAGTGGCTTAACCTTGTCGAAGGCCGCTGCAAAGGTGCATTGCAGCAGTTCCAGCTTCAATCGAAAATTCTTGAAAAGACACTGACACCAAACGCCGCTTTGCTGAAGTTCCAAGGCAGTGCTCACCTCACAGTCGAACAGGTGCTTCGGCATCGCTCCGAGTTCCTCACAACACACGGATTGAACGTAATTTCCGTGCGTGCCGAGGCTGGAATTGTCGCTATTGCTATAGCCCGTCCGAATCGAAGAATTCTCCACCTCGCCGATGTCTGGAAGTCTTGGACCCCGGACTGTTCTCAGGGAAACGTCAGTCTGCCAATTGGTAAAAATGAGGTCGACAGCAGCCTTCTATTCCTCTCTCCTAAATTGAACGCTCCACACACCTTGATTGCCGGTTCCACGGGGAGCGGCAAGTCTGTGCTCATGCAAAACATCGTGCTCGGCATCGCCTGCACAAATAAGCCAGAGCAATCCAGAATCGTCCTTATCGACCCGAAGCTTGGCGTTGACTATTTTGCTTTCGAGGGAATGCCGCATTTGAAGGACGGCATTATTGATGACCAAGAAAAAGCAATTGCAACACTTGAGGCATTGGTCGGCGAAATGAATCGCCGATACACAGTGCTCAAGGCAAACAAGGTTCCAAATATTTACGAACTGAGCAAAAAACCTGATGCTACAGAGCGGTTTCCATTCCTCTGGATCATTCACGACGAGTTCGCCGAATGGATGATGACGGAGAGCTACGCAAATGCCGTGGCGAATATTGTCAGCCGACTCGGCGTGAAAGCTCGAGCCGCGGGGATCTCTCTCGTGTTCGCTGCCCAACGTCCGGACGCCAACGTGATGCCGATGCAATTGCGTGCAAATCTGGGAAATCGTCTTGTCTTACGTGTCGACGGAGAAGGTACGTCTGAAATCGCTCTCGGTGAAAAAGGTGCCGAGAGGTTGTTGGGAAAAGGGCACCTCGCGGCAAAATTAGAAGGTGAGCCGCAGATTATTTTTGGGCAGGTTCCGTTTGTGGAAGACAGCTTCATAGCATCAGTAGTCGATGCGATCTCCAGTACCACGTGATAATACTTGCCTCGGAGCTCAGTACTCGCGGACTTTACACACCCTATTTTCGTCGATCGTGTCGAACCACTATGTGTAATTGGCTACGATCATTCATGGGTCATGGCCGAACACATTCCGCTAATCCGTGTTCGGACTTTACAGGTACAAAAATCGACTCTGTGTCTTCGGCTTGGTTTTTACTTTGGAGCAACGTGGCGGAGATTGGCGTTTATAAATCGCCTTTGTTTTCATGGGAGGTGCCGGGCAAAGAAAGAAGGCGATGTCCTTTCAATGAATAGCCAGATCTTTGAAGAAACTCAGACCATTTTGCTTTCGTGAATCTATCCTCGGCAGCAGGCAGAATCCCTGCCCTTTCCATCTGCCTCGACAACCTGTCGAACAGCGGTTTCTGCGAGTGGTCGGCTGGAAGAAACTCATCTTTGCGAAACAGGAGCGGCGGATCGGGCCACGCTGAGTAGTCGAAGACGTCGATCCCCAACGAACGCAACGAGACTTTGACTCGCAACTGAATGGCTGGGCACGGATCTTTTTCGAAGTCCGGATATGCGATATATGACACCTTCCCCGAAAATCGGTGAAGCTTGATCAGGTTCGCTCCTTCGATGTTTCCGACCAAAGCACGCGCACATCCTTCGTAGATTCTGAGTAGCGGCTCAAGCGAATCCAAGGCGCTTTCATGAACTGTCAACGCATTTTCGATCAGCTGGCCGACGGTTGATCGCTGGCAGGCGGCGTCGATGGCTTTCGCATTACCGGCTAGAAACAGAAGCTCATCCGCCTTCTCGCAGGCCGCTGGGTAACCGCCGAGGAACGCCTTGATATCCCTCTGAATCGTGAGAGGTAGCTTGACGATCGGTGGCCGACGACGAAATCGTGCCAATGCAAGGTAGACCAGCAGGTCTTCTGTTCGCCGCTGTGCAATCTGTTTCCACGGCTCTTCGTCGGTCACCTTTTGAACCAAGCGATATGCTTTAATCAGTGAGCCGAATCGCTCTTCGATTGCCGCAGATTCAGCCAACTCTTCAGGCCCTGGAATTCGGCCATACTGAGTCAACGCCACCATGAACGGTTCTAAAACATCTTTGTTCTGCTCGAACAGAACTTCTGACATCCGCCGCTGCGGTACGGATAATCGTCGATGGTACTTGTTCGCAACAAATTGCTGTTTGGCTTCTTCATCCTTGAAGATGTAGAAGACGCCTGGTGCCGCAGAAAGGGCATCCGTCTCAAGAACTGTCTGCAAGAGGTCACGAAGTTCGTACTGGTTATAATATTTCTGAAACGTTCCCCGCGACGTCAGGATGCCGTCACCGTGGACAGCCTGAACTTTGTCCGGAGCCGCGAATTCTACCTGAGCGGCAACGGTCAACACCCTGTTGCAGAGGTCCCATGCCTTCCGTAGAACTTCCTGCCGTTCGTGCGGATCCTCGATGACGTTGATTACGTACCCGAGGTTGACGACGTCTGCGGGTTGTCGATCAGAATCTGGCCGATGTACGGGATCCCAACCCGCCGACTGAATTGACATGTCTGACAACATCGCCAAGTCCTGACCATGTCCGCATCCGTAGTCAAAGAATGTTCGGTCTGAATGCAGCAGCCCATCACGCAGCATGCATTTCACTGGCAGCGAAAAGCTCTGCCGCTTGATGGCCGTCTTGTGACGGGCAATTGTCGATTTTGCTGGCTGCTCGTTCATTGTGACCGAACCCACATTGAGTAAGAATCATATGGCTGCATAATGTAATTGAGCGGCAACGCCCCGTCCAAACCAAACACTTCTGCGAAAACGACTGATTATCGGTGAAAAACGTCTTTGGCCCCGCTCTTGAAACGATTGGCAGCTCCGGCTTGTTTGGACCGACGAGTTTTCAAGGTTACGCGAAGCAGCATGGGTACAATGGAAGCAGGAAGACGTGTGAACTGATTTCAAAGGATGCCATCGAGTCTTTGCCGATCGAGTTACGTGAGTCACAGTCGATGGTCTTGCGTCTCGGTTCCGCAGCGGATGGCCGCGGTACTGCATTTGCGATCGTCAAGGTTCCCGACCTGAGAGACTTTTTCCTAATGCACGACACTGTATTTAGCGACAGTCCGGAAGTCTTCGTTCCAATTGGTTCGAAATCTTACTTGATGGCATTTCAGTTTCTCCCAAAGCTGACGGAAACATCTCTCGTGAATTTGGCCCTTGCCTCTGGCTTACTCGGATCTGCATTGCAGATTGATGATACGTCACAGGTTTTGATTCCAGCGACAGGGCAGTCGACATACTCCTTTACTTTTCAACCGCATCAATGTGTGCCGGGCGGCCTCACTCACAATCGAGGTCAGGTCGAGATCGACGCATTGTTCTTTGCTCCCCGGAACGGAAAAGAGTGCCTGTTTCTTGTCGAGGCCAAAACCGGCAGCGGACGTCGGTCGCTTGCTAAGCATAAGCTCGTTTATCCTCTGCTCGCATTGCGAGGAGAGATTCCACGTACGATCCCGATTATTCCCGTATATATGCATGTGGAAAGAAAGCAAAGCGACTATCGGTTTCACGTCGCTGAATGTGAACTTGAGGTACCTGCCGAAACACTCCCCGTGCTCTGTAATTTGCGAGTTGTCTCGAACCGCACTCTCGTTTTTTCGAGTTTTTCGGAGTGCAACTAGCTCATGAAACAACCTACGCTACCCAAACGGAGTGCTCGCTTCAAAGTCGGCAAAGAGATCGGCGGGGCTGTCTACATCCACAAAAAATACGAGTCGTTGCTGCCAGAAGCAGTCCAGAAAGCGATGTCATTTCTACCGCCAGAGTTTTCCTACACCGTCGTCAAGTTTCAAGTGTCTGACGAAACGGTCTCGTTCATCCAGTCCGTCGATTTCGATTTGGCTGACGAGCCCACTGTTGGCGATCTTTATACGATCAAAGCGGACGGTTCCGCTTCATTTCGTCGCCAGCTCACCGATCCGTGGATCTACCACCACAAATGGCTGTTCGTACTTGACGACTATTCTGGATTCGATGTCGAGAAATCGAAGGCTCGTTCCATGGAGTGGTTGCGACTACCTGATATCGACTTCACCCGAATCGGGAAGAAGAGCTTTTGGGAGCAGAATGTTTTGACGCGACTGGTGCAGAGCTGATCGCGAGTTGACAAAGCAATAGTCGCCCAGATCCTTGACAAAGACTTCAATGTTGTCCGCGTGAAAGATCTCAATTGAGACTCGTTGGACATTCAAAGTCTCTCCCGCAGTCCTTCCTCTTTCTCGGCCTGGAGCGTCAATCTCAATTACAACGTGCCCATCTGCATCCATCAGAACGAATCGAGCATCGTCGTAAACGATCACGCGAATCTCGACGGTGCGAGTATCGAAATCGTCCCCTGTGCCTTCTTCAATTGCGATTGCATCACTGGGAACCGAGTTTGGATTGGCGCATACTGTCTGCGGCAGAGAGGCGGTTGTGATCATACCACACCGGTCTCTCGGGCCGGTCGTCCGGCAATCATCATCAGACACGACAATGAAAGGGTGCCGTCAGTGGTGCCGAGGTGCCCGGATTGGTGCCGGACGGCTCGCTGGAAGTTGCATCGGACTGGATCGTTCTGCACGACAGAATGCAAAACGTGACATCCAAAACCTAGGGCTGAAAACGCAAAGAAACCCCGAGAGAACTCGGGGTTTCTGAGATAAACGCTGCGTTTTGAGCGACTATCGGAAACGGAGAGACAGGGATTCGAACCCTGGGTACCCTTGCGGGCACTCCGGTTTTCAAGACCGGTGCAATCGGCCGCTCTGCCATCTCTCCGGGGCGGATGCTACGCCCCAAAGGC
>Ga0194129_10004080_pt1 | contig 19758 bp, 11 predicted proteins | sample TA2KigCa35mmetaG_FD_150862 | JGI IMG/M metagenome (GOLD analysis project Ga0194129, IMG submission 150862) | Freshwater microbial communities from Lake Tanganyika, Tanzania - TA2015038 Kigoma Deep Cast 35m | ecosystem: Environmental > Aquatic > Freshwater > Lake | place: Tanzania: Lake...
GCGAGGGCGCGCCGGAAGCGGCGCCCGCCGGGGAAGCGGCCGCCGCACCCGCGTCGACGCCTCCGATCGTGGCCCGGGCCGGGTCGGTCGAGGCCGCGACCGTCGGGGCCGGCGCCGCCGGTCCGGCGTCACCGGCGGGCGCGGCGACCCGGTCGTCGGCGCTGGACCGGCCGAGCAGCCCCGGCGCCTTGACGGCCATGACGCCGCCGACGAGGGCCAGCGTGCCGACGATGCCCACGGCGACCCACGCGACGCTGGGCACCTGCCGGCGCTGCGGGGACGCGGCCGGGTCGAAGGTGGCGGCGCGGGCGTCACCGCCGATCTGCCACTGGCCCGTCGGCGCCTGCGGCAGCGCCCCCAGCGAGAACGCCGCCGTCGGCGCCGCCGACAGCGGGTCGGGGGCGCCGTGGTGCTCGCCGGGCGGCGCCGGCGCGTCGGCGGGCAGATCGGGCTGGTCGGCGAAGAAGTCACGCACCGGCTCGTCGCCCGGCAGCGTCACGTCTGCCGCCGCGGCCTCGCCAGAGTGGGTCGGCACCGCGTCGGGGACGCCCACCTGCGTGACCGGCTCGGGGCGCGGTGACGGCGTTGATGGCGCCATCGACGACGGCGCCTTGCGGTGGGCGACGGCGGCGGCGAGGCGCGGGTCGTCGCCGACGGCGACGAAGCGTCCCCCATCCGACGAGACCTGATCGGCCAGACCGAGCCGCCCGTCGACGACCCACTGCTGCACCGCGCCGACGTCGCCGATCGGCTGCAGTGCGCCGTCGGGGCGCCGGAGCACCCACTCGTTCCCGCGCGTCGGTCGGCCGTCGCCGTCGCCGCCGAGGATCAACGTCGGGTCGTCGCGCTCGCCGGCGCGGGTGACCGCGTCGGCCTTCGGCGCCGGATCGGGCTCCGGCGCCGGTCGTCGCGGCGTCGACGCCGGCGTCGGTGGCGATGCCCGCCGCGCGGCCGGGGGCGTCGTCAGCGTCGCCGCGGCCGTCGACGCCGGCGGCCGGACCGGCGCGGCGGTGGACGCCGGCGCGCCCGCCGCCGGCGTCGGCGCGGCGGCGGACGACGGGGGCACCGTCGGGCCCGGCAGGGCGGGCCGGCTGCCCGATGTCTCCATCGGCGTCAGGTCGCGGGTGCGCTCCTCGAACTCGCGGCCAAGGATCTGCTGCATGAACGCGGCGACGCCGACGTCGCCCGACTGCACGGCCGTGCGGTCGAGGTACTCCTTCAGCTTGTGCGCGACCTCGACGAGCGCGCCGTAGCGGCGGGCCGGGTCGCGCTCGAGCATCCGCATGATCACGGCCTCGAGCTCGACGGGGAACCCGGGCACGAACTGCGACGGCTTCGGCACCGGATAGCGCAGGATTTTTTGTACGGTATTGACCTCGGTGTCGGCTTTGAACAGGCGACGGCCGGTGCACATCTCCCACAGCACGATGCCGAGCGAGAATTGGTCCGAGCGTCCGTCGAGCTGCTCGCCGCGCACCTGCTCCGGCGACATGTACTGCAGCTTGCCCTTGACCATGCCCGCCTGAGTGTGCGACGCCCTGTTGGCGGCCTTGGCGATGCCGAAGTCGACCAGCTTGGTGACGCCGTCGGCCCGCACCATGAGGTTCTGCGGGCTGACGTCGCGGTGCACGATGTTCAGCGGCCGACCGCGCACGTCGCGGGCCCGGTGGGCGTGGTCGAGGCCGAGCGCCGCCTCCATGATCACGCGTACGCTGACCTGGAAAGGCAGGCCGATTCCCGCCTTGGCTGCCGCGTACCAGATCTTCGAAAGGTCCTCGCCGGCGACGTACTCCATCGCGATGTAGTACGTGCCGTTCCACTCGCCGACGTCGTAGATGGCGACGATGTGGGGGTGGTTCAGCGTCGCGGCGACGCGGGCCTCGTCGAGGAACTGGTCGACGAACCCGGCCTCGGTGACCAGCTCGGGGCGCAGCGACTTCAGGATAGCGAGGCGGTCGAGCACGCCGGTCTGGCGCGCTAGGCACACCTCTCCCATTCCGCCCTGGGCGAGCCTGCGGATCCGCTCGTACTTGCCGAAGACCAGCGCCACGGCGCCGGATCCTAGCAGCCTGCGGTCAAAACGAACGGAGACCGTTTTTGCCGGTCAAGCCGCGCTAGCGAACACGACCGTGGCGCTCTTGCCGATGTGCCATTCTGCGCCCGCTTGCGCGCGAGGCTCAGTCATGCAGCAGTATCCGGGATAGATCTTCCGACGTCGATCGGTAGAAAGGGTGGCAAGCCGTGTTTGGTTGGTTGCTTCGACTACTCGGACTCTCCAAGCCTGCTGTGCCCGACGCTCCGGTCGGCGTGTCGACCCCAGCCACGCCGAGCGCGGGTCCGTCGCCGCCGCCGTCCGCCGCGGCTTCGACGCCTCCCACCGCCGGCGCGGGGGGCGAGGCGGGGTTTGGCGACGTGCTCGCCGAGACCGACTTCGACCCCGCCGCCCTTGGCGGTGAAGAGAGCGTCTGGTGGAAGCCGAAGTCGCCGCTGTTCAAGTCGGCGGCGCGCGCCGACGTCGCCTCGTGCGACCCCGACGCCGTGGGCGTGCTCGCCTCGACGATCATCTCCGAGCTCTTGGCCAGCATCGACAAGGTGCCGCCGTTTCCGGTCGTGGCCAACAAGCTCATCGAGCTGTCATCGCAGCCCGACGTCCGCGCCGACCTCGTCGAGCGGCTCGTCGTGCAGGACGCGGTGATCGCCGCCAAGGTGATCAGCGCCGCCAACTCCCCCTTCTACGGCCTGGCCAACAAGGTCGAGACCGTCGACCACGCCATCCGCGTCGTCGGCCTGCGCGAGGTGACCCAGATTGCCATCGCCGCCGCCGCCGCCGCCATCTTCGACACGCAGGAGCGCATCGCCTTCGAGGCGATGACCGAGCAGCAGCAGGCGGCGTGGTCGCACTCGCTGGCGACGGCGAAGGGTGCGTCGTGGTTGGCGATGTGGCTTGGCGCCGATGTGCAGCGCGCCTACATCGCCGGCCTGCTGCACGACATCGGCAAGCCGGTGGCCCTGCGCGGCATCGGCTTCGCGCTCATCACCGGCCACCTGATGGAGCCTCCGTCGGCGGCGATGGCGATGGCCGCCGTAGAGGCGTCGCACACCGACGTCGGCGCGATGCTCGCCGACAGCTGGATGATCGGCGACGAGATGGCCGGGATCATCGAGGGCCACCACGGCGACGAGAACGCCTCCGTGCTGGCGCGCATCGTCAAGCTCGCCTCCGCCGTCGACGAGATCCGCACGAACCCGGCCCAGCGCGACGGCCTGCTGGGCACCATCATCACCACGGCCCAGTCGCTGGGCCTGAACAGCCAGAAGGTCACCGAGCTCGGCGACGAGATCGAGCGCGCGTCGAACCTGCGCTTCTGAACCGCGCTCGTCCTCGGCGGGCGTGAGAAACACCTCGCCGGGCCCACTTGTCCTGCCGAGGGCGGGCGGCGCGCCCCGCGCGGGATGAAGCCCGCCAAAGCGACTACCTTCGTGTTACTTATCCCAATGGCAGCGGTCCCGCCCAACCTTGGCAAAGCAGCGCGCGTCGTCCTCCCTGCGCCGGGCAATCTGGCGGCGGGCAGCGCCGCGCCGGGCAGCGCCGCGCCTGGCAGCGCCGCGCCGGGCAGCGCCGTGCCGGGCAGCGCCGTGCCGGGCAGCGCCGTGCAGGTGGCCCGCCACGGCGTGTTCGCCGGCGACCACGTCTCCCAGGCGAAGACCGGCGCGCTCTTCAAGCCCGAGGCGCCGGTAGGGGCGCCGGTCGCCGCGAAGCCCACTGGCCGCAGCGCGGTCGCCGTCCGGTGCGCGGCTTCGACGGCGCGGGCCCAGACCCACGCCTTTGACGCGCACCGGGACCATGTCTCGCGTGCGTTCGCGACGACGCTGCTGGGCGCACACGCCGCGCCGGTCCTGAGCGTGTTCGATGCGCAGGCGAACCGGGACCGGCGGGCGGCGCTGGCGTCGGCTCGGCTGCCGCTGGTCGAGCTCCTCGGCACGGTGGCGAACGGCGTCTTCGGGCGTGATGCCGATCGTCCGGTCACGTTTGCGAGTTTCACGGCGAAGCTCGCCGACGCGGGGCTCGCGGCGCTCGTCGATCCGCTGCTACGCAGTCTCCCTCGCGCGACGTTGGTAGCGCTGCGGGCCGGCACGGCGTCGCCGCGGTCGCTGCTCATCGGCCACGCCGAGGCGCTGGCTGGCGTGTGGGCGTCCCAGCAGCCCATCGCCCTCGCCGACGTTGCGGCGCAGCTCGCGCGCGAGGGCCGCGCCGACGCGCTGCCCCGCGCGCTGCGCCTGATGTCGCCCGCGCAGGCCAACGCGCTGCGGTCGGGCAGGCTGACCGCGGCGCAGGTCAAGCTCGTGCTCGAAGACGCGCTCTCGCGCGAGGTTGACTGCTTCATCGGCGGCGCCGGCGGCGCCGGCACGCGCGCGGCCAACGACCTGCTCGACGCGGGCCTGCGCGTCGTCGTCGCCGAGGCGCGCGATCGGGTCGGCGGCCGCGCCCACACCGAGACCCAGAGTTTCGGCTTCGCCTTCGATCAGGGCTGCGCCTACCTGCATCACCCCGACCTGAACCCGATGACGCCGGTGGTCCGCTCCCTCGGCCTCACCGAGATCGACGTCGCGGTTGACGACGCGAACTTCAAGCGTGGCAAGCGCATCGTCGACAACGGGTACGCGACCCAGACCGCGCTTGAGTTCATCACGCTCGCCAAGGAAGCGGCGGCGCAGGGGCGGGACATCTCGGTCGCCGAGCTGGTGAAGGACCGGCCCGACCTGATGCAGGCCGTCCTTGGCATCACGACGAACACCTTCGGCGCCGACCCCGACAAGGTCTCGGTGATGGACGTCGCCACGAAGGCCCGTGAGATCTTCGCCGGCGACCCGGACCACACCCCGGACAAGTTCATCCGCGAGGGCCTCGGCACCGTCGTCTCGGCGATGCTGTACGGCGTCCCGGTCAAGACGAGCACGCCGATTACGCACGTGAAGCGCTGCACCGACGGCTACGAGATCACCGCCGGCGGTCAGACGTACTTCGCGAAGAAGGTGCTGCTGACGCTGCCGCCGCACGTCCTGCTGAAGACGGTGACGTTCGATCCGCCGCTGCCGGAGTGGAAGAAACAGGCCCTGCAGGACCTGCCGATGGGCAACTTCAAGAAGGTCGTCGTGCAGGTCGGCGAGGAGGCGCTGAAGGACGTCCCCCTGCCGCTCACCGGCCGCGACGTCGACGACATGCGCATCGAGTACGTGCTCGGTGTGCTCGGCCGCGACGACATGGTCTTCGCGATGACCGGCGGCGACCTGTCGACGGAGTATCGGGACCGCGGCAAGGACGCCGCCGTCCGCGACGTGTGCCAGCGGCTCGCAAAGATGCTCGGCAAGAAGATCGACGCCGACAAGGTCCGGGCCTTCGTCAGCACCTGGGACACCGACCCGTGGTGCGCTGGCTCGTACACAGTGGCGAAGCCGGGCGCCTTCGGATCCCGGGGCCTCGGTCGCAAGCCCGTCGGTGATGGACTGTTCTTCGCCGGCGAGGCCTACGACACCCCCGGCGACGGCGACAACGGCATGAGCTGGCAGACCTACCTGCCCGGTGCCTGGCGAACCGGCGGCAAGGCCGCGCAGGAAGTCCTCGACGCGCTCAAGAAGCGCTGAGCCTGGCGCCGGCGTGTCGTCGCCGGACCGGCCGCCGCGGCTCAACCCGGCGTCACCTCATCGACCCGTTCGACAGCCGCGCGCGGGTCGGCTCCCTGCACGATCACCGCCGAGAGCGCGGGCAGGTACCGGTCGACCGTCGCGGTGTTCGCGAACAGCAAAGACTCGAGCGCGTTGACGATGGTGGCGTCGCTCGTCAAGAACGCTGACGTCTTGAAGCGAAGCTCGCCGTCGTTGAGGTCGAGCTCGAAGTTGCCGTGCGGCAGGCCCCAGTTGGCGCGCTGCACCGCTTCGCTCACCCGCGCACGCAGTCCTTCGGGGGCCGGCAGCGGCAGCAGCGCGTAGACGATGAGCTGCGGCGGCGACGCCTCGACCTTGACGACGAGGTTCCACTGACCGGCCCGCCCCTGGTAGGGCAGTCGGACCAGCCCCAACTCCGCCTCGGCGTGGTGGGCGAGCTTCTTGCGCTCAAAGAACGCCGTGACCTGCTCCAACAACGCCGCCATGAAGCCAGCGTGCCACGCCGTCGGCGCCGTCAGCAAGGCTCCTAGAGGCTGTCCCTGCGCTCTCGACGTCAGGAAGGGGGCGACGGAAGACCGGCGAGCCGACCTTCCGTCAGGCTTTCAGGCTTTCAGGCTTTCAGGCTTTCAGGCTTTCAGGCTTTCAGGCTTTCAGGCTTTCAGGCTTTCAGGCTTTCAGGCTTTCAGGCTTTCAGCCGGCGTTGCGCATGCCGGCGGCGATGCCGAGGATCGTCAGCAGCAGCGCGCGCTCCTCGGCGACGTCAAGGGTGCCGCGGCGCGCCCGGTGCAAGAGCTCGATCTGCGCACGGTGGATTGGGTCGATGTACGGGTTGCGGAGCTCGATGGACCGCACGAGCCATGGCTCGTGGGCGAGCAGCGTGCCACCGACGACGCGGCGGACGCGCGCCACCGTCTGGTCGAGGGCGTCGAGGAGCGTGCGGCCGAGGCGGCCGCCGGTGGCGTCGAGGGCGAGGTAGGCGCGCACGATCACCGGGTCGGTCTTCGCGAGGCTGACCATGACGTTGTCGAGGAACGACCGGAAAAACGGCCAGCGCGCGTACATGTCGGCGAGCGTGTCGTCGTCGACCTTGGCGAGGCCCGCGTGCACGCCGTACCACCCGGGCACGTTGGCGCGGGTCTGCGTCCACGCCATCACCCACGGGATGGCGCGCAGGCTCTTCAGCGTCGGCGGTCCCGCGCGGCGCACGGGGCGCGACGCGATCTTCAGCCGCGCGATCTCCTCGATGGGGGTCACGCTCGAGAAGAACGGCAGAAACTCGTCGTCGTCCACGAGGGCGCGGTAGGCGCGCACGCTGGCCTCGGCCGCCGTGTCCATCGCCGTCGTCCACGACGCGGGCAGATCGCGCGGCGTGGCGGCGGCGGCGACGAGCACCGCGTGCAGCGCCTGCTCGAGGTTGCGGCGCGCCAGCTCGGGGTGGCTGTACTTGTCGGCGAGGGCCTCGCCCTGCTCGGTGATGCGGATACCCGCGCCCAGCGTGCCGTCGGGCTGGCCGAGGATCGCGCGGGCCATCGGCCCGCCGCCGCGCCCGATGGAGGTGCCGCGCCCGTGGAAGAACCGCCAGCGCACGCCGGCCTGCCGGCAGACGTCGGCGACGGCGCGTTGGGCCTCGTGCAGGGCCCACGTGGCGGCCAGCGGTCCGGCGTCCTTGTTGCTGTCGCTGTAGCCGAGCATCACCTCCTGCACGTCCTCGCCGAGGTTGTCGGCAAAGGCCTTCGTCGACAGCGCGGCCGTCATCACCGCCGGCGCGCGGCGCAGGTCGGCCAGCGTCTCGAACAGCGGCACCGGCAGCACGCGCACGCCCGCCTCGCGCGCCAGCACCAGCACCTCGAGCAGGTCGCTCACGCTCTCGGTCATCGACACGACGTAGCGACCGACGGCCCGCGGCCCGCGCGCCGCGATGGCGTCGCGGGCGACGACGAGGGGGTCGAGGACGCTGTGGGTGTCGTCGTCGGCGCGCGCGCCCACCGGCAGCAGCGGCCGGCGCGAGCGCAGCTCGTCCTGCAGCAGCGCGACGCGGGTCTGCTCGTCGGCGTCGCGGTAGCCGTCGCGCCCCGCCGCCGCGAGCAGCGCGTGGACGGCGTCGGCGATGCGGCTCGAGTGCTCGCGCACGTCGAGGCTCGCGAGGTGCCGGCCGAACGTCCGCGCGACCACGGTGACCGGCGCAAGGAACGCCCGGCCGCTGCGGGCCTGCCCGGCGGCGACGAGGTCGGCGTGCAGCGCGTCGAGGTCGGCGGTGGGGTCGAACAGCGGCTCGCGGCGCAGGCGCCCGATCAGCCGCTGCAAGCGGTCGCGAAACGGCTCGTCGTTGCCATCGCCGTGGCCGTCGACGGCGCCGGGGATGCTGCTGCCGTGATCGCCCGCGCCGCTGCCGCCCGCGCCTTCGCCGCCTTCGCCGACGGCTACCACGGCGTGCTCGAGGCGTTCGGCGTGCTGGCTGAGCGCGGTGAAGGCGGCCACCAGCCCTTGCTCGACGAGCCGGGTCGCGCGCTCGGCGTGCACCGCCAGCGTCTGTCGCGTGACGTCGGCGGTGACGAAGGGGTTGCCGTCGCGGTCGCCGCCGATCCACGAGTGGAACGCGAGCGGCAGGCGCAGCGACGACGACACCGTCGCGTGGGCGTCGGCGCCGTATACCCCGGCGAAGGCGGCGTGCAGATCGCGCTCGACGTGTGGTAGCGCGGCGGCGATGGCGTCGACGTAGTGCAGTCCGCCCTTCACCTCGTCGAGCACCGTCGGCGACGTGCGCCGCAGCTCGAGTGTGCCCCACAAGGCCTCGATGCGGGCCCGCACCCGCACCGCGGCGTCGTGGCCGCCGAGCCGGTCGATCTCCTGCGCGATCTGCTCAAGGTGCGCGCGCACCGTGCGCCGCCGCATCTCGGTGGGGTGGGCGGTGAACGTCAGCGACAGCTCCACGCCGTGCACCAGCGCCGCCGCCGCCACCGCGCCGACGCCGCGCTCCCGCAGCGTCGCGAAGGCCGCGGTCAAGGTCTGCTTGCGCGCCCGCCGCGTCGGTGGCGTCGCCGTCGCCCCAACCGTGGTCTCGGGCCGGACCCGCTCGTGCTCCTCAGCGAGGTTGATGAGCTGGAAGTACAGCGCGAATGCCCGGGTGACGCCTTCGAGCGCACGCGGGTCGAGCGCGCGGAAGCGCGACGCTAGGTCCGCGGTGTCGGCGCCGGCGGCGCGCCGGTCGCGCGTCGCCACGCGGATGTCCTCGACCAGCGAGTACAGTGCGTCGCCGGCCTGCTCGCGCAGCACCGCGCCCAGCGCGACGCCGAGCTCGTGGACGTCCTGACTCAAGCTGCGGGTCATCGCTCGCTCTTGCTTTCTCGGCGTGGCGACGCCGCGGGGGCGGCGACGTCGTCGTCACCGGCCCCGGCAGGAAGGCGCGTTCGGCCCACGGCTGCAACGCCCGGCATCCGCGCCGCGCCGTCGCACGCGGCGTGGGGTGGCGACGGGGGCGGCAAAGGGCTATGTCGTCGCCACGTTTTGGTCCCCCGCGTTGCCCACCCCGGGCGAGGAGCACCCCATGATCGACGGCGTCGAGCTCATCCAGAAGCTGTACGGAACGATGAAGCAGAAGCACGAGGCGGCCCGCAAGGCGTTCGGCCGCCCGCTGACGCTGGCCGAGAAGATCCTCATCGCCCACATGCCCGCTCCCGTCGACGAAGACGGCAAGACGCTGGTCAAGAAGAAGAGCTACGCGAACCTGTTCCCCGACCGCGTCGCCCTGCAGGACGCCACCGCGCAGATGGCGCTCTTGCAGTTCATGCAGGCCGGCAAGAAGGAGGTCGCGGTGCCGTCGACGGTGCACTGTGACCACCTGATCTCGGCCCAGAAGGGCGCCAAGCCCGACCTGCTGCGCGCCATCGACGAAAACCAGGAGGTCTACGACTTCTTGCAGACCGTAAGTCAGAAGTACGGCCTCGGGTTCTGGAAGCCCGGCGCCGGCATCATCCACCAGGTCGTCCTCGAGAACTACGCGTTCCCCGGCGGCATGATGATCGGTACCGACAGCCACACGCCGAACGCGGGCGGCCTCGGCATGGTCGCCATCGGCATCGGCGGCGCCGATGCCGTCGACGTCATGGCCGGCTTCCCGTTGAACCTGCGCTGGCCCGGCGTCATCGGCGTGAAGCTGACCGGCACGCTGCAGGGCTTCGCCGCGCCGAAGGACGTCATCCTGAAGCTGATGGGCATCCTGACGGTCAAGGGCGGCACCAACCACATCGTCGAGTTCTTCGGTCCCGGCGCGGCGTCGATCTCGGCGACGGGCAAGGGCACCATCGCCAACATGGGCGCCGAGCACGGCGCGACGACGTCAGTCTTTGCCTACGACGAGGCGATGGAGCGTTACCTGCGCGCCACCCACCGCGGCGCATGGGCGGACCTCGCCAACGCCCACAAGGCCGAGCTCGCCGCCGACCCCGAGGTCTACGCCGATCCGACGAAGTTCTACGACCAGGTCGTCGAGATCGACCTGTCGACCCTCGACCCACACCTCGTCGGGCCGCACACGCCCGACCTCGCGCACCCGGTGCAGACGATGAAGGAGAAGGTGCAGAAGGAGGGCTGGCCTGCCGAGCTCACGTCGGCGCTGATCGGCTCCTGCACGAACTCGTCGTACGAGGACGTGTCGCGCGCGGCGTCGCTGGCGAAGGCGGCCCTCGACGCCGGCCTGAAGGCCAAGGTGCCGTTCTTGATCTCGCCCGGCTCCGAGACCATCCACCTGACCATCCAGCGCGACGGCCAGATGGCGACGTTCGGTCAGGCCGGCGGCACGGTGCTGACCAACGCCTGCGGGCCGTGCATCGGCCAGTGGGACCGCGAGGACGTGAAGAAGGGCACGAAGAACACCATCGTCACGTCGTTCAACCGCAACTTCCGCGGCCGGCAGGACAGCAACCCCGAGACGCTGGCGTTCATCGGCTCGCCCGAGCAGGTCACCGCGATGGCGTTCTCCGGTCGCCTCGACTTCGACCCGCGCACCGACACCATCAAGACCACCGACGGCCGCGACTTCAAGTTCCCGCAGCCCACGGGCGACGAGCTGCCGAAGCAGGGCTTCCTCGTCGACAAGGACGGCTTCCTACCGCCCGCTGCCGACGGCAGCAAGATCAACATCGCCGTCGACGCGAAGTCCAGGCGCCTCGCGCTGCTCGATCCGTTTGCGCCGTGGGACGGCAAGGACATCACCGGTGCGCGCGTGCTGATGAAGGCCAAGGGCAAGTGCACCACCGATCACATCTCGGCGGCGGGCAAGTGGCTGACGTTCCGCGGTCACCTCGACAACATCGCCAACAACACGTTCATCGGCGCGACCAACGCCTTCAACGACAAGGTGGGCGAGGGCAAGAGCCTGCTCGACGGCTCGACGAAGGCTTACCCGGACGTCGCGCGCGCCTACAAGGCGGCGGGCGTGCCGTGGATCGCGGTGGGCGACGAGAACTACGGCGAGGGCTCAAGCCGCGAGCACGCGGCGATGCAGCCGCGGCACCTCGGCGGTCGGGCCATCCTCGTGCGCTCGTTCGCGCGCATCCACGAGAGCAACCTGAAGAAGCAGGGCATGCTGCCGTTGACGTTCGCGAGCGCCGTCGACTACGACAAGGTCCGCGAAGACGACCTCGCCGACATCGTCGGGTTGACGGCGATCGCGCCGGGCCAGCCGCTGATGGTGCGGCTGCACCACGCCGACGGCACGAAGGACGAGTTCGCGGTCAACCACACGCTGTCCGCCGAGCAGATCGAGTGGTTCAAGGCCGGCAGCGCGCTCAACCTGGTGGCCGCCCAGCAGAAGAAGGCCTGACGCCGCCTGCGTCGTCCTTCGACGCCGCGCGAGTCGCGGCGTCGTGTTTTCCGGCGCCGCGACTCGCGCGGCGTCGTGCTTTCCGGCGCCGCGACTCGCGCGGCGTCGACGGGCCGCGCCTGAGCGGCGCGCCGCAGTCGACCGTTCACTCGTCGGTGGCGTCGTTCTTCGCACCCGCGGCGTCGTCGGGGGGGCGCGACGTCGCGTTCGGCCCCGACGACTCCGACGCCGCCGACGCCTTGTCGATCTCGATGCGGCTGACCTTGCGCTCGTCGGCGTCGGCGACGACGAAGCTGTAGCCGTGGTAGCCGACGCGGTCGCCCTTGCGCGGCATGCGTCCGCAGCGCGCGATCAAGAACCCGCCGAGCGTCTCGTAGCCGCCGTCAGGGAACGTGAGTCCCAGCGCCTCGCCCAGGTCGTAGAGCGCGATGCGCCCCTCGGCGACGAAGCGTATCTCTGACAGCTTCTTCAGCGGCGCCTCTTCCTCGTCGTGCTCGTCGTGGATGGGGCCCACGATCTGCTCGAGCACGTCCTCGAGCGCCACGAGTCCGGCGGTGCCGCCGAACTCGTCGACGACGATGGCCAGGTGGGTCTTCTTGCGCTGGAACAGGCGCAGCAGCTCGGCGACCTTCATCAGCTCGGGGACGAATTCGACGGGGCGCAGGTGCTCGCGCAGGCGGAACGTGGCCGCCCCGACGTCGCCAGCGAGCAGGTCCTTGGTATGGAAGAAGCCCTTCACGTCGTCGATGGTGCCGTCGAACACGGGCAGCCGCGAGTGTCCCTGCTCGCGCACCTCGACCATGACCTCCTCGTACGTGGCGCCGATGGGCAGCGAGGAGATGTCGGCGCGCGGGATCATCAGCTCGCGCACCAACGTCTCGTCGAGTTCGATGATCGACGTCAGCATCCGCCCCTCGGTCTTGTCGAGCGCACCCGAGCGGCGGCCGAGCGCGATCATCTCCATGACGTCGCGCTCAGTGACGAACGGGCCCGAGCGCGAGACGTTGCCGCCGCCCAGCCGCGTGAACAGCCGCGACAGCCGCGTGAACAGGAGCACCAGCGGCCACGTCAGCAGATAGACGACCAGCACCAGCGGGAACACGAGCGGCGCCGTGACCTCGGCGCGGTGCTTGGACACCGCGCGTGCGAACAGCTCGACGACGACGATGGTGGCGACGACGCCGAGGCTGGTCAGCGCGGCCCACAGCGGCTTGTGCAGGATGTCCTGGGCGAGGTCGTCGACGCGGACGAAGACGCTGACGGCGAAGCCGATGTGGGCAGCGTGCTTGCCGAGCACGATGGCGGTGAGCACGTGGTCGGGCTTGTCGAGCCACAGCTGCAGCAGCGCGCGCAGCCGGCGCTTCGTGCGCCGGGCGTCGTCGATGAGCTCGTGCACCCGCGCGTCGACCAGCGCGAACAGCGACGTCTCGGCCGCCGAGAACACCGCGGCCACGAGCAGGCAGGCCATGACGATCGCGAGGTCGTCGGGGCGCAGTGTGCCGAGGCGGGCGAGGGCGTCCATGGCGTCGTCGTCGCGGGGGTCAGCGCGCGTTCTCGTGGCGCTCGAGCAGCGTCGCCGCGGTCAGTCCGACGTAGCGCAGCACCTCCATGTGCACGGCGGTGAACCCCTGCTTCGAGTTCAGCACCTGCACGGCGCCGTACAGCCGGCCTTCTTTTTCGGCCGAGGCGCAGATGGTGTCGCGCGGCGAGTGGCCGATGGCGTGGGCGACGCTGCTGCCCCACCGAGGGTCTTTCTGGAGGTCGTTGACGACGAGGCAGACGCCCTCGCGGGCGCAGAAGCCGACGACGCCTTCGCCGACCTTCACAGCGAGGCCGCTTGTCATGATCTCCTCCGCCCGGGGCCCGCGCACGGCGGCAAACCGCAGCTCGTCATGGTTGACGTCAGCGACGTAGAAGCTCGCTGACTCGGCGGGGATGTACTGCAGCGCGATGTCGAGCAGCCGCTCGCCGATGGTCGACGGCGAGGCGATCCCCTCGAGCAGCAGGTCCTGCGTGGCGTCGAAGACGTCAGCGACGGCGTCGGCGATGAGCTGCGGCGACACCGGCTGCTTGTGGCGTCCGATGTCCGCCGCCGGCTGCGGCGCCGTCGAGACCTCGCGCGAGACCGGCTGCGGCGCGGCGTCGAACTGGCCGGTCGGCCTGAGAGGGGGCGGCGCCGGCACTCCGCGGGTGGGCGCGGACACCGGCGCGGTTGCCGCCGGCGGTGGGATGGCGGTGGCCTCGTGCGGCTGCGGGGGCGGCACCTGCCGCGTCGCCAACCCCGTCGGGTCATCGTGGTTCGTCGGCTGCGCTGGTGGCGGCACCGTGGTGGCCTCGCGCGGCGGCAGGGGCGGCATCGGGGCGGCATGGGTCAGCGGCTGCTGTGGCGCCGGGGCCGCTGGGGGCAGCGGCGTGGGCGGCGGCGCGGGCGGCGGCGCAGCCTGCACGGTCGGCGGGAGCGGCGCGGCCGGCGGCGCGGCTGGCACGCTCGGCGGCAGCGGCGCGGGCGGCGGGGGCTGCGGCAGCGGCGCAGGCGGTGGCAGCGGCGCGGCCGGCAGGGGCAGCGGCAGCGGCGCGGGCGGTGGCAGCGGCGCGGCCGGCAGGGGCAGCGGCAGCGGCGCAGGCGGTGGCAGCGGCGCGGCCGGCAGGGGCGGCAGCGGCGCGGGCGGTGCTGCCTGCACGGGCGGCGGCAGCGGCGCGGGCGGCGGTGCGGGCGGCAGGGGCGGCGGTGCTGCCGGCGCGTCTGGGATCACCGGCATGGGGACCGGCGCCGGCGCCGTGCGGCGCGACGCGGGGCCGGTCACCTCGCGCAGGCGGAAGACCCGCGCGCTCGCCACGTCGGTGACGTGGATCGAGTTGTCCTCCTTGATGTCGCACATGACGTTGGCGATGGCCTCCTGGCCCTCGCCGAGGTTCGACAGGCCGGTGCGCAGCGCCCCGATCCAGTTGGGCGCCTCGACGGTGAGCGTCACGCTCGGCAGACCGGCCGCCTTCGCCGGGATGAAGACCTCGAACCACGTCATGGAGACCTCCGCGCTGCCCGCGGTGTAGCACGATTACGCCAACGCGATCCTGCACCGCCGACGTCGGCTGCCGCGCGCTGTCGGGGCGCCGGGGGGCGCGCGCCCGGCGTCAGCGGAACGTCTCGATGCGCCCCGTCGACGTCTCGGCCTCGTCGCCAGTGAACAACAACGGCAGCCCCGACGATGTGTCGGTGCTGGCCGTCGACAGCACCATGCGCCGCGCGTCGATCACCGCGTCGGTGTCGTCGGAGCTCGCGTCGGAGATCGCGATGGTGCCGATGGCGAGCCCCGTCGGCAGCAGGCCCGCCTGCCCGAAGCCACCGGCGATCCCCGCCGCCGACAGGTCCAGGCCCAGCGTCGTCACGTGCGGGTCGAGCGGCACGCGCAGCGCGCTGCCCGGCCGCGGCCGCCCCGCCGGCGTCGTCACCGTGAGCTGTGCCCCCGGCAGCGGAAGCGCCGTGCCCGCCGCGACGTCGGGCTCGCCTTCGTCGACGGGCAGCAGCCGCGCGGCGACGTCAGCCAGACCGGTGACCACGAAGGCCCCCTGCGCCTCGACGCTGAGCCGCACGTCGCCCGCGCCCTGCAGGCACGACGTCACCACGACGGCGGACAGCGCCGGCTCGGCGCCGGTGCCGTCACCTTCGACGGCGACGGCGACGGTCGCACCGTCGACGGCGAGGATGCGTGCGCGGTGGCTGTCGTCGCAGCCCGACAAGGGCGCCGATGGCGCCAGGCGCGCGACGTCGCCGGCGCGGCCGTCGCGGGCGCCGACGTCGACGAGCGCGTTGAAAGTGCCTGACCCGGCGGCGACCGCGCCGCGCAGCGAGGTCAGGCCGGGCAGATCGCCTTCCCACGTCAATGTCAGCGCCGCCCCCGCCGGCAGGAGCGCTACGACCGGCGGGCTGCCGAAGTTGTCGACGGTAGCCAGCGCCACCACCGGGCGCAGCGCCTCGCCACCCTCGGCGGGCACCCACAGGTCGGGGTCGGCATTCAGGTCGACGTCGTCAGGGGCCTGTGGCCCGGCCGCGTCGTCGTCGACCAGGCGCACGACCCACCGCCCAGGCGGCAGCACCAGGTCGTCGACGCGGGCCGCCGCCAGCTGCACGTACACGAGTGCGCCATCGGCCTGGTGCACGGCGGCGAAGGCCGCCGTCGCCTCGCCTGCCGCCACGCGGTCCGCCGACAGGCCACGGCAGCACACCGTGGGCCCCGTGCTGCCCGCCGGCTGCTCGCCCGGCCGCGCGTCGGCGACGGCGGCAGTCAGCCCGAGCGCCGGCAGCGCGGCGCCGCCGAGGACCGCGTAGCGGTCCTCGCGAAAGCCCGGCCGGAACAGCCGCGCGACGAAGATCGCCGGCCGGTTGGCGCCGAGCGCCACCACCACCGGCGCCAGCCCGTCGCCGATGTCGACGACGCCGGCGGAAAGCGCGCTGGTGGGCGCGCCCAGGTCGAGGCTGCGCACGAGCGCGAAGCCGCCGTTGTCGGCGCGCTCCACCACGTGCAGCTGCGGCAGCAGCCCGTCGGCGACGACGAACGCGCGTCCGAGCGGATCGGCCACCACCGCCGTCGGGTGGCTGCCGGCGGGCAGTGGGATCACGACGGGGGCGTCGCCGTCGACAGGCGCGCCGGCGAGCAGCGTCGACAGCTCGAGCTGCCCGCCGTCGGCGTCGGTGGCGCCGGGCACCGCGACGGCTACGGTGGTGACGTCGCCGTGCACGAGCGCGGCGACGTCCACCGGGGCGCGGCCGGTGGGCAGGAGCGCCGCCACCGAGAACGGCACGACGCCGGCGTCGTCGTCCACGACGTTCACGACCTGCACGACGTTCAGGGCAGTGTCGAGGGCGAAGACGCGCCGCGGCTCGGCGTGGGCGACGCCGTCGTCCTCAACGACGACAGCGGTAGCCAGCTGGCGCGTCGACGGTCCGGTAGGGACCGACAGCGGAAAGAAGCGATTGGGGCCCACGACGAAACGGCCGTCGGTCAGGTCGAGCACGCGCAGGTGCTCGAGCTCGGGGTTGGCGGCGATGGCGTAGCCGTGCCCGTCGAGCGCGTCGACGAGCACGACGTCGGCGACGCGGTCGAGGTTGCCGCGGCTCGGCGGCGGCGGCGGCTGGCACTGCTGGCAATCGGCGGCTACCGCCGACAGGCCGAGGGTGACGACGGCCAGCTGGCCGGCGCGCGTGCGCGGCGAGGGGACACGGCGGTTCATTCGCGTCCGTCCTCCGGACGGGGCAGCGCCGCGCCGATGCGACCCAGCGGCGTCAGGCGGGCCACGCCGTCGTCGACCAGCGACAGCACGCCCACCGAGCCATCGAGGAAAAAGCTGACGAACGCCTGCTGGTGGACGGCATCGACGACGACGTCGTAGGGGGCGCGGCCGAAGAAGCGCACGGCGTCGGTCACCGACAGGTCGAGCGGGTCGAGGGACTCTACCGCCTGGCCGTCCTGACAGGTCACGAGCAAACGCGGCGTGCCGGGGGTGGCGGGGTCGCCGTCGCCGTCGACGTCCGCCGTGGCCATCCCGGTGGGCTTGCGACAGCTGCCGTCCACATGGGTCAGCGAAAGCGTGCCATCGTCGTCCAGGGCGAAGCGGGCGACGGCGTCGGGCGAGCGCAGCGCCACGATCACGGCCAGCGCGCCCGGACCGCGGGCGGCGTCGGCGGTGATGACGACGTCGCGGCCCGTCAGCGCGCCGGTCAGCGCGGTGACGTCGGTGCGCACGCTGGCCGCGTCGTCGCCACGGTCGACGGCGGGGACGTCGACGACAGCGAGGTCGCAGCCCACGAGCGTGCGGTCGATGCGGCGTTCGAGCAGCGCGATGACGCGGTCGGGGGCGCCGCCGACCCCGGGCACGAAGACCGCCGAGCGCACGCCGAAGACGTCCTCGCCGAACGTGAGCGGTGCGCGCTCGACGCGCATGCGGGCCTCGTCTGACTTCGCCGGATCGAGGCGCACGAGCTCGGCCACCGGCGACGACAGGTGGGTGACCAGCGCGCGCGCCGCGGCGAGCCCACCGTCGTCGTCGACGGACTGACCGACCAGCACGACATCGAAGGGGTCGTTGCCGGCGAGCTGCAGCGCGTGGGGCGCGGCGGCGCAGCCGGCGTCGCCACAGGACAGCCCGTCGTCGTCGAGCAGCAGCTCGTGCAGCAGGTTGCCGCCGCGCGTGGCGACGAGCACGTGGCGGCCGGTGGCGTCGACCACCGGGGCATCGCCGAACGACGGCAGCTGCACGGCGGCGACATAGGCGTCGTCAACGACGACGCCGGCCTTGTCGGCACGATCGGCGCTGTCGGCGAGCGCCGCGCGCACGCGGCTGAGGTCGGCGAGCAGCACGGCGCCGTCGTCGTAGGCGAGGTCGAAGTTGGAGCTGACCACGACCAGGCGATCGCCGGCGGCATCGAGGGCGAGCCCGGTCGGGAACGCCGGCTTGTCGTAGGGGGCAGGGTGGCCGGCGATGCCGATACAGGCGCCGAGGCCGCCCAGGGCGGCGGCGGCCAGGCCGGTCGCCGCAACGCGCGCTGCGGCGGGCAGCGTGGTTGGTCGCGCGGAGCGGGGAGACATCGCCGGGGCGCTAGCAGGTTGCTGGAAAAGCACCAAGGCTCTCGCGCCCGTCGGGCGACGCCGGGGCGGGAGCCGGCAGCGGGCGACGATCCGGCGTGACACGCAGATCGGGCTTGTGCCGGACGCGGTGTCTGCTATGCGTGCCGACCTGTTTCGGGCGTTCCGCCCTGCTCCCGACCGCCGTGAGGTGATCTATGTCCGCTCCGTCGATGAACCACCTGCGTGAATACGAGACCATCTACATCCTCCGTCCCGAAGTGACCGACGAGACCGCGGTGGCCTTTATCCAGAAGATGAGGGGCGTCGTCGAGAAGGAGGGCGGCAAGCACCTCAAGATCACGAACATGGGTCGCCGCAAGCTGGCGTGGGAGCGCCAGAAGCAGCAGAAGGGCATGTTCGTGCACCATCGCTACCTCGGGAAGCCCGGCCTCGTGGCCGAGTACGAGCGCAACCTCGCCATCGAGGAGACGGTGATGCTCCGCCAGTCGGTGGTGCTCAACAAGCTCGCCGAACCGGCCGCCTACGCCGCCGAGGAAGACATCGTGAACCCGCCGATCGTCAAGGAGAAGGACGAGCGCAAGGATCGCCGCTTCGACGACGATGGCGACGACCGCTACTTCGACCGCGACGACCGCGACGACCGCGGGTACGACCGCGACGACGTCGAGTGAACTGACTTTTTTCTTTCGCTTCAACCGCCGCGCAGGACTGATGGCGCGCGGCTCAATCGCCGCGCAGTGATTTGCGCTGCCTCTGGAGAACCCCATGGCCCAGAACGTCCAGGTCATCCTCGCTCGCGACGTGCCGAACCTTGGCCGCCTCGGTGAGCTCGTCGCCGTCCGCCCCGGCTACGCCCGCAACTACCTGATCCCCAACCAGCTGGCCCAGCCGGCCTCGCCCAAGCGCGTTGCCTTCTTCGACCACCAGAAGAAGGTCATCGAGCACAAGCGTCGCGTCCTGCGCGCCGAGAGCGAAAAGAAGGCCAAGGACATCGCCGGCGTCACCGTGACGCTGACGGCCAAGGTCGGCGACCAGAACAAGCTGTTCGGCTCGATCACCGGCCGCGACATCAGCAAGGCGCTGGCGGGCATCGGCCAGAACATCCACCACAAGGACATCAAGCTGGCCGATCCGATCCGCGCGATCGGGACGTACACGATCGACGTCCGCCTCGAAGCCGACGTGACGTCGCAGATCAAGGTCGTGGTCGTCCCCGAGGTCGAGGCCGCCCCGGCCAGGGCCGAGGAAGAGCCCGCTGCCGAGGCGCCCGCCGCGGCCGCTGCTCCGCAGGCCTGACGCCCGGGACAGACGCCCGGAAGAGCCAAGCAAAGAACGGCGCCCGCGAGGGCGCCGTTCTTTTTTCGTGGCGCAGCAGCGGGCTGCCCGCTGTCGCAGTCGGACGGGGCGCTTGACACCGGCTGGTCGGGTCGCGCATCGTAGACTTCGTTTTTTGTTCGAACAAAGTGACCGTCGCCGTCCGCCAGTGTCTTCGGCACGGCGCCGTCCCTCGTCGTCAACCAAGGAGGCAGTGATGAAAGTCCGTCCGATCATCTGGGCCGCAGCGCTTTGTTCATTGACCGCAGCCGGTAGCGGCTGTCGCCCCGAGCCCGGCGAGGGCGAGGGCGAGGGCGAGGGCGAGGGCGAAGGCGAGGGCGAGGGCGAGGGCGAGGGCGAGGGCGAGGGCGAGGG
>Ga0194129_10004084_pt1 | contig 19741 bp, 15 predicted proteins | sample TA2KigCa35mmetaG_FD_150862 | JGI IMG/M metagenome (GOLD analysis project Ga0194129, IMG submission 150862) | Freshwater microbial communities from Lake Tanganyika, Tanzania - TA2015038 Kigoma Deep Cast 35m | ecosystem: Environmental > Aquatic > Freshwater > Lake | place: Tanzania: Lake...
GGGATACTGGTAAGTGATATCAAAGCCTGCCGGCTTTAATAATCTGATATCCGCAGACTCTCAGAGTGCTTTGCGGTGTTTTGACTAAGCATTATTGCCCTCTTCAAGGTAAGTGGGTTGTAAGGGATTTGAACCCCTGACCCGGTGATTAAGAGTCACCTGCTCTACCAACTGAGCTAACAACCCGGCTCTTTACTACTGGCTGACCCTATCAGCAGTTTAATGGTGGCTTTGCTCTCTTTTCATACGGGGTTTGCCTGCCTGTTTTAAGAAATTCAGCATAATCATTTAGATTATGAGTATGACAACAATGTCAGGATTGTTAAAGAAAATTGCAAGAGAGAGAATTACCATCGCAATGGCGTTAGAAAAACGCACGTATTTCGCCAATTACCTAATTGGGTTGATTTGCCACCTAGAACATTGGTTAAGGCATTTCCTAAGGCATTTGAAAAGGAGGCTATCTCACCAATCATTTACTAATTACTTTGTGTTGACATCGGTATCAAACTGAAATAGTGAGCAGCCGCCATACATGCTAGATATAATGTTTTTTTAGGCTCATACTCAAAAAGGACTTAGTTGCTTACAGAGTTATGTAGGCGTGTACAGACTGCGGCTCTGCAGTTATGTTGATAACAAGTCCATCTTTTAGTTTATCAAAATCTGAATCTTGAAGGGTTATTATCGGCATGGATTTCCCATACATTTCTTTAGCTACCAATGCCCCGATCACCAGAATGGTGTCATTTTGTTTCATAATAATCGCTGATGGAGCATTCCCATTTCGAATTAGCTCAGCCAACATGGCGGTAGCTGAACTTGAACCACGACCGGATGGCATGGCAAGAATCTTGCCTTTAAGGTTGAACCCGCAATGTGGGTGATGCACATCAATAATTACGCCTTCACTATTAACTCCGCCCCAAAAAGAAATTGGTTGGTCTAGTAGTAATACTGGCCCTGTTGCAGATCCTGGATGTGAACTTCTTCCTATAACAATCATCTAGACCAAAGTTGTTCATCGCGAACCACGCTACCTTTAAAAGCTGACTGCACGCATTCATGTAAACTTCCCAAAATTACGCTGACATTCATATTTCCAGGGGCATACCAAGCCCATTTGCCCGAGTTAGTCATCACAGTTTTGATTTCAGGGTTCAAAATTGGAGTAACATAGGTGCAGGTGTCAGTCACGATTAATCCTCCCGCATCTCTAAACGCCTGCACATATCCTAACTTTTGCGCTTGAGCCAGGACTCCGCGACTGGTCGATATGTAAAAGTCAATAGTGTTCGCGAATTTTAATCCTCCACTCAATTCAAAAGCCAGGGATTTGAACTCGGACAAAGAGAAGTGTGGTGTACCCAAGCTGATGGCTTGAATTTGATCACCGACTGAATTTGATAATTGATCTCGAGCCCTGCGTAGATCGTTAATCCCAATATTTATGTATTCAGCCTCAGGAGCGACGATTTCATCAAGTGTCCGTGCTTCAGGCGTGACGCCAACAATGTGAAAGAGGCCAACACCGCCAGAGGATGCAGAGGTGGCTCCTAAATTTTTGAGTCTATCCTCCGTAACGCCTCCGTCGGCCAGATCACCCGGTAAACCAACCAAAGCGGCAACACGAGTTCCGGCTTGGGTTCCCAGTATTAAACCCAATGCAGCCCATGCAACATCCTCGCTAAGTAATCGGTTCGAGATTGAAGAAAAGTCAAGGACTAGGACTGCTTTGCGCTCTTGATCAAGATGCAGTCCAGCATAGGGAACACGGCCCGTAACTGCTGCTGCAAGGTCAAGAAAATCTCCGTACCGATCCGTGCGTGCCCCAAGCACTGAGTTAACAAATGCAATTGCATTTGATTCCGCCCATGCTACGTGGCTACCAAATTCTGGGCGATGCCCTGTCTGGTAAGGGGCGCACGACCAGGTTTGTTCACACCCCAGAGCTATATGAGCATTCATAAGCCGATGTGCCAAAGCCTTGAAATCTGGCGTGCCGGTAACAACACCTGGATGTAATAAATCCAGAGAACCAACATTAAGTGTCGTTCTAACTTTTACTCTCCCGCCGAGTGATACAAGTTTCTCGCAGAATTCAAGCCCCGCTAATCCGTAGTAAACACACCCATCCGCATGTGCTGATTCAATTTCTATAAGTTGCTGCGCTCCATTTGCTCGTGCAACACCCACCACGATACGCATGCACATTGCCACTGCATCTCCATATTCACCATTCAGCATCCCTTGCTCATACTTAGTCAGAGTCAGTGCACCCATTGGCGGAATAATTTTTTTCACCATTTATAGAGGATCATTTCTTCAATGCTTCTGTAAGGATTAAGGATATTTGCTATAACGTTTCAAGTGTTTTTCATGCGGAGTGAATTATTTCGATATGAGGGTTCCATTGCAAAACTTATCGACCAGGAACACCGTGAATAAACTGAAAAATTGAGCCTTTGGTTTTCGCATTGAGTTCCTGGTCTAACAACTGACTCAGTGCCTCTGAGGATTTTGCACGCCATGGGTCACTAACCCATCTCTGGTAGGAATTCAGATCTTGCCATGTTGCTGTAACTAACATTGAACCATTCTCCATTGAAGCATATAACTCAGCCGAGATAAACCCTAAGGTTCTACTAGACCTTTCGAGTACCTGTTTCTCAACAAAGTATCGAATTACCTCTGACTGATTATCATTTTTAGGTTGGAGGTTGAGCGTGGTACGAATCATTGTATTCTCCTCAAAAACTCATGTGTTGTCCTATTTTAGAGCTACTTCAAAAGGAGTCTAGTTGATTATCCTTTGAACTGCTACTCTTTGGCCACCATGGATCGTGTGGTACATGGTGCGCTCAGCGGAAAAAATATTCAATAAAAATCAATTCGAGTGGGAGGGTAAAATGAACGCTACACACAACGGCAAGTTAAAAAAACAAATGCTGGTGCTTGGTTTAGTAAGTATTATGTTTTTGACGTCTTGCGCATCTTCATCTGACGATGCAAGCAGTGACAAGACCTACAGAGTGGCTTTTCTCGCTTCGTCAAGCCAGAATGGTTACAATCAGGCGGTTTGGGCGGGTATTCAAAAGACCGCTGCAAGTTTGGGTAATGTTGAAGCTACTATTTTTGATGGACAATTTGCAGCTGACGTTCAACTCAACCAACTCGAGGATGCAGTTACGTCAGGTAATTTCGATGGGATAATTCTGGTGCCAAACGACACAGTTGGTATTGCATCGGGCCTACCTGCGGCAGTAGATAAAAAGATACCCGTAGTGACAGTCCTCTTTCCAGTAGGACCAAATCTGACTCAATTAGAGCCACAGGTTCCGGGTATCGTCGCGACTGTCGCCAGTCCCCCAGCAGATGGTGCAACAAAGCAGGCAGAGCTTGTTGTGGAGTACTGTAAATCACTAAATCCATGTAAGGTTGTAATTTTGATCGGGCAATTACAGTATCCATTCGATAAAGTGCGATACGACGCATATCAAAAAGTTCTCGGTGCACAAAAAAATATCAAGGTGGTGGCGACTGGTTCTGGAAACTATGACCGTGATACATCTTTGAAGGCAATGACCGATATCCTTCAAGCCAACAAGAAAATTGATGTGTTGTTGTCGAATGCTGATCAGCAAACTGCGGGTGCAACGATTGCACTCAAGAATGCTGGATACGATCTTAAGAAAATCTATGTAACTGGTGCTGGTGGAACCAAGACCGCGATTGCAGCCACTCGAGCTGGAGAATGGAAGCATGCATATTTGAACTTCCCTGCCTCAATGGGATCTGCTGCGTTGGAGCAACTAGTCAACAGCCTTTCTGGCAAAACGGTAACTACGGTGATAGATGCAGATACCATAGGTGGAATAGAGCCTTTTGCGGACAAGGCCATTCTGGATGCAAATCCAGACTTCACTGGTGAGTGGGACGGATAAGGTAATTCAGAAAGTAAGAAAAGGGAGAGTGGGCAGTTTTGACAGTAAGTCAAGTTAAAACTGCCCTGCCTTCCGTGCAAGTCAGACGCGGATATAAAAGGTTTGGTTCAACCCAGGCCCTGGACAACATTGATTACAAATTACTTCCAGGCGAGGTGCATGGATTTGCAGGGGAAAATGGTGCTGGAAAATCGACACTAGCGAAAGTGATTTCTGGCCAATATTTTCTTGATTCGGGGTCGCTAGCGATAAGTGGCAAAGAATATTCAAATTGGAGCACATCGATCGCTCAAAAAAATGGGATCGTGTTGATTGCTCAGGAACTGTCTCTTGTTCCACAATTGACCGTAGCTGAGAATGTTTTTTTAGGAGTGGAGAATCATTATCGTGGCATCTTAAAAAATGACTTGAGCGCCAGGTTTCGCGAATTAGAAAATCAATTTGGGCTTGGGGTTGTTGGATCTAGGGTCGTAAAGTCACTCTCGATAGCTGAAAAGCAGAAAGTAGAAATCCTGCGAGCGCTGGCGCGGAATGCACAAATAATTATCATGGATGAGCCAACCTCGTCACTGACCGCAGATGAGACTGAAAAATTGCACTCAATCATCAAATCATTAAAGAGTGAGGGCAGATCAATTATTTATGTGTCACACTATTTAGAGTCACTTTTAGAAGTTTGTGATCAAATTACTGTAATGCGAGATGGAAGAATAGTTCGAACATGTAACGCCAAATCAGAGACCAAAACTAGTATTGTTGCCTCGATGTTAGGACGAGAAATGTCACAAACTTTTCCCAAGAGAACTCATTCATCGATTCGGCAAATCGCTCCCAAAATTGACATTCAAAACATTTCAACCAATACGGGTATCAAAGATGTGTCAATGAGCATTTACCCGGGTGAAATAGTTGGTCTTGCTGGTTTAGTGGGCAGCGGAAGAACAGAGATCGCTCGGGCAATTTTTGGACTCGATGAGATTACATCTGGAAATATTTGCATAGATGGGGTTCCTTATATTAATCCCTCTGCTGCGAAATCGGTTGCAATGGGTTTAGCCTTAATTCCTGAAGATCGCCGTGCGCAGGGCCTGGTCATGGTGCATAGCGCAAAAAAAAATATCTCGTTGCCACACTTGGTCAGTTTGGTTAAAAGAGGTCTCATCAATAAGATCCTTGAGAAGCGTCAAGTTATAGGCTTAATTGAAGAAGTTGCAGTAAATCCGAAGAGCCCAAGCTTACCCGTTTCTAACTTCTCGGGAGGAAACCAACAAAAGATCTTATTCGCAAAGTGGCTATTCGGAGACCCTTCGTTAATAATTTTAGATGAACCGACGCGCGGAGTAGATATTGGTGCCAAAATATCTATATATAAAACAATTGTTGCACTTGCGCGTCGGGGTGCTGCAGTCCTTTTGATATCGTCTGAGCATGCCGAAGTGCTCCAGTTGAGTCATAGGGTATATTTGATGAGTCGAGGCTCCATTACAGCAGAAATTGATCCAGTAATAGAAACTGAGCAAAGCCTTTTATTCAAGTTATTTGGCCTCAAAGAGGGGGGGGAAATTTGTTGAATAGATTTTTGAGCATCAAACAACTGGTAAGCGGCAAGGCTGAGGCCCCAAATTCAAAACGACCAGGTTTCTCTAAATTCATACGTGAGTATGCGGTTTTGGTGCCGCTAGTGCTACTAGTTATCGTTTTATCATTCTCGTCCGATTCATTTTTTTCAACGCCAAATATTTTAAACATTTTGAATCAACAAACTCCTTTGGCTATAATAGCGATTGCAGGAACTTTTGTAATCATCTCAGGTGGATTTGATTTATCTACAGGAGCAATTTTTGCCGTGGCAAATGTCGTTGCGGCATGGGTGGCTGTCAATTTGAGTTCATCAATTTTAGGATTGTTAACTGCTCCCGTGGTGGGGTTAGTGCTTGGTATCGTAAACGGAATCATTGTTACCCGATTGAAGATACATTCTTTTTTGGCAACTTTGGCTACGAGTTTAGTGTATCGTGCAGTAGCCGTCTTAGTTACAGGTGGCGCACTGATCCCGATATCTGATCCTAAATTTTCAATCTTGGGTCGCGAGAAATTTTTTGGAATCTTTTGGGCCGTGTGGGTACTTCTGATATTCCTTTTAATTGCTAGTTTCATATCAAATCGAACTGTTTATGGCCGTTATGTGCCTGCTATTGGAGGTAATTCTGAAGCGGCAGAACTCTCGGGAATCGCAGTCGACCGTGTCAGAATTTTGGTTTTTGGTTTCAGTGGCTTGGCTGCCGGTATAGCCTCAGCAATAGGGGTGTCCCGGGTAGCAAGCGGACAGCCTCTAGCTGGAACAGGGCTTGAACTTAGTGCAATTGCAGCCATTATCTTAGGTGGCACGAGTATTTATGGTGGTGTTGGTGCGATTTGGAGATCTATTTGTGGTGTGTATCTAATTGCATTGATTGGCAACGGATTTAACCTCTTGAATATGAATCCACTTTTTAAAGATTTAGTCACCGGAGCAGTAATTCTAATAGCAGTAGCAGTAGCTGCATCGGAACGAAAGGGGAGATGACTTAAAGGTCATGACAAAAAATCTTCGTTTAGCCGTTGATGTGGGTGGTACTTTTACTGATGTTGTTAAGCTTGACGCTTTAAATAATTCAATTACATTTGAAAAAGTTCCTACAACCCCTGAGGCACCCACACAAGGTGTTTTAAACTCATTCAACCGAGCGGGTGCTGAATTATCAGATATTGAGAGTTTTATACACGGCACAACATTGGGCTTGAATTCATTATTGACAAGGACAGGTGCCAAAGTAGCTTTCGTGAGCACTAAAGGTTTCCGCGATATATATTTGCTAGGTCGCACTGATCGTAAAACCAATTACAATATTAAGTTCAAAAAGAAATTACCTTTGGTTGAAAGATGTGACACATTTGAGGTGGATGAACGTATGTTGTTTGATGGGACAATAAAAACACCTTTTAACTATAAAAGTGCCCAAGCCGTTGCCTATCAAATACGCGATCGTCAATACAAATCAGTAGCAGTGACATTTCTTCATGCATATGTGAATCCTGAGCATGAAATATTAATGGGGCAAGTCCTGCGTGAAATAGTTCCATCGGTGGAGGTAACGCTTTCTCACGAGATGTCTCGAGAATATCGTGAATATGAGCGTGCGAGCACATCTGTACTTGATGCATATATCAAGCCAATAATGCGAAATTATCTTGAACTACTTCAAAAAGAATTAGACCAAAAAGATTTTACTGGAAAATTTTTTATGACAAGATCGGGTGGCGGATCAATGACTGCCAAGTTGGCACGCGAAAAACCCGTTAACCTAATCCTTTCTGGTCCAGCGGGTGGTGTGGTGGGTGCTGCGGAGTTTGCTCGCCTTACTAACAATCCAAATTTAATTACAATAGATATGGGTGGAACATCACTTGATGCCTCCTTAATTATCAATTTTGAACCGGTCTCTTATCAGGGCGCAGAATTTGAAGATCTTCCAATTAGTACCCCTTCTTTATACATTCACACAATTGGAGCTGGTGGTGGTTCGATAGCTTGGTTGGACGATGCAGGAGCGTTGCAGGTGGGTCCACAGAGCGCTGGCGCGTCTCCTGGCCCCGCATCTTACGGGAAAGGTGGCAGTAACCCCACCTTTACGGATGCTGCACTAATGCTTGGTTATTTAGGGGAGGAAACATCTTTAGGTGGATCCCTGTACTTAAAGACTGATTTTGCAAAGCAAGCACTGGGATTGATCGCAGCCAAATTAAAATTATCAATCGAGGCACTTGCCAAAGGAATTGTACAAATTTCAAATACAAAAATTATGGGGGCAGTAAGGGCAATAACAGTCGAGTTGGGTCAAAATCCAAAGGATTTTGCTTTGCTTGCTTTTGGTGGTGGTGGAGGGTTAGTGGCAGTTGATGTTGCGCGACAATTGGAAATTCCGTCGGTAATTATTCCCCCAGGACAAGGCGCTTTTTCTGCGCTAGGTATGCTCATGGCCAACGTCCAACATGATTTTGCTCGAACGAAAATCCAACCGTTAATGAGTTTGGTTGTGAAAGAGGTTAACGAAGTATTTCTTGGTATGGAGGAAGAAGCACGACAACTTTTGGAAAGTGAGGGGTTTCATGGAAACAAACAGCGGTTTCAAAGATTTTTTGATGCTAGATATCAAGGTCAAGAGCACTCAGTATCCTTAGAGTATCCTGATTCAGAAAGTCTTGTTCACGCAATTAAGGAGTCATTTTCTGAGTTACATAAACAAAAATATGGTCACAGCATGGATGCGCCAATTGAAATCACAACGTTCAGAGTCAAAAGTTTTGGTCTTGTAGATAAACCTGCTTTACCCACTTTACAAAAGAGAGCTGAGGGTACTTGCGCTCCATTCATATCTCGTCAGGTTTATGTATCGCCATCAAAAAGTTTGGAGTATCCATGTTTTAAGCGAGAGAATCTATTCAGCCATGATCACATCAAGGGACCTGCAATAATTTATGAACACACTGCCACCACAGTTATTCATGAGGGCGATGCTTTAAGAGTGGGACAATTTGGTGAATTAATAATTGATGTCGCGAAAGGCCAAGAATGATAGACGCCATAACATTGGAGGTGATACGACACGGACTTCTCGCTGCTGCGGAGGAAATGGCACGGAATTTATGCCGAACCTCCTACAACACTATTGTGTACGAAATTCACGATTATGGGATTGGAATTCACGACATAAACGGCGATGTGGTCGCCGACACTCCGGGTATAGCTGTATTCACTAGAGCCAATGACTATGGCATCAAAACTATTATAGATTTTCTGGGTAAAGACAACATGGACCCCGGTGATGTATTTATTAACAATTATCCCTATTGGTCGGGTGCTCATACCCTTGATACCTTAATTTTTGCTCCTGTTCATTTCGACAATGTGTTGGTGGGCTTTGTCTCTTGTCGGATACATATTTTAGATCTAAAGCAAAAGGACGCAGGGTATGTGCTTGATTCCACCGATATGTTTCAGGAGGGCATATTCTTTCCTGGGACAAAGATTTATCAAAGAGGAAAAATTAATCAGGATTTTTTTAATATTATAAAATTTAATTCCAGAATGCCGACCCAGGTTATTGGCGACATACAAGCACAAGTTTCTGCTTGTCAAACTGGCGTTTTAAGAGTGCAAGCCATGACAAAGAAATATGGCAGAAATCAAATCCAAGAGGCCATGGTCGCAATTAATAAGCATGGCGAGAAATTAGCTCGTTTAGCGCTGTCGAAGTTACCAAAGGGCTCGTGGAGCGCTTTCGATTTTGTAGACAATGATGGTGTTGATTTAGATCGGCCAATTAAAATTCATGTTACCGTATCTGTAACTGATGATGAAATGGTAATTGACTTTACAGGTTCAGAAAAAAACGTTCGTGGCCCAATCAATCTGCCAATTGGTATGACTATGGCATTTTGCTCATTGATCTTTAAGTCTCTTACAACCCCCACCTCCTCCGTTGTAGCAGGAAATTTCGCACCGATGCGGGTTATCGCTGAAGAAGGATCTGTGATGAATGCCGTTCCCCCAATGCCTACATTCACGCTTTGGACCGGTTTATTGGGTGGCGAGGTCATTTTGAAAGCTCTGGCTCAAGGTATGCCAGATTTAGTTCCCGCGTGTTCCGGGGGAGATGTTTGCTCAATGATGGGAGTAGGGATCAACCCAAAAAATAGTGAGATGTGGATTGAGGCAACAAATGAGGCAGTGGGATTTGGTGGCCATAAAGAGGGGGATGGTGAAGATGGAATCATGCATTTAACTGAACCCGGCTGTAGAAATAATCCAGTAGAGGTTATTGAATCTAAAACTCCGATGTTTATTGAATCTTATGGTTATCGGATTGATAGTGGTGGGCCTGGTATGCATCGCGGTGGAGTTGGAGTTACGCGGGTTTATAGGTTTTTGGCACCATCAAATGCGATTTGTATAGTTTATAAGACTAAATCTCCTCCTTGGGCTATTGGAGAGGCAAAGCCAGGTACTAACAATCACGTAATTATTAACCCGGGCCCTAAGCAGTTAGTGAAGGGTGGTAGTTATAACACCATGAATGAACAAGACGTATTGAGCAACAATAGCGGAGGAGGCGGTGGTTATGGCGATCCCTTCGCCCGTGAGGTAATGAGGGTGGTTCGCGACGTCAGAAATGGTTTTGTGAGCATTGACGCTGCGAAGAAGGAGTATGGAGTTGTATTAAACCCATTAACTTATGAGGTAAATGAAACAGAAACCTTAAAGTTACGGCAAAAAACCTGAGTAAGGGTAGATTGTCATGTCTGGAAGCCTGTCAATTGTAAATGCATTAATTTACGATGGTATTCACGACGAACCTTTTTACGGAGATTTAAGAATTGAATCTGGGGTAATTCGTGAGGTTGGATCTCTTAACAGCATAAAATCTGAAAGCTTAGATGTTCGAGGCGCTGTTGTAACACCTGGTTTTATTGACTGTCATTTTCATGCCTATGGAATTGGTTTGGATATTTTAAAAATTGAATCCTCACCACTTAGTTATTTAGCATTGGAGGGATCGAGGCGCTTGACATCTGCCTTAAAACGCGGATTTACAACAGTCCGTGATCCTGCTGGAGGTGATATCGGACTTGCTTTAGCTGTAAGAAACAACATATTTGAGTCACCGCGATACTTGTACACAGGGGCAGCTTTAAGCCAAACCGGGGGGCATGGGGATGCTCGACCAGCAGAATTAGACCTGTGTTTTTGTCACTCTCACATGTGCGAGGTCGTAGATGGTGTTGAAAATTTACGTGTCGCAGTGCGCGAAAGAATCCGAAAAGGTGCTCACGCGATCAAAATAATGACTTCGGGGGGAGTGGTTTCTCTTACTGATCCGATCAGGGTCCCACAATACTCAAGTGATGAAATAAAGGCTGTTTGTGAAGAAGCCGCACGCCGGGGAACATATGTGGCTGCGCATGCCTATTCACCTGAGGCCATTCACCACTCTATTGATAATGGTGTACGCACAATCGAGCACGGTAATTTACTTGATCAAGCTGCAGCCAAAAAAATTGCTCATAATAATGCATTTTTGGTCCCAACATTAGTTGCTTATCATGCAATTGCTACACAAGGAAAAGACTTAGGAATGTCAGAGATATCTCTTGCAAAAAATGATGAAGTGTTAGCTAGCGGATTTAAGTCAATTGAAATTGCCAAAAACAACAAAGTTAAGATAGGTTTTGGAAGTGATTTAATGGGAACTCTAGAATCTGAACAACTAAAGGGACTTGAGTTACAGTTGAACATACAAACTGTTAGCGAAGTACTTAAATCAGTAACCGCGATCAACGCCGAGATTATAATGCGTCAGGATCTTGGGCGAATAACTCCTGGAAATATTGCAGATTTATTGATTTTAGATGGGAATCCCTGGGATGATGCCGCCTCTTTGTGGCGTATGACGGAGAATCGAAAAGTCATCAAAGCTGGTCAAATTCTTACTTTCTAAATTAAGCCCATAGGATCTCAATCTAAAGGTAAGTGCACCTGCCGTTCACTTTCTTTTTCCTGCTCTGCCTCCTCCCTGTTCACGGTCAGGCAATATTTTGATCAGCGTGGGTATGGAACCTGATGTATGTTACTCATGGGTACGCCAAGGGACAGATTGCGGACGAGGAAGATTTAGGTAATCCCAGAGTTCGATGTAAGGGAGAGAGAGAGTATGGCAAACCCTTCAGAAGATAACATTTTGATAACGTTGAGATAGGGCCCTTGTTCGGTTGAAGGAGTTAGGTCAACAATTGAGAGCGTCTTTTGATTTAAGCGGGGAGCAAGACATGAAAAAGTCTTATGGACCGATACGTTTAAATTCTCGAGCATTTACCAAATCCTTCCCACTCACACTAAACGAAGTCGAGATTTCAAAAAACTCGAGGTTAGGAATATGGCAAGAACTGAATTCTCAAAAGACTATTTCTCACCTAATTGACAATTTGATTTCAACAGGTGCATTAGAAAATATTGAAAAAATTAATAAACCAGATTTTAATTTTAAGGGGATGTGGTTTAGTGATTCAGATGTCCATAAATCGCTAGAGGCGATTCTTTGGAGTTTGTACCACAAAAAAGATGTAAAACATCAAGAATTTTACCTCCGCGCATCAAAAGCAATAGCGCAAGCACAAGATGAAACAGGGTATGTTAATTCATATTTTCAAATGGTAGAGCCAGATTATCGGTGGAAAAATTTTGGTTGGGGCCATGAGATGTATACAGCGGGGCATTTAATTCAGGCAGCAGTTGCAGAGTCTAGAGTTTTAGGAAATACCGAAATTCTCAATATCTCGATAAAGTTCGCTGACCTCATTGTCACAAAATTTTTTAAGCCTGAAAATCTCCGGATGTGTGGTCATCCCGAAATAGAGACAGCACTTATCGAGTTGTATCGTGAAACTGACAAACGAGAATATTTAGATATGGCCGAAAAGATGATACGTGGTAGGGGTTATCAGAAAATTAAAGATGCCAAATCACTCGGCTCGCACCATATCATCCCCTCGTATATCCAGGATCATCTTCCTGTGAAGCAGCAGATTAAAGCCGTAGGCCATGCAGTTCGACAAATATACTTGAATATGGCGGTCGTAGATTTGTACGCAGAAAAAGGTGATGCTGAACTACTTGATGCGCAGGAGATACAGTGGGAAGACATGGTTTATACCAAAATGTATGTTACGGGCGGCCTAGGGTCACGCCATAAGGATGAGGCGTTTGGAGACTCGTATGAATTACCAAATGATCGTGCCTACGCTGAAACTTGTGCTTCGATCGCAAACTTTATGTGGAGCTGGCGCTTGCTGCTTGCGACTGGTAAATCCAGATATGCCGATGTTATGGAGCTGAGTCTCTACAACATTTTAGAAAGCTCTCTATCTTCTGATGGATGTAAATTTTTTTACTCTAATCCGTTGCAATATCGGACAGGACATTTTGTAGCTTTTGATACTGATGCATCTGAGCGACTACCTTGGTTTACTTGTTCTTGCTGTCCACCAAATATTGCAAGAATAATCGCCTCTTTAAACCACTATTTGGTTAGCGTAGAAGAAAATTCAATCCTTCTACATCTTTACTCGGCAAGTAAGATCAAAACTTCAACTTTAAATGGGACACAAGTTTTTCTGGAAGTGGAAACAGAGTATCCGAATAATGGCTTGATAAGCATTAGGGTGCAATCTGAAGGCAACTTTATGATTAAGTTGAGAATTCCTCAATGGAGTAAAGCCCCCAAACTTTTGTTGAATTCCATTGAGCAGCCAGTGAAAGTAAATGGACAAGGCTATGTAGAACTGCAAAAGGACTGGACTCGCAACGACTTGATCACTCTAGACCTAAGAATGAAACCAGAATATTTGAGACCACATCCAAGAATTGATGCATCACGAGGAACAGTAGCAATAAGTCGTGGTCCTGTCAGATTCGCAATTGAGAATGCAGATATCCCGGGTGGCCATTACGTTGTGGACGATTTTGTAGTCCATGTGAATTCTCCGATAAAAGAAACAAGAATTGAGTTGCCACATTATGGTTTGTCTGAGGCACTTCTAATAAGTGGGCATTTTGAAACCTGTAAATCTGTCGATCCATACGGAGAGAACTTGGTCATTGAGTCTTCAAAAGAAATGGAAATTACAGCTATTCCTTATGCGCGTTGGGGAAACCGCACAAAGGGAGGAATGAGGGTTTGGATTCCTGAAAATAAATGACATATAGATTTCCTGATTCACTTCAGGAATGCTCCAAAAAACGAATCTCACAATTCCGTGGGATTTCTCATAACCATAAAGGGGGACAAATGCAACAAAAGGTAAGGAAAAAACGTTGGGTAACCGCAGCGGTTACCGCGGTTGCCTTGGGTAGTTCTTGTTTCGGATTATTGAGTCAAGCGGCCTCAGCGGCTCCTGTGACTTTAACTTTCTGGTCAAGGCCTCAGGGCGAGGACGGTGGAATCATAAAGTTGATGATTGATGAATTTAACCGTACCCATACGGATATTCAAGCAAAACTTACGATTATCCCACAGGAGCAGTTTGTTCAAAAAGTAGCAACGGCTTATCGAAGTGGTGACGCTCCTGATATCACCTCTGTGGATCTAATCTACGTGCCTTATTTTGCAAAGGCAGGCGCATTCGAGGACGTAACCAGTATTTACAACGCGGCAAAGTATAAGGACCAGTGGTCTCAAGCTCATGTTGCCTTAGGTAAGTACAAGAATAAAATGTACTCACTACCATTTACTGCAGAGGGTTCTGTCTTATTCTGGAATAAGGATTTGTTTAAGCGAGCAGGCTTAGATCCTGAAAAGGCTCCACAGACTATGGGTGAGATTCTTTCGGCAGCTAAGAAAATTACCGCTCTTGGGGGAGATACCAAGGGTTACTACTTCTCAGGAGCCTGCGCGGGTTGCAACATCTTTACATTCGCCCCGTTCATTTGGGCTCAAGGTGGAGATGTACTCAAGAAGGATGGGTCTCCTAACTTCCAATCAAAAGAGGCAACTGTTGCCCTCAAGTTCTACAGGGATTTATGGACTGCAGGAACCGTCCCAGAATCTGCTAAAAATGATAACGGGGCATCCTTTGCTGCTCCATTTTTAACTGGAAAAGTTGGAATGGTTGGAGCGGGGGCCTTCTTTATCCCTGGCTTGATTAAGAACCACCCTGATCTCAAATTTGGTGTGGCACCTTTGCCAGGAGCAAAAGTAGGACAGAGCTCGTCATTTGCCGGAGGGGATAATATTGCTGTTCTCAAGGGCACTAAATATCCTAAAGAGGCCCGAAAATTTCTTGCGTGGGCAACCGATAAAGGACAGACGTTCCTAGCAAAACAGCCGGTGCTTCCTACTCGCCTGGACGTGGCTCAAAAAACTTACGTCCCACTAGATCCGGTGAACTACCAGGTCATGTATGACGCGTTGCTTGTTGGAAAAACACCATGGACTACCTCTTACAATTCATTGATCCAGGATGGTCAGGGCCCTTGGCTCAGGATGTTTACTCGCGCAATTTTTGATGGAGATATCACTGGTGCTCAAAAAGCTTCCCAGACTCAAGCGGTAAAGATCTATAAGAAAGAAAAGTAGGGATTAGCCACCAGGGGCCTAGGAATTAGCCCCTGGTGGCTAGCTACTTTGAGAGTAGAAAAGAGGAGTAGGGCATGAAGACTCGCACTTCAAAACAAACTGGATTCTGGTTTATTTTACCTGCAATGGTCTTTGTTCTCCTGTTCTTTATATTTCCACTCATAGCAGTGCTAATTATGTCCATGACCAACTTTCCTCTTCTAGGTGAAGTGGAGTATGTGGGCCTACAAAATTACACGGATATGATCGGTGATACTGAGTTTCATCAGACAATCATTCAAACCCTGATCTATACAGTTTTAGTTACCCCACCTTTATTCTTTGTTGGACTTGGTATGGCGTTGCTGATCCGGAAAACAAACAAACTTTCGAGTTTTTTCCGTACATTCTTTTTTATGCCAATTGTCATTGGTTTTGGAAGTGCGGCTTTTTTGTGGTACTGGTTGCTCGATCCCGGGACCGGATATATCCCTCAGCTCTTACGTGACTTGGGCTTCGGGGCAATGGACAAGCCCATTTTGGGCTATATGCCTGGTGCGCTTCTCGCAGTAATTTTGATGGTGGTTTGGAAATTCTCTAGTTTTCAGATGATTCTGTTAATGGCCGCCATGCAAGGGATAGATCCTGAGGTTATGGAATCATCAGAGATGGATGGTGCGGTGAAGTGGAAACAATTACGTTATATAACCCTTCCACTAATTAAGAGAACGCTGGGAATGGTATTTATCTTGTCTATCGCGGGTTCACTTCTTGCTTTTGATCAATTTTATATTATGACTAGTGGAGGCCCAACGGGTCAGACTGAAACCATGGTCTTCTATGTATGGCGTCAGGCGTTTCGGAGTTTCAATTTGGGGTCTGCCGCAGCAATGTCTGTTGCTATCTCGATTGCTTTACTTTTAGTCTCCTTGATTCAAGTGAGGTTCATTAATGAAAAGGACTGACTTGCTAACCAAGAAATCGAAAAGGAGAGGTAGAAACTCTCCGATACCGTTTAGGGGGTGGCTAGTAATTTGCATCAGCCTGATGATACTCTTCTTATCTCCAATTTTATCCAGTTTATTGCACAGCGTAAAAACTCCCAAAGACTCCGCATCTTCTCCACCAGCTTATATACCTCCGACTTTTTCTTTTGAGAATTACCGGGCTCTTGCCACTTCATCTAACGGACTAATTTCTAACGGAATCCATGTGTATATTGGCAATAGTCTTATTTTGGCAACCCTTACTGTGCTCGGTACTCTATTTCTAGCTACGCTGGGCGGGTATGGTTTTGCACGATTTAATTTCAAAGGCAAAGAAATTTATTTTGCCGTCATTCTGTTGATGATAATGGTGCCCTTCCAAGCGCTATTGACTCCAATCTACTTTCTATTTTCTCAGATCGAATTACAGAACTCCCTGATTGGCTTAAGCCTGATCTATATAACTTATCAACTTCCCTTCTCAATATTTTTAATGAGAAATACTTTTGTGGTTATTCCAAGGGAATTAGGTGAGGCTGCCATGGTCGATGGATGTTCACCTTTCAAAGTTTTTAGAAGCGTTATGCTTCCTCTATCGCGACCTGGGATAATTTCTGTCGCTTTGTTTGCATTCTTTGCATCATGGAATGAATTCATTGCAGCCCTATCGATGATTAGTGTGCAAGAAAAGTACCCCTTGCCAGTTGTATTGACTTTACTAAGTGATCGCCAACTGGGTTCGCTTAATTTTGGACTTCTTCAAGCAGGGGTAGTAGTAACGATGATCCCTTGTATCACATTATTCGTGGTGCTCCAAAAATACTACGTAAGTGGGCTTATCAGCGGGGGTGTGAAATCCTAGTTCCAAAATTAAGAAACTTAAGAATTCGCAAACTGCTCAATTAATGAAGACTTTTGATGCCATAAGTATTAAAAATAGTGATTCCAAAGCAAGAATATTTATAGATCGTTTTTTTGAGATCTCAGAAATTGATGAGAGGATCTTTGGTTCGTTTGCTGAGCATATGGGTAGATGTATTTATGGTGGAATCTATGATCCAGAATCTTCTTTTGCAGATGAGAGTGGTTTTCGACAGGATGTGATTGACCTAGTTGATGAACTGGGAATTACAATCGTGCGATATCCGGGCGGAAACTTTCTCTCAGGTTACGATTGGAAAGATGGAATCGGTCCTAAAGACAAGCGACCTTCGCGACTTGATCTAGCTTGGCATGGGCTTGAAACGAATCAATTTGGTTTAGATGAGTTCTTGAGATGGGCCATGAAAACTGGTGTTGAACCAATGCTTGCAGTAAATCTTGGTACAAATGGGTTGAAGGAAGCCTTGAACCTAATTGAGTACACCAATGTTGACGCCCGATCAAAATGGGCTCAAAAACGCGTGCAAAATGGTCGCTTACAACCTTATGGTGTGAAAGTTTGGTGCCTAGGAAATGAAATGGATGGTCCGTGGCAACTCGGACATAAGAGTGCTGAAGATTATGCAACTGTAGCCGCGGATGTTGCACGAGGAATGCTACAAATTAGTGATGAAATTGAATTGATTGCGTGTGGTAGCTCAAATCGTGCTATGCCAACATTTGGTATTTGGGAGGAGACGGTACTTGAAAAAACTTACGACTTAGTAGATTACCTGTCACTGCATACTTACTATGAAGACGTAGGAGATACACAAGAATTTCTGGTAATTTCCACAGATCTTGATCGCATGATAAACGAAGTATGTCACGTCGCTGATGCTGTGAAGGCCAAACTACGAAGTAGCAAGACTATAAATTTGTCACTTGATGAATGGAACGTCTGGAATATCTCTAAATTTCACGCTACTAGTCGCCCAAAAGAATGGCTTCCGGCGCAGCGGATAATTGAAGATGAATACACTTTGAAGGATGCTGTTGTCGTAGGGAATCTTTTAATAAGTATTCTAAGACGAAGTGATCGCGTTAAGATGGCTTGTATTGCGCAATTAGTAAATGTAATTGCGCCCATTCGAGTCGAAAAAAACCAACAAGCCTGGCGGCAGACCACATTTTTTCCTTTCGCTTATACCGCCCGCTTCGGAAAAGGCAAGGCACTTGTGACGCGGATTGATGGTCCCCAGATTTTTACTCAACGGTTTGGGAATGTGAATGCTATCGATGCAATCACTACCTACGATGCAAAGAATCAAAAAATTGCTATATTTCTTGTTAATCGATCCTTGACTGAAAAGCTTGATATTGCGATACTCTTATCTGGATTCGTCGTGTCTAAAATTGATGAGCAAATTACCATGGAAAATTCTAATTGGCAAGAGACTAATAATTCACATCACCCAAACAGAGTTGCTCCATCTACTATGAAATCAGCAATATGCAAGGAAAATTCGATTGAAGTGAAAATCTCACCTGTGTCTTGGCAGGTAATTTATGTGTCAGTCAAAAGTGTTGGATAGCAAAAGTAATTCTAAGAGGTAGCAAAATTCAAGAAAATGAATAAAAAATATGGAACTACAGTTATTATTTCTCAATTACAATTTTTAAATACATATACCCTAGATTGTTTTTGGAGGTTTGCTTTTTGAATTTTGAACTCAAATCGGGGGATTATCATGCTGAGATTCGCCTTAGAGGAGCAGGGCTGAATTTTCTTAGATTTCAGAATAGAGATCTAGTGGACCCATATATCGAAAAGGAGGAACCAGACAGGTATCGTGGAGTTGTCTTGGTACCTTGGCCTAACCGAATTAGGGATGGCCGATATATCTTCAATCAAAAACAATTTTTACTTCGTCAGAACGAGATGCTCCGAAGCAATGCACTTCATGGGTTAGTGTTTGACGTTGATTGGAATATTCAAGTCAGAGACACAAATTCAATATCTTTAAGAACAGTGATACATGATCACCAAGCATATCCAACAGTTCTTGAGGTAGTTGCCTGTTACACACTCTCAAGTAGAGGGCTTGATTGTAAAGTGGAGAGTAAAAATCTTGGTAATCAATCTGCTCCTTATGGAGTTTCAATTCATCCATATTTAATTGCGGATAAATCGTACATAATTGACCATTGCGTGCTCAAGATGCCATCCCATGAGTATATGGAGGTAGATCCTGAACGCTTACTTCCCATTGAGATTCGAGGTGTTCCTAAAAATTTTGACTTTAACTCTGGAAAGTTAATTGGACCTCAATTCATTGACCATGCCTTTCATATTGATTACACAAAAAAAGATCAAGCTGTTACTATTATGGCTCCCTCACAAAAGGGAGTGAAAATGACTTACTCTGAGGCTGCGAGATGGATTCAGATTCACACAGCAGATCGTGGTGGGGGTGCAGACTCGCGAACATGTTTGGCAGTTGAACCAATGAGTTGCCCGCCCGACGCATTCAATTCCGGAGTGGATCTGTTACTGCTTTCTGAGGGGGAGACCCACTCGATTTCTTGGCAAATTTCAGCAGTTTAATCATAGCTTTGCCCTCTTTTTATACGGGGTGTGCCTGCCTGTTTTAAGAAATTCAGGCTAATCATTTAGATTAGGAGTATGACAACGTCGTCAGGTATTTCCGCCTTTGCTGAGGTTAATGAGTTAGTTGCCCAGGCCGGTTCGGTCTTAAATTTAAAAAAAGGTTTAGTTGATGCAATAAGTGCCTGTGAG